>Ga0184625_10001425_pt1 | contig 9983 bp, 11 predicted proteins | sample PLM3_30_b1_FD_133151 | JGI IMG/M metagenome (GOLD analysis project Ga0184625, IMG submission 133151) | Groundwater sediment microbial communities from an aquifer in East River, Colorado, USA - PLM3_30_b1 | ecosystem: Environmental > Terrestrial > Soil > Riparian zone | place: USA: East River... | reverse complement strand
GACCCCGCGGTCCGTCGCCAAACGCGCCCGCGCGAGATGGTTCCGCTTGATTGGAACCATCGTGCAAACGTCCATGCCGAAGGGCCCGACCCGCAGGGCCCTGGGCGGGCCGCCGTCGCCCTGGGCGGGCCGCCGTCGCCCTGGGCGGGCCGCCGCCGACGCCGACCCCGGCCGCGCCGACGCATCGGCGACCTCCCAGAATCGCCAAGGCCGCTGGGCCCGGAGGACCAACGGCCTTGGATCGAGATGTCAGCGGTTCGGCTAGACCGAGTTGCCGACGGTGCTGAGGATCTTGCTGACCTGGCCGCCCAGGAAGATCAGAGCGACGATGGCCACGATCGCGATGAGTGCGAGGATCAGTGCGTATTCCGCGAGGCCCTGGCCCTCCTCGTCCCGATCGAAGAATTCCATGATTGCAAGATAAATCGAAGTCATGTGGATGAGCACCTCCTTTCCGTCAATCTCCCCGGCGTGGCGAGGGCTGGATGACGGTACGGGGGTACCAGGACCGTGTCAAGGGAGTTTCCGAATGAAATGGTGCCTAAAAGAACCAAACGGACCGCCGGTTCCCCGCGAGGGGCCGGCGGTCCGTTACTTGACTTGGACGGGAGCTCCTAGACGGAGTTGCCGACCGTGCTGAGGATCTCGCTGACCTGGCTGCCCAGGAAGATCAGAGCGATGATGGCCACGATGGCGATGAGTGCGAGGATCAGTGCGTACTCCGCGAGGCCCTGGCCCTCGTCGTCGCGGCGGAAGAGATCGAAAATGTGCTGAAGCGACGTCATGGTTGTTTACCTCCTTTCCTCGAAGATTTCCCTGAAGGCTGACCGCCGAACCCGATCGGGATCCGGCGGTCGCTTGTGCCTCTGGGATGGTACTCGGCCTTAGACCGAGTTGCCGACAGTGCTGAGGATCGTGCTGACCTGGCTGCCCAGGAAGATCAGGGCGATGATCGCGACGATGGCGATGAGCGCGAGGATCAACGCGTACTCCGCGAGACCCTGCCCCTCCTCGTCCCGGTCCATGGTGTGGAGGACCTTGAGATACAGGTCGTTGATGAGAGCCATTGGCGACGGCCTCCTGGATGAGTACTCACCCCCGGACGAGGGCTGCGCCAATATAGGGAGCGCCACGAGGGAAAGACACTGGGTTGATGGTACGGGGTAGTACCGTTGACAGCCCGCGCCGGGTCACCCGCCGGCCGACTCGATGGCATTCGCGATGGCGGCGAGAACGTCGGCGAGGACCCCGCCGAAGACGCCCAAGATGAGCAGCGTGAACACGCTTGTCAGGGCGAGGATCAGCCCGTACTCGACGAGGCCCTGTCCCTGAGCGCGTCCCACGGCCGTCAGCCGTCGGCGTTCGGCGCACCGGGCGCGAGCTGAGTGACGAGCTCCAACCCGGAACCCTCATGGGTCAGGTCGATGATCAAGCCGAGCGTCGTGGCCCGGCCCTGGATCTCGCGCCAGGTCGAGGGGGGCAGGGCAACGATGGCTGCGCGCCGGGCCGCCTCGACGGCGTCACGGGCGTCTGCCCGGCGGTCCTCCATCATCGCGGCGAGGGCAGGCGGCAGGTCCTTGGTGGGCGCCGCCTCCGGGGTGGGATCGGGGCGAACCTCGGCCACGACGCGCGATGCCGCGACCGTCGCCTCGACCTGGTCCGACCAGTCGAGTCGGAGTACGACCCGCTCCGCGCCGGCACTCAGGTAACCCGCTACGGCTTCATCGAGGATTCGGAACAGCCCGCTCTCGAGGTCCATCGTTAGCCGCCGGTCCGCACCCATCGAGTCGAACTCGACCGGGACGCCGGCGCGTCGGCCGCGTTCCCGGGCGGCTCGGCGCAATGTCGGCACGAGCCCAAGATCATCGAGCACCATCGGGCGGACATCGAAGATGAACGTCTTGGTCGCCTCGAGTGTCTGCTGGACCATCGCCACCAGCTGGCGCACTTCCGCACTGGCCCTGGCCGGGTCGTCGTCGACGAGCCGCTGAACGATCTGGGCCTGGAGCACGATGTTGGTGAGGCTCTGCGCCGGGCCGTCGTGCATCGCGCGGGCGATCTCGCGTCGGAGATCCTCCTGGGCATCGAGGAGGAGGCGGGACACCGCCGCGGGGACGCCGGCCGAGTCCGCGCCCGCCGACGCGTCTCGGGCGCGGGAGGGGACGTCTCCGAACGCGCCGAGGGCCTCGAGGTATGCCGCCAGCGCGTCCCGGTAGCGCCCGAGGGCACGGCGCTTGCCCTCCAACACATCGACCTGCGACTCCATCAGCGCGGCGCGCTTCGTCAGCAGCACGAGTTGGGCGTTGAGCTCCGCCGCGACCGACGGCTCCAGGGTCCCGCCGGTCGCCTCGGCCGTCGCGGTCGTAGTGGTCAGTTTCTCGGATGCGGCGACGCGTCGGCTCTCGTGACGGGCGGCCTCGGTCTTCGCCTGGGCGACGAGCAGATCGACCTCACCGAGCTCCACGTCGAGACGTGCGAGCTCATCGGCCATCCGCCCGGCCAGCTCGGACAGGTTTGCGGGCGGCGGGGAGGGGGCGACGTCGGTCATGGTCTGCATGCGTCGGCGGTTCGAACGCGGCGGCCCTCGATCAGTCTTCCGGCATCCGGATCCAGCCCTGGCGCATCGCGTAGACGACGGCCTGGGTCCGGTCATTGACCGACAGCTTGCGCAGGATCGAGCTCATGTGGTTCTTGACCGTCTGCTCGCTGATCGACACGGCATAGGCGACCTGCTTGTTGGTCATCCCCTGCGCGATGTTGTCGAGGATCTCCACCTCACGGGGCGAGAGCGGGGCGAAGATCGGCGCGGCGTCCTGGCCGTAGACGGCCAGCTCACGGAACTCCTTGAGGACGCGCGACGCCACGGCGGGCTTCGAGAAGACCTTGTCGTTGATGAGGTACTCGCCCGCGACCACGCGACGGATGATCGTGACCAGGTCGTCCGGGCCGACGTCCTTGAGGATGAACGCCGCGGCGCCGGCCTTGATGGCGTCGAACAGGGCGTCCTCGTCCTCGGTCTGGGCAAGCACGATGATCCCGGTGGAGGGCAATTCGCGTTTGATCCGCTGGGTGGTCTCGATGCCGCCCGGCGCGGGGAGCGACAGGTCCATCAGGATGATGTCGGGCGAGGTCTCCATGGCGCGATCGATCGCCGAGCGCGAGTCGTCTGCCTCGGCCACGATCGCGAAGTCGGGCTCCCGGCCGAGGATGTTGGCGATCCCCATCCGGAACAGGGCGTGGTCGTCGACGACGAGGATCCTCGTGATCTCGTCGACGTTCCGCCGGTCAGGTCCGCCTCGACGGCGCTCTGGCCCGCTGTAGTCCTGGGTCGTCATATGCTCTCCTCTCCCGTGGCCGGTCCGGTCGGGATCGCCAGGCGGACGACGGTACCGTCATCCGGCCGCGATCGTACGTCGATTTGCGCGCCGATCAACTCGGCACGCTCCCGCATGAACTGAAGCCCGAAGTTGCGGCGGCCACGTGCCGCCACCGCTCCGGGATCGAAGCCTCGTCCGTCATCGGTCACCTCGAGCACCCAATCAGTGCCCTCGAGCCGCGTCGACAGGACGACGTGGCTCGCCGCCGCGTGCTTGCGAATGTTCTGGAGGGCCTCCTGGGCCACGCGCAGGGCCACGGTCTGTTCGCTGTCGCTGAGGATGTCGACGGGTGCCGTCAGCTCGGTCGTGATCTCGATCCCCGTGAGCGCCTGATTGTGCTCGACTGTGTCCATGATCGCCCCGTGCAAGCCGAGCTCGTCGAGCAGCGGCGGCCGGAGCTGGCTGATGAACGCTCGCACGTCGCCCAGTTCCCGGCGCAGCAGCTCGCGCAGGTAGCGCAGTTCCGTGCGCGCGAGCAGCGGGTCCGATTCGACGACCCGCTCGATGTACTCGACCTGGAAGATCGCGTTGCTCAGGGCCTGGGCGGGCCCATCGTGGATCTCCTGGGCGAGGCGATTGCGCTCCGCCTCGTGGGCCTCGACGATGCGGACCTGGAGGTCATCGAAGCGAGGGTCGCGACTATCCGTCACAGCGCTTGCTGGCTCCATGGGACTTTGAGTATACGGGTCGTCTTTCATGGACAGACGACCTCGAACGCGCGGACGTTGCCGAGCGGACCGGGCACGCCGGCGCCCGCGGTCGGCCCGAGGTCCAATTCGCGGAAGCATTCGGCGCCGTCCGCACGGGCGTCCAGGTCGGCCGGCCAGTGCCGGCTGTCGGCATCGAGCAGGACCACGAGCCGTGCGTCGAACGTGGATGCGAGGTCGAGCACGTCGCGTGGCGGTTCATCGGGGAGTGCCAGTGACGAGATGCGCTGCGTCTCCGCCATCCAGATCGGAAAGTTCGTGATGACCGGCCCGGACGAGCCGTCGAGCGGATGTCCGATCTCGGCCATGACCGCAGCGAGGGCCACGTAGCGGTCGGCTGTGGCACGCGAACCCGAACCGAACGTCGGGAGGATGGCCACGGTGAACAACAGCGACCCGAACACGCCCAGGAGCGCTCCGAGCCAGGCGACCGGCCGGGTCCAGCCCTGTTGGGCGCCCACCCAGGCGATCGTCGCATCGAGCGCTAGCAGCGCCGACACAACGAGCAATACCTGCGCGGGACCGGCCGCGTGCAGGAACGTGCCCCAGGTCGTTGAGACGGGAAAGACCAGACTGGTCACGAGGAACGTGGTGAACGCGACGATGACCACGGGACGGATCGCCGCACCCCTGACCGCCCACGGCAGCCCGATGAGGCCGATCAGCGAGATCGGCACGCCCGGCAGGAGGAGCACGCTGAACAAGTTGTGGCTGAGCCCCTCTACCCGCATCTCGAGGAGGCGCTGCGGCCCGACGGCGAGGTAGCGCGACAACGTCGGCGGGTCGTTCCAGGCGAAGATGTCGAAGCCCGTGACGCTGAACGCATTGGCCACCGCCTGTCCCGGGAACGGGCTCCCGAACTCGGCCCAGTCGCGGATCGCCCAGGGCAGGAAGACGAGCCCGGCGACGACCGCCACGACGCCGATGAGCCTGGCACGGGCGCCACGGCTGAAGCCCGACATCCCCCACGCGACGATGAGCCAGGCGAGGCCGAGGTAGACCGCCTCGTTGCGGGTCAGGGCCGCGAGCCCTGTCAGGACGCCGAGGGCGATGAGCCGCGGGTCGGTCAGGCGCGCACCGCGCGGGTCGCGCGCCAGTCGGGCCATGAGCAAACATGCCGACAGCGCGAGCACGGTGAACGGCATCGTCGAGTCGGGGAGCGCGGAGTGGAGCAGCAGCGGCAGGTAGACGGCCGTCGTCAGGCCGGTGCCGATCGCCAGCGTCCGGGCGCGTTCCTGCGACATGCCCCGTTCCGAGGCGACGTCGGCCGCGAGCCGCCAGGCGAGCACCGGGACGATCGCACCGAGGACCACGGCCGACCACTGGGCCGCCGCGAACGACGCGCCCAGCACGGCCATCGGGATCGCGGCGAGCAACGACGGCAGCGGCAGCCAGACCTCGAACGCGGCCCGCGGGAAGACGAGCGGCGGCGTCTGGTAGCTCCACAAGGCGTCAGAGACGATGCCCCGACCCTCGACGATGTTCCGCGCCACGCCGACGTAGTACGCGGTGTCCTCCGGCTTCGGGAAGACGATCTGGCCGGCGACCGCGACCCGCACCAGGAACGCGACGACGAAGATCCCGGCTGCGGTCAGCACCGCCTCGCGCCGCGTCACGGGGCCTCTCGCACGGGGTACACCGCGAGGCGTGTCGGGGTCCCCTCAGCCAGGATCGGCGGTCCGAGCCAGGCCGGGTGCGCCTTGCCATCGAGGATGGGCGCGACGGCATCCACCGCGTCGGCGCGGTCCAGCACGAGCCAGCGGATGTCGTAGGCGACCGCGACCTCGTGGATCGTGTCGATCGGGTCGTTGACCAGCACGACCCCGCCGTGACCGCTCCAATACCGGGTGCCGGCGGCGTCGATCGACATGACTCGATCGGTTTGCGGGGCGCCCGCGCCGTCGAGGGCGGCCGCGACGGTCCGGAAGTCGTCGCGTCGGGCCGACCAGATGGCATGGACGATGAGCGAGCCGGCGACCGCCACGATGACCGCGAAGACGAGCGTCGCCCCACCGAACACGCTGGTGGCGGCGTCGGCGTTCCAGGTGGCGCGCCGCGCGGCTACCCAGCCGATGGCAAGGACGATCCCCTCGAGGGCCAGGATGTAGCTGTAGGGCGCCAGCGCGACCGCGGAGTGGATGAACGTCCCGCCCGGTACGTGGACGGCCGAGATGAGCGCGGAGAAGGCGAACAGGAGCGCAGCGTAGACGAAGAACGGTCCGAAGTCCGTCGAGCGCCTCCGCGCCCAGGCCCCGACGACCAGCGCGGGCCCCAGGATGAAGCCAAGGACGAGCGTCAGGAAGATCATCGATGCGGCGACCGCGCCGCCGATCCGAGTCTCGATGAGCGGCCCGAGTCCCATCGCGAGGAGGTGGTCGAGCGAAGCCGGGATCGTGATGCTGTTCCACTCCCCGATGTCGCGGATGAACAGGACCTTGCCCGACGTGCTCGATGGGGACAGCGAGCCGAAGACGGCGAGCTGGCGCGCCCACCAGGGCGCCATGACGAGGACGAAGACCGCAACGGCACCGATCGCGGCCGCGACCGGGATCGCGGGTCGGCGTGACCCACGCGAACGCCACGCGCGCCATCGATCCCACAGGAAGGCGACACCGATCGACGCCAGCACCAGCAGCCCGTCGTTGCGCGCGAGCGTGGCCAGCCCGGCGAACAGCCCGGCCGCCACGAACGCCGGGCCCGAGCCGCGCAGCCCGCGGGCCGCCATCCACAAGGAGGCGATGACGAGTGGCTGATACAGCGAGAAGTTGTCCGGCTGGGCCATGTACACCGTCGAGAGGAGCGGCACCGCGACGAGGAAGCCCGCGCCGGCGGCAACGAACGGCCGCGCGCCCGCGTCGCGCGCGATCGCCCACGTGAGCGGTGCCGCGATCGCGCCGATGAGGGCGAATGGGAGCGCGGCCGCCCAGGCGACGTCACCGAAGACTGCGCGGAACGGGACCTGGACGATCGAGGCCAGCGGCATCCAGTGGGCGTTCGATGGGATCGGCAGGGTCGGGTCGGCCGGGATCGTGCCGCCGACCTCGGCGAAGATCCAGATGAAGTCGACGTTGAACCCCTGCCCCGCATGAAGCTGCCGTGCGACGTCCACGTAGTAGGCCGAGTCGGGATAGGCCGGGTCCGGGAAGTGCCAGATCAGGACGGCTCGGACGACGAAGGCGAGCGCGTATAAGAGGAGAGGGGTACGCACGGCCGGTGCAGCGTAGCACCGGGTACCCCCCGCGCCGACCGGTACGAAAGGGCTAGGCGGGGACCGGATCGGCTTCGGCTATCAACCCTGCTCGCCCCCGACGCGAGTCGACCGCCAGCACCACGCACGCCGCGACGACGGTGTACGACGACGGGATCGCCATGAGGGCCGCGGCTACCGGAGTCAGGCCCGGCAGCGCGATCGTGTTGTAGTACCAGGAGGTCGATGGCCACAGCGCGGGCACCGCCATCCAGGCGGCCCGGTCTCGGCCCATCAGGGCTAGCGCGATGACGACGACAGGGACGAGGAAGATCGGTGCGGCCAGCCCCGGAGCCTGCGAGGCGTGGTGTTGCAGGATCGTCGGGAGTTGGGCGAAGTAGGACGCCCACGGCAGGATCGGCGCCGTGACCAGCAGCAGGACGCCGGCCACCAGCAGCGATCGCCAGCGTCCGAGGAAGACGAGTGGCACCGCGGCGTAGACCTTGGCGAGCACCGCCAGCCAGCCGTGTCCGAGCAGGATGAGCGGGATGAGCCAGGTGTCGAGTCCGCCCCCGAGCATCGAGACCACGAGCGGCGGATACAGGATCCAGTACCACGGGCGCTTGATGACGCGGATGGTCGCGATCGCGGCGACGATGGCGACGACGAGCAGTAGCAACCTTCCGTACGGCAGGACGGCGAATGGGACCATCGCCAGCAGCGTCGGCGGCGGTGCCGAGTACCAGCCCGGGTCGTACTCGCCGGCCCATGGATCGATGCCGTCCAGCCACCGCCGGGTCGCCATGATGTATTGCTCGTCGTTGGGGATGACACCGTTGCGGAGCGTCAGGTAGAGCCACAGCCCCGACATGACCGCGAACCACACGCCGAGCCAGTAGCGGCGGAACCAGTCAACGACGAACGACTGGCCGTAGCGCGCCGCGACGTCGCGCGCGGATCGTTCGATAAGCCCTTGCGGTGGCTTGCCTGAGGCATCGATTCTAGCCACTGACCTGGCCCATCGAGGTAACCGTACCCGAACTGGGCGACGGCTCGTCGCGGGCGGTCCAGCGCCGGCCGAGCCAGGCGATGATCGGGATGGCGAGCAACGGGAACTCGGTGATCGAGTAGAACGGCCCGCCGCGGCCGTCTACGGGGTTGGGTTGCGCGTCGAGGAGCACCTGCGGGTAGAGCAGCGTGTCGGCGAGGAACGGGAGCGAGGCCACCGCCAGGACGACGAGCACCAGCCACCAGCGTCGGTCGCGGACGCCGATCAGCGCGAACGGGATGACCGTCGGCTTGAGGACGGCCAGCGCCGCAGGCCACCACCAGATCGTGCCGAGCGCGACGGCCGCGGTGGCCCAGATGACCGGGTTGCCGAAGACGAACTTCGCCGGCGAGTACGGCCACGCGATACACAGCGCGATGAGCGCCCACGTCCACGGCCCGGGCCGGTGGTGCCACACGACCCAGCCGAGGACGACCGCCGGGATGATCGTCCAGAGCCACGGACCGAGGTACCGGAACGGGAACAGCAGATAGATGAGGACTGGCGGATAGAGCACGTCGCCGAGCTCGATGGGATACGGGCCTTCGAGTTGGCGGGCCTGATACCAGCCGCCGCCCGCCTGCCAGCGGTCGAGGGCGTCCATGTAGATCCCGTAGTCGATGGCGAAGGAGCGTCCGAACCAGTCGGGTGCACTGAGCAGGGCCACGGCCCAACCCGTGACCGTGAGGGTGACCAGGCCGATGGCGATCGCCCACCCGATCATCCGCGCTCGCGGGGTCTGGAACGCGGCCCAACGCATGGGCGGGAGTATGCGGTCGGCGACTACGATGCCGTCGATGGCCCGTTACCTCGCGCTGCTCGACACGCCGCGGGTCCAGTTGGTGTTGATCGTCGCGTCCGTGGTGGGCCTCATCATCGGCATCGACACCCTTCTTCTCCACCTGACCACGGACCCACTGGCAGACGTCCACGCGTACTACGACGCCGGCGCCCGCCTCAACGCCGGGTTGCCGCTCTACGACCAGCCGGCGGGCACCGATGACGCGGCGTTCTACCGCTATCCGCCGCTGCTCGCGATCACCTTCCGGCCCCTGGCGCTGCTCCCCTTTGAGACCGCCGCACTCATCTGGGAGGGGCTGCTGCTGGTCCTGTTCGCAGGGACGCTCTGGCGCACCGGCCTTCGCAACCGGTGGACGTGGATCGTCCTCGGCTGGCTTGCGGCGCCGTTCGCCTGGAGCCTCGCGGTCGGGCAGGCGCAGGTCGCCGTCACCTTCCTCGTCGCGCTCGGGTCGCCATGGGCGATCGCCTTCGCGGCGCATCTCAAGATCCTGCCCGCGCTCGTGGCGATCCACTGGATCGGCCGGCGCGACTGGCGGGCGGTCGGCACGTTCATAGCGTGGGGCCTGGGCCTGTTCGCCCTCTCCTTCGTCCTCGAACCGACCGGCACCATCGCGTTCCTGGGATTCCCCGACCTCGGTCAGGTCGGTGGCGTCGACAACCGTTCGCTCTACGCGATCTCCCCATGGCTCTGGGCGGCGTTCGTCGCCGGCTTCGTTGTGGCTGCCCTGCGCTACGCCCCGAGCCGGATCGGCTGGCACCTCGCCGTCGCGCTGTCGGTCTTTGCCAACCCGCGGCTCCTCATGTATCAGCTGTCGACGCTGCTGGCGGCGGTCCGGCCGCCGGACGAGGAGCCGGTGGGGCAG
>Ga0184625_10001424_pt1 | contig 9987 bp, 7 predicted proteins | sample PLM3_30_b1_FD_133151 | JGI IMG/M metagenome (GOLD analysis project Ga0184625, IMG submission 133151) | Groundwater sediment microbial communities from an aquifer in East River, Colorado, USA - PLM3_30_b1 | ecosystem: Environmental > Terrestrial > Soil > Riparian zone | place: USA: East River... | reverse complement strand
TCATCGAGAGCCAGGAGCACGACGCTTTAGGCCCTCAGCCCGCGCAGGAGCCCCTGCACGAGGTCGTCATCCGCTTCGCGGGCGACTCCGGCGACGGCATGCAGATCACCGGCAGCCAGTTCACCAACACCACCGCGATGTTCGGCAACGACCTCGCGACCTTCCCGGACTTCCCGGCCGAGATCCGCGCCCCCGCGGGCACGCTGCCGGGCGTGAGCGGCTTCCAGATCCACTTCGGGGCCAAGGACATCTTCACGCCCGGCGACGCGGTCGACGTGCTGATCGCGATGAACCCGGCGGCGCTCAAGATGAACCTCGCCGACCTGAAGAAGAGCGGGATCCTGGTCGTCAACGTCGACAACTTCAAGGAGACCGACCTCAAGAAGGCGCAGGTCGCCGTGAGCCCGCTCGAGGACCGCTCGCTCGAGGGCTATCGCCTGTTCCCGGTCGAGCTCACCAAGCTCACGCGCGCGGCGCTCAAGGACCTCGGGCTCGACGCCAAGACCATGGACCGCTGCAAGAACTTCTTCGCGCTCGGCATGTGCTACTGGCTCTACAACCGCACGATGGACGCCACCCACCGCTGGCTCGACGAGAAGTTCGGCGCCAAGCCCGTGCTCGCCGAGGCCAACAAGCTCGCGATGAAAGCGGGCTACGCCTACTGCGACGCGACCGAGGCGTTCCAGGTCACCTACGAGGTGCCGCCCGCGAAGCTCGCGCCCGGCGTCTATCGCAACCTCTCCGGCAACAGCGCGCTCGCGATGGGCTTCGTGGCCGCCGCGCAGCAGGCGGGGCTGCGGCTCTTCCAGGGCAGCTACCCGATCACTCCGGCCTCCGACATCCTGCACGAGCTGTCGATGTACAAGGAGTTCGGCGTGATCACCTTCCAGGCCGAGGACGAGATCGCGGCGATCACGTCGGCGATCGGCGCGGCCTACACGGGCTCGCTCGCGATCACCAGCACCTCGGGCCCCGGCATGGCGCTCAAGGGCGAAGCGATCGGGCTCGCGACCATGGTCGAGCTGCCGCTCGTGATCGCCGACATCCAGCGCGGCGGCCCCTCGACCGGGCTGCCCACCAAGACCGAGCAGGCCGACCTCTTCCAGGCGCTCTTCGGCCGCAACTCCGAGGCGCCGGTCCCGGTCGTCGCGGCCTCGTCGCCCGGCGACTGCTTCTGGGTCGCGCTCGAGGCGAGCCGCATCGCGCTCAAGTACATGGTGCCGGTGATACTGCTCTCGGACGGATACCTCGCGAACGGCGCCGAGCCGTGGCGCATCCCGGACGTCTCCGAGCTGCCCGAGATTCCCGTCAAGTTCCGCACCGACCCCGCGGGCTTCCGCCCGTACGAGCGCGAGCCCCACACGCTCGCGCGCCCCTGGGCCGTGCCGGGCACGCCGGGGCTCGAGCACCGCATCGGCGGGCTCGAGAAGCAGGACGTCACCGGCAACGTCAACTACGAGCCGCTCAACCACGAGCGCATGGTGCAGCTGCGTGCGGCAAAGGTGGCGGGGATCGCCGACGACATCCCCGAGGTCGTGCCCGCGGGCGATCCCGACGGCGAGCTCCTGATCGTCGGCTGGGGCTCGACCTACGGCGCGATCACGGCGGCGCTGCGCTCGCAGCGCGCGGCGGGTCACCGCATCGGCCACGCCCACTTGCGGCACCTGAACCCGCTGCCGAAGAACCTGGGCGAGCTGCTGAAGCGCTACAAGCGCGTGCTGGTGCCCGAGCTGAACCTCGGGCAGCTGGTGTGGGTGCTGCGCGCGCGCTTCCTCGTCGACGCCGTCTCGTATCCGAAGGTGCAGGGCAAGCCCTTCATGCAGGCCGAGCTCGAAGCCCGGATCCAGTCGCTGCTGGCGCACTAGGGGGAACAAGAGAATGACCGCGACGCTCCCCGCGTACACGAAGAAAGACTTCCAGACCGACCAGGAGGTCCGCTGGTGCCCCGGCTGCGGCGACTACGCGATCCTCTCCGCGGTGCAGCAGGTGTTCCCCGAGCTCGGGGTGCCGCGCGAGAAGTTCGTGGTGGTGTCGGGGATCGGGTGCTCGAGCCGCTTCCCGTACTACATGAACACGTTCGGCTTCCACACGATCCACGGCCGCGCGCCGGCGGTCGCGACCGGCATCAAGATCGCGCGCCCCGACCTCGAGGTCTGGCTCGCGACCGGCGACGGCGACGCGCTCTCGATCGGCGGCAACCACACGATCCACATGCTGCGCCGCAACGTCGGGATCAAGGTGCTGCTGTTCAACAACAAGATCTACGGCCTCACCAAGGGGCAGTACTCGCCGACCTCGGAGATCGGCAAGAAGGCGAAGTCGACGCCGTACGGCTCGCTCGACCGGCCCTTCAACCCGCTCTCGCTGGCGCTCGGCGCGGAGGCGACCTTCGTGGCGCGCTCGGTGGACGTGTTCCTGGCGCACCAGAAGGCCGTGCTCAGGAAAGCAGCGGCACACACCGGCACCGCGTTCGTGGAGATATTGCAGAACTGCAACATCTTCAACGACGGCGCCTGGGAGACGCTCACGGAGAAGGAGCTGCGCGACGACAACACGATCGCGATCGAGCACGGCCAGCCGCTCGTGTTCGGAAAGGCGAAGGACCGCGGCATCCGCATGAACGGCCTGAACCTCGAGGTGGTCAAGCTCGGCGACGGCATCACCGAGAAGGACCTGATCGTGCACGACGAGCGCCACCCGAACCCGGCGTACGCGTTCCTGCTCTCGCGGATGGACGCAACGCCCGGCTTCCCGACGCCGCTCGGCGTGCTGCGCGCGGTGGAGGCTCCGGTCTACGAGAAGCAGACCGCCGACCAGCTCGCGGCGGTTGTGGCAAAGAAGGGCAAGGGCGATCTCCGCAAGCTGCTGCACGCCGGCGATACGTGGGAAGTGCGCTAGCCAGCGTCACGGTTTTCGGTGACATTTTTTCTTCTTGACAGCGGGCGAGCCGAGCAGCATCTTTGCGTCAGAGAGAGCATCCGCGAGCACGACGGAGGTTGAAGCGGCGGATGCGATCTCGTCAGGGAGCGACGAATCGCGAACGCACGAGGCGTTCTCGACCGGCGCCTTCCGCTTCCGAAGGGACGCACGATGGAAGCTGACGTGACTCCACCGGGCCGCCGGGGGGCCAAGAGGCCCGCTACGGATTCGTAAGGAAAGATAAGCGCACCATAAGGCGCGCTGGGCAGCATGCCCGTTCTGACCCGGGAGCAATGGCTCCCGGGTCTTTTTTGTTGTGGATCGCGCGAGCGCTGGTCGATTCGCCTACTCGACGAGCGGCGGCAGCGGTATCCGGAACGGGCCCTCGTCGGTCTCGATCAGGACGTCGGTCGAGTCAACGCTGCGGATTTGGCCGTCCGCGAGGCGATCGCCGGGGCGATACGCGTAGAGCTGGCCCGTGGGCGAGTAGGCGAACGCGACGAAGGCGTCGCCCGCCGCCGCGACGCCCGCGAGCTGGAACTCGAGGACGCTCAGCTCCTCGCGCCTGAGCGACAGGCGCGGCTCGTCGTCGGCGCGCGCGACCGGCACCGGCGCGTCGGCGGTTCCGGTGCGGCTCTGGAGCACGCGGCGGTCCTCCTCGATCCGCTCGCTGAGGCCAGCCGCGTCGAGCACGGCGCCGCGCACTGCCTGGAGCGGCGCGTCCTTCGTCCAGACGCTGACCTTGCCGAGGAAGCCGGGCGGCCCGAGCGCGGCGAGCGAGGAGTCCACTTCGGCCATCGCCGCGAGCACCTCGCGTACCTCGGCGCGCTTCAGGGCGAAGCTCGCGGGCAGGCCGCCGTCGCCCGCGGGCCGCGCGCCCGCCGGCCGCGCCGCGCCCACGCGCCGCACCCCGCCGGTCGCGCCGATCTCGACGCCCGACGCCTTGCGCAGCGCCGCGAGCGTTTCGTCGAGCGTGGCGCGCGTGATCTCGACGCTCGCGCGCCCCGCGACGTCGCCGTCGACGACGAAGCCGCCCACGCCAAGCGTCGTCAGCACCTGGAAGACGTCCGCGAAGTCGACGTCGCGCAGCCGCAGCGTGAGCGGCCCGTGGCCGGGATCCTTCACGGTGGGCGTGCGGCCCTTCACCACCAGCGAGCGCGAGGCGTCGCGGTCCACTCGGCACGGCTGCGGGTCCTGCTCGAACGGGTCCTCGACCGGCACCGGCAGCTCGGCGTCGGGCCCGACGACCGGGCTCTTGCCGCGCGCCTCGAAGCGGTGGCAGGCGCCCTGCTTTGCCATCAGGAAGTCGCTCACGCGCAGGAAGCCGCGCTCGAGCCGGCCCTCGAACGCGCGCACGGGGCCTTCGCCGAGCGCCAGGCCGCGGATCGTGAAGTCCTCGCCGAGCGAGGCGTAGCCCACGACCACCGGCCGCTCGCGTACGACGGCCGACAGCTCCGACAGGAAGAGCCGCGGGTTGCGCCGGGTGCGCCGCCACGCGGCGATCGCATCCGACTTGGCGAACGCCAGCGACTGGTCGCGGAGGTATGCGTCGAGCGTCGGCTTCGGGATCCCGGTCGGCCGCCCGCTGCGCGACTCGGGCGGCGCCGGCAGCGGCGCGCGCAGGGGCCAGAAGGGGAAGCGCAGCACCGTCGAGAGCTGGATCTGGTCCTCGCCGGTGGCGGTGAGCGTCATGCTCTCGACGTCCACCAGCCGGTGCGAGAGTGCGATGCGCTGGTAGAAGCGGTCGACCTGCTTGTAGTCGCCGAGCGCCTGCAGCTCGAGCGCCTGCTCGCCGCGCGCGCCCGATTCGAAAGGCGCCCGCGCCTGTACCTCGACGCGCGCGAGGTGCGCCGCCTCGGCCACATCGCGCACCACCAGCACGTCCGCGGCGGCCGTGGGCCCGTCGGGCAGGATGCGGCGCAGCGTCTCGAGGCGCCGGTCGAGCAGCACCCGCTCGTCGGCGAAGGGCCGGGCCGCAGGCGCCGCGGCCAGCAGGCCGAGCAGCAGCGCCAGCGGCACGCTAGGGGCGCCTCGGGCCGCGCGGCCAGCCCGAGACGTGCTCGGGCAGCGGGATTCCGTCGGGCAGGCGCGGATCGGCCACGGGTGCCTGCGGCGTGAGCCGCAGCGGCAGCTCGCCCGCCCACACGCGGAGCGCGTAGTCCTCGTCGTCGTCCTTCGGCGGGCCCGTGCGCAGCTTGGCCGACGCCTCGTCGAGCGGGAACCAGACGGCCCGCGTCGCCTTCAGCTCGTTCTCGGTCGGCGCGCGCACCTCGCCGAGGCGTCCCGGCACGATGTGCTCGACGATCGCGTCGAGCGTCCGCGACTTCTCGTCCGGGTCGGTGATCTCGGTGGCCGAGCCCACGACCACGACGCTCCTGTAGTTGATCGAGTGGTGGAAGGCCGAGCGCGCGAGCACCAGCCCGTCGACGAGCGTCACCGTCACGCACGCCGGCGCGCCGGTCACGAGCGCCTTCAGCATGCGGCTGGCGGCCGAGCCGTGGACCACCAGGCGCTCGCCCATGCGCGCGAACGCGGTCGGGATCACGAACGGCTGGCCCCCGTCGACGAAGCCCACGTGGCAGATGAAGGCCGCGTCGAGGATCGCGTGGATCGTCGCCGCGTCGTAGTGCCCGCGCTCCGGCAGGCGCCGGACCGTCGTTCGCGACGTGGGCCCGCCCGACCGCCTAGTAATCGGCGTCGTCGTCGTCGACGATGTCGTCACGCCGACGCCTGGGGCTCTGCTTGCGCACGGGCTTGGTCTCGGGCTTCTGCTTGAAGCGCCGCCCGCGGTTGTCGCCAGTCTCCTCGGGAACCGGGAAGCCGCCGCCGGCCCCGCCCGGCCCGCCCGAGCGGTAGCCGCCGCCGGGTCGCGAGTAGCCCCCCGGCCGCGAGAAGCCGCCAGCACCACCGCCGCCGCCGCCGGGTCGCGAGAAGCCTCCGCCGCCTGGCCGCGAGAAGCCACCAGCGCCGCCGCCGGGTCGCGAGAAGCCTCCGCCGGCTCCGGCGGGCCGTGGCGGCCGGTCTTCCGCCGCGTTCACGCGGATCGCACGTCCCTTGAGGTCGCGGCCGTTCATCTGCTGGATGCACTTCTCGGCGACCTCGTCGCTCTCGAGCTCGACGAACGCGAAGCCCCGCGGACGTCCCGTCTCGCGGTCCGTCGGGACCTTGGCGTCGACCACCCGTCCCACTGCACCGAAGGCTTCCATGAGCTCTTCCTTCGTCACGTCGAAGCTCAAGTTGCCGACGAAAACCTTGTTCGAAATCGCTCCGTCTCCTTGTCGGACCCTCGCCTCGCGAAGGCAACACTACACCGCCACCTGACGCGCGAGACGCAAAGGGACTGTAGCAGAATGGCTGCCGAACCGCCATGGGCGCCGTCGAGATCGACTGGCTCGAACGGCGGGCGGGTTATGATTCCGCTCCCGAATGAGAAACTGGGCTCACAGTCAGGGAGACCTCCGATGACGAGCCGTCCTGCCTCCATCCTGCTCGCCGTGCTCGCGGCGGCGCCCGCATCAGCCACCGAGAACCTCGACTGGGCCACGATCGGCCGCATCCGCGACGAGGGCTTCCGCAAGTCCCAGGTGATGGAGACGGCGGCGCAGCTCACCGACGTCCACGGGCCGCGTCTCAGCGGCTCCCCGCAGTACAAGGAAGCGGCCGACTGGGCGCGCAAGCAGCTCGAGACCTGGGGCCTTGCGAACGCCCACCTCGAGAGCTACGAGTTCGGCCGCGGCTGGAGCTTCGAGCGCAGCTCGGCCCACGTCGTGGCGCCGGTGACCTTTCCGCTGTTCGCGATCCCGAAGGCCTGGACCGCGGGCACGAACGGCACGGTGCGCGGCAAGGTCGTGCGCGTGAAGGTCGACACCGAAGCCGACGTCGAGAAGTTCCGCGGCAAGCTCGCCGGCCTCGTGGTGTGGGCCGGCGAGCCGCGCGAGCTCAAGTCGCCCGAGGAGCGGGGCCTGTTCCAGCGCTACAGCGACAAGGAGCTCGACGATATCGAGCAGTACCAGGTGCCGGGCGCCCGCGGCGCGCGCGGGCCCGGCGGCGGGCCGCCTTTCGACCGCGAGGCGTTCCTGCGCCGGCGGCGGATCAATGCGGCCCTCGACAAGCTCTACGCGGCCGAGAAGCCGCTCGCGGTGGTCGAGCCCTCCTCGCGCGACGCGAACGTGCTGCTGCTCGGCAGCGGCGGCTCGCGCAAGAAGGGCGACCCGCAGGCGGTGACCCAGCTGATCGTGTCGGCCGTGCAATGGTCGCGCGTGGCGCGGCTCATCGACCGCAAGCTCGAGGTCGAGGTCGAGCTCGACGTCAAGGCCACCTTCTACGAGAACGACACCAACGGCTACAACGTGGTGGCCGAGCTGCCGGGCGGCGACAAGAAGGCCGAGCTGGTGATGGTCGGCGCCCACTTCGACTCGTGGCACCCCGGCACCGGCGCCACCGACAACGCCGCAGGCTCCGCCGTGATGATGGAAGCGATGCGGATCCTGAAGGCGATCGACGCCAGGCCGCGCCGGACGATCCGCATCGGCCTCTGGGGCGGGGAGGAGCAGGGCCTGCTCGGTTCGCGCGCCTACGTCAACGAGCACTTCGCCTCGCGCCCGCCCGCGCCGGAGGCCGCACCCGACGAGCTGCCGAGCTTCCTGCGCAACGATCCGCCGGCGCCGATCACCCTGAAGCCGGAACACGCGAAGCTCGCGGCCTACTTCAACCTGGACAACGGCACCGGCAAGATCCGCGGCATCTACCTGCAGGAGAACGCCGCGGTGAAGCCGGTCTTCGAGAGCTGGCTGTCCGCGGTCGAGGACCTCGGCGCGAAGCGCGTCACGCTGCGCAACACCGGCGGCACCGACCACCAGTCCTTCGACGCGGTCGGGCTGCCGGGCTTCCAGTTCATCCAGGACCCGATCGAGTACGAGGGCGGCTTCTTCGCGACGCACCACACCGACATGGACGTGTACGACCGGCTGCAGCGGGACGACCTGATGCAGGCCGCGGTGGTGATCGCGACCTTCGCGTACCAGGCCGCGAACCGCGACGAGCTGCTGCCGCGCAAGCCCCTGCCGCCCGTAGCGCCCGCGGCGCCGGAGCTCAAGGGCATGAAGGTCAAGGGCGAGAACAAGGCGCCGCACAAGCCCGCGGAGGCCGCGCCCGGCGCGCGCTAAAGAGGCGTGACGAGGCCTTGAACCTCTTCACCTACGGAACCCTGATGTCGGCCGAGGGACTGCGCGACGCGATCGGCGAGCGCGCCGACGCGCTCACGCTGCGTCCCGCGCGCCTGCCGGGCTGGCGCCGGATCTGGAACGTCTTCCGCCCCGAGTGGAACGGGGGTGTCCTCAACCTCGAGCCGAGCCCGGCCGACGTCGTGGTCGGCATTCTCGTCGAGGGGCTGACCGAGGAGGACCTCCAGCTGCTCGACTCCAAGGAATCGACGCACCTGCCGCGCGACACGGTCTACGTGGAGCCGCTGGCCGGCGAGGTGGTGCCGGCGCAGGTCTATCGCCGACGCAAGGGCAACCACGCGGGCAAGCCCTCGGGCCGCTACAAGACCGTCGTGCTCGAGCGCGCCTACCGCGCGGGCTGGGAGATCTACGAGAGCCTCTGCCGCGGCACGGTGGACTCGGCCGGCAACCCGCTGACCTTCGGCTGACGCCCGGGTTATCCTGAGCCGTGGCCTCCGAGCGGATCCCCGCGATCAAGGTGATGCTGCTGCCGAAAGACACGAACGCCCTGGGCACCATCTTCGGGGGCGTGATCCTCTCGCACATCGACCTCGCCTCCGCGGTCGAGGCGCGCAAGGCGGCACCGCACCGCTACGTCACGAAGTCGATGCACGAGGTCGAGTTCCACGCGCCGGTGTTCGTGGGCGACATCATCAGCTTCTTCACCGAGACCGCCCGCATCGGCCGCACCTCGATCACGGTGCGCGTGCTGGTGGAGGCGGAGCGCTGGGGGAGCGGCAAGGGCGAGCGGGTCAAGGTGACCGAGGCCGAGGTGGTGCTGGTCGCCGTGAACGAGGCCGGCCAGCCGATCCCGATCCTGCCGGAAAACAAGTCGAGCGTGGCCTGAGAGACCAGGAGGCCCGATGGGTGCAGTGCTGAACCCGCGGACGCGACGCCAGCTCAAGGTGGTCTGCCCGCACGATTGCCCGGACACGTGCGTGATGACCGTGGACGTCGAGGGCGACCGCGCGGTCGCGATCGGCGGCGACCCCGAGCACCGCTTCACGCAGGGCTTCCTGTGCGCGAAGGTCAACCAGTACCTGGACCGCGTCTATAGCCCCGAGCGGCTGCTTCACCCGATGCGGCGCGTCGGCCAGAAGGGCGAGGGCCGCTTCGAGCGCATCGGCTGGGACGAGGCGCTCGACATCGCCGCGACGCGGCTGCGCGCGATCGCCGACGAGCACGGGCCGCAGTCGATCCTGCCGTACTCGTACGCCGGCAACATGGGGATGCTCGGCAACGCCAGCATGGACCGCCGCTTCTTCCACGCGCTCGGGGCGAGCCTGCTCGACCGCACGATCTGCTCGAGCGCCGGCGGCGAAGGCTACAAGGCGACCTGCGGCAAGACGATCGGCTTCGATCCCGAGGCCGTCGCCGACGCGCGGCTGATCGTCTCCTGGGGCGGCAACATCGTGAGCTCGAACGTGCACTTGTGGCCGTTCGTCGAAGCGGCGCGCAAGAAGGGCGCGCGGCTGGTGACGATCGACCCGTTCCGCTCGCGCACCGCCGAAAAGTCGGACCAGCATCTCGCGCTCTATCCCGGCACTGACGCGGCGCTCTCGCTCGGGATGATGCACGTGATCTTCCGCGACGGGCTCGAGGACCGCGAGTGGCTCGAGACGTACAGCCTGGGCCACGCGGAGCTGCGCGAGCGCGTGCGCGAGTGGACGCCCGCGCGCGCGGCCGAGACCACGGGCCTGAGCGTCGCCGAGATCGAGGGCTTCGCGCGCGAGTACGCGACGACGCGGCCGTCCGCGATCCGCGTCAACTATGGCCTCAACCGCCACGCGGGCGGCGGCATGGCCGTGCGCACGATCGCCTGCCTGCCGGCGTTGGTGGGCGCCTG
>Ga0184625_10001423_pt1 | contig 9989 bp, 8 predicted proteins | sample PLM3_30_b1_FD_133151 | JGI IMG/M metagenome (GOLD analysis project Ga0184625, IMG submission 133151) | Groundwater sediment microbial communities from an aquifer in East River, Colorado, USA - PLM3_30_b1 | ecosystem: Environmental > Terrestrial > Soil > Riparian zone | place: USA: East River... | reverse complement strand
GCGCATGGTCACCGACCTCGCGACCACGGCCGACGGCGTCGGACTGCTCGCGTCTCCCGCGCTCGACGCCGACACCGCGGACGCCGGCGTCGGCAGCCAGGCGCGCGACCAGCTCGCCTTCATCATGGCCTCGCTGCGCGCGTATCCGAGCATCGACCACGGCGTCGTGTTCGACGCGAACGGCCGTGAGGTGGGCGTCCAGGAGCGCAACATCCTGCTGAAGCGGCCGACACCCGCGTTCGTCAACCTCAACACCCACTCCTTCACCGACGACGGGCTGGTGGTCTACCGCCGCGTGACGACGCCGCAGGGGCGCCAGGTCGGGGTGATCTACCTGCTCTCGAACGCCAGCGAGCTCTCGAACCGGCTCGAGCGCTACGTCGGGATCCTGGCGGCCGTCACGCTGCTCTCGCTGCTCGTCTCGCTGCTGCTGGCGTCGCAGCTGCAGAAGCTGATCTCGCGGCCGATCGAGCACCTGGCCGAGATCGAGACGCGCGTCTCGCGCCAGAAGGACTACTCGCTGCGCGCGGTGAAGGAGGCCGACGACGAGCTCGGTGTGCTGATCGACGGCTTCAACGACATGCTCGGGCAGGTGCAGTCCCGCGACGCCGAGCTCACCGTGGCGAAGGAGGTGGCGGAGCAGGCCAACCGCACCAAGAGCACCTTCCTCGCCAACATGAGCCACGAACTGCGCACGCCGCTCAACGCGATCATCGGCTACAGCGAGATGCTCGAGGAGGAGGCGCAGGAGCGCGGCATGGACGAGCTCGCGCCCGACCTCGGCAAGATCCACGCGGCCGGCAAGCACCTGCTCACGCTAATCAACGACGTGCTGGACCTGTCGAAGATCGAGGCCGGCAAGATGGAGCTGTTCCTCGAGGACTTCGAGATCCGCGGCCTGGTGCTGGACGTCGAGTCCACGATCCGCCCGCTGGTCGAGAAGAACCGCAACCTGCTCGAGGTGAGCTGCCCGGCCGACATCGGCCTGATCCACGCCGACCTCACGCGCGTGCGCCAGATCCTCTACAACCTGCTGAGCAACGCCGCGAAGTTCACGCAGGAAGGCACGGTCGCGCTCCAGGTCCACGCCGTGCGCATCCAGGGCGAGCCGTGGATCGAGTTCGCGGTGGCGGACACCGGCATCGGGCTCGCGCCCGACCAGCAGCGGCGCCTGTTCCAGTCCTTCTCGCAGGCCGATCCCTCGACCTCGCGCAAGTACGGCGGCACCGGCCTCGGGCTCGTGATCAGCCGGCGCTTCGCGCAGATGATGGGCGGCGACATCCACCTGCACAGCGAGCTCGGCCGCGGCTCCACCTTCACCGTGCGTCTGCCGAGGACGGGGGGGGCCGCGCGTTCGTCCTCGTCGCCCGGCTTCGCGACGCCTTTGCCCGCGTCGGCGCCGGCCGCGCTGCCGCTGGTGCTGGTGGTGGACGACGAGAAGACCACGCGCGAGCTGATCGCGCGCGGGCTCGAGAAGGAAGGCTTCCGGCTGATGGCGGCGGCCTCGGGCGAGGAGGCGCTGCAGCTCGCGCGCGAGCGCAAGCCCGACGTGATCAGCCTCGACGTGCTGATGCCGGGCATGGACGGCTGGATGGTGCTGCGCGCGCTCAAGGCCGACCCGCTCACGGCCCCGATCCCGGTGGTGATGGTCTCGATGCTCGACGACCGCGACATCGGACACGCGCTCGGCGCTTCCGACTACCTGACGAAGCCGTTCGACCGCCAGAAGCTCGTAGCGGCGCTGCGCCGCTACCGCCGCGACGGCACCCAGCGGCCGGTGCTGGTGGTCGAGGACGACGCATCCACGCGCGAGGTGATCAAGCGCGCGCTCGAGCGCGACGGCTGGGCGGTGAGCGAAGCCGACAACAGCCGCCGCGGCCTGCAGAGCGTCGCGCGCCACGTGCCGGACCTGATCGTGCTCGACCTGATGATGCCCGAGATGGACGGCTTCGAGTTCGTCGCCGAGCTCCGGAAGAGCGAGAGCGGGCGCAAGATCCCGGTGGTGGTGGTCACGGCGAAGGAGATCACCGAAGAGGACCAGCGGCGGCTCAACGGCCACGTGCGGGGCGTGCTGCACAAGGGCTCGTTCTCGCGCGAGGAGCTCTCCCTGGAGCTGCGCCGCGCCCTCGAATCGGGCCGCAGGCGCTAGGCGCATGGCGCGGCCGGGCGCCGTCCTGGCGCTCCTGCTCCTCCCGGCCACCGCGTCCCCGGCGCAGATCACGCGCTACGTCGTGAAGCTGCGCGCCGACCTCGAGCGGCGCGTGCTGCACGGCGAGGAAGTGGTGACGCTCGACGCGCGGGCCGGCATTCTCCGGCTCAGGAAGAACCCGTCGCTCGAGATCGTGCGCTTCACGGGTGGCGAGCTCAGCAACGCCGGCGACGGCGTCGAGATCCGCCTGGCGCGCAGCGGGCGGCAGGAACTGCGCTTCGAGTACACCGCCGCCGCGGGGCCCGGGCTGCGCTGGTTCGCCGAAGCTGCGGGCTTCTTCACGGCGTTCGACTGCGGCGCCTGGATGATCTGCGACGACAGCCCGGCCGAGCGCGCGCGGCTCGAGCTCGAGATCGCGCTGCCGCTTCGGAGCGGGCTCCAGGCCGTGGGGCCCGGACGGCCCCGCAAGTCGTGGCAGGACGGCGATGCGCGGCACGTCCTCTTCGAGCAGGCGGAGCCGGTGCAGACCTACCTCTGGAGCTTCGCTGCCGCGCGGCTGCGCGAGTCGCCGCAAGGCCGGCTGTCCGTCTACGCCGAGGCGGCAGGTCACGCGGCGGCGCTCGAGAAGACGGCGTCCGCCGAGGCGTTCTTCCGCGACAAGGCCGGCACGGATCGCCCGACGCGGCGCTACGCACAGGTGTTCCTTCCCGAAAGAGGCCTCGGCCAGGAGGCGGCGGGGCTCGGCCTCATGTCCGAGGCCTACCTCGCGCGGCTCGAGAAGGAGGACGAGGTCTACCTGATGGCGCACGAGCTCGCGCACCAGTGGTGGGGTGTCCTCGTCGGGATCCGCTCCTGGTCGGACTTCTGGCTGAATGAAGGCATGGCCTCGTTCATGGCCGACGCCTTCATCGAGCGCCACCAGGGCAGGCCGGCCTACGAGCGCCGGATCGCGGAGCGGCGCGAGGAGCTCGCCCGGCTCCAGAAGGAGGGCAAGGACCGCCCGCTGCATTTCGAAGGCTGGAAGAGCGCGAGCGAGGCGCTCGGCCCGCTCCCGTACTGCAAGGGCGAGCTCCTCCTCGACCGGCTGCGGACGGAGCTCGGAGAGCCGTCGTTCTGGCGCGGCCTCGCGCTCTACACCTCCCGCCACGCGCGGGCGCTCGTCGACTCGCGCGATCTGCAGCGCGCGATGGAGCAGGCGAGCGGCCGCTCGCTCGCGGCGCTCTTCGACGAAGCGGTCTACCGGTGAGGCGAACGGCGTGCGCCCTCGGCCTGCTCGCGCTGCTGGTCGCGCCGAGGCGCGCGCGGACGGAGGCTGAGCGCGTGCGCGTCGAGCGCGAGCGAGCGCTCGTCGAGTACCCGGCGGGCGCCCTCGGCGCCTCCGAGGTCGAGGCTTTCGCGCGGCTGGCGGACGACGGCGTCGCCGACGTGGAGGCGCTCGTGAGCCCCGGCCTGCCGGAGTGGGCGAAGCGCACGGGGCGCATCCGGTTCGTGGTGAGCGACGAGATAGAGATCTCGCGCACCTGGGGCCGCACGGTGGTGCTGCCGATCGGCCGCGTCCGGAATCGCTCGGCGCCCTACCTGCACGAGACCGTCCACGCGCTGGTGCCGGCGCGCGGCGACCGCACGTGGCTGAGCGAGGGCCTCGCCTGCTACCTCGAGAGCTACGTGGCCGAGAACCGCCGCGGCTACGACGCTCACGTCTTCACGCGCGCCGGGGATCGTGGCATCCACGCGGCGGCGCGCCGCACGCTCGAGAGCCCCGCCGGCAAGGCGGTGCTGCCCTGGGTGGGCGCCATGGGCTCGCCGCCGAACCTCGAGGAGGACCGCGCGGGCGTGGCGCGGCCCTTCTACGTGCTCTCGCACTCGCTCGCCAAGCACGTCGTGGAGACGGCGGGTCTCGCGGCCGTGGTGCGCGCGCTGGTGTCGAGCGATCCGCGCGCGTTCGCCGACGAGACGGGGCACACCGACGAGGTCTGGCGAGGGCTTTGGCTGAAGGCGCTCGCTGCGAGCGCGCCCTCGGCGGGCCCCTAGCCGAGCGCGCGCTTCAGGATCGCGTCGATCTTGGCCGTGAGCCCGGGGAAGTCGACGGGCTTCGTGTCGTACTCGTCGCAGCCCGCGGCGAGCGCCTTCTCGCGGTCGCCCGCCATCGCGTGGGCCGTGAGCGCCACGATCGGCACGCGCGCGGTCGCGGGCGAGGCCTTGAGCCGTCGCGCGGCTTCCCAGCCGTCGATCACCGGCAGGCTCATGTCGAGCAGGATCAGGTCGGGTGCTTCGCTCTCGGCCATCAGGATGGCCTGCATGCCGTCGGCGGCCAGCAGGACCTCGTGGCCCTTGCGCTGAAGCCGCCGCGACAGCATGTCGCGGTTCATGTCGTTGTCCTCGACGAGCAGGATCCTGGCCATGGTGAGGGATGTCCTCATGAGACGGTTATCACAGGACACCGCCCCGGCTCAAACGGCGACGCTCGTGAGAGCGACGAAGGCTTCCTCGAGCTTGGCATGGCTGGGTCGCGCGAGCTGCCTCACGACCTTGCCGTCGCGCAGGAAAACGAAGTTCGGCCACAGCCGCACCTCGAAGGAGCGGCCGAGCGGCCGGCCCGGCCCGTCCTCGACCTTGACGTGCTTCACCTCGGGGTGGCGCTCGAGGAGCTCGGCGACGCGCAGCGCGATCGCGCGGCAGTGGCCGCACCAGGAGGTGCCGAACTCGAGCAGCACCGGGCCCTGCTCGGCGTCGACCTCGTCGCGGGTCGGCGTGCGGCTCTCGTCCCGGTACTCGGCCTCCGCGGGCATTTCGACCCCATGTTGCCACAGCGCGGCACTGCGCGGCCCGCGTTAAGATGCGCGCGCTCATGGCGCTGGTTCCGGGCGCGAACGCCGGCCCCTACCGGATCGTCGAGCCGCTCGGCCGCGGCGGGATGGCCTCCGTCTACAAGGCCTACGAGGCGAAGCTCGACCGCTACGTCGCGCTCAAGGTGCTGCCGCGCGAGTTCCTGCACGACCCGAACTTCGCGCAGCGCTTCCGGCAGGAGGCGCAGGTGATCGCGCGGCTCGAGCACCCGAACATCATCCCGATCTACGCCTACGACATCGAGGAGGCCGAGGGCATCCCGTGGATGGCGATGCGTCTCATCGCCTCGGGCTCCCTCTCCGACCTGCTGAAGCGCGAGCGCCTGGCGCGGGCGCGCGCCGTCGCGATCCTGCGCGGCGTCGCCGAGGCGCTCGACTTCGCACACAGGAAGGGCATCGTGCACCGCGACGTCAAGCCGCAGAACGTGCTGCTCGACGAGGCCGCGCGCGTGTATCTCGCGGACTTCGGGATCGCCAAGATGCTCGAGTCCTCGGGCGGGCTCACCGCGAGCGGGATGATCACGGGCACGCCGCAGTACATGGCGCCGGAGCAGGCGACCGGGCTCAAGATCGGGCCGCCCGCCGACGTCTACGCGCTCGGCATCATGGCCTACGAGATGCTGGTCGGGCGCGTGCCGTTCTCGGCCGACACGCCGGTCGCGGTGCTGATGAAGCACGTGCAGGAGCCGCTGCCGCTGCCCGGGCCCGACGTCGTGCCGGAGCCGATGCTGCGGGCGCTCCTGAAGGCCGCGGCCAAGAAGCCCGAGGAGCGCTGGCCGACGGCCGGCGCCTTCGTCGACGCGCTCGCGGCCGGGCTCGGGGTGCCGGCCTCGGTGCCGAACGACGTGGCGAGCGACCAGCCGACCGTCGAGGTCCCGCGTACGCTTCCACGGCCCACCGCACCCCCGACCGTGGTTTCACCCGCGACGGCGCGGGCTCCCGCGGGGACTGCGCCTCCGCTGCCGGCGCGACCGCCGATCGTGCGTCCGCCGGCGACGCGCGCCGAGACCGTTCTCGTCGCGTCGCGCAAGCCGGGCACGACCGCGATGCTCGTCGGTCTCGGGGCGCTCGGGCTCGTCGGCCTCGCCGTGCTCGTCGGGGCGTGGCTGCTGGTGGGACGCTCGCAGCCCGCCTCGCCGCCCGAGGCGCCGAGCGCCCAGGACGGCGGGGCGCGCGTCCCCGTCACGCCAGCCACAACGGTGCCCGCCGGGCCGCGCGACGCGAGCACGGTCGCGCGCGGCGAGCGGCTGCCGGCGGAGCAGGTGCCGGTCCCGTCGCGGCCGTCGCCGACTCCCGCGCCCGCAGCCGCTCCGCACGTGACCCCGCCCGCCGTCACGCCGGCGACGACACCCGCGGCTCCGCCCGCACCGACGCCGGTCGCCGCCCCGGCTGTCGCCGCCCCGGCTGTCGACCCCGCTGTTGACCCCGCTGTTGACCCTGAAGTGCAGAGGCTCGCCGCGGCGCTGGCCGACCGAGACACGAACGTCCGCCGCCAGGCGGCGCTCGAGCTCGCGACGCGCGGTCCGCTCGCGGCACCGGCCGTCCCCGACCTCGCGACGGCGCTCGGCGATCGCAGCCCCGACGTGCGGCTGCGGGCAGCCGAGGCGCTCGGCAAGATCGGCTCTCCGGCTCAGGGCGGCGTCCCCGCGCTCGCGCAGGCGCTCCACGACACGGACACGCTCGTCGCCTCCGAAGCCGCAAAAGCGCTCGGGCTCATCGGTGAAGCCGCGGGCGGCGCCGCCACCGCGCTCGGCGGCGCGCTCACGCATCCGGCGGTCGGAGTCCGCCGGGAGGCCGCGCGCTCTCTCGCCAAGCTCGGGCGTCGCGCCGAGCCCGCACTCACGCCGCTCGTCGCGGCGCTCTCCGACAAGGACAAGACCGTGTGCGCCCAGGCCGCGCGCGCGCTCGGGCACCTCGGGACCGCCGCCCGCCCGGCCGTCGCGCGGCTCACCGCCCTCAGCAAGGACCAGGACATCCTCGTCTCGCGCGAGGCGCAGGACGCGCTCGCGGCGATCGGCCGCGAGTGAGCGTCGTCACCCCTCGCCCGTGAAGCGCGTCATGGCCGGCCGGGAGTATTCTCTCGTCCAGGGAACCCGGCGGCGGGGGCGTCGTCCCTTACTAGGGAGGTCGCGATGAGACGGGGGGTTCGGGCGGCTCTGATTCTGGGCGTTGCGACGCTATTGCCGGCGGCGGCCGTACGGGCACAGGAGGATACGGAGGGCGGCCGGGGCGAGAGCGTCGACGGCTACGCCGAGTGGCGGCTGGGTTCGTGCATGGTCGCGGACGCCCAGCGCGTCTGCCCGGCCTCGGGGCTGAAGTTCAAGGGCGAGGGCGACGCCAAGAGCTTCGCGACGATCCCGCTCGGCTACGAGCTCAAGGCGAAGGGCAAGCGCCAGCGCGACGGGTCGCTGCTCGCGCGCGAGGTCGAGGCCAAGCCCAACGGCTCGGCGATGTTCGAGGGCGCGGTCAAGTCCGCGACCGACCAGGCCGAGGCCCAGGCGCGCCAGCAGGGCCGCTTCGGCGACCCCAAGTCGCCCGTCGGCAAGCTGATCGAGAGCGGCCCGGACGTCGAGCGCGTGACCCGCATCGTCGACAACCTGCTGCCGGCCTACGTCCCGCGCGAGAGCGTGCGCGTCTACGTGATCGACAACAAGGAATGGAACGCGTTCGCGATGGGCAACTACTCGATCTACGTCTTCACGGGCCTGCTGAGGGACATGGACGACGACGAGGTCGCGGTCGTGCTCGGGCACGAGCTGGTGCACGCGACGCACGAGCACTCGCGCAAGCAGTTCAAGAAAGACATGTGGGTGCAGCTCGCGATGCTCGGCGCGCTGGGCGCCGCGTCGACGATCGACAACGACACGCAGCAGGCCGTCGCCGGGCTGGCGGTGCTCGCCGCCGGAACGGCGCTCAAGAACGGCTACGGCCGCGGCATGGAGGACCAGGCCGACCGCGTGGGCCTGCGCTACGCGTACGAGGCGGGCTACGACATCACGAAGGGCCCGCGGCTGTGGAACCGCTTCGCCAAGAAATACGGGGAAGGCAACAAGGCCGCCAACTTCTTCTTCAGCGACCACTCGCTGTCGGCGGCGCGCGCCACCAAGCTCGAGAAGGAGATCGCCTACAACTACCCCGACGGGCCGAAGCCGGACGGGCCGGCCCAGGCGTCGCGTCCCGCGCCTGCGACGGCCGCAACCACGGTCGCCGCCGCGCCGGTCGCGGTTCCCGCGAACGCGCAGGCGCTGGCGGCGCCGAGGGCGGTCCCGGCCGTGGCGACGGCGCCTGCCTCCTCGGCCGCGCCCGCCTCGAGCGCCGCCCGGCCCGCCTCGAAGCACGTGGAGATCAAGCCGGGCATGACGAGCGACGAAGTGCGCCATCAGCTCGGCGACCCCCAGGGCGAGGTGGTCTTCGGCGAGAAGACGCGCTGGACCTATCCCGGCATGACCGTCATCTTCGCCAAGGGCAAGGTGACGGACGTGCAGTTCTAGCCTTCTACTTCTTCCTCGGCACGCCGAGCGCCGCGAGCCTCGCCGCGACGTCGTCGCCGGCGGTGTCGGGCTTCACGTCCTTGTCGACGAAGAGGACCCTGCCGTCCTTGCCGATGTAGAAGGTCCAGCGCTTGGCGAGGCCGAGGATCGGGATCCGCACGCCGTAGGACTCGGCGGTCTTCGTCTCCGGATCGGCGAGCAGCGGGTAGTCCACGCCGAGCGACTCCGCGAACTCCTTGTTCTTCTGCGGCGTGTCGGTGCTGGCGGCGAAGTAGGCGACGTCGAACTCGCGGATCTTGTCGCCGCTCGCACGGAGCGACTTGCACTCCCGCGTTCAGCCTCCGGTGAAGGCCTTCGGGAACCAGGCGAGCACCACCGCCTGCTTGCCGGCGTAGTCGGCGAGTCGATACGTCTTGCCGTCCGACGCCGCGAGCGAGAAGTCGGGCGCTTTGTCGCCCGGCTGAAGCTCGCCGCCGGCCGCCGCGTTCGCCATCAGGACACCCGCCACCGCGAGGAGCGCTCTGTGCGTCATGCGTCTTGCCGGATCATAGGCGGCGCCCGCAGAAGCGGTCAACGGCCGTAGAATGCCCGGGCTTGCTGCGCCTGATGTCGCTGCTCGCGCGCGCCGCGTTCGCGGTCACGCTCGGCCTCCTGCTCCTCGCCGTCCTGCGCTTCTCGCCGGTCGGCGCCGAGCCGCCCCTCGACGTGCGCGCGCTGCCGCTCGCGCTGCCCCTCGTGGTCTTCGCGGTCGTGGCCGCGCTCACGGGGCGAGCGCGCCGGGCGGGACGTGTGCTGCCGCTCGCCGTCGCCTTTCTCGCGGTGCTCGGCGCGCTCGCGCTCGTGGTCGGCCTGCGCGGGCCTTCGGGCCTCGCCGCGGACGTCGGCGACGGCGTCGCGAGCGTCGGTCGGACCGGGGCGGGCAGCATCGACGTCACGGGCCGCGAGCTCGCGGCGTTCGCGCTCGGACGGCACACGACCCTGACTTGGAGCGGCGAGCTGCGCGTGCCCGCGCCCGGACGCTACGCGATCTGGGCGGAGGGCCGCGGCCGCGTCAGCGTGAGGCTCGCCGGGCGCGCGGTGCTCGAGTCGGAGGGCGATCCGTTGCGCGCCTCGACCGCGCTCGGGCTGGCATCGGGAGCGATCCCGCTCGAGGTGCGCTTCGAGCACACGGGGCCCGGCCCTCGCCTGCGGCTCGGGTGGACGCGTCCTTCTGGAAGACGCGAGACGATTCCGCCGCGCTTTCTCGGGCCCGAGCGGCCCGCCTTCGTCTGGTGGCTGCCCGACGCGCTTGCGCTCGCGGCGGCCGCGCTCCTGGGTCTCGTCGCGTGGCGCGCGCCCTGGGATGTGCGCCGCGACGTGCCGTCGCCGCGGCCCGTGACGACGGGCGAGCTCGTCGCGAGCGGCGCCGGCTACCTGCTGCTGCTCGCGGTCATGAGCTGGCCGCTCGCCAGGGACCTCGCGCACACCGGGCCGATGGACCGACCCGACGGCCGTCTCAACGCG
>Ga0184625_10001422_pt1 | contig 9993 bp, 6 predicted proteins | sample PLM3_30_b1_FD_133151 | JGI IMG/M metagenome (GOLD analysis project Ga0184625, IMG submission 133151) | Groundwater sediment microbial communities from an aquifer in East River, Colorado, USA - PLM3_30_b1 | ecosystem: Environmental > Terrestrial > Soil > Riparian zone | place: USA: East River... | reverse complement strand
GCTGCCCGGCCAGTCGATCGCTCGACGGTTGTACGGCGTGATCAAGGCCGATGGCATCGACGCGGCCATGCGCCTTTACGGTTCGTTGCGCGCAGAGGCTGTGCGGGACTACGACTTCAGCGAGTCCGAGCTGAATACCCTGGGATACAAGCTCCTCGGTGAGGGGCGCGTAAAGGACGCCGTGCGCGTGTTCGAACGCAACACGGAAGCGTTCCCCACGTCATCGAACGTGTTCGACAGCCTGGGCGATGCATACGTGCAGGCTGCAGAGCGAGGGCGCGCGATCGCGAGCTACGAGCGCGCGACTGCCCTGGACTCGGGCAACAGCCACGCGGCGGTGGCGGCGATCACGCTGCGCAGGCGCTCGACGGTCGTGTTCGTCGCCAAATGGGGCGGTTTGTTCCTGGCGGTAGCAGTGCTTGCGGCGCTGGCCCTGGCGCGGCGTCGCCGCCGCCTCAGTCGAAGTCTGTAGGCCGTCCCGGGTCGTCGTGGTGGGCCCAGGCGAGGGCGACCTGGCCGGGCGTCGCGCGGTCGAGGTCGAGCTCGGGCAGCTCGCCGCGCGGGAAGAACGCGACCGCGTCGACCTCGTGGCTGGTGGCGGGCTCGCCGTCGAGCAGCCGGCAGCCGATCAGCACCTTGTAGGTGTAGTCGATCGACACCGGGTGCTCGTGGCGCGCCTTGTCGAGCAGCGCGAAAAGCTTGTGCGCCTGCACGCGATAGCCGCTTTCCTCGAGCGTCTCGCGCTCGGCCGCGTGCCCCGGCGTGTCGCCTATGTCCGCCCAGCCGCCGGGGAACGTCCAGCGGCCGCTCTTGCGCTCGCGCACCAGCAGGAGCTCCCCGCTCCGGAACACGACCGCGCGGACGTCGACCTTCGGCGTCGGGTAGCCGAGCGCCGAGGCGAAGACGACCCGCACCTCGTCGAGCGGAAGCTCGACGCCGGCGGCCGCGATCTCGAGCGCGATCCGGCGCAACTCGCCGTAGCGCTCGAGGTCGTAGGGGTCCTTCGCGTAGGTGAGGCCCGTCTGCGCGATCGCCTGCAGACGCTCGGCCCAGCGCAGCCAGGCCGGGCGCGACGGCGTCACTGCGAGGCGGTCCGCGTCTTCGCCCCGGTGCGGGCGAGCTCGTCCTCGATCACCTGCTGGAACGCCTCGAACGGCAGCGCTCCCACGAGCGGCCGCCCGTTCACGAAGAACGCCGGCGTTCCCGAGACGCCGTACTCCTGGCCGGCGCGCAGGTCGGCCTCGACCGCGTCGGCGAAGCGACCCGAGTCGAGGCAGGTCGCGAACTCCGGGGCCGCGAGCCCGAGCGTCGCAGCGTGCGCCTTGAGGTCGTCCACCTGGAGCCTGCTCGGGTTGTCCCAGAGCCGATCGTGCATCTCCCAGAACTTGCCCTGCTCGCCGGCGCACGCGGCGGCCTCGCCCGCCTTCTGGGCCTGCGGGTGGAAGTCGAGCGGGTAGTGCCGGAAGGCGAAGCGGACCCGGTCGGCGTAGAGCTCGCGCAGCCGCGTCATCGTCGGCCGCACGCGCTGGCAGTAGGGACACTGAAAGTCCGAGAACTCGACGATCGTGACGGTCGCCTTCGGGTTGCCGCGCACCGGAGCCTGTGCCAGCTCCACCGGCACGCGGAACGGCTCGATCAACACGCGCACGTCGTAGCGTGCGCGCAGCTCGCGCGTGTAGGCGGTGCGCCGGTCCGTCTGGCGCTGCTGCAGCAGCGACGCTCGGATCTGCTCGAGCGCCGTGGCCTCGGCCACGCTCGCGAAGCGGGCCTTGTTGTTGGCGTAGGCCGTCTTCACGTCGGCGTCGGTCACGACCGCCTTGGCCGCTACCTCCGCCTGGTCGAGCGCCTCGGGCGTCATGCCGCGGGCCTTGGCCTCCTTCTCGATCAGCGTGCGGCCGATCAGCACCTCGACCGCCTGGCTGCGCAGCTGGTACTCGCGCGAGCGCATCTCGAGAAGCTGGGGCTTGATGAGCTCGTCCACCTCGGCAAGCTCGATCGGCGTCCCGGCCACGGTCGCCACGGCCGCCGAGGGGGGCTTGTGGCCGGGGGGTGGCGCTTCCGCCTTTACCTGGGCCGAGGCGGAGGCCGCAACGAAGACTGCGAGCGCCAGGGCGCTCTCAAAGGCTCTGCCGGCCATGACCCCTCCTGAGCCGCCCGCACCACTTGCGACCCGATTCAGTCATGGTACAACGCCGCATGCAGATTACCCGCCCGGCCGCCCTCCTCATCCCGCTCGTGCTCACCGTGCCCCTGCTGGTCGACGCCCGCGCCACGGAGCCCGGCTCCGTCCCGGCCGGCCAGCGTGCGCTGCTCGCGCACGAGAAGGAGATCGACGCGCTCATCGCGCAGATGACGCTCGACGAGAAGGTCGGCCAGATGACCCAGCCCGACCAGATGTTCCTCGCCGCCCCGACCGACGTCGCGACCTATCACCTGGGCTCGCTGCTCTCGGGAGGCGACTCCGACCCGAAGAAGTCCAACTCGTTCGCCGACTGGCGCGAGATGATCGACGGCTACCACGCGCAGACGCCGCAGTCGCGGCTCAAGATCCCGCTGCTCTACGGCGTCGACGCGGTCCACGGGCACAACAACGTCGTGGGCGCGGTCGTGTTCCCGCACAACGTGGGGCTCGGGGCGACGCGCAACGCGAAGCTGGTCGAGGAGATCTCCCGCATCACGGCGCAGGAGGTGCGCGCGACCGGCGCCAACTGGACCTTCGCGCCGTGCGTGACCGTGGCGCGGGACGAGCGCTGGGGCCGCAGCTACGAGGGCTTCGGCGAGGACACCGCGCTCGCGAAGGAGCTCGGCGCGGCGGCCGTGCGCGGCTTCCAGGGTGCCGACCTCAAGGGACCACAGGCGGTGGCGGCGTGCGCCAAGCACTACGTCGGCGACGGCGGCACCAGCTGGGGCACCGGCCTCAAGGACGCCTCGGGCGCGCAGGGGATCGACCAGGGCGAGACGAAGGTCGACGAGGCGACGCTGCGCAAGATCCACCTCGCGCCGTACTCCGACGCGATCGCGGCCGGCGTCGCGACCATCATGCCGTCCTACTCGAGCTGGAACGGCGTGAAGTGCTCGGGCAGCAAGCAGCTGCTCACCGACATCCTGAAGGGCGAGCTCGGATTCCAGGGCTTCCTGATCTCCGACTACGCGGCGATCGACCAGCTGCCGGGCGACTACCGGAGCGACGTCAAGACCTCGATCGGCGCCGGGATGGACATGGTGATGGTCCCGCAAAAGTACCAGGAGTTCATCGCCACGCTGAAGAGCCTTGTGGAGGCGGGCGAGGTGCCGCAGTCGCGGATCGACGACGCGGTCCGCCGGATCCTGCGCGTCAAGTTCGCGATGGGCCTCACGCCGGGCACCACGACCGCCTCCGACACTGCGATGGTCGCGGGCTTCGGCTCGGCCGAGCACCGCGCGGTGGCGCGGCGCGCCGTGCGCGAGTCGGTCGTGCTGCTGAAGAACGCCCGGCACGCGCTTCCGCTCAAGAAGACGGCGAAGCGGATCCACGTGGCCGGCCGCGGCGCCGACGACATGCCGATGCAGGCCGGCGGCTGGACGGTGCGCTGGCAAGGCCTGCGCGTCAAGGACAAGCCGGACATCGCGATCCCGGGCACGACGATCCTCGCGGCGATCAAGGCGGCCGTTCCGGCGGCGACGAGCGTGACCTACTCGAAGGACGCTTCGGGCGCCGCGGGCGCCGACGCGGTCGTCGTGGTCGTGGGCGAGCAACCGTACGCGGAGATGCAAGGCGACCGCTCCGACCTGTCGCTCGGCCCCGAGGACAAGGCCGCGATCGCGGCGGCGAAGCAGAGCGGCGCCCCGGTCGTCGTGGTGCTGCTCTCCGGCCGCGCGATGATCGTCACGGACGAGCTCAATCAATCCGACGCGTTCGTGGCGGCCTTCCTGCCGGGGACCGAAGGCGGGGGCGTCGCCGACGTGCTGTTCGGCGACTACAAGCCGACGGGCAAGCTGCCGGTCAGCTGGCCCCGCTCGATGGCCCAGATCCCGACGAACGTCGGCGACGCCACGTACGACCCGCTCTTCAAGTACGGCTACGGGCTGACGTACTAGCGGCGATCGCGATCGAGCCAGGCCTCGAGGCCCTGGGCGTTGAGCTCGATGTCGACGTCCAAAAGCGCGTCGACGGCGGGTAGAGGGAGCGGCGTGCCGTGGTCCTGCACCCATCCGTGCACGAGCTCCCGCACGCCCTGGCGCAGCCGGGCGGCGCGGTCGGGCGTGCCGTCGGCGGCCAGGCCGAGTGTCGCGAGCTCGCCGATCTGGTGGCGCAGCTCGCCGGCGAGGCGCTCGATCTCGGTCACCCGCGAGTAGTGCGTGAGCAGCATCGCCTGCGGCTGGTGGCCGACGAGGCGGTCGATCGAGGCGACGAGCGCCTCGGGCTCGAACTGCACTGGCGTCGTCGTGGGCATCACGAAGCGTCCGCGGTCGGACGCGAGCTCGCGGTACGCCAGGCCGAAGGTGTCGCCGGTGAACATCGAACGCGAGGCTTCGTCCCAGATGCAGAAGTGGTGGCGTGCGTGGCCGGGCGTGTCGAGGAAGCGGAGCGGTCGGCCGGCGAGCTCGAGCGTGAAGCCGTCGGGGGCCTCGATCACGCGCGCCCCGTCGACCGGAACCAGCGTGCCGTAGTTGCGGCGCATGACCTCGTCGCCGTAGACGGCCGTCGCCCCCGCCCAGAGCCGGCGCGGGTCGATCATGTGGCGCGCGCCGCGGGGGTGGACCACGAGCTTCGCGTGCGGCAGCAGCCGCATCATCTCGCCCGCGCCGCCGGCGTGGTCGAGGTGGACGTGGGTGACGATCACGTAGTCGACCGCCTCGTGGACAAGCCCGAGGCCGGAGAGCGCCGCCAGCAGGCCGGGGACGGAGAAGTTGGTCCCCACGTCCACGAACGCGGCGCGGCCGCGCTCGACGACGAGGTGGCTCGCGTCGAAGTACGGCCTCACGAAGCCGGTGTCGATCGCGTGGATGCCGTGGCCGAGAGCTTCGATCGCCGGCATGTCCGCATTCTCACCCAGGTGGGAGCGGGCCCGCCGAGTGTGGGCGATCACCCCACCCACGCGGGGCCTGCGCTAGGATCAAGGATCGTGGCGACTGCGACTCCTCACAGCTGGGTGTGCCCGTCCTGCGGGCGGCGCGTGCCGCTGCGCGCGGAGTCGTGCCACTGCGGCATGACCCGGGCGCGCGCCGAGGCCCTGCAGGCCGCGCAGCCCCCGCAGGCCGGGCCTCCAGTCCCGAGGCGCCCGAGCCTGGTGAGCGCCCGCGATCGCCAGGAAGCCGTGGCCGCCATGACGGGCGACGTGAAGCTGCTGCTCGCCGGAAGCGCCCTCGCGCTCGTGACCGGGCTCGGCTTCATGATGTTCGGACCGAAGGCAAAGGCCGTTCCGGCGGTGCTCGGTTACGTGGATCCCGGGCCGCCCCGGCCCAAGCCGACTCCGGACACGAAGCCGCCATTCAAACTTCCGTGGTGGAAGTAACGGCCCGGGGCCTCGGACGCGCTCGCATCTCATTGATCCTTCTGTAGTTGGCATCTCATCTGGGGCTCAGGCAGGTCTCAGCATTCAAGACTTGCGTTGCCCCTTGAAAGCCTCCATCTTGTAGGAGATCGGAAAAGTCGATTCCTGCGCTCGAAAGAGCGACATCGGGAGATCGACAGTCGTTGCCGCACCTCTTCGTTCAGACCCGTCCCGCTGCGCCGTGAGAGTCGGCGAATCGGCAGGGATGCTGCCCGAGCTCACCCGCCTCTCCGGGATAGCCGGGCTCCACGGCGCCAAACCGGCGCCTATTCGGCGCGGTAGGGGCCACGCAAGCGCTCCCACCGAAAGCCGGAAAACGGCGCTCGTGCGCGCCGGCCAGGACGGCCGGCCGTGTCGAGCGATGGTCAAACGTCTGAACAGGAGCCGTGAATCATGAGAGTCGCAGCAAGGCTGGTTGCATTCGCACTGGCGTTCGCGCTGGTCGCGGGCCTGGCGCCCGCGGCGTTCGCGCAGATCTCGACGGGCAGCATCTACGGGAAGGTCACGGACGAGCAGTCGGCCGTCCTGCCCGGGGCCACCATCACCCTCACCGGCGCCAACACCGGCGCCCGCACCACCAACTCGGGTCCGGGGGGCGAGTTCCGCTACCTGAGCCTCGACCCGGGCACCTACACGGTTTCGGTGGCCCTCAGCGGCTTCTCGACCACCCAGCGCACCGTGATCGTCAACGCCGGCGTCAACGTCGAGGTCCCCTTCGTCGCCAAGGTTGCGAGCGTGGCGGAGACGGTGACCGTCGACGCCGAGACCCCGGTGATCGACTCGAAGAGGATGGGCACGGGAACGACACTCAACAGCGACGAGCTCAGCAAGCTGCCCAACTCGCGTGACCCGTGGGCGTTCATGCGCGCCGTTCCGGGCGTGCAGATCGACCGCGTCAACCAGGCCGGCTCCGAGAGCGGCCAGCAGTCGGGCTACATCGGCAAGGGCTCCGCGCAGGCGGACTCCATGTGGGTGCTCGACGGCGTCGTGATCACCGACCCGGCGGCCGTGGGCGCGAGCCCCAACTACTACGACTTCGACTCGTTCGAGGAAGTTGCGATCACCACGGGCGGCGCGGACGTGCGCGTGGCCACGGGCGGCGTCGGCATCAACATGGTGACCAAGCGCGGCACCAACGCCTTTCGCGGCTCGCTGAGCGGCTTCTACGCGAGCGACAAGCTCGAGGCCTCGAACCTGCCGAGCGAGCTCGAGGGCGATCCGCGGCTTCAGGGCAGCGACAAGGCCGACCACGCCGAGCAGCTCTCGGAGTTCGGGGCCGACCTCGGCGGCCCGATCATCAAGGACAAGCTCTGGTTCTGGGGCTCCTACGGCAAGCAGGACCTCCGGATCCAGCGGCTCAACCAGAGCCACGACAAGACGGTGCTCAAGGACTACAACGGCAAGCTGAACTGGCAGGTCGCCTCGTCGAACATGTTCTCGGCCTACTGGTTCCTGGGCCAGAAGGTCAAGCTCGGACGGCCCAACACGCGAGGGCTCGGCACCGAGACGCCCTCCCACAGCCGCGATCAGGGCGGCATCTACGAGGACAACAACTGGCCGCACGGCTTCCTGAAGATCGAGGACAACCACGTCTTCAGCCCGAGCTTCATGGTCAACGTGAAGCTGTCGCACTACAACCAGGGCTTCGGGCTGGTGCCGGTCGGCGGCATCGACCTGTCCGAGGGCCTCGACATCGTGAACTCGATCGCCTACGGCTCGTCCAAGCAGACCCAGTCGGTGCGGCCGGCCGACACCATCAACGCCGACGCCAGCTACTTCCACGGCAACCACGAGTTCAAGTTCGGCTACGCGTACCGCCGCGCGAGCGCGCAGAGCTCGAGCCTGCTGCCCGGCAACGGGATCGAGGCGCGCATCGAGACGGCGCGCGGCAAGATCGCGCGCATCCAGCGCGAGGTGGTCTCCGAGTTCAAGGGTAGCTACAACTCGCTCTACGCGCAGGACACCTACAGCTCGAGCCGGTTCACGCTGACCGCTGGCCTGCGCTTCGACCTTCAGAAGGCCGAGAACGCGGCGTCCACCGCCAGGGCCAACCCCCTCTTCCCCGAGATCCTGCCCGAGCTCGTCTACGACGGAACGGGCACCAAGATCTCGTGGAGCGACATCTCGCCCCGCGTGGGCTTCACCTACGCCCTCAACGACTCTCACAAGACCCAAGTGCGCGGGAACTTCTCGATCTTCACCCAGCAGCTCGCCATGCCCGACGTGACGGTCGTCAACCCGATCGGCGGCGTGGCGCGGATCGATTACCGCTGGATCGACGCCAACAACGACAACCAGATCAACGGCCGCGAAGAGGTCGACATCGCGGGCGGCTCGCTCGGAGCGCCGGTCAACGCCTCGCTCAGCACGGTCAACCAGATCGATTCGGACTACAAGGCTCCGCGCGACATGGAGATCCTCGGCGGCATCGACCACGAGCTGGCGCCGAACTTCTCGGTGAGCGCGACCTACACCTACCGCCGCACGACGAACGCGAGGTACCTGTCGTACATCGGCGTGAATGGCGACGACTGGGTGTCGTGCGACTCGGTGAGCGACAACGGCTACACGGTCCCCTGCCTCGACCTCGGCCCGACGAACGCGGCGGCGGCCGAAGCCGCGAACTTCGGGCTGGAGCTCGGCAACCGCCCGGACTACCACCGCAGCTACAGCGGCGTCGAGCTGACCGCCGTCAAGCGGCTGTCGAATCGCTGGATGGGCCGCATCGGCTTCGGCTACAACAGCTGGACCGAATCGTTCGACGGCAGGGCCGGCATCCAGAACCCGCAGCCGGTCCTGTACGACGGCTACGGCTACTACGGGCTCAGCACGGCGCTTTCCGACGCCAAGAAGAGCGGCGGCCAGATCGGCTACCTGAGCACGGGCTCGGGCACGCTCTACTGGATGCCGTCGAAGTGGCAGTTCTCCGCAAACGCCCTCTACCAGATCGGCAAGGGCTTCGAGATCGCGGGCAACCTGTACTCGCGCCAGGGCTACATCCGGCCGATCAACCTCACGGTCAACAACACGTTCGCGGACACCGTGATGGCCGTCGGCGTCGGAGACCAGCGGCTGCCGGACATCTTCAACCTCGACCTGCGCCTCGCCTGGAACAAGACCCTGGGCGGCCGGGCACGCCTCAACCTCACGGCCGACGTCTTCAACGTGCTCAACTCGGGCACGGTGCTGCGTCGAGTCGACTCGGCGGACGGCGCCTTCGACCGGATCGACCAGATCCTGAATCCGCTGCTGGTGCGCTTCGGGGCTCGCCTGAGCTTCTAGCTCAGGGGCGCTGACACGCGGCGCGGCCTCCGGGAGATACTGGCTCCCGGGGGTCGCGCTTTTTCTGTCTCTGCCGATGCTCTCCTCACGACGAGCCGTCTGCCGAACGCTGCCCGCTCTCCTCGCGCTGCTCGTCGTAGCGTGCGGCCGCGGTCGCTCCCCTTCCGGTCATGCGGCTCGCTCCTCGAATGCGCCGGTCGTGCTGGTGTCGAGCGACACCCTACGCGCCGACCGCTTGCCGGCCTACGGCTACAAGGGGGTCGAGACGCCGGCGATCGAAAGGCTGCAGCGCGACGCGATCGTGTTCGAGAACGCGTACAGTCACTCGCCGCTCACGTTCCCGTCGCACGCCTCGCTGCTCACCGGCCTGCTGCCGCCGGAGCACGGCGTGCGCAACAACATCGGCTACAAGCTCGAGCCGAAGCACGAGACGCTCGCCTCCGTGCTGCGCGCGCGGGGCTACGCGACGGGGGCCGCCGTCTCGGCGTTCGTGCTGCGTCGCGCCACCGGCATCGAGCAGGGCTTCGACTCCTACGACGAGGTGGTGACGGCCGCCGGCGCGAAGGCCGTCGGCGAGGTGCAGCGCGATGGGCTGACGACCGTGGCGCGCGCGCTCACCTGGCTGCGCGGCGTGGGCGGCCGGCCCTTTTTCCTCTTCGTCCACCTCTACGAGCCGCACACGCCCTGGACTCCCCCGGCGGACCAGCTCGCGCGCTACGGCGCGACGTACGAGGGCGAGATCGCGGCGGCCGACGCGGCGCTCGGCCAGCTGCTCGACGGGCTGCGCCAGCTCGGCCGCTACGACGACGCCCTGGTGGTGCTCGTCTCGGACCACGGCGAAGGGCTCGACGACCACGGCGAGGCGGAGCACGGGATCCTGCTCTATCGCGAGGCGATCCACGTGCCACTGCTCGTGAAGCTGCCGCGTGCCGAGCGGGGGGGGAGCCGCCAGACGGCGCTCGCAGGATTGCGCGACGTCGCACCCACGATCGCCGCCCTCGTCGGGGTGGCGCCGCCCAAGGGCGCCCACGGCCGCAACTTGCTCGAGGCCGGGGGCGCCGCCACGGCCTCGGTCTACAGCGAGACCTACTACCCGCGGATCCACCTCGGCTGGAGCGAGCTGCGCTCGCTCGTGGACGCGCGCTACCACCTGATCGACGGCCCGCGGCCGGAGCTC
>Ga0184625_10001421_pt1 | contig 9993 bp, 7 predicted proteins | sample PLM3_30_b1_FD_133151 | JGI IMG/M metagenome (GOLD analysis project Ga0184625, IMG submission 133151) | Groundwater sediment microbial communities from an aquifer in East River, Colorado, USA - PLM3_30_b1 | ecosystem: Environmental > Terrestrial > Soil > Riparian zone | place: USA: East River... | reverse complement strand
GGCTTTTGGCTCACGACGCTTAACCATGGTGATCTGATTGCCAGCCGCATTGTGACGCATGTCGTCCATGAACGTACGGATGAGCAACAGGCCCCGACCGCTCGGCCTCTGTAGATTGTCGGCCAGGGTTGGATCGGGCACTATTCGTGGATCAAAGCCCGCACCCTCGTCGCGCACCACAAATACAGCCTCGTCCGAGGAGTGCGTCGTCTCGACAAAAACCCGCCGGTCGCAATAGGGGACCTGATTCAGCCGCTGTTGGATCATTTTGTAGTAGGGAGCGTCGTCTTCCTCCCGCAGCTCCGAGCTGACTTCTAGATTGCCATGCTGCATGGCATTCATGAGTGCTTCTCGCAGCGCGACTCCCATGCGGATCACATCCATCTCATCTCCCAGGTGCATTTCCAATAATTCCTGCTGGACGCGGCCAACGAGCGGTGAAAAAAGATCAGGCTCATTGGGAAGGACAAAACGCAGTGAGGTTTGTCGCAGGCACTTGCCCAGCCCTTCCTGATGTCGGCGCGTCGTCGCTGCTTCTAGCACCTCATCCAGCACTTCAACAAGCACGCGGTGCAGATTCTGTTTTGGCACATAACCGGCCGCTCCATTTTTCAGAGCAGTCACTGCCAGCTCCTCGCTGCCGAATTGAGTCATCAGCACGACCGGCAGAAACAGATGCTGCTGGCGAATCCGCTCGATCAACTGAAGGCCGTTGATTTCCGGCATATGCAGGTCAGTCAGCACCACATCAGGAGGCGAATACTCAATGGCATCAAGCGCCAAACGTCCATTCTCTGCACACTGCACTGACATGCCAGCTTTTTCGAGAATCCCTCGAATGGCGACCGTTTCTGTCTTACTATCCTCGACCAGCAGTATGTGCGACATGGCTCTCACCCCGGAGGTGCAAGTACTAGGGCCCAACGAAGGGGCAACGGCTATTCCGGTGCAATGCAAGTCGATGATATCGCCAGAGCCCAAGGAAAAGTGCAAACTTTGCTAATGTTGTGCGAACGACGTGCCAGGTCGCCCATGCTTGCCACGCTGTTTCTCAACTAATCCCTTGGTGCCGCGAAGGAAGGGGGCGGTCCAAGCTTAAAGGGAGTCTGGCGTGTTCAGGCGGAAGCAAGGAGCCGGAGACGGGACTCGAGGAACAGGGAGCAGTGGGCCGCGGTCGCGTTCGCCGGGACGGGCCGGCGATTCGGGACAAGTGCTGCATCGACTACGACTCTGCTCGGCCGATGACTACTTCGCAGCAAAATCCGGTAGTTGGCCAGCGGCTTCGCAAACCTGGGGACCGCGCTGGGCCGCATTTTGAACCCGAACCCCCGCCTGATTCGTCAGCACCTCCCGAGCTAACATGCGGCCGACACCTCGCGCGCACACGCGCGCCGGCTTGTACGTAGGAGGGGCGGGGGGAGGTGATTTTCTGGCCCTGTCGCGCCTGACCGCTGGTGAGCCTCATGCGAATTCTCGCAATGCTGGAATAGGGGGGCATCGCGCCTACGAAATCTCTCGCGCGGCGTGTTTGGAGTCGTGTTTCACAAAGACCCAGCACCCGTCTCAATGGTGGATCACCAGGCCGAGGAGTCGCCCACGCCGCACGGCCAGACGGTACCGCCGCCGGCCAGCGATCAGGTGGCTAATTGAGTGGGTATTCTCGCCGATTGGCGAAATTCTGCCGACTACGCGGAGTTTTCTGATGCTGCCGATTGCACTGCGGCGCCCTTTCACAACAAATCAATCGCTCCGACTATGCCGAAAATACCAACGCTGCGCGTTGTGCGGAGAATGCCGGTGCTAGCGGTTGAGAGGAGCCAGAATGATCCAGTTGAGGTCAGGAGCGACGCTTGCACTCGTGCTCGCCGCGACTGCCTTGGCTAGCGGATGCCGGACCGGATGCCGCGAATACCTCCACAATGAATTTAAGGTCGGTCCGAACTATGGCTCGCCGGCCGCGCCCGTAGCGGACGAGTGGATCGATTCGACCAATTCGCACCTGGCTATTGGCCCGACCCCGGACCGGGCCTGGTGGCGAGTGTTTCAGGATCCGACGCTCGACCGCCTGATCACCATTGCCTACGAGCAGAACATCACCCTTCGCGAAGCGGGATTTCGCGTTGCTCAGTCACAATCCGAGTGGGCTGTCGTCGCTGGGAACCTGTTTCCACAGTCCCAGCAGCTTTTCGGCGATTATACGCGTGTCCAGCGGAGCACACAGACGGCCACATTCCCGGCGGGGGTGCCCGGCCTGCCGGAAGCCCTGACGGTACGCAACTTCGACAACTGGCGCGTCGGTGGGGCCCTGACCTGGGAACTCGATTTTTGGGGCCGTTATCGCCGGGCGATTGAGGCAGCCGACGCGCGGCTGGACGCACAAATCGAGAATTACGACGACGCGCTAGTGCTGCTCATCGCCGAAGTTGCGGCCACCTACGTTGATTACCGCACGATCGAGCAGCGGCTCGAGTATGCCCGCAGCAACGTCACACTCCAGGCCGAAAGCGCACGCATCGCCGAAAAGCGCCGGCAGGAGGCCGTGGTCGATGCCGAAGTCGATTCCCCCCAGGCCAAATCAAATCTGGCCCGCACCAAGGCCGCCATCCAATCGCTTCAGATCGCTCAGCGACGCGCGCAAAATCGGCTCGCCGTGCTGCTCGGTATGCCGCCGCATGATCTGGCCTATTTGCTGGAGGACAGCAAGGGAATTCCTCAAGCGCCTGAAGTGCTCACCATCGACTTGCCCGCCTCGCTGCTGCGGCGTCGGCCCGATGTGCGCCGCGCCGAGCGCCTGGCAGCGGCCCAATCGGCTCAGATCGGGATCGCCGAGTCAAACCTCTATCCCGCGATCTCGATCAACGGCGCGGCAGCCCTCGAGGCGGCGACATTCAGCCGCCTGTTCAGCAGCGACGCCTGGTCGGGTACGGTCGGCCCCGCGTTTCGCTGGAACGTTCTGAACTATGGCCGGCTGGTCAACCAGGTCAACGTCGAAGAAGCCCGCTTGCAGCAGCAGATCGCCATCTATCAGCAGACGGTATTGCGGGCTAACGAAGAGGCAGAAAACGCGATCATCGGCTTTCTCCTCTACCACGACCAGATGGAACTATTGAATCAAAGCGTTACGGAAGCCAAAGAGGCCGTTCGCGTGACGCAGATCAAGTATCAGGGCGGCACGGTCGATTTCAACCGGGTGTTCACGGTGGAGCAATTGCTTGTCGGCCAACAGGACCAGCTGGCAATCTCGGCCGGTAACTCGGCGCAAAGTTTGATTCAGCTCTATCGGGCGATGGGCGGCGGCTGGGAGATCCGGCTCCATCCACCGCCGCCCTTGCCGGCTCCGCGTCTGCCAGACCCGCCGCTGGAAGCCCTGCCACCTCCAGCCCAACCGTAGGTCGCGTGGTTACGACCCGCGCGGATCGGAATACCGAGTTCATGCGAACCTCCCTCGCCTCACGATTCAGCTGGCGCAAATTCGCGAGTATGTGGAAGTACTTGACACTCGTATTGATTGCCACGGAGGCTTCCGCTGTGGAGCCTCGTCCGGCGGGCGTGCCGCCGGCTGACGCTCAATGTTGCTGCCGGTGCTTGAATTGTCCGGACGCTTACTGTCCTAAATGCTGGCCGTCTGCTCCCGCTCCAGTATGTTGCCGCTGCTGCGACGACTACCGGTGCAAGGCCATGCCGTGCTATCCGTGCCCCGTTTCAAACTGTCAGCCCGACACCTATTGCAGAAAGCCAATCCCCTGCGCGGCCCCCTATTGGTCCCGCTGGCTAACCTGTCCGTCGCCGACTTGCAACAAGAAATAGGGAACGAACGGGCTGCGAACGGACCGCCGTGCCAGGCACGCTGTTCACAGGATTTGCCGAAAGGCCATCGCGGCGTGACGCGCAGCTTGTCCGTCCGCGTCTTCGCGATCGCCGATCACTAGACAGCGGTCGGGCGACACTTGCAGCCGCTCGGCGGCGAGGAGATAGCCTTCCGGCGCCGGCTTAAGCCGTGACGGTCCACCGACCTCGCCACTGGCCACGACGACGTCGAAGAGGTGAGCCGCGCGGAGGCCGGCCAACTTGGCCTGGGCGGGATAATCGCTCACCAGGGCCGTCTTGCCCCCGCGGCTACGGAACTCTGCAACCTCAGCCAGCAGCGAGCGGCGACGAAAGAGGCGGAGCCACTTGCCTGGACGACACTCCATCCACTCGCGAACGACCTTCGCGAGTGAATCTCTAGAACAGTTGAGTGCCGCGGCAGCCCGCGTCAATTGTTGTTCGTAAGGGCTGTCAGACGGGTCGGCCGAAGGTGCGCCGCTGGCAATTTCGCTGCGAAGCTGCTCTTGCTCGCGCCGAAACGCCTTGATGGCCCGGATGCGATGCGGCCCCAGCAATACCAATTCTGCGGCCATCGCCAGCCGCACCGGCAACTGGCGATAGAGCGTGCCATCGAGATCGACGAGCCAAGCGTCGAACGCGAACCAGTCCGTGGCAACAGGGTCCCGTACCATCAGACGCCCACCCTGCCGCGCTCGCGACTGACCTCTTCGTGCCTCGCGTGCTGAATGGGGAACTTCCCCCATTGTTCGGCGGTTTCGATGGTGACCGTGTCATCATTAGGCTCGAACATTCGTCACCACGAGCTAAGGAATCCCGCGGACGATCGAGGGGCCGATCAGGCGTGTGAGCCACACGGGCAATCGCTGCCAGGCGCGAATGGCCAGGCCAAATTTTGCGTTGTCGGGCCGCAGTTGGCCGATCGTGCCTCGGCGGACGTAATACTGCCAGACCGACGGCTTCGGCTCGGCGCCCCACTGCTTCTTGAAACGGAACGTATTGCTGTCGATCGTGCTGCGGCCGAAATCGAACGTCTTTTGTCCCCGTTCGACGGCCCGCTTCAGCAGGTGCCAATACAGCACCATGTTGGCGCTCGTGGAGTTATACGCCCGCAGCGCGCTAGCACTGGGCACCTCGGTGACTTCGCTGCCGTGCAGCAATAGTGCCCCAGCCACCGGCGTTCCGCCGAGCCGCGCCACGCATAATTCAGCATCGTGACCAAAGTGCTTGAGAATGGACCCAAACAGTCTGGTCGAATAAACCGGCGTTCCCAAATCGCGCATGTTGCGGCTGAAGACGTCGTAGAATTGGCCCAGCAACTCCGTCCCGCCGAAAAGGATCTCAAATTTGTGCTTCTCCCCAGACTTGATCTGGCTTCGCAGCTTGGATTTGAAGCTGGCCAGCAATTGTTCGGCGGTTGCGGGCAATGCCAATCGCATCAGCACTTTCGTGTCGTTCTTCTGTGCCAATCTGGGATGCTCAATCTCACATTCGTGACGAAGTTCGAGATACCGAACTTCGTGCTCGTCGGCCAGGGCGACAGCCCGGTCGATCAATTGCCGCGCGACCTCATCCGATGCCGCGCTAACTCCGGCTGAATTGATGTACGGCAGGCTGACCAGAAACCGGCCGAAGAGGACGCTCTTGACCAGGGCCAGCGGCAGCGTGCCAATCGTTCGTCCGCCGGCCTGCGCCCCAATCAGAAACGTCTTGTGGCCGAATGCTTCGCGGAAGATCGACAACCACGCGGGATTCGCCGCGGGGTGGGTTGAAGATGATCGTTCAATTCCCTGTTCCACATTGCTGAAGACGACGAACTTCAAAGGTTCGGCGACAGTCGCGCTTGGCAAGATGGTAATTGGAAGTACGCTCATCGCGCTCGGCGCTCGGCAATGTTGATCGGTTCGGATAGTGCACCGGAGAGAGGCCGAACAGGACGGCCAAGCACTTCGTCATACACTGCAGCGACCTTTTCCATTCGCCGCGCAAAGGAGTAATTGGCTTCAATCTTCTTGCGGCCAGCAATCGCAAACTGCTGCCGCAGCGACGAGCTTTCGAGCATTCGCCTCAAGGCCGCCGAGAGTGCGGCGACATCGGCAGGCGGAACGAGGAGTCCATCGAGTTCGTCCGAGATCAGCTTGGGGACACCGGCAATGCGCGTCGCTACAACCGGGGTCTCTAGGGCCAGCGCTTCGAGCAAGACGTTAGGCAGTCCCTCGCGAATGCTGCTGAGTGCAAAAACGTCCGCCGCTTCGTACAGTTCACGCGGATCGGCGACATGTCCCATCAAGCGAATAAACTCACCGCAACCTAACTCGGCAATCAACTGTTCCAGACTGTTGCGGGCGTCGCCCTCGCCGGCAATCCACAGGACTGACGGCAGCCCGGACTTCCGCAATTCGACGACGGACCGAATCAACAGATCAAAGGCCTTTTCGGGCGACAGCCGGCCGACGGCTAGAATCACCATCGTCTCGTCGGCTACGCCTAAGCGCCGCTTGGCCTCCCGCGTGGAAGCTCTTCGTCGATAGTCTTCCGTATCAATTGCATTATGGATTAGGTAGCAGCGGTGGGCGGAAACGCCAAACGCCAGGCTATCCTCCACGAGATCCTCGGAAACACATATCGAGGCTCGGTAGTGTGGCAAGCACCACTTGTCCACTTTGACGTAGAGCGGAACTCGGCCCCCGAGATTCGTCCAACCGTGAAGTGTCGTAACCAACTGCATCCGCCACACGGCACGGATTAGGAGTCCGAGTAAATTGCTTTTGTAGTCATGCCCGTGCCAAACAGCGACACGTAAGCGCCGGCAGAGACACGCCAAACGCCACACCACGGAAATGTCCAGTGGTCCGCGATCGGGGATCGAAATGACGTCTGCGGCCAGGGTCCGACCGCGCTCCTGAATTGCCAAGAAACCAGGGTCGTTGGGTGGATGCAAGTAGGCCAGCTTCGCTTGATATCCCAATGTCCGCAGGTACCTGGGGGAATTGAGAATCGTCTTTTCAGGTCCGCCACCGTGGCCGGTCACGACACGTACGTGCAGGACCATCGGCTGGTCGGCTGCCTCAGCAGAATCGCCAGCGAAATCGAGCCGATTTGACTGACTCGCGCACAAGCCGTCGGCGGGCGCGATCGGATTCTCAGGCAGCGCGATCATCGTTTGAACAGAGCCGCCGCCCGCGAGAGACCATAGGTGAGATACAGAGCGGCTAGCGCCGGCAGGGCCGTCGGCTGACGCAATTGCCAACACGTTTTTGTCGCCAGCAGCAGCGCGGGCGATATTGCGATGGCAATTGCCGCCAGCAGCCACGCCGGTTGTAGGCCCAGAATCGTCGCGACCGCGGCTCCAACCAGTCCTAATATGGCCAGCAGATGGAATACCGGAAACGCCAGGCTCGGTAGCTCATGGAGCGGCATGCCGTGCGAGAAAAACGCTCGCAAGCCGCTGGAGCCGCGCCAGTACTCCTTCCAGAAAAACTCGAACAAGTTCCGGGGCTCGCCGTGGTGAATATTGGCAATTCTCAGGTCGGATACAATGCTGCTTGGTTGCTGGCCCAGGCGGACACAGAGGTCAACATCTTCTGCTGCGACCAGATTCTCCGCGAAGCCACCGGCTGCCTGAAAATCGGCGCGGCGAAGGAACATGTTGCCGGCGCCTAGCCAAGGCACTGCGCGGCGCTCGCGATTTCGCAAGCGGTGCTTCTCCCAGCAGCGTTGGACCCAAGTGCCCTGAGGAGGGGCCAGGCAGGGTGCTCCAACAATGCGGACGTTTCGGTCGCGTTGCAATTCCTCGACACCCGTGCGAATCCACTCCGCTGGCAGTTCGTGATCGGAATCAACAAATGCCAGGATTTCGCCCCGTGCCTCTTGGACACCCCGATTCCTTAACGCGCCGACGCGCAAATTCGGATAACAGAGCACCGTTGCCCCTTGCCTGGCAGCAACGGTGGCCGAATGGTCGCTGGAACCGTTGTCAACGACAATGATCTCATAGCGCTCCGCGGAATAGTCCTGATTGCTGAGCGAACGCAAGCACACTTCCAATCGCTGCGCGTCGTTCCGCACCGGTATGATGACAGACACCAGTGGCCCCTGCGCGCAAGCCGCGGGCTGGTCAAGGCTTTGTTCAGCGGCAGCAAGCAAGTTATTCAACATCTCCACAAGCCCGAAGCTACTTAGCTGTTACGACGGCCGCCAGGTCCCAAGCACTTGGCTGTAGAGTTCGAGGTAGGCGTTTACCATGACTCGCAGATCGTAGTCGCGCAGGCACTTTTCGCGGTTGGCCTGTCCGAGCCGGGCGCGCTCGCTGGGGCTCTTGGCGAGTTCCATTAGCGCTGCAAGGTAAGCTGGCTCATCGCCCAGCGGGGTCACCCAGCGCTGATTCTCGCTGCCGACCATGTTCTTTACGTCGCCGACGTCCGTGCTGACCACTGGCAGCCCCATGCTCATCGCCTCCAGCACGGCGATCGGCATTTGCTCCGTGTCGGACGACATCGCCAGTCCATCCATGGCGGGATAGTATTCCCAGGTATCCTGGACGAGGCCTGTGAACGACACCCGATCGGCGAGCCCCAACTCCTGCGCCTGCTGAGCCAGACTTTCCCGTAAAGGACCTTCGCCGAGCAGCACGAGCCGCGCCGGTTGCTGGGTCGCCAGCGCGGCGAAGGCATTCAGCAGCCGCTTATGGTTCTTCTCTTCGCGGAGATGTCCGACCGAACCGACGACCACTTCTCCCGGGCAGCAGCCTAAGCGCCGGCGTGCGGCCAGGACGCGTTCTGGTGAAGCAGGTGCAAACCGCGTCGTATCCACGCCATTGGGCAGGTAGCAAATCCGCCGCGGCGACAACCACCAGATATCGGTTGCAATCCGTTGGAGCGTTCGCGAGGGTACGACGACGCGCGCCGGCATCCGCAAGAACAGCCGCCGCCACAGCACCCGCTTGAATTTTTGTCGTTGCGACTCATCGGGCAGGAATCCGTCCTCCGTATGGATCAAGCGGTGAAAGCCCGAAAACCTGGCGGCAGCTACGGCGTCGGTCCCGCCCCAGCCGTAGGTCAACACGAGATTGGGACGCAGGTGCGTCAGCATCCGCCGCAGCGCCAGGGCATTTCCCAGTTGACCGCCTTCGTGACGACCGTCCAGGAATGTGACTTCCTCGGCCCGCCGGATGCGGCTTCGGCCGGTCAGATTGCCGTTAAGGGCCACGATAGTATGGCGATACGTATCGGCCGAAGCGTCGATGAGCAGGCTCGTGCGGACTTCGGGCCCGCCGGCGGCAAACGCTGGGAAGATGTGGCACAAATGGAGAAGGCTCATGGGCTCATCTCCGGCAGCGCCTGCCGAATGCCGAGCTCGATGAAGCGCTCGCGGTCGGCGACCGGTTGCCAGCCGAGAATTTGCTTCGTTGCCGTGCAATCGAACGGGGAAGCGGACGTACGGTAGGCCAGCTCGCGGTAGCTCATGGCGTGATTCTCTGCCTTGCGGGCGGCCGCCTTGATGCACCAGACCAACGATTCGAGCAGCTTCCACGCGAGCACCGAACGGCGGTGCAACCGGACGTTGCGCCCTGAATGGTTGCGCAGGGCCTCGACGTATTCAGCGGCCGACAGCCGCACGTCGCCGACCAGGTTGAACGCCTGGCCCTCGACCCCCGGCTTGTCCAAGGCGGCGAGGAAGGCGGAAACCACGTCATCGACGACGACAAACGGCAAGGCGTGGTCGGCACGACCCCAGCCAATGCAGTGTGTCGGCGATGGCCAGGAGCCGACGCCCAGGTGCTCCACCGGCCCGCCGGCGCCCACGACGATGCCGGGCCGTAAGATCGCCACCGGCAGTCCGCGCTCGCGATGCAGCTCCATCAACAGGCGCTCGCACAGGATCTTCGCACGGGCATAATCGCAGCGAAGCGTTAGATGCTGGTCCAGCGGAGTCTGTTCCGTGGCGGTGACGCGAGGGTTTCCCAGGTACAGGGCGCAGATCGAGCTGGCAAAAATCAGCCGCTTAACCCCTTGCTGGAGACACGCCTCCGCGACCGAGCGCGTTCCCTCGACGAACAGTTGTTCGAACCCGGCCCAATTCCCTGGCGCGCCGGCCACCAGGTGGATGACGGCCTCACAACCTTCGATAGCGCGAGTCACATCCTCGGGGTTACAGGCATCGCCCACG
>Ga0184625_10001420_pt1 | contig 10002 bp, 13 predicted proteins | sample PLM3_30_b1_FD_133151 | JGI IMG/M metagenome (GOLD analysis project Ga0184625, IMG submission 133151) | Groundwater sediment microbial communities from an aquifer in East River, Colorado, USA - PLM3_30_b1 | ecosystem: Environmental > Terrestrial > Soil > Riparian zone | place: USA: East River... | reverse complement strand
AGCCAGGTGACCGAGACGACGAGGAAGCCCTCTCGCACGCCGACACGTTCCGCGGCGCCCGCGGTCGATCGCTCGAGGAGGAATCCGAATCCACTCGTGATCGCGCCGGCTGCAACGAACGGCCAGAAGGGCTCGTCGTACCAGAGTGCGAAAGGGATCGGGAAGAGCGCAGCTAGGCCGAGGTACTTCCCGAGCGTCCCCACGAGGTTGACGGCCGCGGCCACGTCGACCGCGATCCGGCGCGGCGGGCCGATTCGCGCTATCGCCTGGCCCAAGTTAAAGCGCCTCGACGACCCAGGGCGCGTTCGCAGCTTCGGTGAAGACGATCACGCGGTCGCCCGCCTGGAGCACGTCGTCGCCGTGCGGGAAGATCGCGTGGCCGTTGCGGACGATCGCGCCGATCAACGCGCCGTGGATCGGCATGTCCCGGAACGCCATCCCGATGTAGCGGCTCGACTCCCGCGTGGTCACGTCGAGCACCTCGTAGCGGTTGTCCTCGAGCATCGCGACCTGCTGCATCCGTGGGTCGTGGGCGAAGCGGACGATCTCCTCCGCGGTCACACCGCGGGGATTCACGGAGACGTCGATCCCGGCCTGGTCGAAAGCCGCGACGGACGCTGCCTCGTGTGCGATCGCGATGGTGAACGGGATTCCGTGCACCTGGGCGAGCGAGGCCGCGTACTGGTTCTTGGCGTCGTCTCGCATCGCGAAGATACCCGCCTGCGACTGGCCAATGCGCTCGCGCTCGAGGAAATCCGGATCGAACCCGGTCGCGTTGTAGATGCGCGCCTTCGGGAGCGCTTCGGCGGCACGGAGCGCCTGCTCGCGCGACGCCTCGACCATGCGCACGTTGATCTCCTGGTCGAGGAGCACGCGTGCGATCGCCAGGCCGACGTGGCCGGCGCCGAAGATCACGACGTCGCGAACCGCGCCACCTTGCGGCCAGAGCAACGTGCTCCATGCCTGGGTCGCGTGGGGGGAACCGATGACGACGATCCGGTCTCCAGTGCGGAGGACCTCGTCGCCACCGGGAAGGATCGTCTCGCCTTCGCGGATGATCGCCGCGATCTTGGAGTCGTCCGGGATCTCGGCGTCCCGTAACGGGGTGCCGACCACGTCGGCCGAAGCGTCCTCGTCGACGTCGAACTCGCCAACCTGCACCTGGCCGTCGGCGAAGACGTCGGTCTGCCGAGCGGCCGGCACGCCGATGATCCGGCTGATCGCGTATGCCGTCTCGAGCTCGGAGGACACGACGAAGTCGACATCGAGCTGTCCCTCGCGCCACAGCTCCACGTACTCGACGCTCGAGGTGCGGATCACGGTCGTGGCGCCATCCGCCTCGCGGCGCGCAAACATGCCGGCCACGAGGTTCACTTCGTCGCGCGACGTGCAGGCGATGACGAGGTTGGCGTTGCCGACGCCCGCCGCCGCGAGGTCCTTCCGGCTCGTGCCGTTGCCCTCGAACACGGCGACGTCGAAGCGCGCGGTCAGGGCGTGCAGGCGGGATGCCTCGGCGTCGAGGACGGTGATCTCGTGCTCCTCGTGAAGGGCCTCCACGATCGTCACTCCGACCTGGCCCGCGCCGATCACGAACACCTTCACGAGCGCGTACCCTACTCCGCCACTCAGCCCGTTCTTAGACCTGTTGGCTACCTTGGTCGTGTGCGCCTCGTTCCGACGCTCGCGGCTTTCATGCTCGGGGCGCTCCTCGCGATCGTCGCAGGCTCCGCCTCGGCGTCCGAGACTGCGTTCCGCAAGGTCGTCTACGCCCGCGGCTTCGACGCCCCGGTGTTGCTCACGCATGCGCCTGGCGAGCCCCGCACCGTTTACGTCGTCGAGCAGAGCGGCCGCGTGATCCGCCTTCGGTCGGGGCGACGAACGGTCTTCCTCGACATTCGCCGTCACGTCGACTACGGCGGTGAACAGGGCCTCCTCGGGCTCGCGTTCCACCCGAGCTACGCGCGCAACCGGCTCTTGTACGTCGCGTACACGTCGACCAGCGGGCGGAACACGGTGGCCCGCTACCGCTCGGACGGCACGCGAGCGGTACCGTCGAGTCGCAAGTTCCTTCTCGCCGTCCCCGATCCGTACGGGAACCACAACGGCGGGAACCTGGCTTTCGGACCGGACGGCCGCCTGTATACGAGCATCGGGGACGGCGGCTCCGGAGGTGATCCCGAGAACCGGTCCCAGAACATGCAGTCGCAATTCGGGAAGCTGCTCGCGCTCGACACCTCGAGGTCGAGCGCGAACTGGACCATCGCGGCGCTCGGGCTGAGGAATCCTTGGCGTTTCTCGTTCGACCGCGCGAACGGAGACCTCTACATCGGAGACGTCGGCCAGAACGCGGTCGAAGAGGTCGACTTCACTCCGCGCCGGAGCCCCGGGCTCGAGAACTACGGCTGGGATCTCTTCGAAGGCTCGCAGCGGTTCGAGGACGGAAGTCAGGGGCCTGGCAAGCTCGTGTCACCGGTCTTCGAGTACAGCCACGACCAGGGTTGCAGCGTCACCGGTGGATACGTCTACCGCGGATCGGCGCGCGCCTCGGAGCGGGGGAGGTACGTCTTCGGCGACTACTGCAGTGGGACGATCTGGAGCTTCCGCATCTCCGACGGCGGCGCGGCCGACGTGAGGGAGGAACCGTTCGACGTCGAGGGGCTCAGCTCGTTCGGAGAGAACGCCGCAGGTGAGCTCTTCGCCGTCTCCCACGACGGCACGATCTTCCGTATTAGCTAGTCAGCTAGCCCGGCGGCGGACGCGCGGTGGCGCCTGGCCGAGCGCCGCAAAGGCGAGCGCGTTCAGCGACTCGCGCAGCTCGCGCAGTTCGCGGGCCACCACCGTGAGCCCGTCCTGGCGCTCGGCGGTGCGGTTGAGGCGCTCGAGCTCGTCCCCGATTCGATCGAGGCGTTCGAAAAGCGCATCGAGCTGACGGTCGCCGACGTCCTTGGCTTCCACGTCGACGATTCTACGCGGCGAGCTCGACGAGCTCGCCGCGGGCTCGGACGACAACGGCTCCCGCGCCCAGCGTGCTCAGTAGCCGCTCCAGCGCGCCACGCCCTGTCTCCAGCGCCGCGATCCGGCGCTGCGCCCCGAGCTGAGCAAGGGCGATCCGGGCCAGCGGCTCGGGCGCGTCGGTGAAAACGCCGATCGAGACGCCACCGGCCGCGAGGGTGCGCAGCGCGGCGCTCGTCTCCGCGTCGCGACGGAGGTAGACGGGCGCGCGGTCCTCGGTGAAGCGCTCCAACAGGGCACGCCAGTTTCCCGCCCCGCGGCGGTCGAGCTCGGCTGCGGCGTCGGCACGGTCCTCGGGCAGCGCGGCCCCGTCGAGCTCGAGGACGGGCCGCGCGGACGTGAGCCAGTCGCTCCAGAGGGTGCGGGTGTCGCCGAGTGCGTCGAGGTCGATCGCAACGGCGCGAACCGCGCTCATGCGAGCCGCCGCGATCGGACTGCCTGCCAGAGGAACACGCCACACGCCACTCCGAGCGCGTCGATTGCGACATCGACCGGCGACCCCATCCGGCCGGCGACGAGCGTCTGGTGGAGTTCGTCGCTGACGGCGTACAGTGTTCCGACCGCGAGCGCGAGGCCGCCCCGTCCCGTCGCTCGCACCAGAAGCGCTCCGAGGACTGCGTACTCGGCTGCGTGGGCGAGCTTGCGGAGGGCGAGGTCCCAACCACCCAGGCCCGTCCCCAGATCGGGAATCGAGGAAAGCGCGAAGATCAGCGCCGCCCAGGCGAGGACGGGAAGCCAGAGTCGCGCGAAGGTGCCGGTCACCGTCCGATGATAGGCTCGCCCTCCAATCAGGAGCACGGTGAGGGAACCCGGTGCGAATCCGGGACGGTCCCGCCGCTGTAAGGGGAGACGCTCCCCCGCCACGAAGCCACTGGCACAGGCCGGGAAGGCGGCGAGGGAGGGAGCCCCGAGTCAGAAGACCTGCCGCGCTCCCCATGGCCGAACCCCTCGCGGAAGGAGGATTCAGGTGCTTCGTATCTCAGCTCTCGTCGCCCTCGTGGCGGCCACCTTCGCCGTTGTCGTCGCCGGTGCGTCTGGCGGCGCGACCTCGCACCAGACCGGTTCACAGGCGTCGTTTCCGGTGACGATCGTCGCCTCGAACGGGAAGGTGACCGTCGCAAGGAAGCCGCGTCGCATCGTCTCGCTCTCGCCGACGGCGACGGAGTCGTTGTTCGCCATCGGAGCCGGCGTGCAGGTCGTCGCGGTCGACGACCAGTCCGACTATCCGAAGAGCGTGCCGAAGACGTCGCTGTCCGGCTTTACGCCGAACGTCGAGGCGATCGCCTCGTATCGGCCGGATCTCGTCCTCATCGCTTATGACCCGAAGGGCCTCTCGGACGCGCTCGCGCGGCTCGGGATCACCGTCGTCCACCAGGACGGCGCGAAGTCGTTCAAGGGCGCGTATCAACAGATCCGCCAGCTCGGCCTCGTCACCGGGCACGAGTCCGAGGCAACCCGGCTCGTCGGTCGCATGAGGTCGAAGATCGCCGCGATCGTCGCGGCGGCGCGTCGGGCCGGACGGGGTCTCTCCGTGTACCACGAGCTGACTCCCGACCTCTACTCGGCGACGTCCAAGACCTTCGTCGGGAAGGTGTACGAGGCGCTCGGGCTTCGTAACATCGCTGACGCGGCCGACTCGGCCGGCTTCGGGTATCCGCAGCTCTCCGCCGAGTACGTCGTTTCGGTCAGCCCAGACGTGATCGTGGTCGCGGACACGGTCTGCTGCGGACAGAAGCCCTCGACCGTCGCGGCCCGCCCGGGGTGGGATCGCATCAGCGCCGTCCGTACGGGCTCGATCGTGCGGATTGACGACTCGATCGCGTCGCGCTGGGGGCCACGCCTCGTGAACTTCTTCCGGGCGATGTCCTCCGCGCTCGCGCGGCTCCGTCAGTAGTCATATGACTGTCGCTGCCGAGCGCGCCGCGGATGTTCGAGCTCGCGGTCTCACGCCCATCTGGGCGTGCTCCGCAGTCGGCTTCCTGCTCGTCTCGCTCGCTGTCGGCGTCCTCGCGGGCCCCGTCGACCTCGGCGTGGGCGGCGTGCTCGAGTCCGCCGCGGCCCGGCTCCACGTGCCTGGCGCGTCGACGCCCCTCTCCCCGACGGAGGAGGCGATCCTCTGGGAGATCCGCGTTCCCCGCGTGGTTCTCGCCGCCCTCGTCGGCGCGATGCTCGCCCTCGCGGGCGCGACGTACCAGGGCGTCTTTCGCAATCCCCTCGCCGACCCGTATCTGCTCGGAGTCGCGGCCGGCGCGGGACTCGGGGCGACGATCGCGATCGCGTACCTCCCCGAGGGGCTGCGTGGGCAGCGCGCGCTCCCGGTCGCGGCCTTCGTCGGAGGAGCCGTGGCCGTCATGCTCACGTATGCGGTCGGGCGCTCGGCGAGGCGCGAGCGCGACGCCGCGACCCTCGTCCTCGCCGGCGTGACCGTCGCGGCGTTCTTCACGGCGTGGCAGACGTTCGTCCAGCAGCAGAACGCGGAGACGCTGCAGCAGGTGTACTCGTGGATCCTCGGGAACATTCCGAATACGGGCTGGTCTGACGTCGTTCTGATCCTCCCTTACGTCGCCGTCGCGACCGTCGTGATCCTCGCACTCCGGCGCGTCGTCGACGTGTTGAGCCTCGGGGACGACGAGGCTTCCACCCTCGGCGTCGACGTCCGCCGCGTGCGCCTGGCCCTCGTCGTCGCGGCGACGCTGGGGACCGCCGCTGCCGTCGCCGTGAGCGGGCTCATCGGCTTCGTCGGGATCATCGTCCCGCACGCAGTCCGGCTCCTCTCCGGAGTCGGCTATCGCGCGCTGCTCCCGCTGTCCGTGATCATCGGCGCGGGATTCCTCGTGCTCGCCGACGTGATCGCGCGAACGGCGCTCTCTCCTGCGGAGATCCCACTCGGGGTCGTGACGGCGTTCTTCGGCGCGCCCTTCTTCGCGCTCGTGCTGCGGACGACGAGGGCGGGCGTGTCGTAACGTGATCGAACTACGAGGAGTCACGATCGCTCTCGGTGGCAGGCCGGTCGTCGACGGGGTCGACGCGGCGGTGGCCGAGAGGGAGTGGCTCGCGCTCATCGGCCCAAACGGCGCCGGCAAGACCACTCTTCTACGAGCGGTGGCCGGGCTCGTTCCCTTCACGGGCTCCATCGAGATCGGGGGCCGCCCGATCGAGGAGCTGCGGCGTTCCGAGCTCTCACGGCTCGTCGCCGTCGTCCCGCAGGAGCCTTCGACGCCGCCGTGGATGACCGTCGCGGAGTATGTCCTGCTCGGGCGCACGCCTCATCTCGGGCCGCTCGCGAAGGAGGGGCGGCGCGACCGCGAAGCTGCCGCCCGAGCGATCGCGCGGCTCGACCTGGTCGGCTACGAGGAGCGTCGTCTCGGCACGTTGTCGGGTGGAGAGAAACAGCGCGTCGTCGTGGCGCGCGCGCTGGCGCAAGAGGCGCAGATCATCCTCCTCGACGAGCCGACCGCGGCGCTCGACATCGGTCACCAACAGCAGGCGCTCGAGCTCCTCGACCTCCTTCGCGGTGAGTCCGGGCTCACGCTCGTCGCGGCCATGCACGATCTCACGCTTGCGGCGCAGTACGCCGACCGCATGGTCCTTCTCGACACCGGAAAGGTCGCCGCCGACGGCGTCCCGCGAGACGTCCTCACGGAGACGCTCATCGCAGGCCACTATGGCGCCTCGATCGACGTCGTCCCGGTCGGGGGTCGCATCGCGATTGTTCCGCGTCGAGGCACTCGAGATACCTAGATGATCTAGGTATACTCGTACGCGTGACGAGCGACCGGCTCCGTGGCCACGTCGATCTCCTCTTACTGTCGGTGCTCGAGGACGAGCAGGCGCACGGCTACCGGCTCGCCGAGGCGCTTCGCATGCGAAGCGGGGGCGCGTTCGACCTCCCGGAGGGGACGATCTATCCGAGCCTCTACCGCCTCGAGCGCAACGGGCTCGTAGCGAGCCGGTGGGAGCGCGTCGACGGCCGGCGCCGCCGGGTGTACCGGGTCACGAGCCGCGGAACGACGGAGCTGGCCCGTCGTCGCGACGACTGGCATACATTCGCACGCGCGATTGAGGCCGTCGTCGCGTGACGATCGACGCGTACCTCGTCGCACTCGAGCGCCTGCTTCCGCGGATCGCTCGCCTGCGCGTTCTGCCCGAGGTGCGCGAGCACCTGCGTGATGCGGCCGCGGCGCACCGAGCATCCGGCCTCTCGCCGCTCGACGCGGAGGTCGCGGCGACGGGGGCATTCGGGGCCGTCGAGGACGTCGCGCGCCGCCTCGGCGCCGACCTCGCCGTACGGGAGTCGCGGCTCGCCGGCCTGCTCGCGGTCGCGACCACGGTGTTCTTCGTCTTCCCGCTCTACGTCGTCCCGGAGAACACCCTTCCCCCGGCTCCTTGGAGCGAGAAGCCGCGCGACATCGCCCTGCTGCAGGACGTCGCTCTCGCATCCTGGATCGTCGCTTGCCTCCTGGCCGCCGCCGCGATGCTGCTCGCGTGGACGCGCTGGTTCCGTCACACGGCACCGGTACTCGCGTATGCGACCGCGGCTATCACGGGAGCTACCGCAGTCACGGCCGCCGTCGCCGTCCGTTGGTTCTCGCTGACTCCCGCGACGCCTGCCTGGGCCCTCGCCGCGCCGCTCGCGCTCGCGTGCGTCGTCGCGTGCTCAGCCGCCGCGCTTTGGGCGCGGTCGAGCAGCCGGAGGCTCGCCGTTCCAACACGCTAGAGGTCGTGCGCCTCGTGGTGCCTCGGCTCGCACCAGGGACGACAGACGTAGGATCGCCGGATTCGGGCGTCGACACCCCTTCGCGTCGCGATCGTCGTGCTCGGCGCGGGAATCGCGGCCGTATCGCTCCTCGGCTTCTTCGACGACAGATTTTGGGTCGCCGAGCTTGCGACGAGCGTTCGCGCCGACCTGCTGCTCGGGTCGCTGGTGCTCGGCGTTGTCGCGCTTCTCGTGCGCTCGTTCGCCGGAGCCGGCCTCGCGGCCATTGCGCTGACCGCGAACGCGGTCGTCCTCGTCCCGCTGTACACGAACGAGCCCGCCGCGCCGGTGGGCACGGGCCGCCTGCTCGTCGCGCACGTGAACATGCAGCACCACTACAGCGACTTCGTCGACGTTCGTCGTGTGCTCGACGACCGCAGGCCGGACGTGCTCGTCGTTCTCGAGCCGTCACGCGGCTGGCTCCGCAAGACCAAGCCGGCCGGGTACCGCGTCTACGTCCGTCCCGGGCGTCCGGAGCCGCGCGTACTCGTGTTCGCGGGCAAGCGGGTGTCGAACGTCGAGTTTCCGCACGACCCCGCGCTCCCGAGCTCGTCCAGCACGTTCGACATCGAGCTCGACGACGCCCTCGTGCACGTCCTCGCCCTGCACACGGCTACCCCTAGGACTCCGGGCGCGCAGCGAACAAGGGACGACGAGTTGGCAGCCGCGAGCAGCTGGGCCCGCCGCCAGGCGAATCCCGAGCTCGTGCTCGGCGACCTGAACGCCACGCCCTGGTCGAGCGTCCTACAGAGTCTCGAAGACTCGGCCGACCTGCGTAACTCGGCCTACGGCTATGGCGTGCAGGCGACGTGGCCGTCGCGTGCGGGGCCGTTCGGCATTCCCATCGATCAGCTCCTGCACTCCCGGGATCTGACGGTCACGGACAGGACCACCGGGCCGGGCTTCGGCTCCGAGCACCGCTCGCTGTGGGTGGCGATCGCGCGCTCCTCGTCGCAGTAGATCGCGACTCAGAGGCTGTGCGCCTCTGGATGCCTTGGCTCGTAGAGGAGGATCGCGCCGGCCCCGGGGAGCTCGAGGCTCGTACCGAGCCCGAAGCCGAAGTCCTCGATACCCCCTGAGAACACGGCCCCTCGCGTCTCGAGCTCGGCCACGGTGGCCTCGATGTCGTCGCACATCAGCGAGATCGAGTGGTGTCGCGGGTGCGAATACGCCTCGCCCTCGTAGGTCCCCGAGGTCGGGTGGACTCCGAGCTCGCTGGGCCCGGTCTTGAAGATGAGCCAGCCAGGCTGGGACTCGGGGTGTTCGACGTACGGCCAGCCGAGGACGTCGCGCAGGAACGCCCGGGTAGCCTCGGGATCGTCCGAGTAGATCAGGGTGTGAACGGCGTTGATCAGCATCCGAGATCGTAGTGCTTCCCGCCGGAAGTACGGTCATGATTTTCTGGCGAGAACCGAGCCGGCGGAGCACGCAAGGAGCCCGATATGCAGGCATATCGGGGCGACTGAGGACGAAGGCAGGCGAAGGGTTCGCAGCCGCGCGAAGCGGGCCGTATCTCCGGCGGGGAGTACTTAGACTGGGGAGGGTGTCCAGAGTCGCGCTCGTCGTTGCGCTCGCCGCTGCTGTCGCCCTGCCGACGACGGCCCTCGCCAAGGGGAAGGTTTCCTTCCAGGGCACGATCCCTGCCGGCAAGTCGTCGTCCGTCACGTTCACGGTGCACAAGGCGGCGTCGTTCCGCGTCCTCCTGCGGGTGCCGACACAAGGACGCGCGAAGCTCTTTCTCACCGGCAACACTGCCCCGAGCGGCGGTCCGCTGATCGATACGAAGACGTTCGCATGCGAAGGTGCGGCCGGATCCTTCTACTGCAAGGCAGCGTACGAGCCGCTGCCGAAGGGCACCTACAGGTGGCGCATCCGCTGGACCGGCAAGAAGCCCGCGCACGTCGAGCTGACCGTGCGCTGGTAAGCCGGCGCCGAGGGCACGGGTAGCATCGATCCGTGGCCGTCGCGACCCCTGAGAACTACCTCGTCGACCTGAACGAGGCCCAGCGCGAGGCGGTCCTCGCGACGGAGGGGCCGCTGCTCGTCGTCGCCGGCGCTGGCTCCGGTAAGACGCGCGTCCTCACGTACCGCGTCGCGCACCTGATCCGCGCCTGTGGCGTGAAGCCGAACGAGATCCTCGCGATCACCTTTACGAACAAGGCGGCGGGAGAGATGCGTGAGCGCCTCGAGCGGATGCTCGGCCAGACGGCGCGCGCGATCTGGATCCTCACCTT
>Ga0184625_10001418_pt1 | contig 10011 bp, 8 predicted proteins | sample PLM3_30_b1_FD_133151 | JGI IMG/M metagenome (GOLD analysis project Ga0184625, IMG submission 133151) | Groundwater sediment microbial communities from an aquifer in East River, Colorado, USA - PLM3_30_b1 | ecosystem: Environmental > Terrestrial > Soil > Riparian zone | place: USA: East River... | reverse complement strand
GAAGCTGGCAGCGGTTGCTCGTCGGTGTGGGCGATCCGAGACAGTTCGCGCCAGAGCAGGCAGACGAAGATCGCTGAGCCGATAAATGCGAACCAGAAGGGCGCCGTGACACCGTAACGGCTGGCCAGCGTGCCGCCGATAGCCGAGCCGGCGACCAGGCCGCCATATACGGCGATCGTGTTCACGCTGCTGACCCGGCCCTGCAGGTGTGAAGGGACGGCCCGCTGCCTGACGGTGATGGACGTTGTACCCCAGATGAATGCGTGGGCGCCGAAGACGGCGAAGATAAAGCTGGCAAGCCACGGTGAGGTTGTGAGGGCAAGGGCAAGGTGGGTCAGGGTCTCGATGATCAGTCCCGCCCGCATCACGTTGCCCAGGCTCACCCGTCGGGTGATCGACCCGTAGAGCGCCGTCCCGATCAGGCCGCCGACCGCTGAGACCGTGGCGAGCAGTCCGAACCCGACGGCACCAAGGCCGAGCCGCTGTTGGGCGTAGAGCACCAGGACCGACCAGGCCGCGCCGAATGTGATGTTGAAGATCAGGATGGTCAGCGACAGCGTGCGGACCGCCGCGTGGTGCACGGTCCACCGGAAGCCTTCGGCTATGTCTCGCCACATGTTGCTCGCTGCCGCAGTCGAGCCACGGCCGTGTACAGGCAGCACGACCCTGGACACCAACAGCACGCCGGCGGCTACCAGGACAGCCTCGGTCACGAACGGCCAGACCCGGCCGGCCGCGAACAAGGCCGCCCCGATCGGCGGGCCGACCAGCTGGTTGAGCGTGATGAACCCCGTCTGTAGCCGGGAGTTGGCTAGCGCAAGGTCGTCGCGGTGCACCAGCATCGGCGTCAGCGTCGTGGACGTGTTATCAGCGAAGACCTCGGCGGTGGCGAGCAACCCCAATGCCAGCAACGCCGCTGTCACGGAGAGACTGCCAGCGATCATCATGACGACCAAAGCGCCCAGGACCAGGGCGCGGACCCCGTCCGAGGCGATCACAATCCGCCGCCGGTCGAGCCGGTCCGACAGTACGCCGGCGTACAGGCCGAAGACCAACGGCGGCGCCCACCGCAGCAGGGCAGCCAACGACACCAGGAACGCATCCTCGGTCAGCGACGCCACCAACAGTGGACCGGCCGCAATCGCCACACCGTCGCCGAGATTCGTCACCCACGACGAAGCCAGGAGCCAGCGGTACCCCGGCCCCAGCCGCGCCGGCACGAGTGCCGCGACAATCCTGCTCACAAGGAGAGGACACTACGTGTGCCGTCGCCTCGGCCGCACGCCGATATCGGCTCAAGGTTGGCAACCGCATGCCACGCGCAGGCAGTCTGGCCGTGCAGCGCGCCTACGGGTGTCCGAGCAGGCGGTGTGGCAGACTCTCGCTGTCGCGGATGTGGGAGGGCGCGGGTGATGACGGTCTCGGCGGAGCCGAAGCACCTGAGGGACTTCACACCAGAACTCCGGGATCGGTACGGCGTGCTGCTGGCCGGCCTGCATGATCGTCAGCGACTCGACGCGCGGCGTTCCGACCTGGTCGATGAGGCGGCGCGGGTGTGGAGCCGGCCCGGCTTCGACGTGCTTCTGTCCCGGTCCTCGCTGCGGTTCGATCCGTTCGACTTCCAGGTGGAGGCGGCTCAGACGGCGTTACGGCGGATGCGCGGGCGAGCAATCCTCGCTGATGAGGTGGGACTGGGAAAGACGATCGAGGCCGGACTCGTACTCGCCGAACTGCGCATGCGCGGGCTGGCCGACCGCACGCTGGTCGTAGTCCCAGCCGGGCTCGTGACGCAGTGGCAGGAGGAGCTCGAGCGCAAGTTCGGCCTGACTACCGTGATCGCCAGTCGGGACGGCTGGCCCGATCTGCCGGAGCGGGCGGTGGTGCTAGCCTCGCTGGCTGCGGCGCGGCGCAACCTGTTGAAGGCGGCCCTCGTCAATCGCGAGTGGGACGCAGTCGTTATCGACGAGGCGCACCGGGTTCGTGCCCCACGCAGCGCCTCCGGCCTGCTCGCCCGCGAACTGCGGGCACGCTATCTGCTGTTGCTCACCGCGACGCCGGTGGAGAACCGCCTGCAGGACTTGTACGAGATGGTGAGCCTGGTCGCGCCGGGACTACTCGGCACCGCCATGCAGTTCCGGGAACGGCACGGTTCCGGCGCTACGGCGGACACCCCGCGGAACGTGTCCGCGCTACGGGCTCGTACCCGTGAGGTCATGGTCCGGCACCGACGCAGTGAGGTCGCGCTGATGCTGCCGCAGCGGCTGGCCGAGACACTGTTGGTCACGCCGGCGGCGGACGAGGCGGAGCTGTACGCCGACCTGACCGCCCGCATCCGCAGCGAGGGTCGCGACGCGACGCCGTCACACCGGCTGACCCTGCGTAGCCTGGCCCGGCTGGCCGGATCCGGACCGACCGCCGTCGCGCCGACCTTGGTCAAGGCCGGCTGGTCCGACCTCGCCAAACGGGCGGCGGCGATCACGCGGTCGGAGAAGACGGCGGTGCTGCTGGACCGGCTCCTGCCGTACGTGGAGAAGAGCGAGAAGGTCATAGTGTTCACCGGCTTCCGGCAGACTCTTGACCATCTGACCAAGCAGGTGGCCGATGCCGGCGTGCCGGCGGCGGTCTATCACGGGAGCTTGCCCAGGGCCGCGAAGGAGCAGGCGATCGCCGCCTTCCGCGACGAGGTGCCGGTGCTGCTCTCCACCGAGTCCGCTGGCGAGGGTCGCAACCTGCAGTTCTGCCACCTGATGATAAACGTCGATCTGCCCTGGAATCCGATGCAGATCGAGCAGCGGCTCGGCCGGCTGCACCGGGTTGGACAGGAGCACGACGTCATCGTGACCAACCTGGTCGCCAAGGGAACAATCGAGGAGCAGGTGGTACGGGTGCTCGAGGCGAAGATCAACCTGTTCGAGCTGGTCGTCGGTGAGCTGGACATGATTCTCGGTCGCGTCAACGACGACTTCGACCTCGAGTCGACGATCTTCGACACGTATGTCCAGTCCGAGGATGATGACGACTTCGCCCAACGGCTCGAGTGGCTCGGCGACCAGCTCGTCCTCGCCCGCCACGAATACCTGCGAAGCCGGGGAGCGCTGGATGCGCTGGTCGTCGACATCGGCGACGAGGAGGCGGACGGGTGAGGGATCCGGGGCTGCGGTTCTGGTTGAACCACGTGGAGGCGTCGGGCGGGCTTTGGGAGCCGGCCGGGGACCGTGCGTTGGTTATGCTGCCGGATGGGCTGGCCGATCTATACCGCCTGCCCACGGAGGTGTTCGTCACCGACGACCCCGACGTCGCCCGCGAGGACGGCGCAACCTTCCTCGGTACGGGGCATCCGGTACTCATGGAGGCCGCGACATCCGCGTTGACAGCTGGTGATGTCGGCACCGGTGTTCTTGAGCGGCCGACGACGCCGGCGCCGACATCGGACGTCCTGGAGGACCGCGCCCGAGCACAGCTGCCGGTGAGCCATGGCCGCATCGACGCGGTCGAGCCGGCACGACCGGTGATTCACTGGGTGCTGCGGTTGGGAACCCTTGCTACGTACACGGTGTCCTCTGAGGACCACTTCCAGGAGGAGATCGAGCGATGGGTGCATGTGGACAGTCGCCGCGAGGTGCCGGCCACGATCCTGGATCGGCTCATCCGCACCCCGCTCGCTGAGAGTTCGGTCGATCCTGTGCCCGTTGGCGAGCTAGCTCATGCGCTGGACGAGGCGGACCGGATCATCGAGGCCGCCGCCATTCGCCGCCGCGCCGACCTAGCCCGCCAGAATCAGGGCCACGACGCGGAGCGGCAACGGGCGATGACGTACTACGCCGACGCGATAGCCGGGATTCAACGCCGCCTAGGCACCGCGACTCCGAACCGCCAGGCCTTGCTGGAAGCGCGGCTGGCCAGCACCCGGGAGGAGCAGGCTCGACGGCTGGCGGAGATCACCGAGAAGTACGAGGCGCGGCACGAGATCCGGCCGTTCCGGCTGCAGGCGATCGGGGTGCCCGCGCTGCGGCTGCCGGTCGACGTGCGGCGCGGCGAGCGCCGGTACCCGATGGAGCTGGACTGGCTACTGCCCGCCGGAGTCTTCGCGCTGCCGCGCTGCCCGTCGTGCCGGAGTAGCGCATCGCTCGTCGCCGGGAAGAACGCACTGGGGTGCATGTCCTGCCAGACTCGAGCGGTGTCGACGGCGCCTGCGCCGCGGCAGAAGCCGACCACCGGCAGGCCGGTCTCGCCCGCACCGGTGGCGGAGAAACCAGTCGCCGAGCCGGTAAGTCCGGTCAAGCCCTCTGGGGTGGCTCACTCTGTGCCGCCGCCGTCAGCCAGACCGAGGCAGCCCGCACACCCGCCCACGCACATTGGGCGTACCAAGGGACGGTCGTCGACCGACGCACCGCCTCGTCGCGCCGACAACATCGCGACCACACTGTGGACGGCCATCGCTGACGGGCGTACCCGCGGCGTGCGGCACGTGCTGGCACCCGACTCTCCCGCTGCCGTCCTGCACCGGCTGTACGGGCTACGAGGGTTGCGATGTGCGATCGGCATGCCGGACAATGCCGAGCCGGACGGATTCTCAACTGGCAGCGCGAGGTTGCCGGAGGGTGGCGGCATTACGCGCGGCACGGTGACGACCAACACGGGCACCTACGACTATGTACTGCGCTGGCATGAACTTGCCGGCGGCCCGTCGGTCGTGGAGGTACTACCGTACGCGCCGTTTCCTGGTGACCGCTTCTCCATGTACTACTGGTTCTTTCGTCCGCCCAGCCAGCCCGACATCGTCGCGTCCGACCTCGCCCGGTCCATTCTGGACGACGTGGCCGTGCGGATTGTCGACATCGGCGTTCCGTGGCACGGCCTCCCCTTCGGCGGCCGTGCGCTTGCCGCCTGGCTCCGCCTTGCCGACCAGCACGATGAAGTGCTCGGCATGCACCCGCCGGATGCGCTCGCGGCGGCGCTGCATCGGCTCGTCGCCCACCGGGCCGGGGATCGTGGTCTCTACCGCGACGCCGCTGAGGCGTACCGCGCCGACGAGACCGCCGTACGCGGCGCCGACGCCCAGCTGCGCCGCCGTCTGGCTCTCGGCTCCAATCGCGCATGGTGAGCCCACCCCGCGTAGGGGAGTACTCCTCCCGCGCATAGACAACACACGACGCCGCCCAGCCCCGACGATGTCATCGATCGATGAAAGTCCAGCCAAGTGCGTGGCTGGTGACGATTCTCGATCGCCCCCATCCGCGATCGGTCTGGGGCCGTTGCGATCTTGGCCATCTCCGAAATAGTGGCCGTGGTATGATATCGTCATACCGCATGGGAGGTCTCCACCGTGGCAGCCAAGAAGGTCGCCGTCACGCTCCCCGAGGAGTTGTACGAACTCGTTGAGCGCGCGCGGAAGATCGAGCATCGCACGCGCTCCGAACTCATCCAGGAGGCGCTGCGGACGCACTTCGGCGAGCCGGTCTATACCCCTACCGAAGCAGAGCGGCGCATGCTCGACGAAGCGCTCGACGACCTGCGGCGTGACCCGGGGGCCGGTCTGCCGTGGGAAGTCGTCCGGCGAGAGCTTCGACCTCGATCGTGAACATCGTCGTCCGCCCAGCTGCGGTGGCCGACATCCGGCTCGCGGGCAAATACCACGAGGAAGAGGTACCGGGGCTGGGTGACGATCTGGTCACCCAACTGGACCAGCTATTCGCGCGGCTCGCGGCCCTTCCGCGCAGCAGTCCACTGGTCGCCGGCTACGAACCGGTCCGGCGAGCGCGCCTGCGGCGGTTTCCGTACTCCGTGTTCTATCAGCCAGGCACGACGCAGATCGAGGTGTTACGCGTCGTCCACACGGCCCGCTCACCATAAACGTGGCGCGACATCAAGTAACTGCGCGATGAGGGCCGCGAACTCCGGACCGTGACGGTCGGTAACGGGGTGGGTGGTGGCGGCGGCGTCAATCCAGGGTGCCGAGTCCGTGCCGGCGGCAGCACTGCCCTCGCCCCGGTTGCTCATCGACTGGGCAGGACGTCGTCGTCCGCGATCACGGCGGGGTCGGCGCTTGTTGATCCTGCGTCGGCTCGCGGGCTCGGGGCGGAAGCCTGCGGTCGTTTGTCGGGTCGACGTCGCTTGTCACGCGCGTAGACAACGGCTGGTTTACCGTCACCGGGGTCGCGACGGCCCAGCTCGAACAGCGTGGTCGCAGCGATCAGGTCGCTAAGCTTGGCGTAGCCGTAGCTGCGCGAGTCGAAGTCTGGGCGTTGTTGGGTGATGATGTGGCCAACGTTTGCGAGCGCTGCCCAGCCATCGTCGTCGGAGGCGGCTTCGATAGCGTTGCGCAGCAGGTTCACCAGCCCTGTGTCGCCCTTGACCTGGACCGCAGGCGCTGGTGGTTTCGGGCTGGGCACCGCTTCAGCCTGCGCGACTCGACTTTGAGTGTACGTGAGGTTCTCGGTGTAGATGAACTTGTCGCACGCCGCTACGAACGGCTTCGGCGTCTTGCGCTCGCCGAAGCCGTACACAATGAGGCCGGATTCGCGGATGCGCGACGCCAGGCGCGTAAAGTCGCTGTCGCTAGTGACGATGCAGAATCCGTCAAAGCGCTGCGAATACAGTAGATCCATTGCGTCGATGATCATCGCGGCGTCCGTGGCGTTCTTGCCGTTGGTATAGGCGAACTGCTGCATGGGCTGAATCGACTGGGCGAGCAGTTGCTCTTTCCAGCCTCTCAGGCTCGTGCCGGTCCAGTCGCCATATGCCCGTTTGACGTGCGCAGTGCCATACTTAGCGACCTCGGCCAACAAGCCTTCAATGATCGCGGGTTGCGCGTTGTCCGCGTCGATGAGCACCGCGAGCTTGGCGGTGCTATCGCTGATCGTGGCCATGCTGCTCCCTCATATTCGGACATTGGTGGCTGGTGTACGGGGAATTAGACCTGGACCCCCGACCATATCGATGAATAGCGGGCACCGCCCCGCACGTCGACAGCTGTCGCCGCGCTCGCCGGTCGAGTGGTTCCGGCGGTCGCCCGGTGGCACGATGAGTCGGTACCTCGCGGCGATGCACGCTTCCTGGTACCCCGGCGGCGGGCTAGGGCTAGCTGGAGCGTGCGGTCTATCGCAGCAGGATGGCAAAGCTGACGCCGCGTCCAAACGTCCCCGCCAGCATCCTCCGTTCGAACAGGGAGAAGCGGCTCGACGCTGGCGCATGATGTAGCTGTGGGGATGCAAAATCAAACCTATGTCACCAGCGCTACGCAGGAGCGCCCGCGGCTCGCCACATTTGACGGGGCCGGCATCCTTCGTATCGGCAGAGACTCCGACAACGACATCGTGTTGCCCGACCTCTGGGTTTCGCGGAAGCATGCTGAGATCCGCAAGATCGAATCCGAGTGCCACATCGTTGACTTGAGCAAGAGCAATGGCCTACACCACAACGGCGTTCGTGTGGCACGGGGAGTTCTTGCAGCGGGCGACCGCTTCAGCATCGGTCGGCATGAGTTCCTTTTCGATGGCACTTATGTCTACGCACATGACGATCAAGGTCCGATCTCCGTCATCGCCGACGATCTGACCATCGACGTCGGCAAGAGCATGATCCTGGACGATGTCAGCTTCGCTCTGCGTCGCGGCACGCTGCTGGGCATCGTTGGTCCTAGCGGCTGCGGCAAGTCCACACTGCTCAAGGCGATGACGGGCGTCCGCCCTGCGACGCGCGGAGAGCTGCTTTTCGACGGCAAGGAACTCTATAGGAACTACTCGGAGCTGCGCTATCGGATCGGCCTGGTGCCACAGGACGACGTGGTGCATCGCCAGCTCACCGTGCGGGGAGCGCTGCATTTCGCCGCGTCGCTGCGCTTCGCCAGCGACGTGTCGCGAAAGCAGCGAAGGGCGCGAGTGAACGAGGTCCTCGAGTTGCTGGGGCTGAGGTCGCGGTCGACGCAACGCATCGACACTCTCTCGGGCGGGCAGCGCAAGCGGGCTTCGGTGGCGCTGGAGCTCCTCACCGAGCCGTCCCTACTCGCCCTGGACGAGCCGACATCTGGGCTCGATCCGGCGCTGGACAAGGAGGTCATGCGCGAGCTTCGTCTCCTTGCGGACCGAGGGCGCACGGTGGTCGTGGTGACCCACAGCGTCCTGCACTTGGACCTGTGTGACTACGTCCTCGTGATGTGCCTTGGCGGCCGGATGGGCTTCTTCGGTCCGCCCGACGAGTTGCTCGACTTCTTCGAGTCAGAGGACTACGCCGACGTCTTCGACAAGGTCACCTACGACGCCAAGAGTTGGGCGCAGATTTACCGCGTCTCCGACATCTACCGCAGGTACGTCGGTGAGGTTGCACGGGACCTTGCCCTCAGTAGCCTCCGCCCGAAGCAGGACGCGGAGGTTCCAACGCCACGGTCGCCGAAGGAGATCGCCCCCGACGATGGAGCCACGATGCCATCGTCCGCGACATCCTCGGTGCCTACGGTCGACGACACCGCAGATCCCGTGTACGACGCCGGCACGGGGTCGGGGGTCGCAGCGTCGCCAACTGGGCCACTGCCAACGACGCCCTCGGCTCATCCTGCGCCCGCGCATCCGGTGTTTGCGGATGCCTCAGCGGGCACGCCCGCTGCGCCCACGCCATCCCCGACGGGCGTGCAGGACCTTTCGATGACAGATCGCGCGCTCCACCCGATCGCGCCCCTGCGACAGTTCCTGACCCTATCTGTTCGCATGATTTCGGTGATCCTCTCCGATCGCGGATATGCGACGTTCCTCGTCGGGCTGCCGCTGGCACTCGCCCTGCTGAGCTACACGGTGCCGGGCGACCACGGGTTGGCGCCCGACCCGGCTGGCTACGGCCTGGAGGGTCAGCGTCTGCTCGTCGTCTTCGTCATCGGAGCCGCGTTCATGGGGCTGGCAGTCGCGATACGCGAGATCGTCAACGAATCCACGATCTACCGGCGGGAGCGCGCGGTCGGACTTTCGCCGACCGCCTACCTCGCCTCGAAGCTGCTCGTGTTTGCCATCATCGATACAATGCAGGTAGGCCTGTTTGTCTTCCTCGCTACGCTCATGCGCAGCCCTCCTCCGGAGGGTCTCGTGCTCGGCGACCCACTCATCGAGATCGTCATCTCGATGACACTGGTCGCCATCGCCTCGACCGTCATGGGCCTGCTCGCCAGCGCGCTCGTGCGGACAGCGGAGCAGACGACGCCGATCCTCGTGGTCAGTGTCATGGCCCAGCTGGTCCTCTCGGGCGGGCTGTTCGTGATCACGGGGCAGAAGGGGCTGGAGGTCGCGGCTTGGCTCGACCCGAGCCGATGGGGCTTCTCCGCAGCCGCGGCAACGACTAATCTGGTCGGCTTTCCGTTCCCTGATCCGGCCTGGGAACACACGACGGGCAACTGGTGGCGCGGCGTCCTTGTCCTCATAATGCAGATTGTCGTCCTCGCTGGGGCAACCCGATACGCGATGCGCCGCTTCGAACCCGGCAAGGGATGAGTCAGAGTCCAAGGCACGGCGCGAACAGTGGCAAGCCTAGACAGCCCCTGTCCTACCAGGCGTCCTTCACCTTCCGGGCGAACCGCACACCGACCGAGCGCGCGGGCGGGCGTTCGCATCGTCCGGAGGTTCCGCCCGGCACCTAACACACCTTTGCCGACGCCGTCGACGAAGGCCCGTCAGTGGTGGTGGCCGTGCCGGCCGAGGGTCTCTACGGGGGTTGCGCCGGGGCGGGTCCACTGCGGCACGGGGCGGCTGGTCGGGCCCCAGGTGGCGTTCCCCTCGGCGTCCGAGCGCCAGTACCAGCAGATCGGCGAGCCATGTCCACCGACCGGCGAGTCGGCCTGAGGGGCCTCGGGCCAGCCCTCGGGGTTGTCCTCCCACGCCTCGCGGCGGCCGTAAGGCGTCATGTCGAGCAGGCCGAGGGACCCGTTGACCGGCTCGTTACCACGGCCCGTCGTGGAGTAGGTAAGGAAGGCGCGGTCGCCGTCGCGCAGGAAGCAGGTGATGGAACCCATGCTGCCGCCGACCGGTGCCT
>Ga0184625_10001417_pt1 | contig 10011 bp, 8 predicted proteins | sample PLM3_30_b1_FD_133151 | JGI IMG/M metagenome (GOLD analysis project Ga0184625, IMG submission 133151) | Groundwater sediment microbial communities from an aquifer in East River, Colorado, USA - PLM3_30_b1 | ecosystem: Environmental > Terrestrial > Soil > Riparian zone | place: USA: East River... | reverse complement strand
TCGAACCTGTATTCGTAGCCGCTGCCCAGGAACCAGCCTGAATATTTGGTTTCCGGGATAAACCCTACAAACCCACCGGCGCCGGTCGTAAGAGTTATCTGTTCGAAGTTGGCCTGGGTATAGCCGGCCGAAACGAAGACCATGAGATTTTCCCACGGTATGTAGCCGACACGACCGCCTGCTGCCCAAGCCCAGTTGCTCTTCTCTTCCCCCTGCAAACCAGAGCCGGGAAGGGTCATATCACCCTTGAGGCTGCTGAAGTCGTAATCCGCGAGCACACCGACTACCCATCTCTGAGCGAACTGATAGTCGCATCCGCCCCCAACCCTTCCGAGCCAACCGCGGCCACCATCGGTGTGCTTAAGGTCGACCGCGCCGCCAGGTTCAAACGTCTGGTTATCCTGATTCCACATGCCATAGCCGATACCGCCGCTGAGGTAACAGCCGCTCCACGTCGCCACCGGGACTGGAGCAGGCGCAACGACCGGGGCCTTCCTAGGCAAATCAGCAGCAATTGCCGAACCGGTCAGTACAGCGAATGCCGCGGCAGCAAACGTGAGCTTCTTCATGACAAATTCCCCATTTTTCATGATCGTGTCTGTTGGGATAACGACCCACTTGCAGGCCTTCAGGCCATCTGCGGTCCAGCCCAATTTCCGCGCACGATAGGTTATTTGGATCGATTTGACTGTTGCCGATTCACCACGACCACCGAACAAACGTGCAACACAACCATTCCGTCCGCTTTGGGTCATTAGCGGACATTTTGAGGTATCAGCGCGATGTCCGCTTTGCCCCGAAAGCGGACATGAAACGAAGCGGGCGGCATGTCTGCTAAGGGCGATGCAGATCATTCCGGGGTGCGACCACACCGGAACCACTCTCCACTTCCACTCCTCGACCACTTCGCGGTCGGCCTGCTTGATGAGAATTCGGACCCGAGCGAGCGTCTCGCCTCGCCAATCACTCAACTCCTTGATTCTCACATCAATCGGCTGAGAGGGAGAGTCACCTACTTTTCCTTCCTTCGAGCCGAACCAACTGCCGTTCGGCGTTCCTGAGAGCCAATCACGCATTCCTGACGGACTTCCATTGCGTCAGCCGCTCCGCAATGAGCGCCGCACGTTTTTGATCGTCGCGACCGTCCAAAATGTATATGTCGTCTGGATAAGCGCGCCAATAGACACCAGCTGTCCGCGCGTTCACATTCGGATCTGTGTCCGATCGAGTCGTGAAGTACCCGGATGCGCGGTCACTGGATTCCAGCTTGATCTCACCTACTCCGTCCAGCTGCGGCGCATTCGGATCCAACGGACGCTCACCCTTCCAATAATAGAAGACGCCTGAAGACTCTTCCCTCTCCTTCACCGCCTCGCTCCAGTATCTTGCTGACAGACTTCCATCCTCTCGCCATGAACGGCCCGTCAGTTCAAGCGCGCCGTTGCGATTGCGCGAAATCTTCAAGAGGCTTAGGGCGGAAGGCTCCTTTGCGGTGCGCTCCGTCAAGGAGAACTGCCACCATGAGCCCTCGATGCGAGCAACGCGACCCTCGTTCTCGATTGCTTTCCGGATTTTCTGGTTGACGATTTTCATCTCGGACGGCGTCAGCGCGGCGGCGTACCGTACGCACGTGAGGCCCAGGAGGTCGCTCGGAAGCTTCGCCCCGCTTGCATGGAGAATAAAGGTTCGGCGCATTCCCAAGACGCCGCCGAAAAGACCGGCTTCGAACACAACGTTATCTCGCGGAGACGCCTGACCCGACCCAGGCTGAGAAGAAGGCGACGGGTTGCTCGTCGTCCAGTCGTCTTGTGCAAAGACAAACGCCGCGAAATCGACTTCTTGGGTGAGTTCAAAAAGGCGTTCCAGTGTAGAGGTCCCTGGATTGAAGGATGTCATCCAGGGTTCGACGCGCGCGATGTCGCTGAGACCGCGCGTCAGTGCCTGAAGCAACTTTTCCTGTTTCCCTGACGAGCCCAAAAAGATTCGAGGCTTGTCCATCGTTCCTCCAAGAGTCCGCCAGCGCAACATTCAATGGCCAACACGCACCGCGAATTGATTGTACCACGGCGACTCTGTCAAACGGTCTTGCACCGTTCAAAAAACACTCATCAGGTGGCCTCGTTCGCAAATTGCGAGTTTTCTTAATCTCGCCCTCAATAGTGCCAAACAGTGGAAGTCGCTGAACATGCCCATCGGCACCCCCGGTATCCGTTATGGGTCAAGCGAACATTTTGGGGGCTGAGTGCGATGTCCGCCACCGAAAGCGGACATTGCGACCAAGAATCGGAATGTCTGTAAGGGGCCAAGAGGGGGCATTTTCTGAAGCCCAATCACATTGAGAAAAAACCTTCCGAAGTGCACACCTAGAGTGCCTTTGAACCCGCCCCGATAATGAACTCGAACTCAGTCTTGAAGCCATCTGCGACTTCAAACTCCTTGAGACATTCATAAACTTCGCCCCATGCCTTGGACTTTTCCGCATCACTGAGATCAACGACTACTGCGCGATACGCGCCGAAAGCCTCCTGCATCATCTCCAAGGCGTCGGATGCGGTCGGTAGGCTGAGCGATGCTTTCACAGTCCTCGTGTTGACATTTAAAAGTCCGCTGCCTTGCATCAGATTTTTCAAGATCTTATCGCCGCCTAACGCAAATATTCCTGGCTGCCCTGGCCCGGGAGGCGATTTGCCAGCATGGTGCAAAAGGAGGGCCATCGTCCGAGCCATAAAGGGGTTGTTGGCGGGCGTCGTAAAGACAAGTGCGGCGAAGGATGCGCCGGGCCTCAACACGCGCTGAACGGAGTCCAATGCTTTTTGCGGTGATGGGAAAAGCATCAGGCCCAATCGGCTAATGGCGGCATCGAACGTTAACTGCGTTTCTTCCAATTCGTCGGCCGCACATTCCAGAGTTTCAACGTTTTGTAGCCCCGCCTTCGCAGCGTTTTGGCGCACATGCTCAAGCATTGTGGTCGATATATCACTCGCAACAACCCTGCCCTCTGGACCTATGCGCTGGGCCACCTGGAGCGTCTGGCTCCCAGCACCACAGGCTAGGTCAAGAACGCGCATGCCCGGCTTGATACCGGCCATATCGATCAGCGTGTCCGTGACGTCGGAAAGGCCTGAAGAAAATGTTTGTTCCCACTTTGCCCACCCAGCTGCAGCCGCTTCCCAGGTGTTGCGAAGTGCGGATTTCAATTTGGTATCGGCTCGTGCCGAATCTTGGCTTTGAGAGTTCATCGCCACACCCCTCGGAGTGGGCTATTCGTCGTGAGGAAAAGATCCAACCATAGTGTTGGGCCATAATAATTTGCAGCACGCCAGATCTCCGATCAATCAGTAGTATTGACCCGCAACGACCGGCATACCTCTCGCACATTTTTTGATATCGAGTTCTGGTCGGCCGCGATGGAATGTCCGTTAGGCCAATAGCGGACATGCCGTTGATAACTCGTCGGCGCGGGAGGGAATGCTGTCGACTAATTTAAACCCGACCAGAAGGAATAATTGAGTCCAACGCGGGCAATATTTTCTGTCAGATGATGATTGTGGATGATACTCGCGCTCGCGCCTACAACGCTATTTAAGCTAGTGTAGGTGGTCGACCCCAAGTCTACGTACAAATATTCCGCCTTTATGCTCCAGCTTGGCGCGAACTTCCATTCGACACCTCCTCCGAGAGTCCAGCCGACGCGGGTCTCTGTTGAGGATGCAGAGTTGGTCGATGGCAAGAATGGAAAGACACCAAAGTCGGTGTAGCTCACGCGTGCAACCGCCAGACCACCCGTTGCATATGGAAGCCACGATCCAAAGGCGACCCCAAGTCGACCTCGGAGTGTTCCCAGCCAATTGCTTTCCACCGACTGAGTGAAACTATCAAACAGCCCCGGAGGAACGATAACCCCACCAGTCCGAGTGCCGCTCAGATCCGTGTACTGCAGGTCGGCTTCAAGCCCGAACACCAGAGCGTCAAACTGCTTGTTAAGGCCGATTTGACCGCCACCAGTGAAACCTGATGTCTTAAGACGGCCGGACGCCGCTTGCTCGACAAGTACGCCAGCCGGACCAAAGCCGACGGGATTCAAACTCCAGTCAATGTCAGTGTTGGCCCAAACGCCCCCGGCATTGACCCCAAAATAATAGCCGGTCCAGGTTGCTGGCACGCTGGCTGGTGGGGTGTAAGCGGGCGCTTTCCTCGAGAGATCCGCGGCCGAAGTGGCACAGATCGGGCTGGCGAATAGCAACGCGACCAGCAGACTCTTTTCAAAAAAATTCATCGAGCAAACCCCGCCCGTAACTCCAAACGCCTAGTAAAACAGCAGATTGAAAATTAGAGGTAAGGACGTCGGGCAACTCAAAATCGGTGCGCTTGTGACACGTTTGCAACCCACATCGGCATACCGACCAGGACGAGCCACAGTTATCGCGCGCGAAAATTTTGCATCAAACGACAGCTAACGGGAGCCACTCAGGGAACCTTAAAAATCGGTCCTGCCCGACAAGCGCTGGTCCGCTTTGGGTCATTAGCGGACATTGCACGAATACTGCGTCGCTAGACTTGGCCGTCCTTTTCGAGCAATCCGAGCGCGCGGCGCAGCGCATCCGCGGCCAGCTTGCGCTCGTCGCGAGACATGCGGTCGACTTCGAGTTCAAGCCGCAGATGGGCTGTATCGGCCTGTTCTGGATCCTGATTAAGGCCCATCACCGCATATGTTGCGACCGGCTGCACAATACCTTTAACCTGCACGTTGCCGCGCTCCTCGCAGCGCACCTTATCCTTCACAAGGGCGTAGGTCTCGAATGAGATCAGCACCCCGCCGGGCGGCGCTTCATGCTCTAACCGCGAAGCAAGGTTCACGGTGCCACCGACCATCGTGTAATCCATGCGGTCATCGCTGCCGAAATTGCCGACGGTACAATAGCCGGTGTGAATACCGATCCGGCATCGAAGTGGCATCGCGATGCCACTGTTGCTCCATTCCTGCGCCAATTCACTGACGCGCTTTTGCATGGCGATCGCCATTTGGACACAGGCGAGCGCATCTTCCTTGACGCCGAGCGTCGCCGGATCGCCGAAGAACATGACAATGGCATCCCCGACATATTTGTCGATGGTCGCGCCATATTGCAGGGCGATCTTCGACATCTCGGTCAGGTAATGGTTGAGGAGCTGCGTGAGATCCTCCGATTCCATCTGATCGGTAATCTCAGTGAATCCGACTAGGTCGGAAAAGCAGACCGTAAGCTTCTTGCGCTTGCTGACGATCTTGACGTCCTGCTGTCCGGTGAAGATCGAGTCGTACACCTGCGGCGCCAGGTATTTTGCTAGCTTGGAGGACAACGCAGCCAAGGCCTTTGACTTCTCGGTAAGATCCTGCTCGCGCTGCTTCAGCTCTGTAATGTCGGAATAGACCGAAACAGTGCCCCCATCTTCGGTGCGGCGCTCGCTGACCATGACCCAGCGGCCGTTGCGGCGCTGTTGCACCTGCGGTTCGCTCGGATTGCGATGCTGCCGCAGCCGCTCGGCAATCCATTCCTCAACGCGGCCTTCAGCATCCTTGACATAACCACGTTCAGCAGCGCGGCGGATAATGCTTTCAAACGTCGTTCCGGCGCTCAGATCGATGTCGAGACCGGGATAAAGCAAGTTGCGATAGCACGAGTTGCAAATGACCAGTCGGTCCTCCCCGTCGTAACAGACGAAACCCTCAGAAATACTCTCGATCGCTTCGGCAAGCCGCCGTTCGCTACGCAATCGGCCCTGCTCAGCGCGACGCAGCGGTGTGATGTCATAGAGCCAGAACAGCCGCTTCGCACCTGAGACGGCAACGTGGCCGCCGGCATAGGCTACCTGAACATAGGAAATCAGCACATTGAGCAACTCTCCTCGCTTGGTTTCCCAAATCACCTCTTCGTTGAGCAGTTGGCCGCCCTGGGCTCGCAATAGCTCGATAATGCGCTCACGGTGCGCGAGGTCATGCCAGAATCGTCTGGTATCGAAAAATTCGAGTTCGTCTTTCTCGTAGCCTGTCAATTCCCGCAGCCGCCAATTGTGGAACACCAGTCGCCCGTCCTCGTCGACCACGCACAATCCGGCCGGACAATATTCGAGAATTTCGCGAAGTTGACGCTCCTGCTCGGCGATTTGCGCCTCGTGTTGCGTCGGCGCGGTCACGTCGTAGACCCAGAATACGCGCTTGCCGCCGACGAAACTGATATGGCCGCCGTGATAGGCGACCTGCACGTAGGAGAGCAATAAATGAAGCAACTGGCCGTTCTTGGTACGCCAAATTACTTTTTGATTCAGCAATTGTCCGCCGCGGCTACGCAGCTCCTCGATGATCCGAACGCGTTGATCGAGATCGTGCCAAAACCGCTTAGTGTCGAACAGTTCGAGTTCGTCTTTCTCGTAGCCGGTCAATTCGCGCAGGCGTGCATTGTGGAATAGTAATCGCCCGTCCTCATCGACCACGCACAAACCGGCCGGACAGAACTCCAGGGTCTCGCGGAATTGACGCTCGTGCTCGGCCGCCTCAACTCCAAGAGCGCCGCCACCGTCCGGCGTCACCGATTGACTCGCTCTCGCGTCGGAAGACATGCGGGTTCCCCCAGAACCACCGGAGGAAAACTAGCATCAAATTCTATGAATGTCCGCTTTGGGTCATTAGCGGACATTTCGGAAAGTGCGCGTGATCTGCTTTGCCCCCGAAGGCGGACATCGACGGCCATTTCAGCAATCTCCGTTAAGGGCCAGAGGCGGCTACGCCCTGACTGGAGACTTCAAGAGTCTAGCCCATCGGCCGAATAACTGGCAGCGGGTGGGTGGCGAGTGCATTGATCTCCGCCGGGCGCGCTGACTTCAGCCTGCGGAGAAAATTTGTTGTATCGTCGCCGTAGGCACGCCGACTTATTCCAAACAAGAGTACGCCGGATTCGCCACCCTTGCCTCTGAACGCCGCATAGCGGTAGGCATTCCACTCGACTACGTCTTCTCCCTTGGGATCTTGCGCGCTCAGAACGAAATCAAGAATTATCTCGCCATTTGGATTCTTAAATGCGGCGAAATTGACGGTTGGATCGGTCGACTTGCGTGTGTTGAGCATACTTACCTGGGCAGCCACCGCGCCGTTGACATCGATCCCCCGTACGGTTGCTTCGACCAACACCATCCGCTGGAAACGTTCGCTCGTCTGACCCGGCGGCAGATATTCCTGCTTGTAATAGTAAGGCGTCGGGTGCGAACTCCACGACAGCCGATAGCTTTCACCATTGAACTCGATCGAATCCGGAAGCGACAGACGATCAACAGCACCGTCTGAACGTGCGCCTCCGACATTGCCGAGCATGACATGAATAAAAGGCAGGCCCGCACCGCCGAGAAGCGTGATGAACTCGCGCCGCCTCATTTGCTTCCTCCCAAGGCCCAAGCATGGACAGCGTACCGGGTCAGAACGGGGTCTTGAAGGGGTGCCAAACCTAGCGATGTCCGCTTTGGGTCATTAGCGGACATTTTGTGGTCTGCAGGCATGTCCGCTTTACCCGCGAAAGCAGGCATTGACCATCGCGCGTGGAATACTGACAAAACCCCGCAATCCTGAACCGACTGGCGGCCCTCGGTTAAGCAATCGTTAGCAAATCCGGTCGATCGTTCATGTCATTAATCTCGGCATGGATGGCCGTCATGCACGCAGGAAAACGGATCTTGGTCGTCGATGACTCAAGAACGATGACAGCTATTGTCGTTCGGATGTTGAAGGATGCGAAATACGCCAACGTCGACACGGCTCATGACGGCGGCAGTGCGCTCGAAGCACTTCGACAAAAGGAATACGATCTTGTCATCACCGATTGGCAAATGCAGCCAGTTAGCGGGGTAGAACTTATAAAACTCATCAGAGCTGATGCGCGGCTATCGAGAGTTCGCACAATCCTCATCACAGTATTACATGGCAGGGACGATGAGGCATGGCTCGATGGGGCTGACGGCTACGTCACAAAGCCCTTTGAGCCCCGAAACCTCACGGAAAAAGTAGAAGACGTGCTGTCTACTGTTTCTATGCTGGCCCGCTTCTAACCGCCGTGCCCGCTGGATTCTTCGCCCGACGGAGATGTCACGGATTGTATTTCTATTGCACCAGTTTCCGCTCCACCATGGCGTGGATGCCCTTGTTGCCGTCGACCAATTGCGTCACGCGGAGGTCGCAGGCGAGGCTGCAGAACACGTAGGCCTCCTCTGAACTCCAGCCCGTCATCTCGACCAGCCAGCGTATCATATCGCGCAATGCCTGCTTGGCGGCGTCGTCTAGGTCTGGATCGAGACCCATTGTGATGTAATGCGTCGATGTGACGGCGCGCGGCATGTCGAGGTTCTTTTTGTGGAGTACGAGTTCGAACGTTCCGGCAAGACAGGTCTCAAGCGCAGTCAGGCACACCTCGCCGTCCCCCTGCACCGCATGGCCATCGCCGCAGGAGAAATTTGCGCCCGGCACGAATACTGGCAGATAGAGAGAGGTGCCAACCAGGAACTCCTTGTTGTCCAGGTTGCCGCCGAATTCACGCGGCTCGACCGAACTGCAGAGCCCATAGTTTGGCGGCGGCGCCACCGCGAGAAATCCGAAAAATGGGCGCAGAGGAATGGTTGCGCCCCACGGTAGCTTGCAGGTCATCGCCTTGCGGTCGATCGGGATAACGCGGCAGCGGAATTCCGGATAATCCTCGGGCAACGTCCCGCGCAGCGGGCGGATCAGGTTCCACCCCCAGTCCACAGTGAGCTGAATCGCCTTTATTCGGACCTCGAGCGTGTCACCCGGCTCCGCACCGCGTACGGCGATCGGTCCGGTCAATATATGCGGGCCCGGTGAGGGTTTTAGCTTTTCACAGATCTCACGATGGTGCGGCAGCATGATTGAGGTGTCGCCGACATCGGCCAATCCGCCCGAAACGGTGTCGACAGTCACCGTGTCGCCAGAATCGACCGTAAGGCGCGGGGGAATTTTCGCGTCGAGGTATCCCCAGTGGACGGTGGTCGGCGTCGGTCCGAGCCTGTGCGTTGCCATGCAAGCCTCCTCGTTCAGGTGATTTTCGCGTCCGACACCCCAAGATGCTGATCGAGTACCTGCGTTTCCTTCGCGAGCTCGGCCGGGGTGCCTTGGAACACAAACCGTCCCGACGACAGGACGTAGATCTCGTCGGCGACGGAGAGTGCCAGTTGGAGGTTCTGCTCGACCAGCAGGATGGCGTGGCCGCGGGCGCGCAGCCGCTGCATGATCTCCTGCGCCTGCTGCACGAGGCGCGGCGAGAGTCCCTCCGATGGCTCGTCCATCAGTATGAGCTCGGGATTGGCCATGAGCGCGCGGCCGATAGCCAGCATTTGCTGCTCGCCGCCGCTGAGCAAGCCGCCTGGATGATTGATCCGCTCGGCGAGCTGGGGAAACTCCTTCAGCACCTCGTTGAAGTCCCAACGCTGTCCAATCTCCCTGCCATTCGTTGCTCGCGCAGATCGCGCCAGCGCGCTCGTGGGCATCAGCAGGTTCTCGCGCACGGTGAGCGAGCGGAAGATTCGCCGGCCCTGCGGCACGATGGCAATGCCGGCTTGCGCAATCGCATAGGGCGGCTGGCCGCGCAGCGATCTGTCCCGATAGATGATGTCGCCGTTCCGCGGGGGCGTAAGCCCGGCCACCGAGCGGATTAGAGTCGTCTTGCCCATGCCATTGCGACCGAGGATGGCGGCAATCTGCCCCTTGCGAAGCGTGAGGCTGACTCCCTGCAGGACGTAGCTGTCACCGTAGTAGGTATGTATCTCGGAGACCGTGAGCAGAGGGCTGGACATGGTCGGGCTAGGCATGGCCGAAATACACGTTGCGGACTTCAGTATTGGATTGAACCTCGGCGGGCGTTCCTTCCGCCATTACCCGCCCGCGGTTCATCACGGTGACGCGGTCGGCCAAGCCGAGCGCCACGTCCATGTCGTGTTCGATCATCACAAATGTGATTTCGCGCGGGAGCGCCCGGA
>Ga0184625_10001416_pt1 | contig 10013 bp, 12 predicted proteins | sample PLM3_30_b1_FD_133151 | JGI IMG/M metagenome (GOLD analysis project Ga0184625, IMG submission 133151) | Groundwater sediment microbial communities from an aquifer in East River, Colorado, USA - PLM3_30_b1 | ecosystem: Environmental > Terrestrial > Soil > Riparian zone | place: USA: East River... | reverse complement strand
TCGCCGGTTTGATCATGCTGATCCTGGCGCTGATCGGCCTGTCGTACAGCATGGCCCTTGACCCCGATACGGGGTTCTTTCTCAGCTTCGTGGGCTTCACGTGCGGCGTCGGCTTGTGCGAGGAACTGTGCAAGGCAATGCCGATCCTGATTTATTACCGCATCGGCAACCAGCAGAGTTGGCGGGGAGCGTTTTTGTGGGGGCTGGCGTCGGGCGTCGGCTTCGGCGTCGCGGAAGGGATCATGTACTCGAGCAGCTATTACAACGGCATCGCCGGGCCGGGGATTTATATCGTGCGGTTCGTTTCGTGCGTCGCCCTGCACGCAATCTGGGCCGGCTCGGTCGGGATCTCGATCAACCAGAGGCAATACATGCTGCAAGAGGAAGGCGACGAAGGCGAAGGTTGGTGGCTGTTTGCTCTGGCTGCCCTGCGAGTGATCGCGATTCCCATGATCCTGCACGGCCTGTACGACACGCTGCTCAAGAAGGAGATGGAGTTTTTCGCCCTGCTCACCGCCGCCGCCAGCTTCGGCTATCTGGCCTGGCAAATCAGCCGCCTGCGGACCGACGACGACGAAGACGAGCGGGCCGCCTACGTCGCGAAGTACATTCGCAGCAAAGTGGCGGCGCAGCAAGCATGAGGGGAGAGTTGGGATGGCAATCGAGACCACTTTTTCGGCGGCCAGGTCAAACCTGTCCTCGCTACTCGACCGCGTAACTCGCGACGGAGAGATCATTACGATCAAGCGGCGCGGCGCACCCGATGTTGCCTTGATATCCGCCACCGAGTTATCCGGTCTCCTTGAGACTGTGCACTTACTTCGCTCGCCTGCCAACGCGGTGCGCCTGCTCACGGCCCTCGCGCGTTGCAACCCAGAATGAAGAGCCAACGGCGTGAACTCGTCCAGTCCTGCGATTCCGCCATTTCGAGCTGATGGCTATTTGCCCGAAGGCTTGTATCGCGCGTCGGCGGCAGAGGTGACGTTTCGGTTCGGCACAGGCTCACCTCGCCGACGCCGACTGGCATTACGACTGCGGACGTGGATCGATTTGTCCCGCCAGGTTCGGGCATTACGGTTCTTGGTTGATGGCAGTTTCGTAACGGTCAAGCATGAGCCGCGCGATATTGACGCGGTTGTTTGGATTCCAGGGGATTTCGAACAGCAAGTTGAGCAAGGTCTGCGGCCTGCGTTAGAATTAGAAGAGATGCTGCTGACGCGTCGTCCTGAGGAGATCTTTGCTGCGGAGGATGAAATCGACTGGAACGATTGGATCGAGTTTTTTAGTCGCACGCGCGAAGCCGATGGCCGTCGCAAGGGCCTGGTGGAGGTCGAGTCGTGATTGCTAGTGCAGTGGAATATGAAAAGGCCCAAGAGGAAATCCGCTCGCTCGAAGCGCGCCTGCAGCAATTGCAGCACGAACATCCGATCGGCTCGAAGGGGTTCACGAAGGCTGGAATTCGCAAGCTGATTGCCCGGCTACACGAAGAGCTGGCGATCTATGAGGGCAGCGAGGAAGCGCGAAAGCCGGGGCCGAACTAGCCATTACCGCGAGCATGAGCGGGGGCAACGGATTGCAAGGAAATAGCCAGCGGCTACGCTAGGAACACTCCATCCCAGCACTCCCGCTCGACTGGCACCATGCGTAAGAACCCGGTTAAGGAAAAGCTTCGCCGCGGCGAGGCCTCGTTTGGCACGTGGCTGTCGCTGGGCGATTTGTATGCGACGCGCGTGCTGGCGCGGATGGGGTTTGACTGGCTGACGCTCGACATCGAGCATTCGGCGATCGACTGGTCGCGGGCCACGACGATCTTCGGGGCGGTGGCCGACGCCGGCTGCGTGCCGCTGGCCCGCGTGCCGGAAGGCTCGCACCATTACATCAAGCGCGTGCTCGACGCCGGCGCGTTCGGCATCGTCGTGCCGATGGTCGATACGGTCGAGCAGGCGCAGATTGCGATTGCCGCGGCCTATTATCCGCCGACGGGCAACCGCAGCGTCGGCGGCGGGATGCACTCAATGAACTTTGCCGCGACCGCCGGCGACTATTACAACCAGGCCAACGACAACATCCTGGTCGTGCTCCAGACGGAGAGCCCCCGCGGCGTGGCCAACGCCGAGGCGATCTACAGTCTGCCCGGCGTCGATGCGATCTTTATCGGCCCCAACGACCTGCGGTTTCAGATGCGGACCCCCGACGGGACGTTTCCCACGCCCGAGGCCCACGAGGCGGCTATTCAAGACGTCATCAAGGCCGGCAAGAAAGTGAAATGCCCGACGGGGATCCACGCGATGGATCCCAAGAACGCCCTAGAGCGGGCCCAGCAAGGCATGCAGTTCATCGCCGTCGGCAGCGACCTGCGGATGATGTCGCAGAAGGCGCAGGAAACGCTCGACGTCCTGCGGCCCGCCGGTGACAAGAAGGACATCGCGCGGTATTAGGCGTGGGGGCGGGCCTCTGGCCGGCCAACGAGCGGTGTGACTTCGGCCGCGGCGGCCTTGTCACACCCTACAAGTTGGTCCCACCCTACCGCTACCGTTTCTTAGCAGACAGCTTCTTGATCGTCAGGTTGTTGGCGGTCAGAAAGCGCTTCAGCTCTTCGCGCGAGATGCCCGGCAGGTTGGCGAGGATCTGGTCCTCGTTCTTGCCCTGGTCGCACCACATGGCGATCTCGGTCTTGCGAGCCCGCAAAGCGGGAGAAAACGCGCTCTTGCCGGTCGTTTTTTCAAATGCGGTGTTGTGCTGCTCGAGCTTCTGCACGCGAGCGCTTTCGGTCGGCTTGCCGGGAGTCTTGGCCATGAATTCCTCTAATTAGTGCATACAAACCCGATGCGTCAGCGAGGGTCTTTTTGGATACAGGCCGCACTCAGAAAGTCCCTCGCTCACGCTTCGGGTTACTGTGTCGGGCGAAACGTTCATCGTAGCCGCGTTACGCTGACTTGCCATAGGGATTGATGGCCAAGCGCTTGCCAATCTCGCCCTTGAGCTTCTGCATCACCGACGCCTTGTCGGTCTTGGCCAGAATCCGCTGGGCGACGGACTTGGGGCTTTCGTTGCCCCAGCTCGCGCCGTGCTCGAAGTAGTACTGAGCGGCCTGGCCGACGATATACGAGCCAAAACCGCCGGCCAGCCCCTGCGGCACGGCGGTGAGCAGCGTCGATTTGCCAAAGGTCAGCCCCTTGAGCAGCGACATCAGCGCGGTCGAGGCAATCACGCTGACGGTCATCAGGCCCGCGGCCTGAGCGATCGAGGCGGCCAGCCGTGAGGCGTGCGACCGCGACATCGACAGGCCATACACGGCCGCCAGCGTGCCGATCATCGCGGCGTCGATCGCCGTCCCGCCGACCACGTCGGCGATCGGCACAGGGTTGAGGCCGACGGCGATGACCTTCAGCGTGGCATAGCTCCAGATCACTTGCTGGGCCCGCGTATTGCGCAGCTGCACGCGCAGCGCCGCGACGCGGTCGCTTTTGTCGGCGGCATACAGCGCGGCGTTCAGGGCGATCAGCGAGAGGCCTTCGCGGTCGAGCAACTCCAAAATGAGAGCCTTCAAATCGGCCACATCCGGCGGCGGCTTGCGCCACTCGCTCCGCTCGCTGCCGCCCGCCGACTGAATGACGTATTCCCGCTCCCGCGGATCGGCTGCCGCCGTGACGACGTGTTCCGGCGGCACGACGTCGCGCAGCCGCTCATGGCGAATGACGGACAGCAGTCGCTCGCGCTGCTCGCGGGAGTAGAGGTCGAGCTTGTTGAGGACGACGATCAGCGGCTTATGAAACGCCGCCAGCTCGACGAGGGCCGTGTGCTCCGTTTCATTCAAGTCCGAATCGGTGACGAACAGGACGAGGTCCGAGCGCTGGGCCGCCTCGCGGGCCATCTCGCCCCGCGGGCCGCCGCCAACTTCGTTGATGCCGGGCGTATCGACCAGCACGACCTGCGACTCGCCCAGGCCCGGCAGCGTGTAGCCGGTGCCGTCCCAGGCGACGTGCCAGACTTCGCGGGTCCAGCCGCCGCGGACATCGACGCTGGCCACCTCGCGGCCGACGAGGGCGTTGATCAGGGCGCTTTTGCCCGTGCTGATCTCGCCGAAGATGACGATCTCGACCCGGCCACTGGTCAGCTTGTCGTGCATCTGCCGCAGGCCGGCCAGCTCGGCCCGCAGGCGCGATTTTTCGTCGTCCGAGCATTGCCGCACGCGATCGAGCGTCTGCTCGACGGCGGCGAGGGCCTGATGGTAGGAGTCGTCGGGGGGCAGGGGAGGGTTCGGGGTTCAGGGTTCAGAAGCCAAGGATCAGGAGTCAGGGGACAGGAGTCAGGGGACAGGGGACAGGGTTTGACGCCAGTACTTCGTACTTTGTACTCGGTACTTGGTACCCGCTACGCCGTACTTTGGTGCAGTGTCTTTGCCAATCGAGTATATTGCACGCAATCATCCGCCGCGGAGCCTTTCCCATGCTTCGATTCACGCTCGTTTCGGTTTGCCTCGGTTTCTGTGGCATCGGCCTGGTGACTGCCGATGAGCCGGCGCCCATCGAACAGGCAAAGATCCGCGCGGCGATCGAGAAATCCATCCCACAGTTGTTGGCCGGTGCGGTCGGCCACCGCGAGAACCGCACGTGTTTTGCCTGCCATAGCATGGGGCTGCCGGTGCTGGCGCTGACCGCGGCCAAGGCCAAGGGTTTTGCCATTGACGAGGAGGAGTTGAAGAAGCAACTGGCCCATACGGCCAAGTTCCTCGCCGGGAACAAAGAGAACTTTCTCAAGGGTCAGGGCACCGGCGGGCAGGCCGATTCGGCCGGATATGCCCTCTGGACGCTGGCCGCCGGCGACTGCTCGCCCGACGAAACGACCGCCGCCGTCGCGGAATACCTGCTGCTGCGGCACAAAGACCGCGACCATTGGGGTAGCTCCGGGAAGCGACCGCCCACCGAAGACACGGCCTTCTCCACCACGTATATGGCCCTGTATGGTCTGGAGCGGTTCGGCACCGAGGCTCAGGCCGAGCGAATCGCCAAGCGCCGCGACGACACCCGGGCCTGGCTGCTGAAGACTCCCGCCCGCGAAACCGAGGAGCGCGTGTTCCGGCTGTGGGGCCTGGAGGCTGCGGGGGCTACGGCAGCGGAGATCGAATCGGCGGCCAAAGAGTTGCTGGCCAGGCAACGCGTGGACGGCGGCTGGGCTCAGCTCGACAGCGGCGAACCCGCGACGGCACTCGAATCGGACGCCTATGCCACCGCCACCTCGCTCGTCGCTTTGCACGAAGCCGGCGGACTAAAGACAACCGACGCCGCCTATCAGCGTGGCCTCGCGTATCTGCTGAAGACGCAGCAGCCGGACGGCACGTGGCACGTGGTGACACGCAGCAAGCCGATCCAGCCGTACTTCGAGACTGGCTTTCCCTACGGAAAAGACCAGTTCATCTCGACGGCGGGCAGCGCCTGGGCAACGTGGGCGCTGGTGCTGGCTTGCGATACTAACCCGAAGCATTAGCGAAGGACTTTCTGTGAACCTTTTGCGGGCACGGGTCTCCTGCTCGCATGAAACTCCGTTCGCATCTCTGCGTCATCGGTGACACGCACGGCCATTTGCAGCTGGCGCTGTGTATGGCTGCGCGGTGGCAGCGAGAGCTGAGCGTGCAATTCGAGGCAATCGTCCTGGCCGGTGACATCGGCAGCTTCACCGAGGAAGGACAGCTCGACAGCGCTACCCGGGCCCATTCCCGCTCCAATCCGTGCGAGCTGGAGTTTCTTTGCCAATGGGCCGCGGAGCCGCAACCGCCGTGGCTGGCTGGGATCTTTGCGCCTGTCGAGGAAGGTGGACTGGGACTGCTCTGCCCCGTGGTGATGGTGCACGGCAACCACGAAGGCTTCGCCCACCTGGCGAGGCTCTGCTCGCGACGCTTGCCGGCGGACGCAGTGGAGATTGGGGAGTTGCGGAGCGTCGATACCGGCGGCTGGATTCGCTATCTTCCCAGCGGCTGGCGGTGCCGCACGGCGTCGGGCCGCGTTGTCGGCGGCGTCGGCGGGATCGAACGCGGGCAACGCGCGGCCCGCTATCACGAGCTGGCGTACATCGACGATCGGGCTGTCGCTGCTCTGCTGGGGGACGGACTGCTCGACGTGCTCGTAACGCACCAAGGCCCCGCCGCAGTACAAGGAGATCACGGTTCGCAAACGCTGGATCTGCTGTTGGAACGGGGGCTGGCAAGTTTCTGGTTCCACGGGCACAGCACGCCAATCCGTACGGTTACTGCGGTTGGTCGGACCATCGTCGTTCCGCTCGGCGACGTCGCTTTCTCCACCCGCGGCGAGAAGCACGACGAGCCGGGTGACGACGGCTGGTCGCACCTGCAGCTGGGTGAGCAGTCCCACGTCACCCGCGAGCGTCCCGCTTTCTGGCGCGACTACCGCCGGCGAAAGTGGATCGAGCGGCCAGGCGGCCAGCTCGTGTGCCCCGATTTAGCGGCTTGGATTGCGTGAAAAGCCTTCGCTACCGCTTGGCACCTGGATTCGCCGCGACGAACGCCATCCGCAGTTGGTGCAGCACGGCTTCGAGCATCCGTGCTTCTTCCGCGTCGAGATTGCCCTTCGTTTTCTGCTCGAGTATCGCCAGCATCTCGATCGCGTGCTTGGCGAGGTCCAGCCGCACTTCGGTCTTGCCGTCGAGCGGATTGGGAACCTGGCCGAGCGCCACCATGGCCTGCGAGCCGAGCGAAGCGACAAGCAGCGAGAAGGATGGCGGTGGCAGCTTTTCTTCTTGAGTGGCCATTGGCGCTACAGCAGCGATTCGATCACCCGCCCCGCCGAAACCGCGAACGGCCGGTTTTCGCGGTCGTGAACCAGCGTGTGCGGGTGGATGCCTAGCAGGTGGAAGATGGTCGCGGTCACGTCGGCCGGGCTGACCGGGTTATCGGCCGGATAGGCCGCCTGCTTGTCGGAAGAGCCATAGACTTGCCCGCCGCTCACTCCGCCGCCGGCCAGCCAGATCGAGTTGCACGGTCCCCAGTGGTCGCGGCCGGCATTGCTGTTGATCTTCGGCGTGCGGCCGAATTCGCTCGACCAGACGACGAGCGTGTCGTCCAAGAGGCCGCGGTCTTTGAGATCGGCCAGCAGCGTGGCGATCGGCTGATCGACCTGCGGCACAAGCCGGTCTTTGAGCTGCTTGAAATTCTGGGCGTGCGTATCCCAGGTGGTATCGACGCCCGGCTTGTCGCGATGCCAATAGACCGTGACCAGCCGCACGCCGGCGAATAGCAGCCGACGGGCCAGCAGCAGGCTCTGGCCAAACGTGCCACGGCCGTAGCGGTCGCGTTCTTTGTCCGTCTCTTTGCTCAGGTCGAACGCTGCCCGTGCTGCCGACGACGTGACGAGGTCGGCCGCCCGCTGATAGTAGGCGTTCATCGCATCGACGCGGCGGCTGGCGTCGAGCTCGGCATGTTGGGCATTGAAGGCTCGCAGCAGATTCTGACGCTCAGCCACGCGGCTGTCGTCGAGCCCCTGTCGCTGCGCGAGCATGTCGATCTTGAAGTCGGGCTTGTCGGGGTGGTCGTCGATCGAGAACGGGTCGAACTGGCTGCCGAGAATGCCGCCATATTGACCCGGCGTGATCGCGCCGGCGGTCGTGCCGATCCGCTCGGGCATCGCAACGAACGAAGGCAGGCTCTGCCCGCTAGGCCGCAGCTTGCTCACCACGGCGCCGACGTGCGGGAAGTCGCTGGGCGAGGCGCCAAAGTTCTCGGCGCTGAGCCGGTGCTTGTGGCCGGTGAGCATCCAGTGCGCGCCGGTCGAATGGTTGTTGTCGGTGTGCGTGACGCTGCGAATCAGCGCCAGCTTGTCGATCTGCTGGGCGATATTGGGCAGCAATTCGCCGATCTGAATCCCCGGCACGCTGGTCGAGATGGGCTTGAACTCGCCGCGGATGCTGTCGGGGGCTTGCGGCTTCAGGTCCCACAAGTCCTGATGCGCCGGCCCGCCCCACATGAACAGCAACAAGCACCTCTTTGCCTTGCCGAAGCCCGGCGATTGGCCTTCGCCAACGGCGGCCCGCGCTTCGCCGGCCAGCAGACTGCCTAGAGACAGCCCCAGCGGCGCGAGCGCACCGGCCTGAATCAGGCGGCGACGGGCAAGCAGATTGGCGGGGGTTAGTGGGTACATTCTGTAGGGAACGGCCTCTGTGCCGTTCCGCAACGGCGCCATAGAGCACTACATCAACGGCGGTTGATTCGATTGCTTTTGTAGCATCGTTCAGCTGCCGCGGCAATGTTTCGTGCGCTCGCGCAACAAATAGCCCCGCGGATTGCTCCGCGGGGCTGTTGGCGTTTTCCCAATTCGTTCAGGCCGGCGGCGGTGGGCGATTCGCTGCAGCCGTTGGCGGCTGCTGGCCTCTATCGCCGCGGGGCTGCCGCGTTCGCGCTGCACCGTCTTCGCCGGCCTGAACTTGCCTCGGCCGGCGTTAGCGAACAATGATCCGCGTCGCACCGTAAGGCTGCACGTAGGGCGTCACGATGATCGGCTTCACGCAGGGCTGCACAACCAGCGGCTGCGAGTAGAACAGCGGTTGGCTAACGACCAGCGGCCGGTAGCAAGGCGTGTAGCACGGGGTGTAGCAGGGCTGGCAGTAGTTCACCGTCGGAAAGCAGCCACCGTGGTGGGCGCTGGCCAATGACGGCAGGGAACACAGGGCCACTGCGGCGAGCAGGCCGCCGCGGATCAGGGTCGAAATGCGAAACATGATTTAGCTCCTTCACGGAGATTGGAGTTGTGAACCCGAGCCACTGGGCTCGGTGGATTCCTTGCGGAGCGTGAATTCCGGCTGAATGTTTCGCCGACCTCATGTAAGTCCAATCAACGCTGGGATTTGGGCGTGGAGTTCGTGGTTGGTTTAGAATCGCTTGCATGAGCGCGCCGGCAACATCTCCGCAGTTGGCCTCTCACGTTGGAGTCCGGCCGACTTTGTTCCTTTGGCTCGCCTGGATGGGAATGACGGCCGTGCTGCTAGCGATTCATCGCAGCGACATCTATATGCCGGGGCCTCCCACTCGCGACGCACAATGGAACGCACGAAGCGAGCGTTACTGCCGGATCACAGGGACAGCCAATCTCATTGCCGCACCGTTTCAAGCCATCGCCATCTGTGGGCTGCTCGTCGGCATTCAACGACTCCTGATTCGCAATCGTGATTTCCCCTGCCAGGCAGGCCATTGGATTCTCGTCTGCCTGGGCGCGTATTTCGCGGCGTACGAATCGCTGCGTATGGTTTGGTTTCGCGTCGTGCTGCCCTTGTATGCTGACGCCAGCATGTCGGACGCCGCATTCAACCGCCTGATGCTGATCGACGCTTGCCTCGAAACGACTCGATTCGTCGTCGCCGCCATCACACTGACGATTACCTGCGTGCGCTTTCACGGTTTGCTGCGCTGGCGTCTTGTCTTCATCGTGGCGACCGGCGCGGCGATTCAGTTCGCAGTGATCGAGGTGCGCGAGGGAATGGGTTTGCAGTTCTTTTCCCTGACGGAATGGTTGGAATTGATGGCCCGCGGCACGCTCGCGGTGGCGGCCGCGATCTTGGCACTGGTAAGCTTGATCGACTTGGTTAGCCGTTCGCGCCACGACCTCTTGCACTACCTCGGCATCTTGGTTGCTGCAGTCTTTGTGATGCACGGATTCGCCGAGTCTGTTGCCTTGCGGCTCATTTTCCAATGACTGCACTGGAAATCGACGCGCCCTGCGAAACGGCTCCGCCACAGCCGGCCCACCTCCGCCTGTCGATCGCGCATTTGTTGCTCTGGATCGCCGGCACAGCGCTGGTCGTGGCGTCATTCCCGAAGGGCTGGCTCGGCGCGCCGGATGTGTGGGGCGATCGCGAGTCGTTGGCCGACCGGATGCAGCAGCGGCAAACGCTGGAGCGCTTGAGTGTCGTTGTGGTCGCCCCCTGCTACGGCGCGGCGGTGGCGAGTTTGATCGTCGCGGGTACGCGGCTGCTGACGCGGCGGCCCGGGTTTCCCGCCCTTCCCGGCC
>Ga0184625_10001414_pt1 | contig 10022 bp, 6 predicted proteins | sample PLM3_30_b1_FD_133151 | JGI IMG/M metagenome (GOLD analysis project Ga0184625, IMG submission 133151) | Groundwater sediment microbial communities from an aquifer in East River, Colorado, USA - PLM3_30_b1 | ecosystem: Environmental > Terrestrial > Soil > Riparian zone | place: USA: East River... | reverse complement strand
TCGTCAGGCTTGCGCCCATTGCGAACAATTCCCCACTGCTGCCTCCCGTAGGAGTCTGGGCCGTGTCTCAGTCCCAGTGTGTCCGTCCGCCCTCTCAGGCCGGATACTGATCGTTGCCTTGGTAGGCCGTTACCCCACCAACTAGCTAATCAGACGCGGGCCCCTCTTCAAGTGCCGGGTCTTGCGATCCCCAGCTTTGATCTCCACCTCTTCAAAGGCAGGATGTTATGCGGTATTAGCGTCCCTTTCGGGACGTTATCCCCCGCTCGAAGGCAGGTCACCCACGTGTTACTCACCCGTTTGCCACTCTACTTGCCCCTTGCGGGGCTTTCGCGTTCGACTTGCATGTGTTAGGCACGCCGCCAGCGTTGATTCTGAGCCAGGATCAAACTCTCATGTTAAGTGCGTTTAGCCCCACCCGAAGGCAGAGCAAACCCATCAACACGAGAAGCCGATTGCTTTGGCTCCTGCGTTGTTCTTACTAGTTTGTCAAGTTTGTAGGTGGTTCACTGCTCCACGCCCGGCCCAAACCAGAACCGGTCGCTTCCTTATGCAGCGCCACCCGCTGATAACTCGACGGGTTTTTGTGCTTGTACGCTCTATCTAGTTTTCAAAGAACCGACGCCCACCGAGCCGGATACCCGCTCCCGGTGGCCTTCCCCAGTCTTTTTAGACCGTCTTTAGGGGAACCTTCTAAGGTTACTACAGAGGACTTACCCTGTCAATACCTTGCGAAGCTTTTTCTTGCTGAGCACGTTCGGGGACAAAAAAATTGCTCCGCTTCTTCTTCGGAGCAACTGTCCGGCTTGCCGCCGGGTCTCGCCTACCGAACTACAACGAACTTTTGAATCCTACCACAATACACGCGCTCGGGGTGGGCTTTCCGCGCCCACTTCGGCGACTCAACGTCAGCGGATATTGGCTGAGCAGGCTTAATCGACCACCGAACCCCGCGCGCGCTATCTAACCAGTGCCACTGCCGCTTATATAACGGCGGTCAGCATCACAAGCTTTGACAATCATACGGCACACCACCGACGCGGTCAAGTACGCCCCTACGCCACCACCTTGATGATGCGACGCTCGCGCTGGCCTTTCCGCAGCACAATCACGGATCCGCCAATCGCGTCCGCCATCGTCACCAGCCCGCGCTCGTCAGACAGACGACGATCGTTCACGTAAAGACCGCCCTGCTTGATCAGCCTGCTCGCCTCCCCCTTCGACGAGGCAAGACCCGCTCTCACCGCGAGATCCGCGGCGCCGATTCCCTTTTCCAAAGACGCACTCACAATCGAAATCGACGGGGCATCGTCAAAAACCATCAGGATGTCCTCGACCGCAGCCTCAGCAAGCGATCCGCCAAACAACACCGCTGCCGCGCGCTCGGCGCGGGCGACCGCCTCTGCGCCGTGAACCAACGACGACACCTCGCGCGCAAGCTCACGCTGCGCCACCCGCCGCTCGGGATGCGTCTGTGCCTCCCGCTCGAGCTCGGCGATCTCCGCCTGAGATTTGAACGTGAAGAATTTCAGATAGTCGACGACGTCTCGATCCTCCGAATTCAACCAGAACTGATAGAAGCGGAAAGGAGACGTACGCGCCGCATCGAGCCACACAGCGCCCGATTCTGTCTTGCCGAATTTCGTCCCACTGGCTGTCGTGAGCAGCGGCGTGACGACGCCTTGAGCCGGCGTCCCACGGAGCTTGCGGATCAGATCGGTGCCCGCCACGATGTTGCCCCACTGATCGCTGCCGCCCATCTGCAGGCGGCAATGAAATCGATCGTGCAGCACTAGAAAATCGTAGGCCTGCAGCAGTGAATAGCTGAATTCAGTGTAAGAAATGCCCTCGTCGCTTTCGAGACGGCGCTTGACCGATTCTTTCGCGAGCAGATAGTTCACGGTGAAGTACTTGCCGACGTCGCGGAGAAATTCCATCGCGCTCATCGTATTCAGCCATTCGCCGTTGTCGACCAGCCGCGCCGCATTACCTGGCGCGCTGAAGTCGAGAAAGCGCTCGAGCTGCGAACGAATGCCGCGAACGTTGGCGTCGACGACGTCCCTGCTTTGCAGCGTGCGCTCGACGGTTTTGCCGCTCGGATCGCCGATCAGGCCGGTGCCGCCGCCGAGGAGCGCGATCGGGGAGTGCCCTGCGCGCTGCAACCGCGCCAGCGACATGATCTGCATCAAGCTGCCGGCGTGCAGACTCGGCGCCGTGGGGTCGAAGCCGCAATAGGCCGTCACCTTCTCGCGCGCGAGCAGATCCTTCGCGCCTTGTGTCGAGTCGGAGACCAGGCCGCGCCAGACGAGTTCCGAGAAGAGATCGCTCATTGAGTCCATTATCATAATGCTGTGCTGGTCAGCCGGCGCGCCGCGCTCAACACCTTGATAGCGAGTGGCGTGGGCACCGTGGTTGGCGGTGCAGCCTACGGCCTCGCGTACTCGCGCCATAACATCCAGGTCGTCCAAACAGCTGTTCCAGTCCGCGGACTCCACCCCGCGCTCGACGGCGTGCGCGTCGGGCTCATCACCGATCTCCACCACAGCGATATGGTCCCGGCTGATGACGTCGCACGCGCCGCGTCGCTGTTGATGGCCGAGCAGCCTGACGTGATTGTCCTGGGCGGAGACTACGTGACGTGGGGCGATCGCGCGTACGTCGTCCCCTGCGCCGACGCGCTGGCCGGTCTCACCGCTCCGTTTGGCGTCTATGCTGTGCTCGGCAATCACGACGACGATCAAGACATGCCGGCTGCGCTTATGTCACGCGGCTACGAGGTGTTGAGGGACGCGCGCACGACGGTTCGGATCCGCGGCGAGCACCTGGACCTGGTGGGCGTGCGTTTCTGGACGCGGCGCGCACGCGATATCGCGAGAGTGCTGCGAGGCGCCGAATCAACGGTGATCCTGCTCGCTCACGACCCGCGTCGACTTGCGGAAGCCGCCGCGCTGAAGGTGCCGCTGGTGCTATCCGGTCACACACATGGCGGCCAGGTCGTGCTGCCTGGCATTGGCTCGGTGGCCGCCAGGAAGTTTCCGGTGCTCGCCGGTGCAGCTCGTCGCGAGAACACCTCGATCTTCGTCAGTCGCGGCGTCGGCACGGTGTACGTGCCGTACAGATTGAACTGCCCGCCGGACGTGTCGGTCATCACCCTGAAGAGCGAGATTGGTTGAATCGGCGAAAAGGGTCGGATCCTTTTCTCGCAGGTAAACCTAGCCTGTGACGAAGCGGCGTCCCTCGATACGCCATCCGCCGTTGAGCAGCAGTTGAATGGCCATTGGGTAGAGTTGGTGTTCCCTCTCGAGAATTCGTGCTGCCAGCGTTTCGACATCGTCGGTGCTCTTCACCGGCACCGTCTCCTGGAGCACGATCGGGCCACCGTCCAGTTCGGTCGTGACCAGATGCACGGTGGCGCCGGTCCACTTCACGCCGTGCTCCCACGCCTGGTACTGCGCGTTGATACCAGGGAACGCTGGCAGAAGGGACGGATGGATGTTTGCGACAGCGTCGGGAAACTCGTCGAGGAAGGCCTGGGTCAACAGGCGCATGAAGCCGGCCAGGCAGACCAGGCGCACGTCACGCGCTTTCAACTGGCGAGCCAGTTCGCGGTCGTAATCTTCGCGCGTGGGGAATCTGGACTTGTCGCGGTGATCCAGGACGACCGTCTCGATACCTGCCCTGTTTGCCCGCTCGAGCCCGGCCGCGTCCGGCACGTTCGAGATCACCACGCTCACACGTGCATTGAGTCTCTTGCCTGCGACGGCGTCGATGATGGCCTGCAGGTTGCTGCCGCGGCCCGAAATCAGCACACCAAGATTTCGATTCCTCTGGTTCATGGGGTCAGACCCTATTTTTTCGTTTTTCGTAAGCGGTACTCGACTTGCTCAAGCACTAGGCGAAGAGCCAGACGTGCCAAGAGTTCGACGACTGACAAAAGCAAACTACGTGTATCACGTATTGAATCGCGCCGCCAAAAGAGCCCTGTTGTTTGCGAATGCCTCCGACTATCGCGTATTCGAGGAACTATTGGGCGAGGCGGCGAAGCGCGTACCGATACGAATTCTTGCGTACTGCCTGATGCCCAATCATTGGCATTTATTGCTATGGCCAACGCATGACGGGGATCTCAGCCGTTACGTAAAGTGGCTGACGACCACGCACGCTTGCCGCTGGGTGCGCAATCGGGAATGTATCGGCAACGGTGCCGTCTATCAGTCGCGCTTCAAATCAATTCCGATCGAAAAAGGCTCGCACCTGCTTTGGACTTGGCGATACGTCGAGAGAAATGCGTTGCGCGCTGAACTGGTGTCCAGAGCAGAAGAGTGGCAGTGGAGCAGCCTGCGAAGACGAATGGACTTTCCTACGGAGCGGTGGCTGGATCCCGGGCCAGTCCCTCTACCACCGAACTGGACGGAGATTGTGAACGTGCCTCAAACTGACGCGGAGATTGAACAGTTCCGTAAGCGGGTAAAGGAAGGGAAGCCGTTTGGGCGCGCCGAGTGGCTTACCGGCGGTGAAACGTTGCGCGGCCGGCCAAATTTACGAAAAACGAAAAAAGAGGGTCTGACCCCTATCTAGCCCTATCTGACGGCGAGGGTATCGGCCGAGTACTCCAGACCCTTAGGCGTGATGACGACGCGACGGGTTGTGCTGGTTTCGATGTGCCCGGCACGGAAGGCACCAAATGGAAATCCCTTCGCAACGTCCAACACAATCGCAACGTCGCTTTCGGGCACGTAGATCGCGAAGCCGGCGCCCATATTGAAATTCCCATAGGCCTCGGCGTCATCGACGCCGCCGACAGACTGGATGAAATCGAAGACAGGCTGCGGCGTCGGCAGCCGCTCGACCACATAGGCGAAACTCGCCGACGCGCGCATCAGCTTGCGCCAACCGTGGCCGGTGATGTTGACGGCGTAATGAATATCCACGCCTCGGTTGAGGCAATCTTCGATCGCCGGCACGTAGATATGAGTGGGGTCGAGCAGCGCCTCGCCATAGGTGCGGCCGTCGCGCAGTGGCGTCAGGTAACCGTTCGGCGCCCGCGCGGCGATCGCCCGGGCCAGTGTCAGGCCATTGGCGTGGATGCCGGAGCTGTCGAACACCACGATGGCATCGCCGTTCGCGATGTTCGCGCGAATCAGCCGATCCTTGGGCCGGACCATGCCGATAGCGGAGCCGGCCAACACGACGGTCGACGGATCGACAATTCCGCTCAACGTCGGCGTCTCGCCGCCGCCCCACGCACAGCGCGCGAGCTGACACGCTGTCTTCCAACCGTCGACCAGATCAGACGCGCGACGCTGATCCGCGAACCACTCAGATGAACCGGCCCCGAGATGCATGGCGACGGCGAGCGGCAGCGCGCCGAGCGTCACCATGTCGTTCACGATCATCGCAACGGTATCCTGCGCGATGTGATCGTAGTAGGACCGTTCCGGAACCAGCCGGTACATCGCATCGGCAACAAGATTCTTCGTGCCGAGCCCTTCTTCGACATGTGCCAGATAGTGATCGGAAGTCTCGATCAGATAGGCGCTCTCGCCGCGGCTGCCCTCGACCTCGGACACGCCGAGCCGGCGAATGGCGTCGGCGGTCGATCGGCCGGCGAGCTGAGCTCGTCGCTTGAAGGGATCGAGGGCGCCATAGTCGACGCCCGAGCCCGCGTAGGTCATCCGGTCCATGGAAATGTCGGCGGCGATCAGAATTCCATCTCGTCGATGAGTGCCTGTCCGACGCGGCGAGCCGGCGACGACTCCGCCGCCTCCCAGTAGCCACGGCGAACCGCCGCGAAAAAGCTCTCTTCAGCGTAGTCTTCTTCGAGCATCTCGAAGCCCTCCGCGATGAGCGTGATCGCGGCGTCCGCATCCTTGCGGCTTTCGAGGAACGACAGCAGCAACGGCGTGTTGCGGATGGCTACCGTGCCCACGCCGAGCGCCATCGGCGCGCGCGGCGGATCGACAGATGTGATGCCCGCATCGAAGAGCGCTGCCAGGGCCTTCGTGTCCCCCGAATTGGTAAGCGCGACGAGCCCGGCCACGGTGTTGCGCAACAGCTCCTGATATCCAGGATTTTTCTCGGCGAATGCCAGCGTCTCGACGAGGTAGCTGAGGTGTGAATCACAGTTGACGCCGAGCAGGCAGATCGCGGCGGCGATCGTCGGCTGCGATTCCCGAGGTGCGCTGCGCTGCAACGCGGCGAGCGTCTCCATCGCGCGCTGATCTTTCAGCTTCCCGAGCGCAATGACAGCATCCGCCTGCAGCGGACCGGCCTGGCGCGCGATAGCGATGAGCGGCTCGACGGCATACGCCGCCCGGTAATCGCCAAGCGCTTCGATGACTGCGCTTCTGAAGAAGTCCTGCCCACGCCCGACCTCGACGAGCAGCGTCTGACGCACACGCGGATCGCTGCCCTGTGCGGCGAGCGCCCTCACCAGCGCCGGTCGCACGAACTCGCTCTCCTCGCGATCCAGCGCTTTCAGCAACGACGGAATCATGCTCGCCGTTGGATGGTGCTCGTAGTACATGTAGGCGACCGTCCGCAGCCGATCGTTCGGGTTGTTGACGATCTCGCGGACGAGCTCTGCGGTCCGCCCGTCGTTGAACCCGGTGAGCAACACGAGCGCGCGGAACCGCGCGAACTGGTCCTTGTGGCTCTCCACCGCCCGAATCAGCGCCGGCGCAACCGCGGCGGCAGGCGCGCGCCGGAGCACCCGCGACGCATTCATGCGCGTCGCAAAATCCAGGTTCCCCAGCGAATCGATCGCGGCCTGAATGGCGTCCGCTGATATGGTTTGCGGCCCGTGCTCCTGCGCCGCCCCGGCAGGCGATGCCGGCGCTTGTCCGGCCGCACCGCCGCCACTGGCGAGGACAATCAGCGCGGCGGCAAGGAGCGCCCTACGTCTTGACGCCATCGGTGTCGAGCTTGAGCGCGAGCTGCAGATACGCCGCTTCGTTGCGTGGGAATGCCACCGGGTACTGGCCCGTGTAACACGACGTGCAATACGAAGAGCGCTGGGTACCGACTGCGGACAGCATCCCTTCGAGACTGAGATAGCCCACGCTGTCGGCGCCGATGTATTTCTTGATTTCTTCGAGTGTATGGGTCGCTGCGATCAGCTCCGATCGTCGCGGCGTGTCGACGCCGTAGAAACACGGCGAGATGGTCGGTGGGCAGCTGATGCGCATGTGCACTTCTTTCGCGCCGGCAGCCTTCACCATCTTCACGATCTTGCGGCTCGTCGTTCCGCGGACGAGCGAATCGTCCACGAGCACGACCCGCCTGCCTTCCAGGATGCTGCGGACGGGGTTCAGCTTCACACGCACGCCGAAATGCCGGATCGACTGCTGGGGCTCGATGAAGGTGCGGCCCACGTAGTGATTGCGGATGAGTCCGACCCGCATCGGAATATCCGACTCCTCTGCGAACCCAATCGCGGCACACACGCCGGAGTCCGGCACAGGAACGATGACATCCGCCTCGACCGGCTGCTCGCGCGCCAGCAGCCGCCCGAGATTCGTGCGCACCTCGTTGACGCTTTCGCCGAACACGTAGCTATCGGGGCGCGCGAAATAGACGTGCTCGAACACACACTGCGCCGACGGCGCGGGCGCGAAGGGCTTGAACGACTTGACGCCGGCGGCGCTGACGATGATCACCTCGCCCGGCTCGACGTCGCGAACATACGTCGCGCCGATCAGATCGAGCGCGCAGGTCTCCGAGCACACGATCACGGCGTCACCAAGCCGGCCGAGAGCCAGCGGACGGAACCCGTGTGGATCGCGCACGGCGATGAGGCGGTCTTTGGTCATCAACGCGAGCGAAAACGCCCCCTGCACGTGCGAAAGCGCCTCGATGATCGCGTCGTCCGTCGTCAATGCGCGCGACCGCGCGTACAAATGCAGGATGACCTCGGTATCCGTGCTCGTCTGAAATATCGCCCCATGCCGGCCGAGCTCGTCTTTGAGCTCACCGGCATTCACCAGATTGCCGTTGTGGGCGATGGCGATCTGCCCGTGGGCGCACTCAATCAGGATGGGCTGCGCGTTGTCGACGTTGCTGTCGCCGGCGGTGGAGTAGCGCACGTGACCGATGGCGATCGTGCCGGCCAGCTTCTCGAGCGTCTTCTCGGAGAACGCGTCGGCGACATGGCCCATCGTCTTGGAAATCCGCACGTGCACGCCGTCCGAAGCGGCGATGCCCGCGCTCTCCTGACCGCGGTGCTGGAGCGCATAAAGCCCCAGGTAGGTGAGGTTCGCGGCTTCGGGATGCCCGAAGATGCCGAACACGCCGCATTCCTCTTTGAGTTTGTCGTGGGGTCCCGTAACCTGCGCGTCGCGAACCCGCGGCCACTCAGCTTTCGTCGCAGCGATTTTCTGCTTCGTGGTCATTTTTGCCCCCGCAGTTATGCAGCTCGCTGCTTGAAGAATTTACCCAGGGCGCCATCCCAGATGGTCTCGGCTTCGCCGACGGCGATGTCAATCGCACCACGCCCATTGATTGAGACGCTGATCCTGCCGGTTCCGGTCGTTCCGATTTCGCGGGCAGGCACGCCAAGCGCCTTCGCGCGGGCCAGCACCGCCCCGACGTGCTCGGCAGTCGCCGACACAACCACCCGCGACGCCGACTCCGAAAACAAGGTCGATGCCGACGCCCATGCCGCGGGTGCATCGGCGGCGGCCAGGTCGACCGCCAATCCAACGCCGCCGGTCCCGAACGAACACTCCGCAAGCGTCACGGCAAGGCCGCCCTCGGCACAGTCGTGCGCCGACCGAAGCAGCCCTTCGCGCGCCGCGAAGACCAGCAGCTGTTGCAATGCCCGTTCGGCGTGCAAATCGACTTCTGGCGGCATGCCTGCGACGATGCCCTGTGTCGCCTTCAAATACTCGCTGCCGCCGAATTCGTGCCTGGTCTCACCGAGCAGAACAATCGTGTCGCCGCTGCCCTTGAAACTGCGGCCGAGGACCTTGCTCGAGTCCTCGATGAGCCCGACGACACCCAGCACGGGCGTCGGATAGATCGCCCGGCCATCGGTTTCGTTGTAGAGGCTGACATTGCCGCCGGTGATCGGGATGTCGAGCGCCTTGCACGCGGCGGTGATGCCTTCGACGGCTTTCCCGAACTGCCACATGATTTCCGGCCGTTCTGGATTGCCGAAGTTCAGGCAGTTGGTCGCGCCGATTGGCTCGGCACCTGCACACGCGACGTTCCGCGCTGCTTCGATGACAGCAAGGATGGCTCCGCGATAAGGATCGAGATAGCAGTAGCGGCCGTTGCCATCGACAGACAAAGCAAGCGCCCGATTGGTGCCCTTGACGCGAACCACTCCAGCGCCCATGCCAGGCAGCACCAGGGTATTGGTGCGGACCATGTGATCGTACTGCCGATACACCCACCGCTTGCTCGCGATTGCCGGCGACGCGAGAAGCGTGCGCAACGCATCGACGTCATCCGTGGGCGGTCTGTCCGGCAGCGAGAGTTTCTGTACCTCAGCAAGATAGGAAGGCGTCGTCATCGGCCGCTTGTACAGCGGCGCGTCGTCCGTCAATGATCCGGTGGGAATCTCGGCAACCACCGTACCGCGCTCGCGGACCCTCATCAACCCGTCGTCTGTGACTTCGCCGATGTGCGCCGCGTGCAGATCCCACTTCTCGAAAATGTCCTCGACCTCGCGCTCGCGGCCGCGCTTGACGACCAGCAGCATGCGCTCCTGCGACTCGGACAGCATGATTTCGTAGGCGGACATGCCGGTCTCGCGCTGCGGCACGTGCGCCACGTCGATGTCGATGCCAGCGCCTCCGCGCGATCCCATTTCGCACGTCGAGCACGTGAGCCCGGCCGCGCCCATGTCCTGAATGCCGATCAGCGCGTCGGTCTTCATCACTTCGAGGCACGCTTCGAGAAGCAGCTTCTCCATGAATGGATCGCCGACCTGCACAGCCGGCCGTTTCTCTGCCGAGTTCTCGTCAAACTCCGCCGACGCCATCGTCGCGCCGTGAATGCCGTCGCGCCCGGTCTTCGCG
>Ga0184625_10001413_pt1 | contig 10023 bp, 7 predicted proteins | sample PLM3_30_b1_FD_133151 | JGI IMG/M metagenome (GOLD analysis project Ga0184625, IMG submission 133151) | Groundwater sediment microbial communities from an aquifer in East River, Colorado, USA - PLM3_30_b1 | ecosystem: Environmental > Terrestrial > Soil > Riparian zone | place: USA: East River... | reverse complement strand
CCGATGATCGCCTTTATGGTGATCCCGGGAATGATACATTAAGCGGTGGTCGGGGAGGAGATTACTTACATGCGATACTGGCATGGACAGAATCACTAGTTTTCATTCTGACTAGGGCGATCATGAATTTGGTGATTGTGAAACAAAATAAAATTCAGATAAGCTAGTTAATTGTGCTTGTACTGTAGACTTAAAGTCTAACAATTAACAATATAACCAATTACTAAAAAAAGTAAAAAACTGTAAATTTTACTTTCAAATAAATAGCTTTAAATTTAAAAAGTTTATAGATTCTAAATTATCGATTAACTATTTCTACTATAGTCCCATGTAGAGTAATACTTCGGCATAATTTCCAGTACCACCGAATTTCCATTTCTTACATTTTCGAGCAATACTTTTGCCATTGGATGATCGGTGCTGCCAAGATACTTTAACATTATTTTCTCTGCTATTGGAAGATTTGCATCCGGGTCGGTCAAAATTCTAACGCTCCCTTTACCTCTTATCCCTTTATATGGTGGATTTCCATCATCAACACAAAAATAAATTTTATCGTTCTTTTTTAAGTTATTGATCTTTTTAGATTGTTTACTAGTTTCAATAAATATTGCATCCTGAGAATCATCATAAATATACCATGTAGGATGTATATTTGGATAGTGTTCCTCATCAACGGTTCCAAGGTGAAGGTTTAGCTTACTATCTGAGAGAAATTTTACAATTTCTTTCTCGGTAAGCTGAGTACCAAATCCAGGACTACCATGTAATAATTTCATGATACAAATAAAAGTTCAATTAAATATAAATCTACTTAAGATAACTAGTAGAAAAAAATAAAAAAGGGAGTTTTTACATTCCATGTTTTAGTCTGTTAGTTCTATGGCACTTCTAAAACGGTGATATCTCCGATATCTGTATCTGAGTTATCATGACAGAAACTGTGGTTATTTCCATCACCAGACTCATCACAATCATTGATATGCTTAAAGTCAAGATCTGAATCTACTTTATTTTTTTCACCCTCTACGGTAATTAGACCAACGGTATTGCTATCATTGAATTCGCAATCTGCATTATTATCTCCGACTCCAATTTCATCAAGAATTTGTGTGTTGTCTTCTTACGGAGTTGGTCAGATAATTTCTAAAATTATTGTGTATATAGATTCTGCATTATCTTCCATTAAATAACGCTGAAGGATGAGACATACAAATGTTAGAAAAAATGAACTAGTAATACTACACTATCTGTGAAGACAAAATTATATTGCCTTTACCTCAAAATGAATAAAATTTCACATTGTAACAACATCGTCAAAATGTATGTTTCTTGTTACTATTTGAAGCTATCCGTTAATTGGTATAAATCAAAGGTATGTGAAATGGCGTCTTTTTATTCTATCAAATAAAAAAATATCGCAAATTTCATATTTTATTGATTTTATTATAAATCAAGGTGCCAAACAATAATACGGCAGACAAAGCAAATCCAAGATAGGACATATTCCTTTCATAAGGAAAGATTAATGTAGATCCAATAAAAATAGAAGATGATATAATACTCATAGGTAAAACGTTTGAATTCTTTTTACGCGTATCGGCTGTTTTTTGATCAGTCAAATATTGTTTTATCATGGGTGCAAGTTCGCTTGAGACTTCTATACCCTTTGCAAATCTACTTACATATCTCTTAAATTCTTCAAAATAAGCGTCCTTTATTAATCCTTCTTCTTCAAGCAGATTTACTAATACACGAACAAATTGAAATCTTACGTTATGATAATGATAGATACCCTCAAGAATTGATGCCATTCGCATATACAGTGCAAGATTTTTAGGTAATCGGAACGGAAATCTGCTCAAAGTTTTATTGGCCAAGTCTTGAAGAGCCTTTACTTCCATTCTATCCACCTTTTTACCGTGCAATGATTGAATACTTAGTTCAAGACCTTTTTCTACTAATCTTCTATCAACAGAAGCCTCAAGCGTTCCTAGTTCTATCAACACATCAGTAGTTCTTACTGGATCTTTATCTACAAGACCAAGATACAGTCTGACCAATCTTCTTCTTGTTTCATCATCAAGTCTTCCAACCATTCCAAAATCATAGAGTATTATTGTACCATTGTTACTTACGGATATATTACCTGGATGTGGATCGGCATGAAATATACTGTGACGCAGCAACATTTTAAAAAAAAGCCTATGTATTCGATACACTAGTTTTGCCCTATCAATGTTGTGTTGGTTTAGTGTTCTGATATCTGTTATTTTTGTTCCAGGTAAGTATTCTAATGTAATTACATGGCGAGATGTTCTATCAAGATAAACTTTTGGGATAATGACTGATGTATCTTCTTTCAGATTATTTTTAATGTCAATTAAATTTCTTGCTTCTGTTCTGTAATCCATTTCTTCATCTACTGTTTCGATAAATTGAGAGAGCATCCCTTCTGCTGAAAATCTGAGGTTTTCATCAATAAAACGAGTGGCAATTGGTAACAGTTTTTTCAAAATATAGATGTTCTTTCCTATTGTTTCTTCAATACGGGGCCTGCTTATTTTTACTACCACGTCTCTGTCTTTGTATTTGGCGCGATATACTTGACCTAAACTTGCACCAGAAATTGCAGAAGTGTCAAAATATTCAAAAATATTATCAAGCATACCAAGCTCTTTTTCAAGAATTGGTCTTACATCTGAAAATGGTGCCGGTGAAACGTCATCTTGAAGTTTCTCTAGGACATCCAGATATGGCTGGGGTAAAAGATCTGCTCTTGAAGATAACCATTGACCAAGCTTTATGTAAGCAGGTCCAAGTGTGATGAAAGTCTTTAATGCCCTTTCTGCATGTTTTCTGAACTTTTTCTCATTTACGTTCTTGCCTTCCTTTTTCACCCATTCCCTTCTATCCTTTCTAAGATATATAATGACAGGAATTAGTTTCAGTATTGTTTTGATTATGAACCAGACAGATGGTTTCTTAAAGTCAAAAGTAGGTTCTTTTTTTTCAGTTTCTATGGCAGCTTCCAATATTTCTTTCCTATCCTCTATCAAAATTATTTTCTCACCTGACTAAGAGTAATAAAGAAAATATCAGATTTATGAGATTGCGAAAATACTGGGATTATTAAAGCAAATAAGTTTGCAATCAATCTATTTCATTTTTCCCTACTAATCAGATAATCAGAGAAAGCAGAAAGAATCATAATACCAGGAAAATATTTTGTCGCGTCAACCAATATATGTCCAAAAGGATCTTTGCGAGGATCTATTTTGTCATAGTGAATACTGTAATGACTATCATATTCTCGTATGTGCAAGTTTCCATGTCTGTATTGTTTTTTTGATCCTTTTTTTTCCCCAAGTGTGGTTGGCTCATAATCCATTACAGGCCTAACTGCTTTGGGTACAAGAATATTTCCCTCATTGTCAACAAAGCACATAGCATGCTAACGATATCTTGTGATATAAAAATTACCTTCGACATTTCAAATATCAGTCGATAGTGCAGTTTGTCCAAAAATTAAATTTGATTGCTATATTTGATTTATTGAAGGTTGCATAATAAGACTTTTATAGAATCTTATCTATTTTTTTGTTATGAGTGATACAAAGGGAAAGGTTCCAAATATTGTCGCGATTGATGTTATAAAGAAGAATGGAGTTGACGTTGAAAAATTAAAGGAATTAATAACTAAGGGTGTTGGTGCTGAATTTACTACATATTATTATTATACAATATTGAGGATGCACTGTACTGGACTTGATGGTGAAGGAATAAAGGAAATAGTGGAGGAAGCAAGGATTGAAGACAGGAATCATTTTGAAGCAATGGTGCCAAGATTGTATGAACTAGGTGGCTCTTTACCAAGAGATATTAGAAAATTTGCAGATCAGGCGGGTTGTCCTGATGCCTATCTTCCTGATAATTGGGAAAATCTTACATCTATAATCGAGGTATTGCTTGGTGCAGAACAATGTGCAATACGTTCATGGGGCGAAGTATGCGATATAACTGCTGGAAAGGATCCACGTACTTATGATATTGCCCAAAGTATTATGCAAGAAGAAGTAGAACACGAAGCATGGTTTATCGAATTGCTTTCAAAGAGACCTTCCGGACACTTTAGAAGAAGCTTCGTTGGACAATCGCCTCATGTTGGACGACAAGGTGGACTCATTCACACATAGAACTCGCCTTTTTTCTTTTTTTGTTCTTCAAAGAAACTAGTTAATTTCAAACAAGTGATTTGGCTTTATGGTATTCTTGGAATCATTAAATTATCTTAAGATGCCAGGCTGATTTGATATATGCTGCCCAACCCGATTGAGACGATATATAAATTGCCATCGGGGCCAACTTCTATGTCTGTAATGCCACCAAATTCCTGACCGAACACAATACTATTTACTCCTGCTGATGATGGTTTTTCTATTACTCTAGATGATAGCTCTTTTGGAAGTATTAGATCTTTCCTATCTTGTGTGAGATCAAAATGATAGATTCTTCCATTGTGCACGTCTCCCACAAACATATCGTTTTCGTATGTAGCGCCAAGTTTAGTTGAATTCAAAAATTTTACTGCTGTTGGCCCAGCTGTATTTACCCAAACTAATTCAGGATCACTATAGTGTCCATTTCCATCAAAGTCTTGCAAATCAGATTCTGTGAAGGAATCTTCCAATGATGCCAAACCCTGTACTTGCTGCCATCCGCTATTAAAGCCAGGCAGAACCAAGTTTATTTCGTCTCCATTTCCAGGTCCATTTTCTGTATCCCACAAATTACCAGATACAGGATCGAAGTCCATACCAAAGCTATTCCGAATTCCATACGCATAGTACAAACGCAATGGAATGGGATCTCCAAGAATGCCATCTCTATCAGTGGGTTGACCGTTTTGGGTAATCCTCAAAATACCTCCTCTTCCATCTGGATCGACTCCGTTCTTATAATTCTGAGTCTTAGTCTCAGTAGTTGGTCCTTTAAATGAACCATCTATGTCACCAATCGCTACATAAATGTTATTGTCAGGCCCAATAATTATGTCACCTCCATTATGTCGAGGTCCGGGATTCGCAGGTAAGTCCATCAAAAGTAATGGATTAATTAGTGCGTCGCCCGATAATTCATATCTATAGACTCTATTTCCAATTGGTTGTTTTCCTGATTTATCCTCACCATCTTTTCCATCAATTTCAGTATAGTAAATAAACACATTTGTGGTTGAGTCATCTTTTGATACAGCTATTCCACACATACATCTTTCAATAGAATTGGCCACATTAACATCAAGAACAGGTTTTGGAAGTACCTTACCGTTGACTATTCTTTTAACCAAACCGGTATCTTTTTCAAGTACCAAAATATCATTTGGTCCCACAAAAGCCATAGTAGTCGGAGTGTTTAATCCTTCCGCAATTGTCTGAATTTTCAGCTTTGGATCAAGAATTTTAGGTTTCCCTTCTTCCACAAATTCGGTTTCTGCAAATTCCTCTTGAGCTTTCACAAATAGATGAGGTATTACAGAAGCAAGTATCAAAAATGAAATCAGTATAGATATTATAAAGACACTAACCAAAGCCTGCAACAATCATTCACGTCGGATCTAATATACATATCGAAGAATGACATGTGAGAAAATTATCAAAAGTTACTAGCTATCAGAGTATTTTTTGATACAAGAAAAGATAATAGTCGTTGGATAAGGTTTGGATAATCAAGAATAAAAAATATCGATAATCTCATAGATATTATTTTTGTAGTAGGTCTCAAAACCTAAAGTTCTATAAAATTCTCCTAACTCAATTAATTAACATGATTATTGAGAAAAATACATTCTAGTAAGAATGTTTTTCAGTCTTGTGCTCTTTAAGAGCAGGATATTTTGAAAATGTACATTTACATTTATCACATTCCCACTGATGTTCCTTAGCCTTCGTGAAATTATCATACTTCACATTTGCCTTTATGTACATCATGGTCTTATAGTCGTACTTGGCAGGATTGTAATTCAATTTGTACTTTATTGAATTTATTCGCACTTCTAAGATAGAATTAAGATATGTACTTTATATTTCAATATGTTCCTCGATATAGGATTTTAGTATAAAAATAAATTATAACTTTTGACTTGCTCAATTTTTCAGTATATTATTGAAAAGACTTATAGGGAAAATACCTAGTGTATATGACATATTTTCTATGTCAAAAGAAAATAATTCCGTCACCAGATTCAAGGACAGAGAACATGCAGCAGGTCTTCTCATGTCTAAACTTAAAAATGAGATTAAGGATGAAATGCCCAAAGAAATAGCAGTTTTTGGAATTCCACGTGGCGGAGTAATATTGGCATACGCTATTTATAAGAATAGAGGTGCAAATTATTTTGATATTGTAATACCTCGTAAACTGGGAGCGCCAAACAACAAAGAACTTGGTATAGGAGCAATAATGGACAAGGAAACAGTTTATCTGAATGAATATGTTGTAAGAGCATTGAAAGTCCCTCAAGATTATATAGAAACTGAAAAAATATCCCAAGTGCGCGAAATTGAACGTAGAACTTTGCTTTATAGACCCAATCAAGTAGAATACAATATTAAGAATAAAACAATAATTCTTGTTGATGATGGTGCCGCCACAGGAGCTACGCTTGTGGTTTCTGCAAGATGGATAAAGAAAAGGAAACCAAGAAAGTTAATCATAGCAATACCAGTGGCTCCAAACGAGACTGTAGAACTTTTGAAAAACGAAGTAGATCAAGTAATCACTATACTGATACCACCAACCAGTAATTTTACTTCGGTTGCTCAATTTTATGATAATTTTGAAGAAATAACCGATGATAAGGTAATAAAAATTATGAATGAAATAAATCAAAAATAAAGAATTTACGATTTGATGTTACAATTTGTCTTGTTACCTTACTGTTAAATACTTATTTTATAGGAATTGAAGGCAAAACCGCTGAGAGTTGTGATAGATTTGGTACCGAATTTGTAGCAAATTCTAAGATTGGTGCATGCCATATACCAAAACCTACCATGAATATCATGGCAAATATGAGTACTGCCACTATTGCTCTTGGCTCTTTGACTTTAGATGTATCAGGTGAATCTTCCATGTACATTTTTCTCATTATCCATGCGTAATATCCAAGAGACAGCGCGCTATTCAAAACTCCTGCAATTGCCAAGTATGGTCCCCACCAAACCTCTGGTCCAGTATTAATAGCAGAGTTAAATAACACCAGCTTGCTCCAAAATCCATTCAGAGGCGGAACTCCTGCCAACGCCAACAATGATATTGACATAGCTATGGCCGTTAGTGGCATGCGTTTTGCAAGTCCTCTGTACTTTTCAATACTATAACTGGTAAGTGTGATTGCTACCGCAGCAGCTGCAATGAAAGCAGCAGATTTCATAACGGCATGATTGATAATATGAAAAAGAGAACCAGCAAGAGCTTGATCATTGTAAGGAGCCAAAGCAAGACCAATCATGATATAACCTGCTTGAGCAATACTTGAATAAGCCAATATTCTGGGGACGCTCTTCTGGATCAGTGCTCCTAAGTTTCCTAAGGTCATTGTAAAGACTGCTATTATAGCCAATACCATAGACCAGTCAAGATGTAATACAAAAATAGCGAGAATTATCACACGAATTGCAGCAGCAAAACCTGCTTTTTTTGTACCTGCTGAAAGTAACGCTCCAATTGTTGTTGGTGCGCCCTCATATGTATCTGGAATCCACATATGAAATGGAACAAGGCCCATTTTAAAGCCAAATCCAGCAATGAATAATGCTACAGCAAGCATAGTGATAGGAACTAGATCTTGCTGAATATTTACCATTGATAATATTGCTTGTCCAATATTTGTAGTCCCAGTTATTCCATATACCAATCCAATAGCTACTACCAGAATAGCAGAAGAAAGAGCACCAAATAGGAAATATTTGATTGCAGCTTCATTAGATATGGGATCGCGTTTTGAAAATGCCGCCAATGCATATGTGGGAATTGACATGAGCTCCCAAGAAATAAACAGCATTACTAAATCTGTTGAATAGGCAATGAGTATCATTCCTATACTGGATAGTAGGATCAATGAATAATATGCTGCAGGATTGGTTTTGTTTTTCATGTAATTCCATGATGATGCAGTTACCATTATGGATACAATCAATAATGATATTGCAAAGAAGGCACCAAACATATCATCTGCAAGCATACCTTTACCAAATTCTATGGTTGGAATCTGCTCTCCAAAAATTATTCTAAAAATAATGATACCCATGATGAGGATTATCGCGGCAACTGATATCCCGCAGTATAATCTGTTATTAGAGCCTCTTTCCTTTTTTAAAGAGTCAATAATTGGGATAGCAAGTCCGACTGAACCGAGTATTACTGTTACTAATAGAGGAGTTGAGAAGATATCCATGTTCTATTTCACTCCTACAAAAACAACAACATGACGATTATCAATATACCCGCAGCGAAAACATAAAGATATGTCTGTGCTATTCCTGTCTGTCCGGCCCTGATAACTTTTGAGAAATATGTCATTGTTCCTTGAAGTCCAGGATTGATTCCATCAATTATTGTACTTTCAAAGTATCTCCAAACAATACGGTACAATGCCAGTGGTCCTATAACAGCTCCCCAGTATAATGCAGTATTAAGATACCACCTATTGAAGAAGAATTTCCATATTGCTCTGGATACGATATTTCTTGACACTATCTCAGGACTAATGGCTCTTTTCATGTATACAAGTCCACCAACAAGTGCACCTGAGGCAAATGCGCCAATCGAAGCGAAAACGGCAACCGGGTTAAGTTCTTGGAGATCTAGGAATTTAGTTCCACCTTCAGTTTGAATTTCTTCTCCCTCTGAAATAGTCGTATGAATATTAAAGGTATTTGCAAGGTATGATGAGAACATTTCATGGAGTTGATGTTCAAATCCAAATCCAATTACACCTACCGCAATGCTAGCTATTGCCAGAATAGCGAATGGAATCCACATTACACCTCCGACTTCATGGATATGGTGAGTACGTTCTGTTTCTTGTACAAATTTACTTTTATTTCCAAAGAAAGTCATACCGAGCATTCTAAACGTATAGAACGCCGTCATGAAAGATACCATTACCGCAATAGCAAAGAGAACCCATGAATACTGATATCCCGATTCAAGAACAGAAGCAAGAATGGCATCCTTACTCCAGAAACCAGAAGTAATAAATGGAGCTGCAGCAAGGGATAAACCGGACATCATCATAAATATGAATGTCTTTTTCATTTTACCTCCGAGTCCTCCCATATCTGTCATGAATCTGGAACCAACAGCGTGCAACACAGCACCTGCACCCATGAATAATGATGCTTTAAACATTGCATGACTCATCAGATGAAAGAATCCAGCTGTATAGCCATCTACAAAAGATGAGGAAAGCCCAGCAATTCCAAGCCCCATCATCATTAATCCTATCTGTGATCCAGTAGAATATGCCAGAACCTTTTTTATTTCTGGGTTAACCATAGCTTGGGTTGCTAGTAGGAATGCAGTTATTGCTCCGGTCCATGCAACAACTTCAAAAAATTGCGAGGAATTTAATGCCGATACTGCAAAGAAAAGAGGGCCAATTCTTGCAACTAGAAAGACACCTGCTTTTACCATTGTTGCAGCATGGATAAGTGCAGACACGGGTGTAGGGCCAGTCATTGCCTCAAGTAACCACTCATTCAGTGGAAATTGTGCAGATTTTCCTATAGCCCCGCCAAATATAAGAACTGCTGCAGGAACAAGCAGATTATTTTTTGCCATCTCTGAAGCCCAGGCCTGGTCCTGTAACAATTCCGCAAATCCAAAGGTACCCGCGTACGTAAAGATCAGTAACATACCTGAAAGCATCATGATATCACCTGCCTTTGTCATAAGGAATGCTTTAAGTCCTGCATTCGACGGTGATGCCCACATTTGTATGCCTCCAGCGTAATGTCCTGG
>Ga0184625_10001412_pt1 | contig 10025 bp, 6 predicted proteins | sample PLM3_30_b1_FD_133151 | JGI IMG/M metagenome (GOLD analysis project Ga0184625, IMG submission 133151) | Groundwater sediment microbial communities from an aquifer in East River, Colorado, USA - PLM3_30_b1 | ecosystem: Environmental > Terrestrial > Soil > Riparian zone | place: USA: East River... | reverse complement strand
GGACCGGGCCGGCGGATCAGCGCGACCCGCGCGCTGTGGTCTGCGGCGGCGGCCTCGAGCGCGGCACCCAACGCCGGGTCCAGATGGGACTGGGTAAGCGCCTTACGTCCCCACGGTCCGGGCTGCTCGAGCATGATCCAGAATCTGGCCACCGGCGCGGTGCCGGCAAGTGGCTCGTCGAGCAACCGGCTGAGCACGGAACAGGCGGGCGGAGTCAACTTTTCGTCGGATCTGTCGGGCCGGTAGGCGGCCTGGGTTGGCGGGCCGTCCTTTCGGGTCACGGCGTGAAACTCTATTCCGCGCTTCGTGTCGGGCATGATGGTCGCCCGGAAACGCCGAGCAGCGATGAACCGAGCCGACTGAGGTTCCGGCATTATCGACATGCCGTAATGCCGGACCGAGCGGCCGCTGGCCGGCTCACCATTGAGGAGAGTCGCACCATGACTGACGCAACGGAACCCACGTCCGCAACGTATGGGGTTCACTCCGAGGTCGGCAGGCTGCGCAAGGTGCTGGTCTGCGCGCCTGGATTGGCTCACCGTCGGCTCACACCCACGAACGCCGACGACCTGTTGTTCGACGATGTGATGTGGGTAGAGAACGCCCAGCGCGACCACGCCGACTTTGTCAACAAGTTGCGCGGGCGCGGAGTCGACGTCGTCGAGCTGCACGAAGTGCTGGCGCAGACCATGGCAATTCCGGACGCCAAGTCGTGGCTGCTCGATCGCAAGATCATCGCCAATCGGGTTGGACTGGGGCTGATCGACGACACTCGTGCGTTCCTCGAGTCGCTCGAGCCGCGGAAGCTCGGCGAGTACCTCATCGGCGGGCTTGCCACGTCAGACCTGCCCGAGGACTTCCGCTCCGGATACGTCGCGCTTGCCCGCGAGGCGACTGGTTCTCGCGAATACCTGATGCCGCCCCTGCCCAACACCTTGTACACCCGCGACACGACGTGCTGGCTGTACGGCGGGGTGACGTTCAACCCGTTGTTCTGGCCGGCCCGCCACGACGAGACGCTGCTCTACAAGGCGATCTACGAGTTCCATCCGGACTTCGTTGGCGCCACGGTGTGGTGGGGCGATCCCGAGCAGGACTGGGGGCAAGCGACGTTCGAGGGTGGCGACGTCATGCCGATCGGCAACGGTGCGGTGCTGATGGGCATGAGCGAACGCACGTCGCGACAGGCCATCACCCAGGTCGCTGCGGCACTGTTCGAGAACGGATCGGCCGAGCGCGTCGTCGCGGCCGGCATGCCCAAGCTGCGAGCAGCGATGCACCTCGACACCGTCTTTACATTCGCGGATCGCGACATCGTGACGGTCTATCCCGCCATCGTCGACAACATCCACAGCTTCTCGCTGCGGCCGAGTGACTCAGGGGGCGTGGAGGTCACCGACGAGGGGTCCAAGCGGTTCGTCGACGTCGTGGCCGAGTCGCTCGGCCTGCCCGAGCTGCGCGTCATCGGGACCGGGGGCGACGTGTACGCCTCCGAGCGCCAGCAGTGGGACAGCGGTAACAACGCCGTCGCCGTCGAGCCCGGTGTCGTCTTCACCTATGACCGCAACACCCAGACCAACACGCTGCTGCGCAAGGCGGGTGTCGAAGTGATCACGATTGTCGGAGCGGAACTCGGCCGTGGTCGCGGTGGCGGCCACTGCATGACGTGTCCGATCATCCGCGACCCGGTGGAGTTCTGACTCTGGCGACCGGTGGTCGTCGGCGTCGAGATGTGTCACTGTTCCGACATGCGGAAGTACGTGCTGATGGGAGCCCAGGGAAGCGGCAAGGGCACCCAGGCGGCCGTACTCGCCCGTGATCTCGACATGACCCAGATCAGCGTCGGCGACATCTTTCGCTGGCACGTCCAGAACCACACCAAGCTCGGTGCCCAGGTTCGTCGGGTCATGGCGGCGGGCGAGCTTGTTGGCGATGACCTGGTGGCGAAGGTCGTGCACGAGCGCCTCGACCAGCACGACTGGAACTACGGTTTCATCGTCGACGGTTTCCCGCGGAACCGGCCGCAGGCGGAGTTCTTCCTCGAGCGGTACGACATCGACGCCGTCATTCACTTGGATCTTCCCGACGCCGAGGTGCGACGGCGAGTGCTGGCCCGCCGGCTTTGTTCCAACTGCCGGCTGGACTACAACCTGATGGCACACCGGCCAAAGGTCGAGGGTCGGTGCGACGTCTGCGGCGGGGAGTTGGTCCGCCGCGAGGACGACACCGCGGAGGCGCTCGCGGCGCGGTTACACGACTACCACGAGAAGACTGACCCGGTGCTGGACCTGTTTCGGCGTAAGGAGTTCGTCGTCACAGTGGACGCCCGGCCGGACATCGCCACCGTCCAGAAAACGATCCGAGCCGAACTCAACCTTCCTCCGTATGAGCCGCAGGGGGCTTAGTCGCCCCGCTTCGAGCGATCTCAGACCGGACCACTGACGGCGGCGATGGCCTGCGGCGACGACGAGCCGGAGCCGTCGCGCCGGCCGATCGGGTCAGGCAGTGCAACGGGAACTCCGCTTGCTGCCGCGGCCGACGCGGGTGCTGCACCGGCCCAGGCCAACAGCAGGACATCCTCCCCGCGAAGGAATCGATGACATCGGACGCCGCCGGTGGCCCGGCCCTTGGTGGGATATTCCGCGACTGGGGTGACCTTGACGCTGCCTGCCTGTGTTCCCGGCAGAGCAGCCGAGGAGCCGGCGACCGTGACCACGACGGACTCACCTGCCGGGTCGACAGCGCCGAAGAACACCACCCGGTTTCCGGTGCCCAGCCGAACTCCGGCGATTCCCCCGCCGGACCGCCCTTGTGGGCGAACCGAGCCCGCCGGAAACCGGAGTAACTGCGCGTCGGAGGTCACGAAGACCAGGTCCATGTCGTCGACCGCGAGCTCGACGGCGCCCACGACCCGGTCGGAAGTATCGAGCCGGATGATTTCCCAGCTGTCCTTGTTCGTCGGATGGTCGGGAACCGCCCGCTTCACCACGCCTCGCTCCGTGCCGAGGGCAAGACCCGGCGAGTCTGCGTCGAGCGTCGCCAGACACAAGACCTGCTCGTCGCGCGCCAGTTCCACGAACTCCTTGAGCGGCGCCCCGCCGGCCAGCGTCGGCGCCTGCACCGTCGGCGGCAGTGCCGGGAGATCCAGCACCGGCATCCGTACCATCCGGCCGCGGCTGGTGACGAGCCCGAACTGTCCGCGCCCGGTTGCGACGACCGACGACACCACCACGTCGTGTTTTGCCCGCTTGGTTGCGCTCGGCAGTGGTTCCGCTGTGGTCGTGCGAGCGAGCAGTCCAGTCGAGGAAAGGAGCACCCGGCACGGGTCGTCGGCCACTTCGAGGTCAGCCGCGGTCGTCACCGCGGGCTGACCGGCGCTTTCCAACAGCACCGTGCGCCGGGGTGTGGCATGGGCGGCGGCGACCTCAGCAAGCTCGTCCGCGACCAGCTGACGCAGCAAACCGGAGTCGTCCAGGATCGCGGTCAGTTCCGTAATAGTCGCGTGCAGTGACTCCTGTTCGCGCTCCAACTCCAGCCGGTCGTACCGGGTCAACCGGCGCAGTGGGGTGTCCAGGATGTACCGAGCCTGGATGTCCGAGAGGTCGAAGACGGCCATCAGCCGCTCCCGCGCCTCGTTCGCATCGGCGGAAGAGCGGATGACCTGGATGACCTCGTCGATGTCGAGCAGCGCTATCAACAGACCGTCGACGAGGTGCAGCCGCTCCGTCGCCTTGCTCCGCCGGTATTCCGACCGCCTGCGGACGACGTTCAGGCGGTGGGCGACGAAGACGTCGAGCAGCTCCTTGAGGCCCAATGTCCGCGGCTGACCGTCGACGAGGGCGACGTTATTGATCGAAAACGAATCCTCGAGGGGGGTGAGCTTGTACAGCTGGTCGAGCACGGCCTCCGGGACGAAGCCACCTTTGAGCTCGACTACGAGGCGCAGCCCGGTGTTGCGGTCGGTGTAGTCCTCGACGTCGGTCACGCCCTGCAGCTTCCGACTGCGGACCAGGTCGGCGATCCGCTCGCGGACCCGCTCGGGGCCGACGTTGTAGGGCAACTCGGTGACGACGATGCCCTTCCGGCGCGCGGTGATGTTCTCGATCCGCGCCGCTGCCCGTATCCGGAACGATCCTCGCCCGGACTCGTAGGCCTCGCGGATGCCGTCGAGGCCGATGATTCGCCCGCCGGTCGGCAGATCCGGTCCGGGAACGAACCGCATCAGGTCGTCCAGGGTGGCGTCCGGATGGGCGAGCAGGTAACGGGCCGCTTCGACGACTTCGCCAAGATTGTGCGGCGGCATGTTGGTCGCCATTCCCACGGCGATCCCGCTGGCCCCGTTCACCAACAGGTTCGGGAAGGCCGCCGGCAGCACCTCCGGCTGCTCGAACTGGCCGTCGTAGTTGGGGACCATGTCGACGACGTCCTCGTCGAGCGATCCGGTCAGCAGCATCGCCGGCTCGGCCAGCCGGCATTCGGTGTATCGGTAGGCGGCCGGACCGTCGTCCAGAGATCCGAAGTTCCCATGCCCGTCCACGAGTGGGACGCGCATGACCCACGGCTGGGCCATTCGGACCAGGGCGTCGTAGATGGCGCCGTCGCCGTGCGGGTGCAGCCGGCCCATGACGTCACCGACGACCCGGCCGCACTTGACGTGCGCCCGGTCCGGTCGCAGGCCCATCTCGTTCATCTGGAACAGAATCCGGCGCTGGACCGGCTTCAGGCCGTCGCGCGCGTCCGGGATCGCCCGGGAGTAGATGACGGAGTACGCGTATTCGAGGAAGCTGCCACGCATCTCCTCGGTGACATCGACGTCGAGAATTCGTTCCTCGAGATCGTCTGGCGGCGGCGTACTCGGGGTTCGGCGGACCATGTCCGCCATTGTGGCGCGGACGGTCAGATCCTTCGGGACGACCCGCGCGGCAGGGCCGATCCGGGCCTGGCAGTGGCGATGACGGCCGGATGGGCGCAGACTGGTCGGTGTCAGGCCCGGCCACCCTGGGGGACATGCCATGTCGAACTTCCCGCCGCAAACGCCGGAGATGCTGCCCATGCTGTCGCGCGGCAAGCACCGTAATCCTCGCAAAGGCGCGTGCTTCATGGAGTTGGCCTCGTACCTCGCCGGCGAGCGCTGGAGCGACCATCCGGCGTGCACGCACTCGCTGCTGGCCTCCGTCGCACGCCTCGTCAACGACCACACCAGCGATTACGGAAGATCGTGGCTTGCCGAACTGATCCCGTCGGTCATCGGGCTGACCAGCAGCGACCCACACATCGATGCCTTGATCGCGTTGCGCTGCTCGACCATCGCTCTGCCGGCCGCCGCGGCCGAACGTCAGCGGGTCATGGCCGTCTCGGTGTTGGTGAGCGAACGGGTGTTGGCCGAACTCGATGGGCGCCCGGCCGACAGCCTCTCTGCGGAGAGTCGGGTCGTGCTGGATGCAGTCCCGCAGGCCGCGCAGTGGGCAGCGCGATTCACCAGCAACGTACGTCCCCGGCTTGCGGCCTTCCGGCGACATGCGGCTCCGCATGCCGTTCGGTGCGCCGTCGACGGTGCGGCACACGCCTTGATTCCGGACCCTGACGCCGTGTTGCGCACGATGCTGGTCGATTCGATCGACATCTGCACCGCGTGGACCGGTAATGGCGATCAGGCAAGCCGGCCCGTCGACGACTCGGCATGGGTCGACGTGTGCCGGCTGACCGCGGTGCCGAACGGCCGCTGACTGCCACACCGCCCTAGCGCTACTGTCGCTGCCGTGCAGGCGGCTTCGTCTCCGGCGTACCCGGCGCACTGGGAAGCGGACGTCGTCCTCTCCGACGGAGCGACCGCTCACCTGCGGCCGATCCAGCCCGCCGATGCACGGCGGCTGGTGGACTTCTACGGCAGAGTCAGCGACGAGTCCAAGTACTTCCGGTTCTTCGCGCCGTACCCGACCCTGTCCGAAGCCGACATCCGCCGGTTCACCACTGTCGACCATGCGGATCGGGTGGCCCTGATCCTGCTCATCGGGGCGGAGATGATCGCCGTCGCGCGGTACGACCGGATCGACGCCATGCAGGCCGAGGTCGCGTTCCTGGTCGAGGACGCCCACCAAGGTCGCGGAATCGGCAGCGTGCTGCTCGAGCATCTCGCCCAGACCGCCCGGGAGCGAGGGGTGCGTCGGTTCGTAGCCGAGGTGCTACCGCAGAACCACCGAATGATCAACGTGTTCGCCGACGCCGGATACACGTTGAGCAGCCGGATCGATGACGGAATCGTGTACGTCGAGTTCGAGATCCGGCCGACCGATGATTCGGTCGACGTCATGGTCGCGCGTGAGCAGCGAGCCGAGGCGCGGTCCATCCGGCGGCTGCTCGAGCCCGGCTCGGTCGCAGTCATCGGTGCCAGCAGATCACGCGACAAGGTTGGCCACGTGCTCGTTCGCAATCTCGTCCAGGGTGGGTTCACCGGTCGGGTCTTCGCGGTCAACCCGAGTGCCGACGCTGTCTCCGGCGTCCCCGCTTACCCGACGGTCCGCGACGTTCCGGGACCGGTCGACCTGGCCGTGGTCGCCGTGCCGGCGATCGCGGTCTCGGACGTCGTCCGGGACTGTGCGGCGAAGGCCGTCCGGGGGCTCGTTGTCGTGTCCGCGGGGTTCGCCGAAACCGGACCCGAAGGGCGTCACCGGCAGGCGGAGTTGGTGCAGGTCGCGCGCTCGAACGGGATGCGAGTCGTCGGCCCCAACTGCCTCGGCGTCGTGAACAACGATCCCAAGTTCTCTCTCAACGCCTCCATGGCCCCGGTCGTGCCCACGGCCGGACGGGTGGGCTTCTTCTCCCAGTCGGGCGCCCTCGGGGTCGCCATTCTGGAGTCGGTCGCGACTCGGGGTTTGGGCCTGTCGACGTTCGTGTCCGCCGGCAATCGCGCCGACGTCTCCGGCAATGACCTGCTCCAGTATTGGCAGGACGATCCCGCCACGGAGGTGGTGCTGCTTTACCTGGAGTCGCTCGGCAACCCACGCAAGTTCGCCCGACTGGCGCGGCGGGTAGCCACGGCGAAGCCCGTGGTTGCGGTGAAGAGTGGCCGGTCGACCCAGGGCATCCCGGTCGGTCACACCGTGCGGCTGACAAAGGCGCCGGCGGCCGCGCTCGACGCGATGTTCCGGCAGTCCGGTGTCATCCAGGTGGACAACCTCGCCGAGATGTTCGACGTCGCTCAGGTACTCGCCTTCCAACCGCTGCCGGTGGGCCGCCGGGTGGCCGTCGTCGGCAACTCCGACTCCCTCGGCCTGCTGGCGGCGGATGCGGCGACGAGCGCCGGTCTGCAGATCATCGGTGACCCGGTCGACCTCGGCCCCGCCGCGTCCGCGGCCGACTTCGAGCGCGCCCTGGCCGGGCTGATCGACGACCCGGTTGTGGACTCGGTGATCGTGGTGTTCGCCCCGACGATCGTGTCCACTCGCGCCGTGGTCGTCGCACGCGTGCTCGCTGCCGTCGCCGCGGGCAGCCCGAAGCCCATTGTCACGACGTTTCTCGGCAGCGGGGGAGTGCCCGAGGCGCTCCGCATCCTCGACCCCAGCGGCGCACCAGCCCGCGGCTCGGTTCCGTCCTACCCGTCGCCGGAGGAGGCCGCTGCGGCGCTTGCCCACGTCACCTCGTATGCGTTGTGGCGCAACCGACCGCACGGCCAGGTCCCGGACATGACTGGCTGTGACACCGCCTTGGCTCGGCAGATCGGAGCCGACGCACTCGCCGCCGAGCCGGAGGGGTCAGCGTTGGCAATGCGTCACCTGCGCCAGTTGTTGGCGAGCTACGGCATCACGCTGCTGGAGATGGTGCCGGCGAAGACGGTCGACGATGCCGTCGAGGCCGGGGAGCGGTTGGGCTGGGACGTCGTCCTCAAGGCCACGGCGCCGCAGCTACGGCACCGGCCCGACCTCGCCGATGTCTGGCGCCACATCGACAACGCCGCGGAGATGCGCGACGCCTGGGCGACCATGGAGCGGACGGTCGCGCACCCGGCTGAGGCCGGATTCGTCGTCCAACCGATGGCGACGACCGGCGTTCCGGTCGCCGTCAGGGCTGCAGAGGACCCGCTGTTCGGACCGGTCGTCTCCTTTGGCGTCTCGGGTATCACGACCGAGCTGTTGGGCGACCGGTCCTACCGAATCCCGCCGCTCACCGACGTAGACGCCGTCGAGATGATCCGCGAGCCCAAGTCCGCGCCGCTGCTTCTCGGGTACCACGGTGGCGTAAAGGCCGACCTCGACGCTGTCGCCGACCTGCTGCACCGGGTCGCCAAGCTGACCGACGACCTGCCGGAGCTTGCCGAGCTCGACCTGGATCCGGTACTGGTGGCTGAACGTGGACTCGCGGTGGTGAACGCCTCAGCCCGGGTGGCACCGACCGCCGCCCGGAAAGACTGGTACGCCCGGCGGCTGACTGACTGACCTGGCGCGACGCGGCCCCAGGCGTCGGCCGTGCAAGGATGGATGACATGCCAAACACCGGCATCCACGAAGGACTACGACAAGCCATTCAGCAGGCGGGTTATTACCCGGCGCTGGTCGAGGACGCGCTGCGAACCGCGTTGGCCGGCGAGCCTCCCCTGTCTTTCATCGTCCACCACGAGCCGCATTTCGACCGCGACGAGATCCGGCGCCATTGCAGCGTGCTGGTGCTCACCCCAACTCGCCTCGTCGTGGGACACACCGACGAATACCCCTCCGACGAGTCGCACCCGCTGCCATACGCCACGACCTCCACCGAGGCAGTGCCGCTCGACCGCATCTCGTCCGTGGTCGTGAGCCGGACCGTCACCTCACCGGCCTCGTACAACAGCGGAGATCCGGTCCGCGAGGTGGTGTTGACCGTCGGGTGGGGGGCGATGAGCCGGGTCGACCTCGAGCCGGCGGGCTGCGGCGATCCGGAGTGCGAGGCCGATCACGGGTACAGCGGGTCGCTGACCTCTGACGACTTCTCCCTACGGATGAGTGAGGCCGCCGAAGGCGCCCGGCGTATCGAGGACATGCTCGACTTCGCGCGCACGCTGTCGGCAGCTACGGTGCGAGTACCGCGGGCACCGGTGCGCGTGCAGTGACGGCGGCTTCGCCGTCGGACGGACTGGTCCTGCCCCGGTACGGCGAGGCGTCCCTGGCCGAGCTGTTGCCGTCCGTTCTGGGGGCATTGAGTGTTCCAGGTGAGCACGACACGCTCGGCCTACCCTCTGCCCGGCGGTACTGCGTGCTGCTGGTCGACGGCCTCGGGTGGAACCTGTTGCGTGCCCACCCGGCCCAGGCGCCGTTCCTGGCTTCGCTCACCGGGCGTCCCATCACGGTTGGGAGCCCGACGACGACAGCGACGAGCCTCACCAGCTTTGGCACCGGGCTCCCACCAGGACGACACGGTGTGTTCGGGTACACGACCCGGATCCCGGGTCGGACGGCACTGCTGAATGCCCTCAAGTGGGACCCGTCGGTCGATCCGGCTGCCTACCAGCCGCATCCGACCGTGTTCGAGCGGGCGGGCTGGGCCGGGGTGGCGGTCACCGTGGTCGGGCAGCGCCGGTTCAGGAAATCGGGGCTCACAGGAGCCGGGCTGCGCAGCCCTGGCTTCAGCGGAGCTGACAGCCTGGGGGAGCGGGTGGCGGCTGCAGCGCTCGCCGCGGAGCCCGAGCCGTCGCTTGTTTATGTCTACGACGGCGATTTGGACGTGACCGGGCATCACGCCGGCTGCGAATCAGCCGCCTGGCGGCACCAGCTGGTGATGGTCGACCGGTTCGTCGAAGAGCTGGCCGAGGCGCTGCCCGCCGGCACCACGTTGGTCGTCACTGCAGACCACGGCATGGTCGACGTCGATCCTGCCGCCCGCGTCGACGTCGACGACTTACCCGCACTCCGGGAAGGCGTCGCCCTGGTCGGTGGCGAGGCCAGGTTCCGCCACGTGTACGCCGAGCCGGGAGCTGCCGCCGACGTCCGGGCCGCCTGGCAGACGGTGCTGGGGGGTCGGGCCACCGTGCTTTCCCGCGACGAGGCGATCGCGGC
>Ga0184625_10001411_pt1 | contig 10028 bp, 7 predicted proteins | sample PLM3_30_b1_FD_133151 | JGI IMG/M metagenome (GOLD analysis project Ga0184625, IMG submission 133151) | Groundwater sediment microbial communities from an aquifer in East River, Colorado, USA - PLM3_30_b1 | ecosystem: Environmental > Terrestrial > Soil > Riparian zone | place: USA: East River... | reverse complement strand
TTCGTTCAACAGGGGTTGGATTCCAACCACGCGCAAACTTGTGTCGCCGAGCAGTATCGGCTCTGGTGGCCGATAGGCCCCATCCGGATAATAACAAAGCCTACCCGTCACGATTGCACGGCAGGAAGCAGTTGTTTTGCCCCGCCTTTGATCACATGGACGTTGACAACCCTCGCGAGGTTACCCAGGAGGAGGCGCTCCAGCTCTGGAACTCCGATGCGCAAGGTGTCTTCAGATCTTTCCGAGATCATGCAATCACATTGATCGAAATCGTTGCGCGCGTTCACTATCTCTGCGGAGCTTCCGATCGCGCCACGCCCGTCCTGCAGCTCTTCGAGACAATGCGTGAATTCTATGACGTTTGTCGTTGCACGGCGAAAAACATGTGGTGGAGTACGCCTCTTCCAAGTTATCTCACACGTCCGCGGCCGATCGTCGTCTTCGTGCACGGGACTCGTCGAACTAGGTTAGACGGCTCTTGCTTCCATGAAGTTGCCATTAATTTTGCCGATAGCCTGGACGGCTGTGTTCAGGGCGGTATCTCAGCCCACGAGTACGTGGCACACTTGCGTTTCCAAACCGGGCGCGGAGATGAGGTAACAGACTATTTGAAATCGCTCGTGGCGGACATTCGTTGCGAGTGGCGGGACGCACTCGAACGCTATAAGCAGACCGAAGACAGTTCCACAATTGGAAAGCCGCTGACGGATCGACGTGATGGTTTACCAGCCGAAAAGCACATTCACAATGGTGCACCGCTATCGCCTGTGCCCGCCAAGCCCCTCCCATTCACCGGCGGTAACATGGAATTCCTTCCCGACCGCGTGAAACTGTGCGGCGTTGACATCTGCAGCGGTCCGCGGTGTGAGACTCGACGACAATTGCTGGAACTGCTCAGCCAACAAGTCGAGGGCCGCTATGTCGGCTACAGCGGAGAAGAAATCGCCCTTTCCTTGAGGCTTGCAGGCGGCGCTGTGGCGGTAGCCGGCCTCGTTCGCGACCTGCGGGACGAGATCGTTGCATCTTTACGAGACCAGGAAGGTATCGATTGCGATCGCCACGCCGTCGTGCTTAGCAGAGATGAAGGTTACCGACTTTCCCCGTCAGTTTCAGTCCGTCGCGAAATACCAAATGTCCAAGGCACCGCGCCTGGATCGAGTGTCCCTGATCGCGTTGACCCTAGTCGGGATGACCCTGATGACCCTAATCGGAATGACCCTGATGACCCTGATGACCCTGATGGCCCTGATCGGGATGACCCTGATGGCCCTGATCGGGATGACCCCGAAGATTCGAGTGGAGCGAATGCCCGGCAGGCGTGGATTCTGGAGCAATTGGCTGACAATCGAGAACTTCGCGCTCCCGATGTAGTTAGGCAGTTCGGGTGCTCGCTCACGACCGCAAAGCGAGCTCTAAGAGCCTTGAAAAGAGCGGGACGAATCGTTTTCGTTGGCGATGCACGAACTGGTTCCTACCGCTTGAATAAGCCGCAAGGGTCATCGGAATAGCTATGCCGAAAGCCTCACAACTCTCGCTGCCACAACGGTTTCGGTGCCCGGCGACAGGGCGGCGTCGAGGTATCGTGCGACCAACGGTTCAAACGAACGCCAGTCACCCCGACTGACAAGTTTGAAGAGAAGCGGATCGGGCCGTAAGTCTATACAGCCTTTGGACAAAGGGCGTTCGACTCGCGGCCCGTTCTGTTTGGCGTCGAACCACAGGTCGATCCGAACGACCATTCTGCGGATCAATTCCCGCAGCCGGGCAGGGTCGGGCTTCTCGAGTTCGTCCGCCAGACGCCACAGGCGGTCGACCGTGGCCTCGACCTCCGATTCCAGGTCCACTGGGTCCGTTTCACTTAAAGCTGTCAGCTCGCTGGCCATGCGGTCTCTGTCCCGTCGCAACCGGGCAAGCTCCGCGCCCAGAAGGTCCGCCACCTCATCTGGTGCCTTCAACAGTCGCCTGGTCCCCAGTTCGAGTTCCCGGTCGTAGTCCGCCAGCTTGGTCGCCAGTGCGGCAGCGTGGGCCGGATCGGCCGTTGGACGACCCTGCAGGCGCTCACGGACGCGGCAGGCCAGCTCTTCGCGGTGGCCTCCGCAGAGGACGGCGTCTCGCAGCTTGCGAAGGAGAAAGGGAACCAGCTCATCCTGCCGCACATTGTGGTAGCCGCACTGGTTTTGGCCCTTCGTGTGGTACGTGCTGCAGATGTACTTGTTGTATTGGTAGACCTTTCCGTGCCGCCGTACTGTCTGCTGTGTGCCATACATCTTCTGACCGCAGTGGGCGCAGAAGACCAGTCCGCTGAGGACGTAACCATCGCCATTCTTCCGCTTGCCCGCCGTCGTGCGGCCCTTCCGATCCAAGAGCTTGGCTTGGACGCGGGCGAATGTCTCACGATCAACGAGCGCCGGGTGCGCGTCGCGATTGACGATCCATTCAGCCTCGGAGTTCCGCATGGTCCGCGCCTCGCCATCCGTCTTGCGCTCCAAAGTGCTCCGCTCCTTGACTTCACCGGCCGCAACGCGGTGGTATTTGCCAATCCGGCGCTTTGCCCAGATGAAGTCTCCGGCGTAGGCCGCGTTGCGGAGGATTTCCCTAATCGTCCCCAGGTGCCATAGCCCGCCCGCCGGCCCCAGGACTCCTCGCGTATTCAGGTCGTCGGCCAGGGACCGCAACCCGATGTCCGAGTCGGCGTAGCGGCTGAAGAGCCAGCGAAGCGTCTGCACCTTGGTCGGGTCGTCGCTCTCGATCAGAGTGACATGCCAGCTGCGAGGCTTCGCGACTTGCTCACCATTGTGGACACGCTGCTTGGGCTGCCGCCGGCGCACGGTCGAGGCGATCGGCGTCGACGTGGCGGCTGGCGGCCGAGACGATACCTGCTGGACCCTAGTGGACCATGCCGGCGTGATCGAGCAGGTTGTGCTGGACCTACCAAAAACAATGGAAATCGTCGGTCGCACCATCCGGTTCATCGACGAGAACAACCTCAGCGCCAGCAGCGTGGCGATCGATGCCGGAGGAGGTGGCAAACAGATTGCCGACCGATTGCATGAGCTGGGCTACTACGTGCGGGCAGTTGGATTTGGCGAATCTGCCGACGACAACCAAGCGCACAGGAACCGACGGGCCGAGCTATACGGCAACCTGCGTCGAATTCTGGATCCGGAACGGGAGAGTGGCGGCTTTGTGCCGCCGCCGTTGGCATCAGAACTTCGCCAAGAGCTGGCAGTGCTCCCGTTGCAATACGATAGCGAAGGTCGAATGCTCTTGCCGCCGAAAGAGCGTCACTCGAACCACGCTGTGCATCAAAAGTCGCTGCGGGAGCTGCTTGGCCGCAGCCCGGACCGGGCCGACTCGTTGGCGCTCGCCACCTGGGCGATTCGACAACCTTCGTTCAGGCTTTCTGATCCGCTCAACTGCTCGGAGCCGGACGACAACCACGGACCAATAACGCAGGACGAGTTGGCCGAGTTCCCGGCCGACCTGCGGGAACTCGTGGAAGGCTGTGTGGAAGCCGAAACGGACCACGAACTTTGGGCGGACGATTGGCGAACGTGGCGGGACTAGCGGCGGTTGGTCCCCTTGGTCGAAGTCGCGCGCCCGACGCCCCACGGGGCCACGTACGCAACGACGTAGCCAACCTTCGACGGCTCGGCGGGGTTCGCCGCGACTCGTAGCCGACCGTGGCGATTTCGGTCGCCCTAAACCTTTCTTTGTCCAGAAATCGGACCCAGGATGCGCGAAGTGCGTCCGCGCCCGCTGGCCCTGCGGCGAAACACGTGGTAACTCCTTGCGCTCGTCGCAAACCCCGCCGTGCTAAGGACTTTCCGCCAGGTCTCCCAGGAACTTTAGCCAATGATGCAGACCCACCGCACCCTAGACCCGACCAAGATTCTGACCCGCCAAGAGTTGACTACGGTGCTTGTCGAACTGAAGCGGAAAGCGCCGCGCTCAGCGGGAACGCGGAAGAACCTCGTAATCTTCCGCTTGGCCACGTGCTGCGGCCTACGCGTGAGCGAGATCGCCAATCTCCAGATCGCGGACGTGCGGGTTGAGCTGGCCCGACCGCACCTACGTATCCGTCGTGGCGCCGCCAAGGGCGGCAAGGCACGAATGGTTCCGCTGTGGTGGGACGCTGGGACGTTGGCTGACCCGGCGACCTGGAAAGTCAGCCGACTGAGCGGCGGCGCAGAGTTCGACGCCCCGTTCGTTCCAAACCGGAAAAGTACTGGCCTGTCGCGCCATACGCTACGCAAGAGATTCCTGACCGCCTGCAAAGTACTTGGCCCCGAACGACTGGAGACCCTGACGATCCACCACGGCCGGCACACGTTCATTTCACACGTGCTCGCGGGCGGGCGCACGCTTGCCGAGGTTCGCGATGCCGCCGGTCATGCCAACGTCAGTATCACTAGCGGATATCTCCATGTCGCCGTGGAGGAAGACGGAATCGGCGAGCTGTTTGGATTTGTTACTGAAAACCACGCGATTAGGCTGCCGGCCAAGTGAGCTATGCCCGTCGGTGTTGTCGCCGGGGCGGACTGCTGGAGCTACTCACGCTTCCCGCGGTACAGCAGGTTGGCGCTCGACAAACCCCGCCGCTCAACCACCAATTGGGTCGTGTGTCCGTTCCCTTCAGAGAACTGCAGTCGGGTATGGCTCGATCTATGTTGCGCTCGCCGTGGCATTAGGGGAGACGTTCTGCGATCAGCCGCGAAGGCAGCGCTGGCGAGCGATAGACCCGCATGTCGGCCTTGTGGAAGTCGGATTCAGCCGCGCGATAGATATCGACGAAGGTTTGCGGGTTGCGATCGACGAGCGGGAACCAGGTGCTCTGCAGCTGCACCATGATTTTGTGGCCGCGCTGGAAAGTGTGGTAGATATCGGGCAGCTTGAACACAACGGCGGTTGGCTCGCCGGGTGTGAAGGGCTCCGGAGTCTCCAAGCTCTGGCGGAATTTGCCACGCATCACATCGCCGCGCACGAGCTGCTGATAGCTGCCCAGACGCGCGCCGGCGGGGTTCGGATCGGGATCGGGGGCGCTCGCGGGATAGACATCGATCAGCTTGACGATCCAGTCGGAGTCCGTCCCGCTGGTCGAGACGCGCAGATCGGCAACAAGTGGACCGACGAGCGTGACCTCTTCCGTGAGCGGCTGGGTCTCGTAGGCCAGCACATCGGGCCGCCGGGCGGCAAAGCGCTGGTCCGCGGCCATGTACTCTGGCAGCATCCGGAAGCCGATCTGGTCGATGTACGGCACCGGTTTGTCCGGATCGCTCGTGTACTCGTCATAGGCCGTTTCCGCCGCGGCCGGCGGCTCGTTGGCGAGTCGCCCGCGCGGATGAAAGTACAAAGCGAAGGGCTGCGTGCCCCGCGGCGGCCAGACGGCGTGCTCGCGCCAGCAATTGGTTCCTGTTTCGAACATCAGTGCTTCGACCGGCTGAAACGAGCCCCGCCCCTTGAGATGAAACTCAAAGAACGGGAACTCGATGTTTTCGCGGTAGAACTCGGCCGTCGGCGAGCCGAACGAAACGGCGCCCAGCCGCGAGCCATCGATTTTGCCGTCGTTCCAGCCGCCGTGGACCCACGGGCCTATCACCAGAACATTGGCTGTGCGGGGATTGGCGTCCTCGATCGCGTGATACGTTTGCAGCGTGCCGAACAAGTCCTCGGCGTCGAACCAGCCGCCGACGATCAGCACGGCCGGCTTAATGTTTTTCAAATGCGGCGTCAGCCGCAGCCGCTTCCAGAATTCGTCGTACGTGCCGTGAGCGGCAATTTCGTTCCAGTAGGGAACCTCGCCTCGGAAGTAGCGGGCATCGACGTTCGTCAGCGGGCCCAGCCGCAGGAAAAAGTCGTAGCCGTCGGGCGTGCCATAGTCGGGTCTGGGCGGCGCCACATTGTACGGGGCCTTACGCAGCTTCCCCTTAATCGGCATGTAAAAGAACGTGTGGTTGAGGAACAGCGCGCCGTTGTGGTGCCAATCGTCGCCCACGAAGGTGTCGCCGATGGGGGCCTGTGGCGAGACGGCGGCCAGAGCCGGGTGAGCGTCGATCATGCCCGCCGCAGCCAGCCAACCGCGATACGACGTTCCGTAGAGGCCGACCTTGCCGCTGTGGTTGGCAACGTTTTTCAGCAGCCAGTCGATCGTGTCGTAGGTGTCGCTGCTCTCATCCACGTCTTGTGGGCGCTGTTTGTGCGGCTGGTGCGGCCGCAGCACTTCGAAATTTCCCTCCGACATCCATCGTCCGCGAATGTCCTGCGTGACGAAGATGTAGCCGGACCGTCCAAACAGCGGCGACGGCCCTAGCGTCACCGGGAGTTGATCAGCGCCATACGGCAGCACGCCCGATTGCGTGCGAAACAGCAGCAGCGGGTAGGTTTGCGACGTGTCCTGCGGAGAATAAACGGCCGTAAAGAGCTTCGCGCCGTCGCGCATCGGAATTTGATATTCACGCTTGACGTAGTGCTCACGAATGTACTCCGGGCCTTGGGCGAACAGCGCCGGCTGCAGAATGGCGATTGCAGCAATGATCGTAATCAGCAAGCGCCGCACGGCTGGCCTCCGATCGCCCGGGGAGTGAGATTTAGTGCTTCGCTGGCTCAGCCGAGCTCACCAGAGCCGGCCCGTCGGACCCGGGGACGACGCGTGTCAAGTCGTCGCTCAGGATTGACGGGCACCAGTACTGCTCGACGTGCTCGACGACCAATTCGGTGCCGCGAGCGTGGCTGACGAAGGGCGGCTGCCGCGGGTCGTAAAGGGCGTCGGTCAGATCGCGGACCAGCACGACGTTGCGGCCCAGCCGCACATTCTGCCGGATTCCGAACGAGCGGCCCAGCACGCAGTAGTTCGTATGGACGCCCATCAGCACGATGTTCTTGATCCCTTCTTGCTCGCAGAAATTGTAGATTTCGCGGCCATCGTCGCTGATCCCATCGAAGCCGATAATGTCGATCGCCGCGTGCTGCCGCGTGTGCTTTTTCACCACCGGGCCGAGCGTGGCGTCGTCGCAATCCAGCGTGCGATCGACGGGCAGCGGCTGCGGCTCGCGGGTCGGATCGACGTCGCAACGCTTTTCGATTGGCACGGGCGGCGTCGCCGGCCTGGCGGCTTCCATCCGCGCTCGGAAAGGCGTGCCCGCGTACATGTTCATCGTCTCGCTGGGAGCGTGGATGATCATCACACCCCGGTCGCGGGCCGCCGTGAGCACGGCGTTCATCTTCGGCGCCAGCACGCCCACCCGCTGGGCCGCGATCTTGCAGTGGTGATCATCCCACATGTCGCAAACGACGATCGCAGTTTCCGCCACGTTCCACCGCACCGTCCGCTCCACCGCGGCCACTTTCCCGTCCGTTCCCACTTTCCGCTCCCGCAGGTGCAGCTCCAGCACGCCCGGCACTTTTGGACGGTTCTCGATCGGCACCACCGCCAGGTCAGCCGCGGAGACTTGACAGCCTGTCGCCAAAACACTCCCCACCAGCAGCGTCACCGATATTTTTGAGAGGTTCATGGGAAAGTTTTCCGGTTCTGCGTGATGCCAGATTCCCTTGCAACCGATCCACAAGGGCCATTATGGCAAGGAGTTAACGCCTGAGGAAACCAGAGAATGTTGCTGAGTGGTTTTTCGAATTTCTTGTGTGATCGGGTGTGGCTCCCGACACTACAGGGGTGAGGAAGAACCAACATGGACCTAACCGCGTTCGTCAACGCCTACCGCGGGCCACTGATTGGGCTGCTCGCCTCCTGGGGCGCCCCCTGGGGAGATGCGATCGAAATCGCCCAGGACAGCTTTTCCGAAGCCTGGTTGCAGCGTGAATCTTGCCGCGGCAATTGGAACGATCCAGAAGCCTTTGGACGCTGGTTGCGCGGTGTGGCGCTCAATCAGTACCGCAATTGGACCCGGACCCGGTGGCGGCGTCGGGTGCGCATCGTGGAGCTCGACACGGCGATGCTGGCGCAGGCTGCCACCACATCCGATCCAGAAACTGCCGAACACCTGGAAGCCTTGCAGCAAGCCATCGAGCGCTTACCCGCCAAGCAGCGGCAGGTGGTGCTGATGCACTATCTCGAAGAAACCAGCGTGAATGAGGTCGCGACGCTATTAGCGGTTTCGGCCAAAACGGTGGAAGGACGCCTCTATCAGGCCCGTAAGACCCTCCGCCGGCTGCTCGAAAACAAGCCCGCGGCCAGGCAGGTGGGAAGGATGTTGCTATGTCTATAGATCTGATTCCTGAAGACGACCTGCGCGCCGCCTTGCGTCCCTATCGGGTCGATCCCGACGCGTTTGAAGCCGCTGTACGTGAGCGGCTGAAGGCTGCCGAAAAGCAGCAGCAAAACGAGCCCCTCGCGCGGCTCTCTCCCCTGCTGAGAAGTGCCGCGGCCTTTCTTCCACTGGGGGTTCTCGCCGGCTGCAAAGGCACAGTAGCCGCGGCCAAGCTGGCTCCGGCGGGAGGAGCCTACAAGCTGCTCAGCTATCTCGCTTTTCCAGCCATCAGCCTGTTCGTGCTGCTCGGGGCTACTTTTTTCAGCGTTGCGAAGATCCGCAGCATCCAAGATCAGCATGGCTCAGGACTCAGCGACCAAGAGGCGATTCTCGCGGCGCTCCGCGAGTGGTGGCGGTGGCACAAGTGGGGCGCTATGGCTGTCTTTGCCGCAACGCTGCTCTTGATGCTGGTCGGAGCGACCTCGATTCTATTTCTGTTCTATCTCATTTCGTTCGGGCTCTTGGTCTTGGTCCTCGCTTCGTTCGCCAAGCTCGGGCTGGGAAATCGTCAGGTGATCGGACGGACCTGTGGGATGGGTCTGATGTTTCTGTCGCAGGCTACGGGGATGGTTGGCATCGGCAACCGGGAGATCCACTTCGTCGATCAGATCCTGGTGAGCGCCATCTTCCTGGCCGGCTCGCTCGTTCTGTTGCTGTTTGTCATGGGCAACTCGCCACTCGTGGGCTGGCGGGTCGAAAAGACGCCCCGCTGGTTCTGGGGCTTTGTGGTGGCTCAGGGGTTGATAACCTTGCTGCTCATCGGCATGGCGTGGTCGTTTTTACACAGTGTTTTGCTGGTGGCCATTCTTCTTGTCGGGGCACTGGTGCCGATGGCACTGATGATTTACCGAGCCCGAATGGCTGGACAGGTGATTGGATTGGCGCGTGAACGGTTAGCGATGGCACTCCTGGTGATCTTGGCGTTTCCGCTGCTGGTCTGGATGCTCAACCCGTATCTTTGGCCGGCCACGCCCTCACGGATGAAGAGTTACGTGGAATCCTTTGATGAGGCCCCCTACGGCAGCTTCAATTGGCAACGCTGGGAAATCGTCGCGAGCTGGGCCATCGACTCGAAGCTCAACCCCGATCTCTCCAAGCCGCGTGAGCTGGTGGCCAAAGAAATCTCTGACGCGCAGAACCCGGACCTTCTACCGATCACCCTCGGGAGTGCGCTGCGACTCGGCCTGCTGCCCGCCGATCGGGTCGGCCAATTGAAGGATTATGAGCAGCAGCGCGGCTACCTTTTGAATGAACCACCCATCCTCAGTCTGGATCAGCAAGACTGGGTCATCCGTGCGGCGGTGCTGCGCAATGATTTGTCACCGCAACAGCGAGACCTTTTGGAGCAGCGGCTGCACGCGACGCTGGAGAACATGTCACAAGATGAGTATGTGGTCCTCAAGACGGCGCTGCGGGTGACGCAACTGCTGGAGGCGATCGAACGTCCCATCGACCGCGATGAATACCGCGCGACGATCCATGGCTGGTTGCGGAAGTTTCACACCAAAGACACAGGAGGGTTCCGATTTGCCGGCGGTTTCAAAGACCATCTGGTTTGGCCGGCAGGGGCCTGGTTTGGGCAGCCCGGGTCGTTGGAATCGACTTCACACGCCGTCGAGCTGATGGAGATCTATGGCGTGCCCGACGACCTCGATCTCAATTGGGCCCGCTCATTCTTGCGGCCTGCGGTCTATCGATTCGGGTCTGAAAAGTGGATTGCCGCCGCCACGCTCGACCGCCTGAACCATCTGCCCGGCGTGACAC
>Ga0184625_10001410_pt1 | contig 10028 bp, 8 predicted proteins | sample PLM3_30_b1_FD_133151 | JGI IMG/M metagenome (GOLD analysis project Ga0184625, IMG submission 133151) | Groundwater sediment microbial communities from an aquifer in East River, Colorado, USA - PLM3_30_b1 | ecosystem: Environmental > Terrestrial > Soil > Riparian zone | place: USA: East River... | reverse complement strand
ATCGTGCGAATATGGTGAATGATCAAACTTACCCGCGACGGCGGCCGGAAAGCCCAGGCAAAGGCCGAGAGCAGGAACAAAAAGGTTCGTCCCGTAGCGGCCGTGTACTCGATTGTGTAACGGCCGATTTGACCGATCAGAGAAAACATAATTTATGTTGGAATAGTCTAGGCTATTACAGAATAGTGAGCGCTTTTTCAAGAATCGGCGCCTCTTGGCGCCGGCCGAGCTTATCGAGGACGTTTCGTGAACTCATCGAATGAAACATTGGACGCGCTTTTTAACGGGCGATTGACCCTCTATCAAAGTCGCGCCGGCTATCGGTTTTCCCTTGACGCTTTGCTCTTGGCGCACTTTGTCACGATCAAACGGGACGATAAAATCATCGATTTGGGAACAGGAAGCGGCGTGGTCCCATTGGTTCTCGCCGATTTGTATCCGTCGATCCATGTGACCGGTGTCGAGCTCCAAGCAACGCTGCTCGAGCGCGCCCGTCGCAACGTTCAAGCTAATCGACTCGAAAGCCGAATTCAAATTATCCCCGGCGACGTACGCTGCTCTGGCAAGATGACTAGTCCCGCCAGTTTCGATGTCGCCGTTTGCAATCCACCCTATCGCAAGCCGGGCAGCGGCCGCCTCAGCGTTGACGTTGAACGTCAGGTCGCGCGCCACGAGATGAAGGGAGGATTGAAAGATTTTCTTGCTGCCGGGGCTTTCCTGCTGCGCGCGAAAGGTTGCATGGCCCTGGTTTATCCGGCGCTGCGCTGTGTCGATCTGCTAGCCGCGATGCGTGCAGCCGGACTCGAGCCTAAGCGATTGCGCATGGTTCACTCATTCGCTCCGGCACGAGCCTCGTTGGTTTTGGCGGAAGGGGTCAAAGGCGGTCGCAGCGGCCTGGAGGTGTTGGCGCCGCTGGCCATTTATCGGCGCGGCAAAGATTATACCGACGAAGTCGCCGCAATGATTGCCGGCGCGCGCGGATGACGACTGGTTTCTATTGTTAGAGCACTCACTGATCCCAGACGTTAAATTTTTGGCTGGCGCCGCGCGTAGCTTTTTAGGAGCTTCTTAAACGCGGCGCGAATCTCGGGGTCTTCGATGGACTGCAAAAATTCCTCATTGACCGGATGATCATTTTCTTCCGTTTCGCATGACTCGGGGGAATTGGCCGCGTCTCGCTCCGCCTCGTCAATCCGTCCCACCATGAAGAAAATATTTTTGACGATCTCGCCGTTGAGGCGCTGGTTTAACTTGCCGGCGATCATCTCTTTCATGAATTGCAGCTCTTGCATCCACACCGGGCTCGACACCTTTATGAACAAAGTGCCGTTACGAATCTTTTCAGGCTGGGCATTGCGCGCGATCATCTTGCCGACAACCTCGCGCCAGATCGGCCAGACGCCGTACTCATCTAAACGCGGCGCCAGGTCGAAACGCTTCAACGATTGCTCAAGCACGGCGCCGATGCTTTCTATTTGTGGGGTCTTTTTGGTCATTTTTCCGCCCAAAAAACGTTAACAGAAGTGAACGAGCGACACCAGGGCGCTAACCAGACTTCCCGTGAAGTTCCAGAAGTCGCCAAAGCCGGCGAAAAAACACGATAAATTCCGACCATGAAAATTATCATTGACAAAACTTGGATTTATTTTTACAACTACAAAATCTAGTGCATTTCTAAATTGACCACACAACATATTGGGGAATTTAAAGCGGAAGGGAGAACGCGAACGATGGCTACGGGGACTTCTCAGGCGGCCGAAACGGGCGTCTCAAAAGGGACGGCAGCGAAGGCAAAAACCGGATTGAAAATAACGCGCTATTTTAGCCGGGCTGGGGTAAGCCCGTACGACGAAATTGACTGGGAGCTGCGTACCGCTTCGATTATCAATGAAAAGGGCAAGGTCGTCTTCGAGCAAGCCAATGTCGAGATTCCCAAAGCCTGGTCGCTGATGGCGACGCAAGTGGTGGTTTCGAAATATTTTCGCGGCCCGTTGGGCACGCCCCAAAGAGAGCATAGCGTGCGCCAGATGATCGGCCGCGTCGTGGAAACAATCGCCGGCTGGGGTAAAAAAGACGGTTATTTTGCCACGGACGAAGATGCGCGCACTTTCGCCGACGAACTCACGCACATTCTGTTGCATCAAAAAGCCTGCTTTAACAGCCCGGTCTGGTTTAACTGCGGCATCGAAGAGAAGCCCCAGTGCTCCGCTTGCTTCATCCTTGCCGTCGAAGACACGATGGACTCGATCCTCGACTGGTACCGCAAGGAAGGGGTCATTTTTAAAGGCGGGTCCGGCTCCGGCGTAAATCTTTCCAAGATTCGCTCCGCCAAAGAACACTTGGCCGGCGGCGGCACGGCATCGGGTCCGGTCTCCTTTATGAAAGCCGCCGACGCCTCAGCAGGCGTAATCAAGTCCGGCGGTAAGACCCGGCGGGCAGCGAAGATGGTCGTTTTAGATATCGATCATCCGGACATCGAAGAGTTCATCAAATGCAAAGTTGAAGAGGAAAAGAAGGCTTGGGCGTTGATCGAAGCCGGCTACGATTCGAGTCTCGATGGTCCGGCGTATGGCAGTGTGTTTTTTCAAAACGCCAACAATTCAGTGCGGGTGACGGATGAATTCATGCGCGCCGTTCAGGAGGACCGCGACTGGCAAACCAAATACGTCAGGAGCGGCGAGCCGTGCGAGACGTTCAAGGCGCGCGATCTTATGCGCATGATCGGCGAGAGCACCTATTTCTGCGGTGATCCAGGCATGCAGTACGACACGACGATTAACGATTGGCATACCTGCTCGAATACCGCGCGCATCAACGCCTCCAATCCATGCTCAGAGTACATGCACCTGGATAACTCGGCGTGTAATTTAGCGTCCCTCAATCTGCTCAAGTATCTCCGCGAAGACGGCGTTTTCGACACCGAGGCGTTTCGCCGGGCGGTCGATATCGTGATTTTGGCGCAGGACATTCTGATCGATAACTCTTCGTATCCGACGCCTGAAATCACCGCCAATGCGCATGCGTTCCGCGAGCTCGGCATGGGCTATGCCAATCTCGGCGCGCTCTTGATGTCGCTCGGTCTGCCTTACGATTCCGATGCCGGCCGGGCCTATGCCGGCGCCATTACAGCGTTGATGTCGGGTCAGGGCTATTTGCAATCGAGCCGAAATGCGGCCGCCACCGGCGCTTTCGCGGGCTACGAGGTGAATCGCCAACCGATGCTGCGCGTGCTCAACAAGCACCGTTCTCAGGCTTATAAGATCTCGCCGTCCCATGTGCCGCTCGATCTGCTCACGGCGGCGCGCGAAGCGTGGGACCTCACCTGCGCCGAAGCTGAGAAACACGGCGTGAAGAATTCACAGATTTCTGTGTTGGCGCCGACCGGCACGATCGCCTTTATGATGGACTGTGATACCACCGGGGTAGAGCCCGACATCGCGCTCATCAAGTACAAAAAGTTGGTCGGCGGCGGTCTATTGAAGATCGTCAACAATACGGTGCCGCGCGCGTTGCGCCGCTTGGGCTATGACGTCAAGCAGATCCAAGACATCATCGAATATGTCGAGGAGCATGAAACCATTGAGGGCGCTCCGAACCTCAAAGATGACGATCTCGCGGTGTTCGATTGCGCTTTCAAGCCGGCCAACGGCATGCGCTCCATTCAATACATGGGCCACGTCAAAATGATGGGTGCGGTGCAGCCGTTTATTTCCGGCGCGATTTCCAAGACCATCAACATGCCCACCGACGCCACCGTGGAAGACATCATGCACGCCTACATGGAGTCGTGGAAACTGGGTCTCAAGGCGGTGGCGATCTATCGGGACGGATCCAAACGCACGCAGCCGCTCAATACCTCGAAAGACAAAGAGGAGCAGAAGAACGCGTCGGTGGAAATCAAAGAAGCGAGGGTATTGCGCCATAAGTTGCCCGACGAGCGGCGCTCGATCACCCACAAGTTCGATATCGCCGGCCATGAGGGCTACATTACCGCCGGCATGTATGAAGACGGCCAGCCGGGAGAAATCTTTATCACCATGTCGAAAGAGGGCTCGACGATCTCCGGTCTAATGGATTCATTCGCCACGGCGATTTCCATGTCGCTACAATACGGTGTGCCGTTGAGAGTTCTGGTCGACAAGTTCAGCCATATGCGCTTCGAGCCCTCCGGCTTTACCAAGAATCCCGATATTCCGATGGCCAAGTCGATCATGGATTATATTTTCCGCTGGCTCGCCAGCAAGTTTCTCGACGGCGATGCGCAGCAAGAGGTCGGCATCGTCAAACAAGAACCGGTGGAAGAAGTGCACCATAAAAAAGTCGTCTCTCTCGCCGCTCATACGCCGCGCGGCGGCGCGCCGGTGACGAGCATCAGCAGTGTGACGGGCCTCTACCAGCAGGACGCGCCGCCTTGCCCCGACTGCGGCGCTATTATGATTCGCAGCGGCGCCTGCTATAAATGCTTGAACTGCGGCGCAGTGAGCGGCTGCTCTTAAGCGAGACGGGCGACTGGGCTAAAAAAAGTCGGACGGGCTGGGAGCAAGGCTGCCAGCCCGTTTTTTATTGGAGCAGCTGCGGAGGATTGCAAGCCGGCCAGCGGATCAATTTTTAAAATAAAGAATTCGCGACAGCGCCGGTGAATATCGGACCTTATTTTTTTTCCAGATAAAGCATGCCTTTTTGGGTATCGATATCCATGCGGAAGTTGCTCAAAAAATTCAGCCCTAAAAGTCCGGCCACTTCTGGATCGGGCACCGCATCGTGGACTGCAGCGGGGAGATTGCGGATTTCCAATCCACCGACCGTGATCGATTCTAGGTTGGTCACCGGAGCCTGGATCAATCCATTGGCAGTCTGAAACGGCAGGGTTTTCGGATTCTGACCCACGTCGATGGACAGCTCGCGCGCGAGGGCGCTCGAGATTAGGGTATAGCTGGCGCCGGTATCGACTACGAATTTTGCCGACCGCTTATTGTTCAAAGTCGCCTGAATGATTGCCACCTGGCCATGCTTCTCCAAAGGAATCGACGCTTTCTTCGGTGGCGGCGATTTGATTTCCGGCTCGCGGCTGCGCGGGCTTTCTTGAGCTTGAATGCGGTTGGCCCCTGCCCTTTGTGTCTGCGGCACGTTATGCAGGTTGTCGGTGATGTGAAGCACGCCGCTGTCATCGACCCAACGGTAGTACTCGGCAGCCCGAGCACTATGAGCGAACCAAAGCAAGCAGAAAGCCAAGACCAGGCCGAGGTTGTTTTTCACGGTGACACCAAATCTAGCATGTTTTTGGCGTTTCGGCGAAACAAAGTTTAAAGTTTAGAGACGGATTGACGCTAGGATTTGGGCGCCGTGGTTAGTTTGGTTCAGGCGCGTCAGTTCTCATTGACCTTCACGATCTCGCATACTTTACAAGCGATTATCCTTGTGCTAGACGTGAATGAACTAAAGGAAGGAAAGAGACAAAAGAGCGGAGAATATGGGAATTGCTGAACCGCAGAAACGACAATCTATTGAGCAGTTCAGGGTTCATCAAACGGACACCGGCTCTCCAGAAGTGCAGGTTGCGCTTCTAAGCCAGCGCATCGACCATCTCACCGAACACTTCAAGGTCCATGTGAAGGATCACCATTCTCGTCGTGGACTCCTGAAGTTAGTAGGGCAGAGGAGAAGGCTGCTGGATTATCTTCGAAACACCGATTTTGCGAGATACCAGAACCTTATTCAGCGACTTGGAATACGCAAATAGCTATTCCCGATCCGTTGCCCTCCATTTCCACGCCTCCGTCAGACGCGTCTCCCGCCAGAGGATTTTTCTATGATTAAAAAGGTTGAAGTAGACTTTCATGGTCGACCCTTATCTATCGAGGTTGGCCGCATGGCTAAACAGGCTGATGGTGCCGCGCTGGTGCGCTACGGTGAAACGGTGGTTTTGGTGACTGCTGTCGCGGCCAAGGATCTCAAGCTCGACACCGATTTTTTCCCTCTCACGGTCGACTACCAGGAAAAGACCTTCGCCGCCGGGAAGATTCCCGGCGGTTTTTTTAAACGGGAGGGCCGACCCTCCGAAAAAGAGATTTTAACCTGCCGATTGATCGACCGCTCGATTCGCCCGCTCTTCGCTGAAGGATTGCGTTGCGAGACTCAAGTGATTGCAACCGTGCTTTCCGCGGACCGCGAGAACGATCCGGACGTAGTTGCCATGCTCGGAACATCGATCGCTTTGCACGTCTCTGACATCCCATTCAACGGGCCACTCGCCGGAGTGCGCATCGGCCGTATCGATGGCCGATGGGTGATGAATCCGACCCAGAGCCAACTGGAACAGAGCGACGTCGATATTTTTCTTTCCGGCAGCCGGGATGCGATCGTCATGGTCGAGGGTGGCGCGCAAGTGGTGCCTGAGGAAGAGATTCTCGAAGCTCTGTTTGCCGGCCATGAAGCGATTCAACCACTCCTGCAAATACAAGAGGAAATTCGCCGGGAGATTGGCAAACCGAAAAGACATGTGCCGCTCGCCCAATTGGACCACGCGGTTGCGCGCAGGGTCGAGGATTTGGCGCTTACCAGGTTGAGACAAGCTCTCGAGGTGCCCGAGAAGCTGGAACGCTATAAACGGATCGCCGAAGTTAAGGGCGAGGTCGTACCGCTGGCTTTGGCCGAATTTCCAGACAAACAAAAAGATATCAAAGGTGCTTTCGAGGAGCTCAAACGTAACGTTTTTCGCGGCTTGGTCATTCAAAAGGAGCGGCGCATCGACGGGCGCGGCCTCAAGGACGTCCGGCCGATTACCTGCGAAACCGGGGTGCTGCCGCGCACCCACGGCTCGGCGTTATTTACGCGCGGCGAAACCCAGGCACTTGTAGTCACCACCTTGGGCACGACGTCGGACGAGCAAAGGGTCGATGCTTTGATCGGCGAGCATTTCAAAAAATTCATGCTGCATTACAATTTTCCGCCGTTCAGTGTCGGCGAAGTTAAATTTCTGCGCGGTCCCGGGCGGCGCGAAATCGGTCACGGCAATCTCGCCGAGCGCGCCCTGGTTCCCGTGCTGCCCGCCGAAGACGGCTTTCCCTATACCATTCGCATCGTCGCGGAAATTCTCGAGTCCAACGGCTCGACATCGATGGCGACGGTGTGCGGTGGATCGCTGTCCTTGATGGACGCGGGCGTGCCGGTCGCAGCTCCAGTGGCGGGTATCGCCATGGGACTGATTAAAGAAGGAGAGCATGTGCGCGTGCTCTCCGACATTCTTGGCGACGAAGATCACCTGGGCGATATGGACTTCAAGGTCGCCGGCACGGCGGACGGTGTGACCTCTCTGCAGATGGATATCAAAATCAGCGGCGTCAATCGTGAAGTCATGCACCAGGCGCTACACCAGGCCAAAGAGGGCCGGCTGCATATTCTCGGCATCATGAATGCGACGTTACCGGCCGCACGGACCAGCGTTTCCGGGCATGCGCCGCGCATCATTACTTTGAGAGTCAAGCCGGAGAAGATTCGCGAGATCATCGGCCCGGGCGGAAAAGTCATTCGCGGTATCATCGAAGCGACCGGCGTCAAGATGGACGTCGAAGATGACGGCACCGTGACGATCGCCTCGATCGATGCAGCGGCCTCCCAAAAGGCCGTTGAGATGGTGCAGCGGATCGCCGCGGAAGCCGAGATCGGGAAAATATACAAAGGCACCGTGCGCAAGATCGTCGAATTCGGCGCCTTCGTTGAGATATTGCCGGGCACCGACGGCTTGGTTCATATCTCCCAGCTCGCGCCCGAGCGCGTGCGCAAAGTCAGCGACGTGCTGAAAGAAGGCGATGAAGTGATGGTGAAAGTCCTGGAAATCGACAAACAGGGCAAGATCCGGCTGAGCCGCAAAGAGGCGCTTGAAGAAACCGGCGGCGATTCGGGTAGCGCGCCGAATTGACGGCGGCGCATCTCACGTGACATTTGATGGCTTCTAAAACCGTCCTCGACAACGGCATTCGGATCGTGTCCCATGAAATGCCCGAGCATCGCTCCGTGAGTCTCGGCATCTGGGTCGAAAACGGCTCGCGCCACGAAAGCGAAGCGGAAAACGGCCTCTCGCATTTTATCGAGCATCTGCTTTTCAAAGGCACGGCGCGGCGTAGCGCCGCACAAATCGCCGAAGAGATGGACGCCGTGGGCGGCGTACTCAACGCCTTCACTTCCAAAGAGCACACCTGCTACTACGCCAAAGTGCTCGATGAAAATCTGCCGTTGGCGATCGATCTCTTGACCGATATTTTTCTCCATTCGAGTTTCGAAGCCGAGGAGATCGAGCGCGAAAGATCGGTGATTCTTCAGGAAATTTCCCAGGCGGAAGATACGCCGGACGATTATGTGCATGATCTTTTCAATCTCGACTTCTTCAAGGATCATCCCATCGGCCGGCCGATTTGCGGCCGTGAGCAAACCGTCAATGGCTTTAGCCGTGAAGATATTCTCGGCTTTTTCAGATCGCGTTATCAGCCGCGCCGCGTCATTGTTTCCGCCGCCGGCAACTTTCGCCACAGCGCGCTGGTCGACGAGATCGGCGCGCGTCTTGGCGTTGTGCACGGTAGCACTGACTCCGATCGGGCATTGAGCGTGAACGGTGAGTCAGCGCCCGAGATGGGCAGCGGTATTTTCCCGCACGCCAAATCGTTGGAGCAGGTTCATCTCTGCCTCGGCGTCGCCGGCATTTCTCAAGCCCATCCCAAACGCTATATCGCCTACGTGCTCAATACCCTTCTTGGCGGCGGCATGAGCTCGCGCCTGTTCCAAGAGATTCGCGAAAAGCGCGGCAAGGCTTATTCGGTCTATTCTTTTTCATCTTCTTATAAGGACGTCGGTTATTTCGGCGTGTACGCCGGAACCAGTCTCGAATCGACCGAGGAAGTCGTCGAGCTTATCGTCAAAGAGCTGCAAAAGCTCGCGGCGGGCGAAGTCAGCGATGTCGAGCTTAGCCGCACTCAAGGCCAATTGGTCGGCAGCATGATGCTCGGCTTGGAATCGACGGACTCCTGGATGAGCCACATCGCGCGCGATGAAATTTATTTCGGTAAGACAGTCACGACGGACGAGATTTGTCAGCAGATTCGCGCGGTGTCGCGCGACGACGTGATCGAGCTCGCGGACGCGCTTTTTGCCAGCGGCGCCATGACGCTGACGCTCTTAGGCGGCTTCGACGAGAATTTTCAAATCAAAAACCTACAATTGAATCATTGAGCAGCGCCATTGGGCCGCGCGCGGGTGAGAATCGGTGGAAGAAGTTCGGATTGAGATCAAGCGCCTGCGGCCGGGCCCGGCGTCGCTCGATCTGCCTGCTTATATGACCGAGGGCGCGGCGGGGATGGATCTTTGCGCCGATATCCAAACGGAGCTCGTGCTGGCGCCCATGGCGCGAGCTTTGATTCCCACCGGTATCGCGATTGCCCTACCACCCGGTTTCGAAGCGCAAATCCGGCCGCGCAGCGGCTTGGCTCTGAAGCAGGGTCTGACCCTGCTCAACAGCCCCGGCACGATCGACTCGGACTACCGCGGCGAGATTCAAGTGATCGCCATCAACCTAGGCAATGAGTCGATTCTCATTCAGCGCGGGCAGCGCATCGCACAAATGATCGTGCAGCGCGTCGTTCGCGCCCGGTGGCGCGAAGTCGATGACCTCTCGCTGTCGGCAAGACAAGACGGCGGGTTCGGACACACGGATGAAAAAGAGGGGCGCAATTAATCGCGCCCTCCATTCTCGCTGTCGGACGTCGCAGCATGATCCCGCGTTACACCCGGCCTGAGATGGGCCACATTTGGTCGGAAGAAAATGGTTTTCAAAAATGGCTCGAGGTCGAAATTCTTGCTGCCGAGGGTTTGGCGCGCCTCGGGAAAGTTCCCAAAGCCGCCATCACGCGCATTCGCAGGAAAGCGCGCTTTAATGTGAAGCGCATCCGCGCGATCGAAGCCGAGGTCAAGCACGAGATCATCGCGTTTTTGAGCTCGGTCGCAGAATCGATCGGCGATGACGCCCGCTATCTCCATGT
>Ga0184625_10001408_pt1 | contig 10030 bp, 8 predicted proteins | sample PLM3_30_b1_FD_133151 | JGI IMG/M metagenome (GOLD analysis project Ga0184625, IMG submission 133151) | Groundwater sediment microbial communities from an aquifer in East River, Colorado, USA - PLM3_30_b1 | ecosystem: Environmental > Terrestrial > Soil > Riparian zone | place: USA: East River... | reverse complement strand
AATATCCAAATTCAGGGTTGTGTCAGACATAAGTTTTAATGTCCTGTTAGCTACCTGCCTGCCTTCAACAGTTGTTTCAACCGTTTCCCATCCGCCCCTGGTGAATTTAAATTCATAATCTCCGGCGGCAACATTTGGAATGGTAATGGCGAACTTTCCATCCGATTCTTTTTTTAGTTTGAATTGTTCATCCTTAGGATTCCAGCCATTGAAGTTACCGGCTACATAAATGGATTCCGTCACCGAACTACCGGGCAGGGAATTTATACGGATGATAACCTTGTATTGGGCAGTTACAATTATCTGTTGGAAAATTGCAACAAAGAGTAACAGGACTAATCTCATTCAGTATTATTTTTCAAGATAGGTGCGCACTTTAGCATATAGTCCATCACTAAGGGGAACCAATGGCAAACGGAGGTGATTGCTAATCAGTTTCAATTCGGCAAGAAATGCTTTTACGCCGGCAGGATTATTTTCTGCAAACAATAATTCATATGCTTCCAGCATTCCATCATTGATTTGCTTAGCCGCCCTGAAATCACCCGCCAGGGATAATCTTACCATCTCACTGAAATTTCCGGGGAGGCAATTTGCAGCAACGCTGATCACTCCATCCATGCCGCAGGCAATTTGCGGTAGCACAAGGTTATCATCTCCACTCACTACCAGAAAATTTTCCGGTCTGTCCCGCAAGATCTGCATGCATTGCCCCATATCACCACTGGCTTCCTTGATGCCCAACACATTCTCTACCTCCCTGGCTAGCCGGATGGTTGTGGAAGCGTTTACGTTCCTGCCAGTGCGGCCGGGAACATTATAGAGAATAAGTGGTTTAGAAGATGCTTCCGCCAGTACCTCATAATGTTGGAACAATCCTTCCTGCGAGGGTTTGCTGTAATATGGACTGGCACTCAAAACAGCCACTGCCTTCTCCAAAGGAAATGTTTCAAGGTCACCAACAAGTTCAGTGGTGTTGTTTCCACCAATGCCAATCACAACTGGCAAGCGCCCATTTACTTTTTCAAAAGTGAAGTTGGCAATGGAGATTTTTTCGGCCCGGTCCAAAGTGGGTGTTTCACCGGTAGTGCCCAGTGTAACTATGTATTCAACTCCTCCCCTGATTACGAAATCGATCACATTATCCAGTGCATCGTAGTCAACTTCAAGGTTGCTTTTAAAGGGAGTTACAAGTGCTACGCCCGTTCCTTTGAGTATTGTTCGCAATGACATAGAGTAATTACTGGTTACAGGTTACTGGTTGCTGCTTACTGGTTATTGGTTGCAAGGTTGCAAGGTTGCAGGATACTGGATGCTGATTTGTGTGTATTCGTGAAAATTCGTGTTCAAAATAAGCCGAAGGCTTCTTAAAGTAACATGAATTCAGAATCTGAAATTTCCAAATTGTGAAGCATCTTCGAATTTAAACGAGAATCAAGTAACCAGCAACCAGTAACCAGCATACTGAATCAACTAATCACCTCCTGCCTCACCGCTTCTCCTTTAGGCAATTCGTCCCAGAATCCCATCCGGCAGTATTTGTCTATTCGCTTATTAACGCGATCGGTTGCATTCATTGATTTCAAATCTGCAATGGTGTTCAACAGGTAAGGCTTCAAGAGAGCAGCTGCCTCATTATAATCCCAGTGTGCACCACCAATTGGTTCCGGAATAATTCCATCGATCAATCCAAACTTATGCATGTAGTCGGCAGTCAGCTTCAATTGCTCCGCCGCTTTTTCTTTCATCTCCCAGCTGCGCCACAGAATGGAGCTACAGCTCTCTGGTGAGATAACCGTATACCAGGTGTTTTCAAGCATGAATACCCTGTCCCCAACGCCAATGCCCAACGCCCCGCCCGAGGCACCTTCTCCAATGATCACAACAATGATGGGAACTTTAAGCCTGCACATTTCATAGATATTCCTTGCAATGGCCTCACCCTGTCCTCTCTCTTCCGCTTCAAGACCGGGATAAGCACCCGGGGTATCGATCAAAGTAATGACCGGTTTGTTGAATTTCTCCGCCAGCTTCATCAGGCGCAATGCTTTCCTGTATCCCTCCGGGTTCGCCATTCCAAAGTTTCGCATTTGGCGCATCTTGGTATTCTGTCCTTTCTGCTGGCCAATCACCATAACGGTTTGCCCATCTATTTGTCCGAAACCCCCAACCATGGCCTTATCGTCTTTCACATTCCGGTCCCCATATAGTTCAACGAAATTGGTGAATATCTTCTCAATATATTTTAGTGTATAGGGGCGGTCTGGATGACGGCTCAATTGCACCCGTTGCCAACTGGTCAGGTGCTCGGTGATCTCTTTTCTCTTTTGAATCACCTGGTCTTCCAGTTTCCGGATAGAATCTGTTAGATCAACTTTTGATTTTTCGGCAGTTGTCTTCAACCGTTCGATATCATCAAACAAATCTTTGATCGGTTTTTCAAAATCGAGAAACTGTCGGTTTTTGTCTTGAGGCATAAAGAAATTATAAGCCGTAAAATTAAGGGAAGCAGATTAAAAGGCACAAGGTACAAGAGACAAGGCACAAGTAAGGCCCAAGGCTCAAGGTACAAGGATGGTACAGGGTGCAAGGGATAAAGAAGAACCAGGGCACACGCGACAAGAAGGTTCCAAGGCATATTTGTCGATTTCTCGATTGTCGATTGTCGATTCTCGACTGTCGATTCAAAATTCCTTCCTTCGTCAAGGCTAAGGCGGGCAAAGCACGATTGCCCCTTCAATCCCTCCCATTCCGGGAATATCTTTCATTGATTATGTAATTCTTCAATTGGCTTCATCTTTCCTAAAATGCAAGCAATGCCATTCAAATCAATAACCCTTGATCCCCGGTATTTCCAGGTGATCTTCCAGTTCGTCTTTCTAAGTTATGGAGTCCTGTTTTTGGAATGGAATACTGATTGGCCGCATTATTTGATCAGCATACTGGGTTGTGTTGTATTCAATTATTTGTTCGAATCCATTAAGCAAAAAAGGTGGTTGACGCTAACCGGGAAATCGGGATTCAGGTTATGGGGATTCAGCGTGTTAATCAGTGCCATGAGTCTCTGCCTCCTGTTGAAAACAAATCACTGGAGTACAAGTTTGCTTGCAGCCTTTTTGACCGTAAGTTCTAAATACATTTTTCGATTTCAGCAGAAGCACATTTTCAATCCATCTGCCTTTGGACTGGCTGCCACAATACTGCTCACAGGTGATGCCTGGTTATCACCGGGACAATGGGGAAGCAACGCCGTGATATTCTTTGCGATCATAACAATGGGAACTATTGTAGTTACACGAGTGCAAAAACTGGATGTAAGTCTTGCCTTCCTGCTCACCTTTGTTGGTCTTTTATACTGGCGACAGGTTTACGTGCTTGGCTGGCCGTTAGATCATTTCATTCATTCTGTAAGTACCGGCAGCCTGTTGTTGTTTTCCTTCTTCATGATCAGTGATCCAAGAACAACCCCAAATCATGCGGTTGCCAGGATACTTTGGGCTGTGGCTGTTGCCTTTGTAGCATTCTATTTGGCAGCGTTTAAATGGATGTACAATACACCCATCTGGGTATTAGTAGCTGCCGCACCCCTGGTTCCTTTACTGGATCGGGTTTTTAAATCGAAAGCATTTCAATGGAAACTCTCCACCATTCCCATTAACCCCTTTTTACCAATTAAAAAAATAGTCATGAAATCTTTTTTCAAGAAAATGGCCGCTTCATTATTAATGATGGCCATGATCACACATGAAGCAGCAGCCTTTTGTGGTTTTTATGTGAGTAAGGCAGACGGCACCTTAAAAAACAAAACCTCACAGGTGATCCTCGTTAGGGATGGAAACAGGACTGTGATTACCATGTATAACGACTTTCAGGGAAACCTGAAAGACTTTGCTATGGTTGTTCCGGTTCCCGTGGTATTGAAGAAGAGTGATATTAAAGTGGTGAGCCAACAAATATTTCAGACACTCAATGATTATAGCAAACCCAGGCTGGTTGAGTATTACGACCAGAATCCCTGCCAGGTGAGCTATAGAGAGATGGAATTGAAGCAATCCCTCCAGGGAAGCGTGCCAGGGGTAGCACTGCGTGGACTCTCATCCCGTGATGATAATAAAGTAAAAATTGAGGCAAAGTATCTGGTTGGTGAATATGATATACTTATTCTAAGTGCAACCGAATCTTCAGCTTTAAAATCCTGGCTTGATCAGAATGGGTATAAGATTCCCGCTAGCGCGGATGAAGTACTAGAGCCTTACATTAAGAGTAATCTCAAATTCTTTGTGGTGAAGGTGAATGAAAATGAATTGAAAAAACTCCAGGGAAATTTTCTTCGGCCTTTACAGATTAGTTTCAATTCGCCAAAATTCATGCTCCCCATTCGTTTGGGAATGGCAAATGCCGATGGCGACCAGGACATGATTGTATATGCCTTCACCAAAAAAGGAAGGATCGAATGCACGAATTATCGCACCTTCTCTCTCCCAACGGGAAAGAATATTCCTCTCTTCGTTCAAAACAACTTTGGAAACTTTTACGCCAATCTCTTCCAGCATCAATGGCAAAGAGAAGGGAAAGCAGTAGCCATGCTGGAATATGCATGGGATGTAAGTCCCAAGAATTTTGTGAAGTGCGACCCTTGTGTGGCTACTGCACCTTCTGTGCAAGACCTGGTACAATCCGGCGTGTGGTGGATAAATCGTAACTGGAATGATTATAATGACTTGGATGAAGACGAAGCTTATTCTGACAAAGTATTCTTTACGCGTTTGCATGTACGTTATAACCGATCGGCTTTTCCACAAGACCTGCAATTCCAGGTAACACCCAATGTGGAGAATTACCAGGCACGCTATATCATCACGCATCCGGCTACTGGTGATTTCAATTGCGAGGCAGGAAAGAAATACCTGAAAGAATTGAAGAAGCGCCGCCAGGATGAGATGCAAATGCTCAGTTACCTTACTGGAAGGGGATATGATGATTGGGACGTACTGGTAAAAAGCCCGGAAGAGAAATTCATACCTGCAGAAGCCTCTTATTCTCATGTTGCAAGCAGTCTTAACAAAAAAGAAGAGACAAGAAACGGAATCTTCTTTGTAGCAATTGCCTTTATTGGCCTGGCTTCATTGCTGGGTCTGGGACAGGTTAGGAGAGACGTGTAGGAGAACGTGAGTATTTGGTATTGGGTATTGGCTATTGGGTATTGAGGATAGGGATTCTGCCTAGTACCTAATACCTTTTACCTATTTTCAGTCAACTCAATATTGCGCATTCGTTGCTCCTGGTGCATTAGGATTTGAAGTATCCTTCATGGTACTATCTTTCTTTGTAGTATCCTTGTCAGATTGAGTACTGGTAGTGCTGTTGTTGTTGGTACAGGCGAAGAGGAGAATGCAGACCAGGGAGAGGGAAATGATCTTTCTCATAAAAAGATGTTTTTAGTTGGAGTTAATGGAGGAAGTGGATCAATCTTGAAATTACTGAATTATCTCTTTACCTCGCACGCAAAGCCTATAAGGAAGGGAAGCCCCGTGTCTATTGGGCTACAAGATGTTTATCGAACCCAAGTTCCACCAGGCGCTCGTATGCCTCCCAGACTTCGGATGGAATTGCCTGGTACACCTGGAATCCTTTATCAGGATAGAGCCTGATCCGTTGCAGGTCGCCCACCATGATATTGATCACCCTTTCCAGTGGGATCTCCTCGTTAGGATAATCATCAAATGAGATTTGAGGTGAGGTTACAATTAGTTCTTTATCGGGCCAATGCTTTTTGAAGGTGGCATAACTTCTCCTCTCCATGTATGGCTTCTGCACCAGGATAAACCGGTGCGGATTAAGTTTGTTCTGCTGTAATAGTTGCTTGGTAAATATTATATTCTCACCTGTATTGGTAGACTTATTTTCTATAAATATCGCCTCAGATGGAACCCCTTTTTCCAGCGCAATCAAGGCAAATAACTCGGCTTCAGATTTTTTCCAAAGGCCTTTCGTGAGGTTTCCTAACCCGCCTGAGAAAATAAGAACAGGGGCCATACCCTCCATGTAAAGTTCAGCAGCCCGGTCTGCAACCCTTAGGTCGTGGCTCCCTAAAGCAAGGATGCAATCCGACTTTTCAACAACATGATCCACGTGATGGAAATTCCACAACAACCTGGCGAGACGAATTATTTCATCATTTATCATATTTTTCCAGCCTGGAATGAGCCAATTTTGCCCGCGGCCGAATTCAAACTTAAAGCATCTAAACTGGCTTAAGAAATCTTGAATGGAGATTTCTCGTTTCACAACTGCACAGCTAAACCTAACAGTATATCATGAGATCTGTATTTACATTCATTTGGATCTTCCTGGTGACTAGCTGCTCTTCAATAAAAAATATAACCACCAAAATTTCCGGCGCAGCCCAAGGCACTACCTATCATATTACTTATCTCTCGCCAGGAGGCATCAGTTTTAAAAAAGAGCTGGATTCCCTGCTTTCAGACCTGGATTCCTCCCTTTCCACTTATGTTCCCATTTCCGTTATTTCAAGAATCAACAGGAACGACAGCAGTGTTCTTGCTGATGGTTATTTTATAGATGTGTTTAACAAAGCGATGGAGGTATCAGAAAAAACGGGAGGATCCTTTGATGTTACTGTGGCCCCTATTATCAATGCATATGGATTTGGATTCACCAAGAGAGCAAACGTGGACAGCGCCATGATCGATAGTCTCCTGGATTTTATAGGATACAAGATGGTAAAACTGAAAGGAAATAAACTGGTAAAATCCCGACCGGAGGTGATGCTTGATTTTAACGCCATTGCGCAGGGATATTCAGTAGATGTTCTGGCTTCTTTTCTCGAGAGCAAAGGAATTGATCACTACCTGGTGGAATTGGGTGGTGAGGTTAAATCAAAAGGGAAAAATGAAAAGAACGCGTATTGGAGAGTGGGTATTGAGCAGCCCAAAGAAACGGATGATCAAGAAAGGCCACTGGAGGCTATTGTGGGGTTGCGGAATGCGGCCCTGGCTACTTCTGGGAATTATAGAAAATTCTATGTGGAGAACGGCAAGAAATATTCCCACATTATTGATCCTCATACCGGGTATCCTGCCAGGCACAACCTCCTCAGCACTACAGTGATTGCCAAAGATTGCATGACAGCCGATGCTTATGCAACCGCATTTATGGTGATGGGGTTGGCAAACTCAATACGGTTTCTTGATAGCCACAAAGACTTGAGATTGCAGGTCTTTTTTATTTATGATGAAGATGGGAATTGGAAAACTTATACTTCAGAAGGATTGAAAAATCAGATAAAGGAAGTCCACTAGATCTAAAGTCCAATAGATCTTGTAAGATGTAACTAGTAACCTGCAACCTGCAACCCAGCTTCGCTACTTCGCGAGCCTCATACCTTCGTCGGACAAGCCAGCATCCAGCCTTCGCAAATCCCGATAGCTATCGGGACGGCTGGCAAAGCCTGCATCCGGCATCCTGTATCCTTCGTCACGAATGAAACAGATAGTGCTGCAGAATGTAGGCCAGGGCGCCACCGAAATAGCCCAGTAGCGCAATGAAGGAAATCTTCTTCAAATACCAGATGAAATCAATTTTTTCCATCCCCATTGCAGCAACTCCTGCGGCAGATCCTATGATGAGGCAACTGCCACCAGTACCCGCACAGTATGCAATGAATTCCCATATATAATGATCCGTGGGATAAGCTTGCAGATCATACATTCCCATGGTGGCAGCTACCAGGGGCACATTGTCCACGATGGCAGAAAGCAGGCCAATGGAAATGACGATGATATTCAGGTTGCCGATCGTTTTATCCATATAGGTAGCCAGGTTAGCCAGCTGGTGAGTAGATTCAAGGGCAGCAATTGCCACAAGAATTCCAAGAAAAAAGAGAACGGTGGAAACATCAACTTTTCTTAATGCGTGAACCACCGAATAAACATCTTTATCTTCTTCATTCTTTCCCTGGTGGATGATTTCAGTTACAAGCCAAAGAATACCAAGGCCGAACAGTATTCCCATGAAAGGAGGCAGGTCAGTAATTGTTTTGAAGACTGGGACAAACATCAAGGCTCCTATTCCCAATATCAAAATCAAATTCTGCTCAAAACTTGTTGTCTTAATTTTTCGGTCGGGTCCATTGTTTATTTCACCCGTCGATTTCCCCTTAACACGGAAAGAAAGCACTAGCAATGGAATCATCAGGCAAATCATACTGGGTAAAAACAATTTCATCATGATATTCACCGTGGTGATCTGTCCTCCAATCCAAAGCATGGTGGTAGTAACATCGCCAATGGGACTCCACGCCCCACCTGCATTGGCTGCAATCACTACCATACCAACAAAGTACATCCTGGTAGTACGATCACTGACTAGTTTTCTCAACAATGAAACCATTACTATGGTGGTGGTGAGGTTATCCAACACCGAGGAGAGGAAGAAAGCTACCAGGCTAATGATCCAGAGTAATTTTCGCTGGTCTTTCGTTTTAATTTTACTGGTAATGACTTCAAATCCATCATGCGCGTCGATGATCTCCACAATGGTCATTGCACTTAGGAGGAAAAAGAGAATAGAAGAGATTTCGCCAAAATGTCCGTATAGTTGTTCATCGATCAGGTTCCTGTTCGCGCTTCCCAGAATATAAATGGTCCAGCACAATACCCCGGTGAGTATGGCAGATGCTGTTTTGTTGATCCGGATGGGACGTTCAAGGGCGATGGCCGTATATCCAAGGATAAAGGTTATGATGATGAGTATATCCATAGTCTATGACTGCATATTATTGCAACATCCTTCACGCGATTTTGTTGACCTGATAATTAAATTGGAATATAAGCAGGAAAACTGAATTGCTGAATTAGCTTTGAGTGATTCAATTTTTTTACATTCGAGGTTATGAGAAATCAACACGCAATCCCTCTAATATTCCTGTTGCTCTTCCCCTGCTTTGCCATTTCTCAACAGTTGAGAGAAGCAAAAGGAGTGATCTTTGATAGTGATATGGGGCCCGACTATGATGACGTAGGCGCCATCGCCTTATTGCATGCTTACGCCGATAGTGGTCACATAAAAATACTGGCCACCATTGCCAGCACCAATTATGAAGGTGTTGCCGGCGTATTCAATGTCATCAACACCTACTTCAACCGACCGGGAATTCCCATAGGGGTTCCAAAAAAGAAAGGCAGTAATATCAGAGACGGGCAGCATTGGTCAGATACCTTAATCGCCAACTACCCACACGCCATCAAAAGGAATGCTGAAGTGGAGGAAGCTGTTGATGTATATCGAAAGGTATTGGCGCAACAACCCGATAATAGCGTCACCATCATCACCGTAGGCTTTCTCACTAATCTTTCTGCACTCTTGCAATCATTGCCCGATGAACATTCACCATTGAAGGGACAAGAACTGGTGAAGAAAAAAGTGAAACAGTTGGTGAGCATGGCAGGCTGGTTCCCTTCGGGCAAGGAATATAACGTGCGGATTGATTCAACAGCTTCTCAATATTTATTTACCCATTGGCCATCTCCAATATTGATGAGTGGATTTGAAATCGGTTGGAAAATAAGATCGGGTTTGCCTCTTGTGAATAATGATAAAATAAGAAAGAGCCCGGTGAAGGATGTGTTTCGAATTTCTATCCCCATGTCAATAAGTGATAGTGCAGGGAGAATGAGTTGGGATGAAACGGCAGTTTTGGTTGCTGCCAAGGGATATGAACCCTGGTATTCCATTGTGAAAGGCACCATGCTCGTCAATAAAGACGGAAGCAACCGCTGGTCTGCAGATGGTGGTCAACATGCATACCTGGTGGAGGTGCAGCCTCCTGCAATTGTGGAGGAAATTATTAACCGGGTAATGCAACACCAACCCAAGAGGTAAGAAACAAGGCACAAGGTACAAGGCACAAGGCACAAGGAAGGTCCAAGAAGGAAGGAAGAACAAGAAAGAAAGCCAAGACTAAAGGATTGAAAGGGCGATCAAACCGTTACACGTTACCCATCTTATT
>Ga0184625_10001407_pt1 | contig 10047 bp, 9 predicted proteins | sample PLM3_30_b1_FD_133151 | JGI IMG/M metagenome (GOLD analysis project Ga0184625, IMG submission 133151) | Groundwater sediment microbial communities from an aquifer in East River, Colorado, USA - PLM3_30_b1 | ecosystem: Environmental > Terrestrial > Soil > Riparian zone | place: USA: East River... | reverse complement strand
GAAGTAGGTGGCGACAGGGAGAAGCCTCAGTGAACTTGTCGTTCTCGTCGGTGGCAAGCTCATTGGAGAGGGCGCTACGATCATCGGCAAAGTAGCGTCGATCGACGAAGCCGGCCCGGGCGACATCACTTTTCTCAGCAATCCGCGCTATCGGCGTTTCTTGGCGCAGTGTCGAGCGAGCGCGGTTATCGTCGGTCCCGGGATCATCGATGAAGGCCGACGAGATGCGACGTTGAGCTTTATTGAAGCGGCCGATCCGTATCTTGCCTTTGCCAAGATCTTCCAGCTCTTTTGCCCCGCGCCGCAATTTAGTAACGAGGTGAGTCCCGGAGCTTTTGTCGATGCCAGCGCCATTCTTGCCGAAAAGGTAACTATTTTCGCCGGTGCTTTTGTCGGTAAACGCGTTCGGATTGGCACGGGCACGGTGCTTTTTCCCGGCGTCTTTGTCGGTGACGATGCTCAAGTGGGCGGCGATTGCATCCTTCATCCGAATGTTGTGGTGCGCGAAGCCTGCCGGTTGGGCGAGCGCGTGATACTGCACGCCGGCGTAGTGATCGGTAGCGATGGATTCGGGTATGCGGGCAGCGGCGCTCAACGTATCAAGATTCCCCAGACCGGGATCGTCGTCCTGGAAGACGACGTTGAAATCGGTGCGAACACTACGGTAGATCGCGCCACGATCGGACGAACCGTGATTGAGCGCGGCGTCAAAATCGACAATCTGGTGCAAATCGCCCACAATGTGGCGGTGGGCGAGTATTCGGTGATCGCGGCGCAGGCCGGAGTTGCGGGCAGCTCGCGTTTGGGGCGAAACGTGACCTTGGCTGGGCAAGTAGGCGTGGTCAATCATATTGAAATCGGAGATGGCGCGATGATCGGTCCGCAATCCGGAATCGCCCAGTCCGTGCCTTCCGGCGCCGTGCTTTCCAGCGGTATCGCGGCGGCGCCGCATCACGAATGGTTAAAGGTCATGGCTTTGCTTCCCCAACTTCCCAAGCTGTGGAATGCGGTGCGGCGCTTGGAGAAGCAGTGTGCGGGCATGCTCAAAGGGAAGGAAAAGGAGTTGGATCGCGATGCTGAGCGTTAACGACATCTTCAAATACATTCCGCACCGTTACCCGTTCTTGCTCGTCGACCGAATTTTGGAAATCCAGGGTGAGGAGAAGATTATCGGGATCAAGAACGTCACCATCAATGAACACTTCTTTCTCGGCCATTTTCCGCACCGACCGGTGATGCCAGGAGTGTTGATCTGTGAAGCGATGGCGCAAGTGGGCGCTATTTTTGCCCACAACGCGCGCGGCGGCATGGCGGACAATCGAGTTTTTGTGCTTACCGGCTTGGACAACGTAAAGTTTAAACGGCCGGTGGAGCCCGGCGATCAATTGCGCATGGAGCTTACCTGTTTGAAGCGGCGCGGCTCGTTTTGGAAAATGCAGGGAGTCGCCACAGTGGACGGCAATCTCGTGGCGCAGGCGGAAATCTCCGCGATGGAAATCGAATTGGCCTGAAGAGCGTTTGGTGAAATGAGCCGAGTGCACCCAACGGCGATTGTCGATGCGCGCGCCGAGATCGACGGCGATGTTCAGATCGGTCCTTATTGCGTCATCGGCGCCGGCGTGAGGATCGGCAAAGGGTGTCGAGTTCATTCTCACGCGGTCATTACCGGGCGCACCACGCTCGGCGAAGGCAACGTGGTATTTCCTTTCGCGAGTATCGGTGACACGCCGCAGGATCTCAAATATAAGGGCGAACCGAGCGAGCTTTTGATCGGCAATCGCAACACGATCCGCGAGTATGTTTCGCTCAATCCGGGGACCACAGGCGGCGGCATGGTGACCCGGGTGGGCGATCAGAATCTCTTGATGATGCAGTGCCACATCGCCCATGATTGCCTCCTCGGCGATCGTAACGTCGTCGCCAACGGCGCCACGCTCGGCGGCCACGTCGTGATCGAGGATTTCGTGATCGTGGGTGGGCTGGTCGGAATCCATCAATTCGTGCGCATTGGCACGGGAGCTATCCTCGGCGCCGGCTCGATGGTTTCCAAGGACGTGCCACCGTACTGTAACGCCACGGGCGACCGCGCCAAGCTGCACGGGCTAAACCTCGAAGGTCTCAAGCGCCGGGGTTTCGACAAGACCGTGATCGCCTTGCTGCGCAAAGCCTATCGCATTGTCTTTCAATCGGCCCTCAGAACCGAGGATGCCCTGAAAAAAATCCGCGAAGAATTGCCAGCGATTCCCGAAATTGAAAAATTTGCTTCCTTCATTGCACAGTCCGGGCGCGGGGTTTGTCGCTGAGTCAACGCTTTTAACTGCTTCGACGCAGAGCAATTATCTTTCCTTGAAGAAGTTAGGATTAATTGCGGGCAATGGCAAGTTCCCTCTGCTTTTCGCCGAGGAGGCGAAACGCGAAGGCTATCGCGTTGTCGCCGCTGCCCATTATGGCGAGACCGAGAAGACAATCGGTGAAGCTGCCGACGAGGTCACCTGGGTCTATGTCGGCCAGCTGGGTAAAATTATCGGCGTCTTTCAGCGCGCCGGCGTAACCGAGGCTGTAATGGCGGGTGGCATTCGCAAAGTGAAATTGTTCGGCAATTTTCGTCCCGATTTGCGCGGCGCGCGATTTCTGGCCAAGCTCAAAAGCCGGGAAGACGACGCTTTGCTCCGCGGCATTGCTGAAGAGCTCGCGGCCGACGGTATTCGGGTCTTGGAATCGACGCTTTGCCTGCCGCATATCATTGCCACGGCCGGCGTGCTAACCAGGCGGGCGCCGCGCCGGGAGGAGTGGAACGATATCAAGTTGGGTTTTCGCACCGCAAAGGAAGTAGGCCGCTTGGGCATTGGTCAAACAGTCGTAGTCAAGCATCAAATCGTGGTTGCCGTCGAGGCGGTGGAAGGCACCGATGCGGCGATTGAGCGCGGCGGACGACTGGCCAAGCCCGGCTGTGTGGTGGTGAAAGTGAGCAAACCGCAGCAAGATCTGCGCTTCGATGTGCCCGCGGTCGGCGTCGACACCGTGTATCGTCTGCATGAAATCGGCGGAACGGTTCTGGCGGTCGAAGCGGGCAAGACAATTTTATTGGAGAAAGAAAGTTTGTTGAGCCAAGCCGACGCCTATGGGATTTCCGTCGTCGGGGTCAGCGGTGAGGAATAGATGGCTATGGCGGAGAACGGAATCGCAAGCGGTGTCGTCGGCGTCGGCTACCTTGGCAAATTTCACGCCGAAAAATACGTCGCATCGACTAAGGCGAAGCTTGTCGCCGTGGCCGATATTGATGCGGCGCGCGCGGCGGCGGTCGGCGCGACGGTTCGCGCCGCAGCGCTGACGGACTATCGGGAAATGTTTGGCCGGGTGCGTTGCGTCAGCATCGCCGTGCCGACGCGCCTGCATTTTCAGGTGGCGCGCGATTTTATCGAAGCCGGCATCGACGTACTGGTTGAAAAACCGCTTACGGCGGATATCGCCGAGGCACGCGAGCTTGTGCAATTGGCGCAGGCAAAAAACGTCATTCTTCAGGTCGGTCATCTCGAGCGCTTCAATCCGGCGATCCGCCGTCTCGAAGGAGTCATTCGTGAGCCCAAGTTTGTCGAGTGCCACCGGCTGGCGCCATTCATTGAGCGCGGCACTGATGTCGACGTGGTCCTGGACCTGATGATTCACGATATCGACGTGATCGCGAGTTTGGTCCGTGCCCCGGTCGAACGGGTCGAGGCGGTCGGGGTCCCGGTCTTGACCGATAAACCGGATATCGCCAATGCGCGGATCAATTTTACCAATGGTTGTATTGCCAATGTGACCTCGAGCCGGGTTTCGCTCAAACGCGAGCGCAAGATTCGCTTTTTTCAGCCCGATGCCTATATCTCGATCGATTATGATCAGCGCCGCGCGCAGATTTTCTACAAGCCCGCGCCAGGCGCGGGATGGCTCGACATCCGCACGGAATCCATCGAAATCAAAGAAGGTGACGCGCTTGCGGACGAAGTCGACTCTTTTCTGGATTGCGTGGCCAGCAGGAATCTCCCTTTGGTCGGCGGCGCGGAGGGTTTGCGCGCTCTCGAGATCGCCTCGCTGATCAGCGCGCAGCTGTGACCGTCCGTTCTGGTAACTCATGGCATCACAGCGCAGAGAAATCATGTTGGTAGTCGGCGAAGCCTCCGGCGACGCGCACGGCGCCCAATTGGTCGACGCCTTGCACGAAAAAGAGCCCGCGCTGAAAGTCTACGGGGTCGGCGGTGAACAATTGCAACGAACCCGGTTCGAGACGCTTTTCAGCGTCGCCAAATTGACCGGCATGGGTCTCGTCGAACTGGCCGGCAACTTGAAAAACCTTTGGCGCGCTTACTCGATCCTCAAACAGGCGCTGCGAGAGCGGCGGCCCAACTTGTTGGTGCTGATCGACTTCCCTGAATTCAATTTGCGCTTGGCCCGTTATGCCAAGTCGTTGCGCATTCCAGTTCTCTATTACGTGAGCCCGCAAATCTGGGCGTGGCGTAAAGGACGGGTACGCCAAATCGCCCGTTGGGTTGATCGCATGGCGGTGATCTTTCCGTTCGAGGCACCCTTTTACCAACGCCACGGCATCAATGCAACGTTCGTCGGCCATCCGCTTTTGGAAACCGTCAAAGCCGACAAAAGCCGGGAGGAAACTCTGGCTAAACTTGGGCTCGATCCCCAACAACCGGTCATCGCCTTGTTGCCGGGCAGCCGGCTTGCCGAGATCAGTCAGCATTTGCCGGTCATGCGCGACGCGGCGGTGCGGCTCCGCCGCGAACGGCGGGTACAATTTTTTTGCGTGCGCGCGACCACGATCGCTGCGGCGGAGGTCCTCTCGATACTCGACGGGTCGGCGCCGTCCATTTCCGTTGTTGACAGCGATCGCTACAATGCCGTGCACGCCGCCGACTTGGTCTGGACGGCTTCGGGGACGGCCACGCTGGAAACGGCTTTGCTCGGCCGGCCGATGATTATTGTTTATCGTGTATCCTGGTTAACTTATTGGATCGCGCGCTGGCTCGTGCGCGTCGACCACATCGGCATGGTCAATTTGATCGCCGAGGAACGGCTGATGCCGGAACTCATCCAAAGCGATATGAATTCAGAGCGGCTCGCCGCGGAGACGCGCCTCTTGCTCGACGACACCAAGGCACGCACCGGCATGGTTGAAAAGCTGGCCAAGCTGCGCGAGCGCTTGGGCACGCCGGGAGCGGCGCAACGGGTGGCGGACCTTGCTCTTGGGATGATGCGCTAAAAAAGGCGGTACGTGAGTGAAGTATTACATTCGACTCTTGGGTTATTTGAAGCCCTATGTTTGGCCCTATTTCATTTTGGGAATGGTCTGCATGCTCGCCTTCGGCGCCACCGATGGCGCGATCCCATTTTTGGTCCAGCACATCATGGACGATGTTTTTGCGCGCAAGGATCAGACGGTTTTATCCTATTTGCCGCTGGTGGTGATCGGTATCTTTGCCTTCCGCGGTTTCATGAACTTCGGTCAAAGCTATCTCAACGATTATGTGGGACTGCGCATCATCAACGACGCCAGAAATCAGCTCAATCGCCATTTTCAATCCCTGTCGTTGTCGTTTTTTCTCAGAAATCCGACCGGCACACTACTCACACGGGTCAACAGCGATGTCCAGCTCGTGCGCTACGCGATCACCGACGCGCTCGCATCCTTCTTGAAGGACGCGACCTCGCTCGTGGTGTTGATGGTCGTGGCTTTTCTGAAGGACTGGGTGCTCGCGTCCATCGCATTCTTTGTCTTTCCGGCTTCTGTCCTGCCGATCATGCGGTTGAGTAAACGCATTAAACGGCTGACCCGGCGCGGTCAGATCAGCACCGGCACGCTTACCTCGCTCCTGCAAGAGAGCATTCAGGGCAATCGCATCGTCAAGGCGTTCGGCATGGAAAGCTATGAAGACCAGCGCTTCATGCAAGAAAATTGGAAACTCTTCAAGCAGTCGCTCAGGGCCAGCCGCATCAAGGCGGTCGTTTCACCGTCGATGGAACTGCTCGCGTCCTTCGCGATCGGCGGCGTGGTTTGGTATGGCGGTTGGAGCGTGATCGCCGGCGGCCGCACCCAAGGCGAGTTCATGGCGTTTATGGCCGCGATGTTTTTAATGTACGGACCATTTAAAGGGCTGAGCCGAACCTACACCAGTGTTCATCAGGGTCTCGCCGGAGCGGAGCGCGTTTTCGAAATGTTGGATGAAAAGCCGGCAATCGATGACAAGCCGGATGCGAGGGAGGCGAAGCCGTTTGCGGAAAAAATCGAGTTTCGTGGCGTTGATTTTGCTTACGCTGACGCGCCGGTCTTGAAGCGCATCAATTTGATCATCGAAGCCGGGCAGATGGTGGCGTTGGTTGGCATGAGCGGCGTCGGCAAGAGCACGTTGGTCGATCTCATTCCACGCTTCTATGACGTCGATGCCGGTTCGTTAACGCTCGATGGCGTCGACGTGCGCGATTTGACCGTGCGCTCCTTGCGCGCACAGATCGGCATCGTCACCCAGCACACCTTTCTATTTAACGATACAGTGCGGAATAATATTGCCTATGGCTCTCTGGATCGCGACATAGAGGCCGTGATCGCGGCGTCGAAGGCGGCGCACGCGCACGACTTTATCATGGCGATGCCCAACGGCTACGATTCGATGATCGGCGAAATGGGTATGCAATTATCGGGAGGGCAGCGCCAACGCCTAGCCATCGCCCGAGCGCTGCTCAAGAACGCGCCGATTTTGATTCTTGACGAAGCCACCTCGGCGCTGGATACGGATTCCGAGCGTCTGGTGCAAGATGCCCTCGAGCATCTTATAGCGACTCGCACGACAATTGTGATCGCGCACCGCTTGTCGACGGTGCGCCGCGCTGATCGGATCGTGGTGATGGTCGATGGCGCGATCGCGGAAGAGGGAAGCCATGAAGAACTGCTCGCGAAAAACGGCGAATACAGCCGGTTGTATTCCATTCAGGCGTTAGAAGACCGTGAACCGGAACAGCGGGAAGTATTGCATTAAAGGTCGGGCCCGGCGTGTGGTATTTGCTTTACAATATTACCTTGACGATCGGCTTTTTGGCCGTGTTGCCGTTTGTGCCGTTGATTTACTTGCTCGGCCCGCGCTATCGAGACGGTCTTGGGCAACGCTTTGGGATTTACCCGCCAACCGTCGACGCGGTTTTGCGCGCTGCCCGGCCGGTGTGGATCCATGCAGCCTCGGTCGGCGAGGTTCGCGCCGCGGCTCCGCTCGTGCGTGCGCTCAAGACGAGCGCCCCCGCGCGAAAAGTTTTGCTATCCACGTTCACCGCCACGGGCCATCGGATCGCGGCGCAAACGGCAGGCGTCGACGCGGCGATTTTCCTGCCCTTAGATTTTTCCTGGACGGTCCGCCGTGCGTTGACAAGAATTCATCCGGTGCTGCTGGTGTTCATCGAAACCGAGATTTGGCCCAATCTCTTGCGTGAATCGTTTCGCCGCGGTATTCCGACGCTGCTCTTGAGCGGGCGGCTGTCGGCCAAGGCATTTTCGCGATATGCGCGCTGGCGTCCCTTTTTCCGCCGGGTTCTTGGATGTTTCACATTTTTTGGCATGCAGTCGACCGAGGACGCGGCGCGGCTCCAAGGGCTTGGCGCGGATGAAAAAAAAATCTCGGTAGTTGGTAGCTTGAAGTTTGCCGCCGGCCCGACCGAAGAGCAGTTGGGGACCTTGAGCGCGGCGCGCGATCCGGATCGGTATTTGCTCGTCGCCGGCAGCACCCATCGCGGCGAGGAAGAGATCTTGCTCGAGGCGCTCGCGCTCTCTCGCGCCCGCTTTCCGTCGCTTTCGATGGTGATCGCGCCGCGCCATCCCGAACGTTTCGACGATGTGGAGAAGTTGTTGCGGAGCAGCCCGTTCGATTTTCAGCGAAGGTGTGGAATCGAGCCGGACCGATACTTTGAAAAAGACATCCTGCTGCTCGATACCGTCGGCGAATTGCCGAACTTTTTTGCCGCCGCCGATATTGCCTTCGTCGGCGGCAGTCTGGTCGATGCCGGAGGACACAACGTTTTAGAGCCGGCGCGTTTGCAAAAGCCGGTGCTGTTTGGCCCGTACATGAGTAATTTTGCGCGCATTGCTGGCGAAATGAAGCAAGGAGGAGGCGCCATCGAAGTCGACGGTGCGGCCGACCTGGCGCATAGATTGATCGAGCTATTGAACGATGCAGAGGCGCGGCTCCGCATGGGCAAACTCGCGTCCCAATTCGCCGGGGCCCATCAGGAGGCCTTCACGCGCAATTTGGTTTTGGCGCAACGCTATCTATGAAATTGTTAGTGCAACGAGCCGTCCGTTAAGTGTCTATGAGGACGGTGTCGGTTCGTGAGGTGTGGGAGCGCACGGGGGCGCGCGGAAAGCTTTTGTGGTTATTGTTGCTGCCGGTATCGCTTTTCTACGCTGTCGCCGTGCAACTTCGCAATTCGCTTTACACCTTGGGCTGGGTGAAATCGGCGCGCCTACCCAGACCGGTGATCAGCATCGGGAATCTCACCGTCGGCGGCACCGGCAAGACGCCGACCTGCTTATGGCTCGCGGAGGAGCTGAAAAGTCACGGATTGAGCGTCGGAATTTTGAGCCGCGGATATCGTCGTGAAGAAACTCGACCGCTCGTTTTACAACCGCAAAGCGCGGATGTTTCGACCCTGGACAACCATGCGGATGTAGCCAAGTCAGGCGATGAGCCGTTGATGATGGCACGTCTTTATGGCCAGACTATCGGCATCAGCAAGAACCGGAGTGCGGCCGCCGCTGAGCTGTTGCGGCAGAGCGACGTGGATGTTTTTATTCTCGACGATGGTTTTCAGCATCGTCGTGTTAAGAGGGACGTCGACCTATTATTGATGGGCGCCGAATTTTCCGGCTGGACTCTTCCCGCCGGACCCTTTCGCGAGCCGCGGCGAAACTATCGTCGCGCTGATTTCTTTCTGGTTACCGGCGCGCACGAAGATTGGCGCACGGTCATTCCCGTTAACCGCGCGGAAACGAGTTTCGCCGCTTCTTTGCAAGCGGTCTCGCTATTGAGTTTGGACTCACGACGCCGTAAGGAATTTCCCTTGACGCTACTTTACCGCAGTAAAATTTTGACTGTTACCGGAGTCGCCGATCCCAGGGGATTGTATCGGATGATCCACGAATGGGAAGGTGAGATTGTCGAGACCCTCGAGTTCCCGGACCACCATTCCTATACCACTCGGGACTGGCAGCAAATCAATCGGGTCGGCCGCCTCGTCGATTTGATCGTTACGACTGAGAAGGATATTTTGAAGCTAGTGCGTTTTCCATTTGCAAAAGATAAACTGTTGGCGCTACGGGTAGCTATGAACGTGGAAAACGGTTCAGCGCTCGTGCAATCGATTGTCGCTAGAATTAATCAAGCGCGGAGCTGCGCTCAGGCATGAAAAGAGCCTGAGTGGAATTTGCGTGGCGATTTACGAGACGTGATTTGGCGTTATTGGTGAAAGAAGGGTATCAATGAAGTCGCTGATCACAGGTGTTGCCGGTTTTATCGGTTCGCATCTCGCCGAACGGCTCCTCGCGGCTGGGCACGAGGTTACGGGCATCGACAATTTCCTCGATAATTATCCGCGCCCATTCAAAGAAAAGAATCTCGCGGCGTTTTCCCGCCACGACAAGTTTAGGTTCCTTAACCAAGATCTGTTGCAAAGCGATTTGGCAAAACTCTTACACGACGTTTCCTACGTGTTTCATCTCGCCGGCCAACCCGGCGTTCGTTCCAGTTGGGGACGTGAATTCACCCGATATACGGAAAATAATATCACGGCGACGCAATTGCTCTTGGAAGCGTCGAAGGGTCTGTCGCTCGCGAAATTCGTCTATGCGTCGACCTCATCGGTCTATGGCGATACCGACGATTTGCCCATGCGCGAAGAAGGGCTAACTCGACCGGTGTCTCCTTACGGTGCGACTAAGCTTGCCGCCGAACATTTGTGCCATCTGTACTGGAAAGCTTTTGCCGTGCCGACCGTTTCGCTGCGCTTTTTTACCGT
>Ga0184625_10001406_pt1 | contig 10052 bp, 5 predicted proteins | sample PLM3_30_b1_FD_133151 | JGI IMG/M metagenome (GOLD analysis project Ga0184625, IMG submission 133151) | Groundwater sediment microbial communities from an aquifer in East River, Colorado, USA - PLM3_30_b1 | ecosystem: Environmental > Terrestrial > Soil > Riparian zone | place: USA: East River... | reverse complement strand
GTATCTATTTGTTTTCGTGCACGCATCGTTGCCTCCTAATCTTTTTGCTTATTTTTGCTTTTGAGCAACGCTCATGCCAGCCACTGCAATCATCGCGAATTCCCTTTAATAACTTCCAACTAAGAAGCGTCTGGGTTCATTCACGCAGCGCAAAATCTGCGAAGTTGCCTATCATCCGCACGATTTTTCCTGACAAAATGTCCGCGATTATACTTTCGCTGGCGCTTCCTCGGTTGTGCTAATCAGGAGATCTTGGTTGAGCGGCGGAGGCTAACAGGCGCGCGGGGGACGATCTAAATCTCGCCGTGAGAAGACGAAGGATTTTTCCTAGCTCAGAGTGTCGAGAAATCCGAACAATCATTTTTGCCCGAATAGATTTCGCTCCTCCTCTAAGCTCTTGATAACACGCTTATTCGCCTATACCGGCAAATTTGGCACATGCTTTGTAGAATATTCGCACAGAGCTAAAAAGCTCGTGTCAACGCTAGCCGCGAGCTTGACCCAATGGGGTTGCGAATTCTTGGGCGGTGCCGCAGTGGGGAGTCTAGCGACCGGGGCGGGGTATGAATACAAGTCCAAGCGGCAAATGGATCGCCTCGAAGCCGATTACCGGAACGAACGGATATCGCGAGGCGAGTATGAAAAGCGCAAGAGCCAAATCGAACGCGGGTCGATCATCTATTAGAGCTAGATCGAGTCGGGCCTAGATCGAGCGACGCAAGTCGCCATTGGCGGGCAGTGGATTTGATGTAGTCGCGCACAGGATGGGGAATCTCCACGCCTGTGCGCGAATCTTTTATTTTTATGATGTTAGTGATTTTCTTTATCGTGATCATCGTCTGGGCGGTGGGACTGATCACCGCTTATACCCTTGGCGGCTTGATTCATCTTCTCTTGCTCCTCGCCCTGATTATCTTGCTGATCGAATTCCTCGAACGGCGCAAAGTCCTTTGAGCGCGCCTTTTATTTAATTCGCGTCACTTAATAAATAGGTCGCTCTTGAAAAAGCAGAATCAGCACAACAAAAAATACCCAATGGACACTAGCCATAAAGCTGCCCTCCAAATAAAAGGGTAACATCGGAGAGCCTGTGAGTTCACTCTTAGTTTCCCTTAGTTTTTCCTTAGTTCTTCTCCAGGGTGTAACTAAACCTGATCGGCGTCAAAACAGCTCACGGGCGCTCGATTGACTTGCTGCTACGCCTTGCAGATGAAGGGGAAGGTGCCATCCTGCCGGCATCTGAGGAAAGCACCATAGCACTCCCTTTTGCAGTTCTGCTGATCATCTTTCTGCCACGGCAGAGAGTGGAGTTTTTCGCAGCAGTCATAGCACTCTCTGCGCTGGCGATAGCATGCCGCCAGGTCAAACCAGGTATCCTCGCTTGCCTCGGCAGTCTCCTGAAATGTGCTGTCCATCATCGTCGTCTGTTCGAATGCACCGGTCGTCGTTACCGCGCCAGGTGCCTCGGTGGGACCTGTGGGGGTGCCGCCGAGCGCCGCCCAAGTCAACGGCCCGGCGATTCCGTCGGCCACCAGCCCGTGACTCTGCTGGAAGGCGATGAGCGCGCTTCGCGTCCGTTGCCCGAAGATACCATCAGCGTCCAAGAGCGGTGCGGCGCCCGCTTGGTTGAGCCGGTGTTGAAGTTCTTCGACCGCGGCACCGCTTGAACCTAGTCCGATCACTTGCTGCGCTGCCGGCGCTGAGCTCAGCTGGCGCTGCAAAAACGTCCCCTGCCCATGCGCTTGCTGGATCACGTGAGTCAGCTCATGCGAAAGCAGCTTTCTTCCCTCATTGCTTCCGGGCTTATACTGCCCCGCGCTAAACACCACATCGCGCCCCACGGTGTAAGCCTGAGCGCTCAGCGCATGTGCCGACTCGGCGGCAGACGCGTCGGTGTGCACGCGAACATGGCCAAGATCAGCGCCGAATCGAGGTTCAAAAAAAGCTCGAGCCTCCGGGTCCAGCGACCGACCCGATCCGAGACTCTCGACCAGACTGGCGGACACGGAATCGGTTTGAGCTTGACTAGCGTGATCAGCCGCTTTGCGCTCTGCGATGGCTGCTTTGTCTTCACAGGCGCGGCACGGTGCCGCACCGCTGTCACAGCCGGCGCAGGTTCGTTGCAGCGCGGGTTCCGGCATGCGCATGATTTCTTCGGCGATTTTGTCGGCCTCTTGCTCGTGCACATCTGCGGGTTGACCAACCGCGAGCTTTGGCCGTAGCGCGCCCGAACGAAGCAGCCGTTGAATGGCGAAATTCCCCGCCGGCTGGATAGGAGTATCGAATAAACTTTTGTGAGCCGTCTCTGATGACTTCCGATAGCGCGTCCGGTTGTGAAGCTCGGCTACTTTCTCCAACGTTTGAAAGGAAGCGTCCATGTTCTTTCTGTCTACTATAGGTGTTAGTTTCCAAGCAATATTTATTTTGGAGTTGAACAATGCGGCAGCGGGTGCGGTTGGAAAATCTCACATCGCCGTCGATGCGCGTAATATACGACAGCCATCGTGGCCTATCCCCTATTGTTTTCATATCCACCCCTCGAGGAGGCTGCCCTGGCTCAGGGCTTTCAAGATCGTGGTGATCTGCCAGTACGTGGCCTGCGGACCTGTTAGTATTCGGCGCCGATTGTGAAGCCGGTAAAAAACAGTTTCTGCGTTTCAGGCTTGCTCGTGTCGATGCGCGCGCCCGCGGCGATGTCGAGACCGAAGAAGATATTGGCCCTATGCCCTTCTTCCAGCCCGCCGCTGTAGCGCAGCGAGAGACCGCCTCCCGCATAAAGCCCTCCCTCTGTCGCCGTGCCCGACTGAAACGATCCTTTGCCAAATTCGCCGAACGCGCCATATTGCAATCCACGCGATCCCGGAACCGCGCCGCGGAGAAATCCCGCCTTGAGTCCAACCACGTAAACAAGCTGATCCCCGGGCAGGGGGGGAAGAAAACGCGCCTGGCCGCCGAGGAGGAGCCGCCATTTACCCAGCCGATCCAAGGGTATCCCCGCGTCCAGGCTCAAGCCCAGGGCAAAGTCGCCGCGGCCAAGATTGCCATAGCCGAAAGAAACTGAAGGAGTCAGGAACACGGAGGGAAGATCGCGCGGCGGGAGCGGCGTTTGGATCGGCCAGTCGAGTTTCCATTTGGGATCGCGCAATTCACTGTGAAAAGTGTTCTTCTCCACGTCAGTCCAGCTCTTGGTGGTAAAGTCGACGAGCCTTTCGAGATAGGCGTTGACGTCCTGGCATTCGCAGCGGCAGCGCATTGCTTTGAGAATGCCGGCAATTCTCTCACCGTGCTCCGACGGCTGCGTCAGCTTGCGATTGAACCATTTATCCATTTCAATACGCCGGTCGTGCCAGGACTTGCCGGCGTACGCCCGGAAAAACACCGGGAACTCGCTCATGATCGCCCCAAGCTCGGTAAGCTCGGCAGAAACGTCGTCAAAATCACACGCCTGCCGGCGCGGTTTCGTCTCCGGAAACTCTTGTTCAAATCGTACGTGCTCGAGCTCATGCGTAGCCCTGCCAAAGATTTTCGTAAGCCACTCTTCCCGGTCGGCGCCGCCGATCTTTTTCTCTCCGTTGTTGTAACTCGCCGCCTGCTCTTCCAGCCGTTCAGGAATGAAAATGCACTGATCGCCCGGGAGCTTCGGTTTGAATGCGCGGCAGTTCTGAACGTAAGCGCCGAATCTTCTTGGAATCGCCTTGTCAATAAACACGCCTTCGGCGAGCGCGAACTGAGCGGGAGCCAACGGGCGAAAGAGTTTCTCGAACTCGGTCGCTCTGCTGGCATGCCCATCGGCGGTGCAGGCCGGATCCGGCGGCTTCTTGCTGCAAAGCTCGTCACGGATCTCTCGCGGCGTCTTGGTGTGTTTTTTTTCGGCGGTTATCTTTTCCTCACGCTCGACGGAAGACTGAAAATGCGCCACCGAACCCTTGACGTTCGATCCAGGCGGCTCTCCTTCTTCTGCCGGCTCGCATTCCGGATCTTTGCTGCACGCGCGCTGCAGCATCGGTTGAAATGCCGCCGACGATTGCTGCATGAAGTGAGTCAACTCGTGCGCCAGCAATTTCTGACCCGTGCTTGTTTGCGGCGCGTATTGACCGGCGCCGAACACGATATCGCGTCCGACCGTGTAGGCGAGCGCGTTGACCGAGCGCGCCGACTCCGCGGCTCGGGCATCCGCGTGCACGCGCACCTGGCTCAGGTCACTGCCGAAACGCGGCTCCATCATCGCCCGCGTCTCGCCATGGAGCGGCTCGCCGGCATCCAAACCGTGCATCGAGTTTGCTGCATTCGCTGCGCCCGCGAGACCCGCAGGTGATTCGCTCTTCCTTTGAATTGTTTCCTCCGGTTCCGCCGCGCAGGATGCGCACGAAGAGCCGGTCGATTCGCACGAGGCGCATTTGCGCGCGAGCACCGGCTGCGATGCGCTCGTGATTGTATCGGCGACGCGATCGGCTTCGCGCTCGTAAGGATCGTCAGGCCGGCTGATCGAAAGTTTGGCCTGCAGCGTTCCGGACTTGAACAATCGCTGGACGGCGAGATTGCCGGCGTTCTGTTGAACGCCGGTGGATTGGAATGCGTTTTGTGAAACGTCCGCCGTCGGTCGGCGCGACACGCCAAACGCACGGCGTGAAGCGTCCCGGGATTTCGAATCATTGTCGAGCGGCTTGGTCGTGAGTTCCACGATGGGCTACCTTTCAGGCCTAGGGAAAATCAGGCTAAACATTCTTGGTTACATCACTCGCACCGCGAGTATCATCATTTATCAATGTCCAGCAATAGCCACGGAATGTCCACAAACCCCTCCGCATTTTCGGCAAGTTCGGTTACGATTCTCGTGCCGGAAGGCCCCGTCGTTTCGTGCCACACTTCATACCACGTGCGCAGGACCGCGTAGGTGTTGTGTAGTCCGCGCACTGACCGTGGCAAAGCCGCCGCGCGAAGGCAAGATCGATATTCTTGCTCAGATTGTGCACAATTGGGGTCAGCCTTTCTATTCTTGACAATATGCCGTAAGTCGCGCCGCCTGCTTCTGCAAAGTTTCGTTCTCGCTCATACGAACGGCCAAGCGCGAGACCAAAGATCTCACCGTTGCAGCGTCTCGACCCAGACACTTCGCGACATCTTTAAGCTTGTAGCCCAGCCGCCGGATAAGTACATATCCGACCAGCGCCCGCGATTGCGAGACCTCCCAGCCGCGATCGGCTCCTTCAGCACCTGGGGCTCCACCTCAACGGCTCGCGCGGCACTGCTAAACACAACGCTCAACTGTTTCTTACGCCGGGGAATCTCTTCCTCGTTAACTTTGCGCTTGAGCTTTTGGGCAAAGTCCTGTGGTTCCAAAATCCGCTGGTCCTCAACCTGGTAATAATCCTCCCGGTGCGCCTCCCTTTAAGCCTTCCAGGACAAAACGCCCGTATCCGGTCCGCCCTCCAAGCATGTCGAGCACTCGGCCGTCCAACACCGCGCTCACACGACCCTCCATGTAATTGCGATGCCCGCTGTAGGGATACTCCTCAGGCTTGCGAACCATCTTCGCTCGGATCGGATTGAGATGAATGTAGCGAACCAGGCTCAACAGATATATATCCTTATCGCAGACGATGGCTTTGTAACGGCCCAATCCAAACAGCCTCGCCGTCTCGCTAAGCGTCTGATCGCAGCACCGCCTCACCAAATACATCGCCACTTTGCGCGCTTCGTTCTCTTTGCCTCTCACTCCTCTCATGACTTTCTCCTTGGGGATTTTATATATCCCGGCGATCTTTCCGATCACATGCTCGGGACTGGCTTGTACGCTTCGTCTTTCATACCGAGGTATTTCCTTCGGGAGATTTGACGCCAGCTCCCTGACGCTCTGGGAAAACTGCACTCGTCCCAGCACTGGACTCTGGCGCTTGGATTTGTAGAATGTTTCCAGTGCTTCTTCATTGCCGGATTGCACAAACTCGTGAAAGCCCATCGAATTGCTCTAGTACCTCCTCTGTATTGAGCCACTGCGGTGCTCCTTTGGTTTGCAGGTACTTTGCATGACTGCTCCAGCGATATTCTTCGGGCTGTTTCACCACTCCGACCTGTACCGGGTTCAAAATGTAGCGGACCAATTGGACTAAATACTCGTGTCCTCATCCACCAGGATGGATTTGTAGCGGCCTCTAAATAGTGGCCCGTCCCGCTTGTGATAGCGGTTAAACCGCTGGGTGTATAACCCGTCGATATGACGCATAACCCGGGAGAGATTGCCCTTGGGAGTTCTTAAGCACAGATGATAATGGTTTTTCATCAGGCAGTACGAGAACACTTCGATGCCCCATAGCCGATGGGCTTCGGCAACGGTGTTTAGAAATGCCTGGTAGTCGTCGTCATCAACAAAGGTCGTCTGCCTGGCCGTGCCGCGGTTCATGACATGATAGACCGCTCCGGCAAACTGTATCCGCAATGGCCGCGACATGGCTCAGATCCTTAGTAGGAATTCATTCTAACTGTCAACAAAAGACCCCTAAACCGACCCCAGGGGGAGGAGTACAAGCTGCGCCGTCAGCAGGGCAATCCGTTCCGGGATCCCAAGCTCGACGCCCTGGAGGGCAAGCGCATCGAGTGTGAAGGAATCGTGCGGGAGGGACTGGTGATCATGACGCGCTGGGACGTGCTCGCCTAAACCGGAGGGCGTGGAAAAACCCGCCTCCGCGTACCTTTACGGAGCGTTGATCAGGCTCGATGCGGTTCGCACGAACCGCACGGTGGCCCGGCGATTCGCCCTCAAGCTTCCCGGCGCGGCCGCAGGACTGCCCTGCGAGAAGCCGGTGGTTTCGCTCATGCGCAAGAAGTCGACGACCGCCCCGCAGTCATCTTCTGCGGGGTCGACTTTGCGGGTCGGCCGGAGGGCGAGCGTATGCTTTTAGCTCGTTCACGATGCTGGCGGCAGCTTCGTCGCGAGTCTTGCCGACATACTCGATCTCGATCGGCTCGGCGAGGTGCAATCCAACTCGTTCTAGCGCCGCCCGCAGGCGCCCTACATCCCGGTTGAGCTTGTTGACGTGCTGTTGCCCACCAGCGACGTGGACGACATCGACGGGAACGATGAGGTTTCTCGCGTTGTCGAGGATGTAGAGATCTATGCCGCTGCTCTTGTCGGGTATCGCCGAAGCCTGGACACCCTGCCTCTCGAGATAGGCTTGGATGGTGTTTTCGCTGAAGGCACTCTCGTGGGGCAAGGACCTCAGTACGTCGTCCTCGATGCGCTCATGGTACGCGGTGCCCTCGTGGGCGCGCTCGGGTTCCGGCATGCCGCGGGTCGGGTCGTCCATGTTCCCGTGCTGGCGACTCGCTTCCCGACTCTCGATTTCCTCCGTGCCTGGGTCCCAGGAACCTTGTCGTCGTTCTAGGGGGTTAACCACCCACAACTCGTAGGCGGTATCGATTTCGTGGGACAGCTTGCTGAACGCGTCGGCGAAGCGAGTGGGAAACTCGGTCTCCAACATACCCCTGCTCTTCGACTCTGCCACGGCGGAGTCGAGAAGCTGGATCCGCGTGGCGAGATTGCGTGCACGGCGCACGTCGGTGGGGCTTCCGTGCTCCTCCACGGCGCTCAGCACATCTCTGGCCATTTCAACTTCCCGCTGGCACGGGGAATGGCAGATTTCGCAATAGCCTTCCTTTCCTACCTGGGCCTTGCCGCCCTTCCGCAGGGGTTCGCGCAGCTCTACAGGTAGCTCGGCCTCCGGCCCTGCGGTGGGCTTCTTTTCGCCCGCTACCTTCTGCTTGGATCGCGCCTCGACCGGATCCTCGGCGGGTGCCGCTTTGGTTTCGGGCTCGCCGGAGTCTCCCCGGGTGTGCTCTCGGGTCGGCTTGGGCGGTTCCGTGCTGTGAATTTCGATCGTCCGCTCTCGAGTCTTGATAGTCCAGACTCCGCTCGTCTCATCGCGTGAAGCCGTGGCTGTGGGGTCATGCTTCTGCGCCAGCGCGACCGCCTGATTGATCTCGCCCTCGCTTCCTTTCCACAACGCGCCCGGGACGAGCTCTTCCATGCCGAGGAGCGCGAACTTCGTATCGAGCGTTCCCTCGGAAGCGATCGCCTCCTGCTCGAGCTTCAGGCTCTCGCGGGCGACGTAGAGCTCGTCGGGCAGGCCATGGGTCCTCGTGATCGCCTTGTCGACCGCCTCGATCTCTTCGCGCAGGAATTGCTCGTGCTGCTCCAGAAGCTCGACCGCCCTGGCGGGTTTCCCGCCTTTTCCGACCTCGTTGGCGAGTGCCCGCAGTTTTCTCGCGGCGACGACCAGCCCCCGGCCCTTGTCCTCGAAGTGCTGTTCGAGGGCCTGGTACACCTTCAATTTCGTTGTTATGCGCTCCGAGAGGTGCTTGCCTATGGCGGTCGAGACAAACTGGAGCCCCCACTCTCGCATCGTCGCAATGGACTGGACCTTCCCGGTCACCATCTCGTGGGCCATCGACCCCATCGCGGCACCCCACAACGTGTGGATGCTCAGAGAGCCAACCTCTTTGGTGGCGATCCAGAGCTTTCCGAGCTTACTCGAGGCGGCCCAGGTTGCTGCGATCTTGCCTTCGAGCTCGGCTTGCTTCTTCACGTAGTTGCCGATGGTGCCGAACACCGCCGAGGTTCCGAGGGCGACGATCAGATTCTCTTTCCAGGCTTCGGTAAACGACGTGCCCTGGACGTAAGCTGTGCCGGCTGAGGAAATAGTGGTGTCGACGCCGATTTGCGTCACGAACTTGCCCGCGCGCGCCACGAGCGAAAGCTCGGAAAGCGTGCTGGCGCCGGTCGCCTCCATCAGCATGCCGCCGACGGCGCGCCCGGCGAGGCCGGCCACCCCGCCGCCGATGATCGAGATGCCGATCATGGCGGCGACCTGCACGCACGCGGTGCGGAACTGCTGATTCTCGATGAGCTCCGCGGCGTGCTTGAAGAACGCGTTCAGCTTCCTGTCCTGGGCGAGCTGGTCGAACTTTCTTTGCGCTTCCGAGAGTATCTGGCGACGAGTTGCACGGTTCTGTTTTTTTCGTTCGGGCGACTGGCCGAGCTTCTCCTCTTCTTCAAACCCTTGTCGTACTCCCTTCCAGTTGTTCCGGATAGGCGAGATCGCCTGGAAAAGATGCTTGGTGACGCTCGGCAGATCGCGGAACTCGCCGCTGAACATCGAGGCGATGATGGCTGCGTCTCCTTTGCCCGCGTCGATGGAAGACTTGTTCAGGTTCGCCACGGCCACCAGCGTGCCGTACAGCTTGGACTCGAGCGCGACCTCCTCGGATCGCATCGAAAGGTATTCGAACTCGTCGGGGTCGACGTCCAGGCCGCTGAGCATCCGTCCCTGCATCTGACGCGAAAGCTGCTGCAGGGCGAGCGCTTGATGCGACAGGTCGGCCGTGTGCTTGTTGTCTCCCGCCATCTGATGGACCTTCTGAAGCTCGCCCATCATGGCGACCTCGGTGGATTGCAGCGCCCGCACGCTGAGCCCGGACTGAAGGTCCAGCGCCTGGAGGTACTTGCTCTCCGACGCCTGGGCCAGGTGGGAGACGCCTGCCGCGACCGCAAGAAGCTCGAGGATCTCCCGCACCGGTCCGGCCTGGGGGCCGCTCGGATCGGTGACGCCGAGCTTCTGCGCCGAAACGGTCACGCTGTGAACGCTGCCTGCGATCCGAACCAATCGCTCCTTCTGTCCGTCGGCGACGACGGACCAATCACCGAGGAGCTTCGGATCCATCGTGGCCGCCTCGGCCTGCTTCTGCTCAACGAACGAGATCGCGGGATTGACCTGCCGCGCGAAGCCCCAGGGCTGGAGTTCCTTTTGGAGGAAAGTCAGCTGCAGGGCGCAGTCACCGAACGTGGCGAAGAGCGTAGCCACATCGGGCAGGGCCTGCTTCGCACCGGCTGGAACGAGCGGCGCAGCCGGCTTTTCGTGAAGGGCGGCCTCCTCGGCTGACCTGCTGCTGGCGAGCTCGAGCAGCTGCGCGTTGACGGAATCATCACCGGCCAGCGCATCTGCGGGAGCGTATTGCCTGAGAACCGAACTCTTGATCGCGAAACGCTTCGGGATCCC
>Ga0184625_10001404_pt1 | contig 10058 bp, 12 predicted proteins | sample PLM3_30_b1_FD_133151 | JGI IMG/M metagenome (GOLD analysis project Ga0184625, IMG submission 133151) | Groundwater sediment microbial communities from an aquifer in East River, Colorado, USA - PLM3_30_b1 | ecosystem: Environmental > Terrestrial > Soil > Riparian zone | place: USA: East River... | reverse complement strand
GGGTGGCCAGGACCGGCCCGGGCCAGGCCAGGATGGCGGGTATGACCACGCCGGCGGTCTTGAAGCTGCCTGGGGGGCCGAAGACCAGGACCGAGTGGCAGTCCTCGGCGGCCAGCAGCCGCCCGAGCACGCCGGGGGTGCGGCCCAGGATGACCCGGCCCGGTTCGGGTTCGCCGACGGTGAGCAGCCGCAGCTCCCGGCCCGCCGCCCAGGTGGCGGCATGCTTGGCCGGACGTTCGTGGCCGGGTCGGTGCCCGGCCGCTCGGCCGGGTAGGTGCCGCAGGACTGCGGCGGTTCCGCCGGACAGGCCGCCGACCACGCCGGCGAAGGTGGCGTACATGCCGGCTGGGCCGGGCAGCGGCCCACGAACTTCGGTGGGCCAGGCCAGGGCCGGGTCGCTCCAGTGCTGGGGCAGCTGCCACAGGACGTGGGCGACGTCGGCCGGGGAGACCCCCAGCCAAGTCTGCCCAAAGGCCAGCCCAGCGGCCTGGCCGGTGGCCCAGACCAGCGCCCCGGCGCCGGCAGTCGCGCCCAGGCCGACGGCCAGGAGCTGATCACCGGGGCTGGTGAACGGGGGAGCGTCGGGCGGTCGATGCCCACCCGGTGGCAGCGGCGGCCAGGCGTCATGCCACATCCGGCCCACCCCCCACTGTCGGCTCGCCATCGTCGGGGTCGTGATGGAGCGCGGCTCGCCACTCCTCCGGGTGCAGCGCGATCAGAGCGCGCAGCGCCGCGTTGCGCCGCCGCCGCGCTCGGCGTGAGATCGCCCTCTGGCAGGTCTTGCAGTAGCCGGACGGTGCACCACCCAGGGTCGTGTAGAACTCCGACATGGCCTTGCTGGCACCGCAGGCTGGGCATCGCTTGTGGGTTCGTGCCTGCGCAGGCGGCGCAGGGTTAGGCTGGTCCCGCATCTGACGGGTTCCTTTCACGAGGGTTTCTCTGCTCGGATGCAGGCCCGGGGCGGTAGCACGCCCCGGGCCGCCTCGTAGGCACTACGGCGGCACACCGGCCTGCGGCGCCTCATCCAGCGATTCGGCGAAAATCACTAGTCGCGCTACGAGGTCGAGCGCTATGGGGTCAGTGACGTGATCGGGAAGCCCTTGGGCGCGACGGGACTGGCCGACCAGTTCCTGAACGACCGTCGCTAGGTCCGCAGGTCGCGCCAAGGATCGCCGCCGGCTATACACGCGGGGGGACGCCTCCCCCGCCGCACGCCGACGACGGTGCCGGACGTCGGACCGCAGCGACGGCGCCGCCAGCGTGGGCGGCCCCCCAGGGTCAGCCATGAGAAGGCTTCGGGTAGTGGGGCACGACGGACAGATCGTAAAGCACAAAGGACAAATCGTCTAGAGGAGAGTACGAAACGGCCAGCAGTGAAACCCGGCCAGCCGGCCACTGCGTAATACTTCGGGCAGCCACCGCACGAACGAGGGAGCAGCAGGTTTGGCTACAGCAGCGCAAAGGGACGAGTTCCGCCGCGTCCTCAAGGAGACTCGCACCCGGCGACGGCTGTCGCTGCGCGCGCTTGGCGCCGTCGCAGGCGTCAGCAAGTCGGCGGTGGCCCAGTGGGAGAATGGCCGCTCGCTGCCGGTCCCTGGAAAGGTCCCAGACCTGGAGCGCGCTCTGGAATTGGAGCCTGGCACTTTGTCTCGGCTGCTTGGCTACCTGCCGATCGCAAGCGGGGACGCCAAGACCAGCCTGGATGTGATCGAGGCTATCCGCCACGACGCTCGCCTCGGGCAGCACGGCCAGGAACTGCTCATCACCATGTATCGCCAGCTCCTTCGGCAGCGCGAGCAACCCGCCAAGATGCACTAACGACACGCTCATGCGGATCTCCTCGCACGGGTTCTGGTCTGTTGCGTGTCGAGTAGACCGTCTACGCTTTATGCCCGAAAGAGGACACCGGAGGGCACAGAGAGGACACGCGCGTGTCCTCCCGCCCAGGTGGAGGCACAAAGGGAATGGTCGGCGACCAGCGCCCGCCATGGGCCATCGCCATCCACCAGGAGCGCACCAGGCGCCGCTGGTCGCAACTGAAGTTGGCTTACGAACTAGAACAGGCGGCCAGACGACTTCGCTACCCGTGTCCCACGCGGCGAAGCCTCATCCGCATGATCCGTGGGTGGGAGAGCGGCGAGCACAAACCAAGCGAGGATAGCCAGGCGCTTCTTACCGAAGCATTCAAGCCGATGACCCCGGACTGGTTAGCCGGAACCGAGGATGGCCCGGAGTTGACGGCTGAGTGGCTCATGTTGTGCGGCACACTAGTAGCAGCACTCAGCTCTAAGGGGTCTGATATGGAACGCCGTGCCTTCCTCCGCCAGTTGCTCGGCGCCTTCGCAGGGACAGGCATAGGACTGACGTCAGACTCCGAGCGCCTGGAGCCATGGCAGCGGCTGGCACGTGCGCTAGACCAGGAGCGTGGTGTCGAGGTCCCGGCACTCGGTGTTGTGGAGGACGGCATCATATGGCTGCGGCAGCAGTACGCCTCGGTGCCGTCAGGGCGCCTACTTAGTCTTGCTGAACGGCACCTCGACGTGACGTGTGGTCTGCTTGGCGAGCCTCAGAGCGACGAATCGCTCGATGCGCTGCACGGGCTCGCGACGCAAGCGGCCACGCTCGCCGGCTGGCTGTCGTTTGACCTGCACGACCATGCCAGCGCACAGCACTACTACCAAGTGGCGACCGTGGCCGCAAAGAAGCACCCTAATCCATCGCTATCCGCTTATGTGCTCGGCAACATCAGCTTTCTGCCGACCTACAAGGGCGTCCCCCATGAAGCTGTCACCGTTCTCGATGAAGCCCAGGCATTCGCGGATCGAGGAAGTAGTCGCACGGTGCGAGCATGGACTGCCGCAGTCCGGGCAGAGGCCCTGGCGAGTACCGGCGCAGAGCTACTGAGCTTGAAGGCCCTAGAGCACGCAGAGAAGGAATTGGGGGTAGTGACGACGGATGACCCGCTCAGAGACGTCTTCGACGGGTCCCGCTTAACCGGGTTCAAGGGCGTCTGCCTGATCCAACTCGGCCGTCAGCAGGAAGCACAGCAAACGCTCAAAGGCGCTCTCCAGCGCCTGGAGGTTGGTTTAGACCGCCAGCGCGCCAACATCCTGACCGACCTCGCAATCGCCTACGTGCGCGATCGTGAGATCGAGGAAGGATGCCGCGTAGGGCTACAGGCGGTTGAGGTCGCCAGCTCGACCCGAGCGGCGGTCGGGTTACAACGCATCTGGCAGCTCCGCCAGCAGCTACAGCCCTGGCATGACCACCAAGCAGTCCGCCAACTCGACGACCGTCTGCTGTCGCTCTAACCCAAGGCCACGGTGATGACGCTCCGAACTGACGGAATCCCGGTCCTGTACTTCATTGTGTGTGGGGGGCCGCCAGCTGCCGACGCTGCGACCTTCGTCAAGCGTGCGCAGGCAGCGGGGTGGGACGTATGCGTGATCGCCACGCCGCCAGCCACCCGGTTCATTGACGCCCGGTCGCTGGAAGAGCTTACCGGCCGTCCGGTCCGCAGTGACTACAAGCTGCCCGATGAGCCCGATCTTCTTCCTCAGGCCGACGCCATCGTCGTCGCGCCTACCACTTTCAACACGATGAACAAGGTGATCGCTGGGGCCGCGGACACACTCGCTATCAGTCTTGTCTGTGAGTACCTCGGCCTGGACGTTCCCATTCTCATGGCACCGAACGTGAACCCGGCCTTGGCCCGCCACCCGACCTATCGGGACAACATCGCAAGGCTACGGGCGTGGGGGATCACGGTCCTCCACGATCCCTCCGCGCCGCCGCCAACTTGGATGGCAGCCTGGGAGGACATTCAGGTGGAGCTTGGCCGGCGGACCAACATCAACCCTGGCTAGGCGGTGCGACTGCCGGAGCACCAGCACGACCGCGAGGAGGCGGAGACGATGGCTGTGGGCGACCAGATCTGCCGATGGACACGGCCATCCTGACGCGGCGCATAGCGGCGAAGGAACTGTCACCCGTCGAGCCGGTCGATGCAGTCCTCGATCGGCTGGACGCGACGCTCCATCTGTTCACCACCGTCATGCCGGACCAGGCCAGGGAGGAGGCGAAGCAGGTCGAGGCCGACATCGCTGCCGCGCGCAAGGCCAGACCGCTCGTCGGAGTGCTCACCGGATGAAGGCCTGATCTATACCAAGGGGATCCCCACGGCGTCCGGTCGCACGCCGACGCCGACTTCGTGCCTCACGAGGATAACGTCGTGGTCGAGCGGATCAAGCCTGCCGGCTTCAGCCTCGGCGCAGCCGGGCCCCGCTATGGAGCCCTCGGCCGCCTTGTCCAAGCTTCGTCGCGGTAGGCATACAGAACTACACGTTCCAGACCAGTTCGACACGCTCGGGGTTGAAGGGAAGCCGCCCCGGGTGGCCGCGATGCACACGAACGGCCTCCAGGAAGACCTTCACGAAGGCGTGACGCCACTCGACGTCCTGGCGATCCCAGGCGGCCCGAGCGGCAGCTGCACCAGGGGGTAGGTCAGCCAGGAGCATGCTGCGCGAGCGACGTGCCAGCTGCTCCCGGGCCTTGGAGATGCGCTCTTCGAGCGCGCGCTTGGCGACTATGAAGCCAGCTCGGTCGATGATCCGGTCGACGTAGTGGTCAAGATGGAGTTGCTCCAACGCTTCCTCGTCCGCATGGAGCGTCTCACCTAGCACTGCATTGTGGTCACCGACCCGAAGACTGTGGAGGGCAGCGCTGAACTCCGGGGAGTCCAGCGCGGCGAAGATCGCCTCAGCGACGAATGCCTCAAGTGGCTCCGCGCTGGCTGTGATCCCACCGCAGCCGGGTCGGCCAGGGGCTTTGGCGCAGATGTAGCGCGGCTTACCGGCCTTGTTTGGACGGGCCATCAGCGGCGCATCGCACAGGCCGCAGCGAGCAACTCCGCCTGTCAACAGGTAGCGCCGTGGAGGACCCAACGACCGGCCGTGCTCGGTGGCCAGCGCAAGTGTCAGCCGCTCGAAGGTGTCACGGTCGAGGATCGGTGGCCAGTTACCCTCACCCACGATCACGCCATGATGGCGGCGGAAGCCGGCAAGATGAGGGCTGCGCAGGAGCCGTAGAACAGAGGAGGCACGCCACATGTTCCCGGCGGGGGAGTGAACGCCCTGCTTGCTCCAATCCTTGGCGATGCTGTTGACCGACGCGCCGGCGAGTACCCGGCGGGCCGCGTCGCGGATCAGCTCAGCTTCCGCCGGCTCATGCGAGCGCCAGTCCGGGGCGAAACCGAAGGCACGACGTCCGCCCGTGTGGGGGTGCCCCGCCTTGGCCAGCTCGGCAGCCTTGGACTTCTGCCGGAGTGAGATGGTCGCAGACTCCAATCGGGCGAAGGCGACGAGGATGCGCACAATCACCAAGCCCAACTCGCTGGAGGTATCGACTGGCTCGTGAACGCTGGCAAGGATCGCCCCGCGGCGTTCGCAGACCGCCCAGAAGCGCTCGAACTCGGCAGGGTGCCGTACCAGTCGGTCCAGCTTCCAGACCAAGACCGCGTCAACCGTGCCCTTCTCCAGGTCTGCAAGGAGCCGCTCGTAGCCGGGCCGATTTACCCGCCGGTAGGCAGTCAGGTCGGTGTCTTCGTACACGTCCGCAACCGGCCAGCCCCTGGCCCCAGCGAGTGCGCGGCAGTCGGCGATCTGCCTAGCTGTCGCGGTCTGAGCCCCGTCGCGGTCCTGACTGAGCCGCGCATAGATGGCAAAACGTCGGCCCATGTGAGCAGACTAGGAGCAAAGGAGATCTAAGTCAATCTTGGCTTGCACCAAGGAGGCCTGCCAGTTCAACGACAACCTGGCCGGCTTCCAGGCCTCCGGAGTGCCGGTGATCGGCGTCTCCCCCGACGACGCCGCCAGCCACCAGCGCTTCCGCAACAAGTACGGGCTGCGCTTCCCCCTCCTCACCGACGCCGACCATTCCGTGATGGACGCCTGGGGCGCCTGGGGCGAGAAGACCCGCTACGGCCGCACCTCGGTCGGCGTCCTGCGCTCCAGCTTCCTCCTCGACGAGCAGGGCCGGGTCGAACACGCCTGGCATAACGTCAAGGCGGACGGCCACGCCGCGAACGTCCTCACCCAGCTCCAGCGCTGACCCGCAGGCGCCCCATGAGGGTGGGGGACCACGCCGACGCGAGGGTGCTGAGAGCGGCCGCCGGGTCGGCTGGGGCGCTGGGCCAGTGCGCGACCACCCGGGCGTCGGGCCGGGCCAGGATGGCGCCGTCCGGGATGACGGCCAGGGCGGTGGCGGTCGCGGGGTCGAGGGTGTGGACGGTCAGCGGGAACGGGGTCTCGAGGGCGGCCGCGGCGGCGGTCCAGGCGCCGGCGCCGGGACCGGGACCGGTCAGGAGGGTGAGGCCGGGGCCGAGGAGGTCGAGGGTGGAGCGGGGATGGGCGTCGGCCGAGGGGAGCCAGGCGTGGGGAAGGCGGCCGTTGAGGTCCTCTGCGAGCGCTTCGGCGCCGTCCGGCTCGGCGCCCTCCCGGGCTGAGCGGGCGGTGCGGCGGGCCCCGATGGGGCGCCACTCGGCCTCGTAGCTGCCAAGGAGGCCGGGGCCGGCCCAGCCGTTGAGGACCCAGGCCAGCTTCCAGGCCAGGTCGTGGGCCTCGGCCACGGCGGTGTTCATGCCCATGCCGCCGCGAGGGGTCATGCGCTGGGCGGCGTCGCCGGCCAGGAAGGCGCGACCCTCCCGGTAGCGCTCGGCGACCTGGGCGGCGAACGAGTAGGCGCCCTTGGCCACGATCCGGACCGGGAGGTCGCCGACGCCGGCCGCGGTGCGGATCAGGCCGGTGAGGCGGGCGTCGCTGTAGTCCTCCAGCCGTTCGCGGGGCGGGTCCCAGCCCCTCCCGTACAACCAGCGGTCGCCGGCCCCGTTGGGGACCAGGACGCCGCCGGCCTCGGGATGCTGGATGAAGTAGATGCCGTGGCGGCGGTTGCCAACGACTTCGCCCAGCGGCGCCTCGAACAGCACCGTGAGCTGCTCGTTGAGGTGGTCGGGGCCGTTCATGGCGATGCCGAGCAGGCGCCGCACCGCCGAGTGGGCGCCGTCGGCGCCGACCAGGTAGCCGGCCCGGACGGCCTGTTCCGCTCCGCCTGCCCGCTGCCGCAGCACGACGGTGACGCCGTCGGCGTCCTGGTCGAGGGCGGTCAGCTCGGTGCCGAACCGGATCTCGGTCAGCCCGAGCGCCTGCAGCTGGCCGAGCAGCACCGGCTCCAGGTGGTCCTGGGGCACGGCGGCGAGCGTGGTCGGGCTGGCGGCCGCGGCCTGCTCGATGCCGGCGACGCCCAGCGGCAGCTCGGCGCCCTCGGGCGAGGTGAGCGTCTCGGCCGCCCAGGCACCGGTGGAGCTCAGGTCGAGCTGGCCGGCCCGGACCTCGTCCTCCAGGCCCCAGGAGCGAAGCAGCTCCATGGTCCGGGTGCTGACGGCCGTGGCCCGCGGCAGCGGCGACAGTCCCTGGTTGCGCTCCACCAGGAGCGACCTGACGCCGTTCCTGGCCAGGGTGACCGCCGCGACCAGGCCGGCCGGCCCGGTCCCGGCGATCACCACCGGTACCTGGTTGGTGGGGTCAGCGGGCATTGCGCTCCTCCGCTTCCTTGGCCTGGCGGAGGCGCTCGACGGCGAGGATCCCGGACGGGTCGACGTACGCGCCGGCGTAGGCCAGCGCCTCGATGACGGTCCAGATCCTGGAGCGGGCGCGCTCGCCGTCGTTGGCGTTGGCGCTGTGGTCGGTGTCCTGGCGGTCGCGGAAGGCCGGGGCCCGGGTCGGGGCGCTGGCGATCATGTGGCTCATGGTGTCTCCCCTTGTGGAAGTGGTTGTCGTCGACACCATGCGCGGGCGCGCTGACGTGGGCCTGTGGGTTCGCTGTGGGACGCCGGACGCCTAGGCCGGCGGGTCGGACAGCGGCCGCCGGCCGGCGAACCCGGTGTCCGGCCAGTGCCACCACTCGACCGCCGGCTCGCCCAGCACCCAGCACAGGAGGTACTGGCGGCCGTCGTCCAGCCGGGCCGGGAAGTCGACCAGCCCGGCGTCGAGGTCGCGCAGGACGATCCCCTCGTCGGTCAGGGCCTCGACCGCGGCCCGCAGCTCGCCGGTGCCCCGCGGGGTGGCCGGGTGGCCGTTGCCCTCCAGCAGCCCGGCCGTCTCGTCGCGCTCCCGCCTGGCCTCGGCGACCAGGTCGCGGATGCGGGCCAGGGCGGCCCCGACCCGCGGCAGGGCTTCGTTGGCCCGCTCGACCGTCCAGGAGGCAGCGTCCGGCATGGCGGTAGGGTAGCGCCTATGGGGCTGGACGGGCTGTTCGTGGGCGAGGGCACGGTCCTTGCCGAGCACATCGACTACAACGGGCACATGAACGTGGTCCACTACCGGGCGGCGTTCGACGTCTCGACCGACGGGCTGTTCGCGCGGCTGGGGCTGGGGCCGGAGGACTACACGGCGCGGACCGGGGCCACCCTGATGGTGGTGGAGGAGCACACCCGCTACCACGCCGAGCTGGCCGAGGGGGAGCGGTACCGGATCGTGGCCCGGCTGGTCGGGCACTCGGCCAAGAAGCTGCACTACCTGCTGGCGATGGAGAACACCGGCCGGGGCGTCCTGGCCGCCACCCACGAGGAGCTGGCCCTCCACGTCGACCTGACGGCCCGCCGCTCGACCCCGCTGCCCCCGGCCGCGCTGGCCGCCGTCGAGGCCCTGGAGGCCGACCACGCCCTGCTCCCGCCCCCGCCCGACCTGGGGCGGGTCATCACACCGTGAGGCGGTGCAGCTCGGCGGCCAGGTGGTGCTGGAGGGGCTGGCCGACGGCGGCCATGTCGATGGTGTAGCTGAGCCGGTCGCCGTCGAGGTCGACGTGGCGGTGCAGGGCGTCGACCCGCTTGGCGGTGGCGGTGCCGGCCATGGTGGTGCTGCGCAGCTCGATCCGGGTGCCGTCCAGGTGGCCCTCCTGGACCTCGACGATGCCGGTGGGGTGGGCCAGGACCAGCTCGACCGCGCCGCCGGGCTTGGCCCGCCAGTAGCCGCTCTCGGCGTGGAGTGGGCGGCCGTCGTCGAGGCTCCAGGTCCGCTGGGCATAGGCCAGGAACGGCTTGCCGACGTGCCAGAACCGCACCTCCTCGCCGTAGCGGAACGGCGTGATGGTCGGGTACCGGCCGGCGCCCTCGCCCCGCCAGGTCCCGAGCAGGCCGGCCAGCGGCTGGAGCTCGGGGTGCAGCGGCGGTGCCTGCTGGCCCATGGCGCGCCCTAGGCGTCCGGGCGGTCAGGCCCCGGGCGCGGGCAGGTGAGGGTGCGCAGGGTGCCGGGGACGGCCTGGACGCGGCTGACGATCAGCCGGCCAAGGGCGTCCAGGTTGGGCGCCTGGACCTTGGCGATGACGTCGAACGGCCCGGCGGTCACCTCGGACAGCTCGACCCCGTCGATGGCGGTCACGGCGGCCGCCACCTCGCCGGCCCTGCCCACCTCCGTCTGGATCAGCACCCATGCCTTGAGCATGCCCGCACCCCTCGGTCGTTCGGAGGCCCCCATCTGACCACGAGTGCCGCCGGTGGCGAAACCTCCGGAACCCTCAGCAGCGGACGCCGTCGTCCCGGGTGGCCACGATCGGGTTCTCGGCCGGGGTGCTCGACGCCATGGAGGGGGCACTGGAGCTGTCCAGGCGGCCGAAGTTCTGGGTCGCCCAGGCCCGGCCGCCCGAGCACACGACCCCGATCCCGACCGAGTCGAAGCCGCGCTGGAGGATGTTGGCCCGGTGCCCCTCCGAGCGCATCCAGCCGACGTGGAGCTGGTTGCCCATGTTCGGGTAGCCCTCGACCCAGGCGATGTTCTCGCCGAGGGCCGAGAACTTGCTCATGCCGGGCAGGCCGCCGGCCGCGCCGAGGTCGCGGTGGCGGCAGTTGCCGCTGCTGGCCATCTCGGCCGACCAGTCGCCCGCCCCCCGGGCCAGGTCGCCGTCCCAGTCCAGGGCGGCCAGGCCCCTGGCCCGGCGCTCGGCGTTGAGGCGGTCGAACAGGTCGCTGGCCAGCTTCTGGGCGGTGGAGCTGTTGCCGGCCGCCGGCG
>Ga0184625_10001403_pt1 | contig 10060 bp, 9 predicted proteins | sample PLM3_30_b1_FD_133151 | JGI IMG/M metagenome (GOLD analysis project Ga0184625, IMG submission 133151) | Groundwater sediment microbial communities from an aquifer in East River, Colorado, USA - PLM3_30_b1 | ecosystem: Environmental > Terrestrial > Soil > Riparian zone | place: USA: East River... | reverse complement strand
TAAGGAGCCCCCTTCTACGTTTCGCGGGAGATTGAAATTCCTCGGCCCTGGATTTATTCTTTCTGCTTCCATTGTTGGTTCGGGCGAGTTAATCGCTACAACCACCCTCGGCGCAAGAGCAGGGTTTGTTGCATTCTGGATCATTATCGTGAGCTGTCTTGTAAAAGTTGCCGTGCAACTGGAATTTGGAAAGCATGCCATTCTCACGGGTGAAACACCCATGCAGGCGTTCAATAAATTACCGGGCTGGAAATTAGGGAAGGCTTCCTGGTCTGTTTGGGCATTATTCTTTTTGATCACTTTAAAAATTGTGCAACTTGGAGGAATGGTGGGTGGTACTGCTATTGTATTGCATATGTTATTTCCTGCTCTAAACATTCCTGCCTGGGTCATTATCACAGCCATTGTTTCAGCAGCGCTCATCTTTAAGGGTTATTATGTAGTTGTTGAAAAGGGCTCGCTGCTGATGATCGTTTCATTTACCATCACCACCATCGTCGCTGTTTTTGTATTGAAGTATACTCCTTACAGTTTTGAATGGCAGGATGTGTGGGAAGGGTTGCAATTCAAATTTCCTGCAAATGTAGTGGCCGTTGCTTTTGGCGCATTTGGCATCACGGGCGTTGCCAGCGACGAGATCATTGCTTATAACTATTGGTGCCTCGAAAAAGGATATGCGGCTTATACCGGACCGAGATCAGACAACCAGGATTGGAAAAGACGGGCCAGAGGTTGGATCAAGGTGATGTACCTGGATGCCAGCGTTGCCATGATCATCTACACCTCAGTAACCGCCGCTTTTTATTTATTGGGTGCGGCAGTATTGCACCAAAGAAACCAGGTGCCTGAAGGAAACCAGGTGATAGAAACACTTGCGCTCATTTACACACAGACCTTAGGACCAGGGGCAAGAACAATCTACCTTGTTGGAGCATTCTTTGTTTTGTTTTCCAGCGTGTTTGCATCACTCGCTGCCTGGACAAGACTCTTTCCCGATATTTTTCGCCAATTGGGATGGCTGAAAATTGAATCACCGGCACAACGCAAAAGAATTATCGCACTCCTTTCTTGGATAATACCCTTCGTGTGGGCATTGATGTTCTTTTCCATCCATTCGCCCGTACTCATGATATTATCCGGTGGAATTGTGGGCTCTGTTATGTTGTTCCTGGTGGTTTATGCGGCCATACAATTCAAGAAGGAAGGGCAAGGAATCCTGCCATCAGGGGTTCTATATGAAATTGCATTTTGGGTGAGTGTGGTTTCTATTGTGAGTGTGGGGGTGTATGGGTTGGTGCAAATTTTTGCCTAAAGGTCCCGCCATTAAAAAAAAGGTCGGACCTTTAAGAGTATGCCACACAAACTTTTCTTTACCTGCATTTTTGCTATGCTCATCTCCACCATCAGCGCCCAGGATCCTGCTAGTGCTGCCAATAAATTCATTAACGTTCTTGATAAGGACCAAAAAGGACTGACGCTTTTTCCATTTGATATTGATGAACGATTCAATTTTCATTTTTTCCCTAAAGAACGAAAAGGAATTTCACTTGAAAAATTGACTCCAGCGCAAAGAGAAGCAGCATTCGAACTTCTTAAGACCTGCATGAGCGAACAAGGCGCAAAAAAAAGCAGGGATATTATTGAGCTTGAAGGAATATTAAGAGATGTGGAAGGCAGGCCCGCAAATGATACTTATCGTGACCCCGCCAAATATTATATTACCATCTTTGGCATTCCAGGCAGCCAAACCATTTGGGGATGGCGACTGGAAGGACATCATCTCTCTTTTAATTTTTCAGCCCGGGAAAATAAACTGGTTTCAGGAACGCCAGGCTTTATGGGGGCAAACCCGGCTATTGTACAGGAAGGTCCGCGCAAAGGAACACAGGTACTGAAAGAAGAAACAGAAATGGGATATGCACTCCTCAATTCTTTTTCAAGTGAGCAATTAAAGAAGGTAATTTTTAATGAGGATGCACCTGGTGATATTATCACCTTTGTTGACCGCAAGGCAAGCATTGAAAGAAGAGCTGGTATTTCCTATGCGCAGATGAACGACCAGCAAAAACAATTGTTGCTTCAACTCATTCGGGTATATGTCTATCGCTACACAAAGTCATTTGCCGATAATATGCTCAAGGAAATTCAAACTGCCGGATTAGATGAACTATGGTTTGGCTGGGCAGGTGATACCAAACAAGGGATCGGTCACCCGCATTACTACCGGATTCATGGTCCTACCATTATCATAGAATATGACAACACGCAGGGCCGGGGCAATCATATTCATTCAGTAGTTCGTGATCTGAAAAATGATTTTGGAGGCGACTTGCTACTGAATCATTATAGAGAAGAACATTCACCTAAAAAGGATTGACTCGCCAAATTCCCATACAACAAGCAGAACGCACCATTATTGTTGACTTGCTTAGGGGATTTGCTCTTTTTGGCGTTCTCCTGGCCAATTTCTCCAGCATGCTCACTAACAATGTCCCCCAACCGATCATTGATGCTCATGCATCAGCTTTCGATCAACTGCTGGATCAGTTTCATGACATTTTTATTCGCAATAAATTCATAACCCTGTTCTCGATTCTTTTTGGTTATGGATTTGGTGTTATCATGGAACGCCTGGAAAAAAAGCAGCTCCAGGCAACTGATTTTTTTCTCCGCCGGATGTTCTGGCTGTTCATATTCGGATGCATCAACCTGGCTCTGTGGAATGGCGATATTCTCCATATATACGCCATGACAGGGATATTCCTCTTGCTCTTCAGGAAGCAAAGCACAAAACGTATTTTAATATTTTCAATCTTTTTTCTAATTTTAATTCCTACCGCCTTTCGGTTTTACCAGGTTTATTTCTTGCATTATTCAGCCAATCAGAAAGCTATTATTTCAACCTATTATCAGGCTTATAAATTCGGATCCCTGGTAGATGTTATCTCTGTGAATTACAAAACCTATCTCCCTCAATGGGTATATACTTGGTCCGAGTGGCGGGACATGAGTGAGACATTGGGAAGATTTTTATTGGGGTATTATATATTGCGGAGGCAACTATTTACAAATTTGGAGAGCAATTCCTCTTTCTTGCGAAAACTATGGAAATGGACATTGTTCGTTTCATTATTATACATCCCGTTGCAGGTGGCAGCAGCTAAGGGCATAATTCCTATTCCAAGACCAATTTTGTACCCGTTCTTGAAAGTCGGTGTTTTGGGTATGGCACTTTTCTACGCTACCACTATAATAAAACTATACAGGAGTGGTAAATTGGCAACACTAATGGAAAGTTTTCGCAACCTGGGATGCATGACACTTACCAATTACCTGGTACAAACCATAATTTATGTGATTGTTTTTTATAACATTGGTTTTGGCTTGTTAGGAGAATTTTCTTTCGGCCTTATCTGGCTTTCCAGCTTTATTGTATACGCCCTCCAGGTTGTTTTCAGCCGGTGGTGGATGTCCAGGTTTTACTTTGGCCCCGCTGAATGGGTTTGGAGGCAATTAACCTATAAGAAAAGATTCAAATTGCGAAGAGATTTACCTGGCATTGCATCAGTAAACTCATAATAGTAATAATTCGTGTGAATTCCCAGCATGGGCGGGGCAGGCTGTGATAATTCGCGCGAATTCGTGTATAAAAAATAGAGGCCGAAGGCCTCTATTGCTTCACGAATTAACACGAATTCCGTTTCTAAGAAGGATTTGTCCGCATATAGTAATTCAATTCATCCTTACTTGACTGCGCAGTAAATAAATCGAACAATTGATAGAACTGAGTTGGATCAACAACCCTGTGATATGCCAGCTTTGCCAGAGACAGTCGATCGGCCTCCAGGTTAATTTTATTCAAAAGACTCCTGATTTGGTCAATGGAAAAATAATTATCCGTGTTCGATAGGGCATATTTTATTTCAGATACCACACCACTCTGGTTAAATCTCAAGTAGATCTTAAGTTGCAGGTTCTTGAAATCACTCTCGCTCATTGCCACCCTGTTGGTATATTGACCGGTAAAACCAGGAGAAGAACCATACCTCACGAAGTAAGTGAATTCGTCCTTACTCGCCTGTGTATAAAATAAATTTTGGAGCGAAGGAAAATTTGCCACATCCGTAATTTGGGGATAGGATTGGATGGCCAGGTCAAGCCTGTCATTCTCAGGGTGGATCAATTCAAGCGCTTCTCTCATTTGACTAGTGGTGAAATAATTAGTGCTCACCTTCAATGCATCGCCAAGTACAATAGGTTTTAGCGATGGATCAGTTTGTCGATTCATTTTTGCCAGCAGTTGAGAAAATTGTTGTGCAGTTAACGGAACCCGGGAATTAGCGACTGTTGTATTTGTTGTGGTTACCTGATTTTTTGATTGGATGAATTTATCAATACTGTCTTTATGAGGCTGGATCTTGAACAGGTCAGCTACATCAGCAAAATTGTTAGGATCTGTCACTTTAGGATAGGAAAGCTTTGCCAATTCCAGTCGTTTGGGTTCTGCGGTGATCAGCAATAATAATTGTCCAGTCTGTTCTGTGGTAAAGAAGTATGTCTTATTCGCGAAAGCCCCCTTAATAGCATCAAATCTTGATGTTTGCGACCATTTATCAGTGATTGACTTGGAAAGCTTTTCAAATGCACTATCCTTCATCGGTTGCGGGGGAAGGGAAGCGCTAGCCTGACCAACCTTTTTTTCAGAGAAGCCAACCTGTCCGTCCCTACGAATAGAGATCACCATATCATATCCTGTTCTCAACTGGAAAGTATTGGCATAGGCAGGTACTGCTTTGGTACCGGTATTGGCTGTTGAATTATTTGCCAGTTCATAAACGTTGAGGGTATGCGAACCCAGCGGCAGTTTACTAACAACCAGCTGCCTTGAGCCATAATTGCCAGAATCCTTGGCATTGGCCGAATAATATTTCTTTCCATCCACGTCAACCCTATAATTAGCTGGGGTATTGTTTTTGGATCTGTTAGGATTGTCAAACCTTAAAGTGAGAGTTTGGGCACACGCAGCCATACTCGTAAATATGACCAGCAGGATTGTGGATAGGTTTTTCACATTATATCATTTTAGAGGTACCAGTCAATTCAGGCATTGGATCAAGCCTTTTGCCGCTATTTAACAGATACGCGGAACATATCTCTTAAACGGTAACCAGCGGTCATTAATTGTAAGCTGAGAATGAAAACTATGTCGAATTTTTACTTGAAATATTCTTGGAAAAAACATAATAGACAATTATGCCCAGGAGGGGAGCCACCACCAGGATGAGGATCCAAAGTAGCTTGTGCGTCATTTCAAGATGTGGGTTCTTAGAAATGCTGACCACTGTAGAGATGAGAAGCCAGCAATAACCGAAAAACAGAAGGATTAACATCCACTCTGTTCCGCCAGGCATGCTAAATGCGAGCATATAAAAAGGTTTATTAAATATAACAAAAGTTGAAAATTCAGCAAGCAGGCAATATGCAGAAACAACATGTTAGGACTAGAGCAGGAATGCCAGCTCTGTAGAGCACTTAATCCTTTTTGTTCACCTCATATGGACCGAACACATCTTTCACTTTTAAGCTTTCAACACTGTCGTCCAGAATGATTACATAATAAGTATTTCCCCCAGGGAGCACTCTCACCAGGATATGTCCTTGTGTGCTTTTATATGCCCTGTCAATTAAGGGTCCAATCACGTCTCTGTTTGCCTGGAGCATATTGGTAGAGAAAATATCCCTGGGGCCAGGATACAGATATGGAGTTGTTGCGCGGATCAACACTTCGTGTCCCGGGTGGTCACTGGACCATACCTGCTCTATCCAAACGCGGGGACGGAGATTCTTCACAAAATTTTCATTCAATGCATCGCGGTTCCCGTGATGATCCATGGTGGCCACATCCACCGCTCCCACCGCCTTGGAAACAGGTGTTTCAATATCCATCCATGGAGCTTGTCCATATTGAAGATTCCCAGGAATGTCTCCACCCGTATAATACCTGAAATTCCCGTAGTTGATGGTGATCACCTGGCTGCAGGCATTCTCACTGGGAAATGTGGCGCGGTCGCCAGACCGAAACATGGGGAATTGTTCCATTGTACTGGTGTCCTTGCCTGTCCATATACGGCCATTGCACTTAATATTCCTCACAAAAAAATCAGGATAACGGGCCGCATCATATCGTAAAGGCAATTGTTTTCGGCTTCCGGCAAGGAGTTTGGTGGTAAGTAATTTTTCTTTCTCACGTTGCCTAACAAAGGAAAAATAATTGTCCATGGTCTTCCAATAATTATAGGTAACAGGATCTTTCTTCATGCTATCCTCTAAAACACGACTCTTAAAATCAAATGGAAAATCATAACCCCGATCAAACAATGCTTCCACTGGTAGAAGTTCTGCAACCCCTGTTATCCCCATCAAAGCATAATCCGCCCTTGTTGAACGGGGAGCGGATTCATACCAGGCTCCCATGTGGTCCCCGTGAAAATGAGATAGGACTGCATAATTGATCAGTTGCTTTCTCCCTTGCGACGCCACCTGTTGTATATAATGAACAATCCATTCGTACGCACGCTTGCTGTCATTTGGTCGAATTGCAGAATTACGTTTTGAATTGGTACGCGCATCCGTTGGATCCATTTCGCCTGCATCAAATAACATGGTGGTCCCGTCAGGAAAAACATAGTAGGCCACATTACCTCGGCCGGTGTTGATATGATGGAGGTCCAGGTAGCCCTCTTTCCAGGAGGTGAGGGGTTCGCCTTTGTTGGGGATTTGGGATTGAACGGTGAAACTGTGACAAGTACAATACAGTAAGACAACTGAAATAAATATCCTGCGGAGCATAGGAAACTAATGTAGAACTATTTTTTCTTCATTTTTCTTCTTTCTTTAGTTCCTGGTTCATGAATCCTGGTTCTCAAACCATAACTTAAACGCAACGGGCACAGCCTGTAAGATTAAATATCATATACTCATGCCAAAACCTATGAAAGCTCCCTTAATAGTAGTATCTTTACTCTTTAATTTAAGCATCGCATTAGTTAAGAGTCAATTCAATTTGAAAGTTTATCTTCTCCTTTTATTTCCTCTCGTCTCTGCTTCGCTTAGATATTTATTAATTGTCAAATTTAAAGTATGAACATTTACATCTCAAATTTAGGCTTCAATATCCAGGATAAAGACTTAAGTGGCTTTTTCACGGAATTCGGTGAAGTCTCTTCTGCAAAAGTTATCACAGACAAAGAAACGGGCAGATCACGCGGATTTGGCTTCGTTGAAATGCCAGATGATGAAGCTTCCAAAAAGGCAATTGCTGCACTGGATGGAACTACAAAAGATGGCAGGACCATTCAAGTAAAAGAGGCCAGGCAAAAGGAAGATAGACCTTCGAAAGGCGATGGAGGTTATAACAACAGTAGTAGCTACAATAAGAACAGATACTAAAATTGTTTTAAGGCCCCGGTAAACGGGGCTTTTTCATTATTTATTCACTAAAACAGTAAACTTCATGGATAGATTTAAAAAAGAAATAACCGTTAACAATGAAGCACGGCTATTTGAATTTAGCAAGATCAAGAACATGATTGGTGTAAAATTCTTTATTACATCCAAAGATGCAAATCAAAAGCCGATTTCTTTTAGTCTGAGAGAGTCAAGCGAAGGTAAATGGAAGCTCACCCCGGGGTCTTTACGCTGGCTGTACGATATAGAGATGGAATTATCGAATGCCATAATTGAAACCCGGGGAAAGGGATAAGTCCGGGTTTGTCCAGTTGATTTTATTTTCCTCACCAAAATATCCGGATGCCGGTAGGCTCAGCTTGTAGGTCTACCTTGTCTTGCTACCGGATGAAGATTGCTGTAACCAATTCTCCTTTCTGTTGAGTTGATTAATGGTTCCTTATCTGGAACCGCCATTCGACTTAGGTAAATCTCTGTCACGAATACTCACCAATAAAGGAACTTGCTCCTGTATTTTAATAGTTGTGACCTATTAATGAAACTGCGCTGTTTCAGTACTCCCAGCCATAGCCACTGTTGATGAATTGCCTTGCTGAATGGTATTCTGCACTGCATCGAAATAAGTTGTGCCAACAAAACTCTGGTGTTTTACGGCAGTGAAGCCTTTCGATTGCAAGGCAAATTCCCTTTGTTGTAATTCAGAGAAACCGGCCATACCTCTAGCTTTATATGCAGTGGACAATTCAAACATGGCGGTATTTAACGCATGGAACCCAGCCAGGGTGATGAATTGAAATTTATATCCTAATGCAGCTAATTCTTCACGGAAGTTTTCCATTTCGGTTTCGCTAAGGTGTTTGCTCCAGTTGAAAGAGGGCGAACAATTATAGGCCAATAATTTTCCGGGGAACTGCGCATGTATCGCCTTGGCAAATTCTTTAGCCATCCCCAGGTCCGGATGAGAAGTTTCCATCCATATTAAATCTGCATATGGTGCATAGGAAAGGCCCCTGGAAATGCATTGCTCCAATCCATTGCGCACATAATAGAATCCTTCAACGGTTCTTTCACCGGTCACGAATGATTGGTCACGTTCGTCTATATCCGAAGTAATGAGGTTGGCAGCCTCCGCGTCTGTGCGGGCAATGATCAATGAAGGCACGTTCATCACATCCCCAGCCAGTCTTGCAGCTACCAATTTATTGATGGCTTCATGGGTAGGCACTAATACTTTACCACCCAGGTGTCCGCATTTTTTTGCCGAAGACAACTGGTCCTCAAAATGCACAGCGGAGGCACCGGCTTCGATCATAGCCTTCATCAATTCAAAAGCATTCAAGTTTCCACCAAAGCCCGCTTCAGCATCTGCAATGATAGGGGCCATCCAATCCTTATCGCCACTATTGTTCACCGATTGGATTTGCGCAGCACGAAGAAGTGCATTATTTATTCTTTTTACAACCTCGGGCACGGAGTTAACGGGATACAAGGATTGATCAGGATACATCTGACCCGCAACATTGGCATCGGCCGCAACCTGCCATCCGCTCAAATAGATGGCATCCAACCCGGCAGCAATTTCCTGGATCGCCTGGTTGCCGGTGAGAGCACCTAAGGCAGCAACGTATTGCTGAATATGTAACTTATTCCAGAGTTTGTTTGCGCCCTGCTTGGCGATGCTGTATTCAATATCTACCGGGCCTCGAAGCCTCAATACCTCAAGGGCTGTGTACGGTCTCTTGATTCCATTCCAGCGGGGGTTGTTGTTCCAGTCGTCAGTTAACAACTGTGCTTTCTGATTAATGTCCATGGCTATACTTTATTAATTGAATTGAAAATAATATGGTTTATGCTTTGTCTAACGGAGAAGCTTATAGGCAGACAAGGTGAGGAATTCTTCAAATTCGTCCTGAACAATCAACCTATTGAAGAGGGCGATGGCTTGGGGGAACTTACCCTCTGAGTAGGCCTTGCATCCCACATAATGTTTGATGTGCTCTATTTCTTCATCGCGGAGATCGTGATAAAGTTCAAGATCAACCACCTTGCCATTTTCCAGCACTGCCTTGTTCCTGATCCATTGCCATACCTGGGTACGGGAGATCTCCGCAGTGGCAGCATCTTCCATCAGGTTATACAGGGCTGCTGCACCATTTCCTCTCAACCAACTTTCCAGGTAGAGGATACCCACATTTATATTCAGACGCAAACCTTTTTCAGTAATGGTGCCTTCAGGAATGGCAAGTAGATCCTTGTCTGTTACCCTCACTTCCTCTCTCTTGATATGAACCTGGTTTGGTGTTGGCATGTGTTTATTGAAAATCTCCCTGGCAAGAGGTACGAGGCCCGGATGAGCCACCCAGGTGCCATCATGACCATCGGTCACCTCCCTGTATTTATCCATTCTAACTTTTTCCAATGCTCTTTCATTGGCTAATGGGTTGTCTTTTATTGGAATTTGTGCAGCCATTCCTCCCATGGCATGAGCCCCGCGCATGTGACAGGTCTGAATCACCAATTGCGCATAAGATCGCATGAAGGGTACCGTCATAGTTACCTGTGAACGATCTGGCAACACAAAGCCCGGAAGGTT
>Ga0184625_10001402_pt1 | contig 10061 bp, 7 predicted proteins | sample PLM3_30_b1_FD_133151 | JGI IMG/M metagenome (GOLD analysis project Ga0184625, IMG submission 133151) | Groundwater sediment microbial communities from an aquifer in East River, Colorado, USA - PLM3_30_b1 | ecosystem: Environmental > Terrestrial > Soil > Riparian zone | place: USA: East River... | reverse complement strand
CGTCGAGTGCGCGGTCAATGTTGAAAAGCGAGTTATCTTCGGAAACCGCTTCGACAATCCCGTCAGAGAGCAGGAAGACGAGGTCACCGGGATCCAACTGTATCGTAGGTCCGTTGGAAAAGTCACCACCGGGGAACAGGCCCAGGGGCAGATTCGTGCTTTTGAGAACGAGCTTCACTTCTCCCTGCGTGTCAAGCACATAGCCCGGCCAGTGTCCGGCGTTGCAGTAGACCATGGAGCGTGTGAGGGGACAGAGCCGGGCGAAGAGAACGGTGACGAAGTGATCGGTGCTCATATCCTCCGTAAGTCGAAAGTTGAGGAGGCGGAGGACCGTGCCGGGGTCCGTGTGCGTGAGTGCGAGTGCGCGCAGGTAAGCGCGGGTTTCCGATATGAGCAGCGCCGCCCCGATCCCGTGTCCGCTGGCATCGCCGATGGCGATCCCCCAATGTCCGTCCGACATGGGGATGAAGTCGTAGTAATCGCCGCCAGTTTCCTGGGTGGGATGCGTAGCGCCCGCGATCGCGAAGCCGGCCAGCGTGGGTGGGGCTTTGGGGAGCAGTCCCTGCTGAATCGCGCGCGCGAGTTGGAACTCCCTGTCGCGCGCGTGCAAAACCATCTCCGAGTTCCGGCGCTCGATAAACTGGCCGACCTGGACGCCGATGCTGGCCATCATGTCAAGCACGGCTTCCTGCGGTTGCCGGAGCTCGGGGCTGAAGAACTCGACGACGCCGAGGACGTCGCCGTTGCTTCGCAGCGGGAAGGCGAGGGCGCCGCACGGCCCGTTCCTCTGCGCCGCTACCGAGCGGGGGAACGGCGCGTCCGGGACCCAGACCGGCTGGCCGGAGTCCCAGGCCCGGCCTGGGAGCCCCTCGCCGCGGGCGAAGGCGATCTGCCGGCTGTGCCGTTCGAAGTCCGTTACCTCGATGCCGGGTGGACGCCACACGGCCACGCAACGGAGCACCTCTGGGCCAACGCCCACTTCCCAGAGCACGCCCAGGTCGCACCCCAAGGTTTCGCCGACGGTCTTCAGAACTGTGGGCGCGGCACCCTCGAGAGTGGCCGATTCCGCCAGGGCGATGGTGACGCCATGTTCGGTAGCCAGCCGCCGCTCGCGTCGCTTGCGCTCAGTGATGTCGCGGGCAATCACCGAAGCCGCCGTGACTCGCCCGGTCGCTTCCGGCATCGGCGAGATGCTCAGTGAGACATCGATCCGCGTGCCGTCCTTCCGCACGCGCACCGTCTCGTGGATGTCTCGGCGCTCGCCGCGCTTCAGTTGCTCCAGGATGGCCGACACCTCGCCGGCGCTCTCGGGAGGGAACAGCACTGAGATGGGCCGGCCCAGGATCTCGGCGGCGGCGTAACCGTGCATCTTCTCGGCAGCGCGGTTCCAGGTGAGAATGATCCCGTCGAGGTTCTTGCTGAGGATGGCGTCCTCGGACAACTCGACGATCGCGGCCAGGCGCGAGCGCGCCTCGTCCGCTTGCTTGCGCTCGGTGATGTCACGGGCGATGCCAATCATGCCACGGATGGTTCCCTGCGCGTCCCGGTACGGCCCCTTGGTGGCGAGATAGGTTCGCGTGACCCCAGCGGCGGTGCCGAACTCCTCGTAGGTTTGGATCTCTCCGGTCGCCATGATCCGGCGGTCTCCCTCCATGATCGCCCGCGCCGTTGGGAGAGAAAACAGCTGCGTGTCGTCCTCGCCGATCACTTCCGCGACCGTCTTGCCCAGGAAGCGCGCGCCCGCGGCGTTGATCATCAGGTAACGCCCCTGTCGGTCCTTCACGAACACGGCATCGGTCGTCCCTTCGGTGACGGCTCGCAAGAGGTCGTAACTCTGCTGGAGAGACTCTTCCGCCCGCGCGCGCTCGGTTGTGCGCGCGGCCAGGACCATAGTGGTGGTGACCACGACGCCCATGAAGAGCTGCAGTAAGATCAAGCTCTCGTGGATGGTCGGGGCGTGGAAAGGCCCGTAACCGTGCACCGTGCCCCAGATCGCTATGGTCGAGGCCACAGCGGTCGCCAGGGTTGCGGTCGGCTGGCCGAAGCGGAGTGCCGCCCAGATCACGAAGGGGAATAGGGCATAGGCCAGCGCAGGATGAGACAGGAGGGCAAAGGGCCCGGCAAAAACGGACAGGCTCACAGCAACCAGCCCCAGCAACAGGACCCCGACTTCGGCGACCCGCTGCGGACGCCACCGGATCCAGCGCCATCCGGCCCACGTGAGGAGCAGCGGGGCGAGCACCAGGTCTCCCATGGCGTCCCCCAGCCACCACACGCTCCACATTTCCGCGTAGGCCGCAGGGCTTTACGCTCCCCAAACACAGGCTGGTCACGCCGATGGTGGCGCTGACCATCGTGCTCAGCCCCGCGGCCAGAACCACCAGGCCGAGCACATCTTTGACCCGTCCGAGCGCAGGGTCGAACTGGACCAGGCGGCGAAGCATCCAGGCGCCTGCCAGCGCTCCCAGGGTATTGCCCAAAGCGATGCCCATCGCCGTGACGAGAGGCGCGTTGGCGGTCGCGTTCGCCAGAAAGGCCCCGAGTGCGATGCCCGGCCAGAGCCGATACCCGAACAAGAGGAGGGCGGCCAGCGCGATGCCCGTCGGTGGCCACACCGCCGTCACTTGTTCGGCCACGAACGCCATCGACAGGCCAAGCTTGGCCGCGCCGAAATAGACCGCGGCCAGGAGAGCCAGTTGCGCCGGATAGAATGCCCATCCGTAGCGCCAAACGGGCTTCTTGTGACCAGGCCGTGGGTTCCGCTGCGGAGGTGCGAGGACGTGATTAGCCACCAACGCCGAGGCGTGGTGACCCCTGCTTCTGGGCGAAGTCATGGGGGCGACCCTTCTGGCACAGGATTCAGGGAACCTGTCTGTCGTGGTCTTTTCTGTTCAAACAGTGCAGTCTATTTGCGGCAGGGGTGCAATCAAGTCGGAAAACCGCAACCTTGCGATGCTTGCACGTGGCAAGAGAAGGCGATTCGTGCTTCTGCAGTCGCTGAACACGGGTGACTTCGACGAGCTGGCCGAGGCGTTCCTGCGCTGGGATCTTCGTATCCGGCAGCTCGGCCGCGGGCCGTTCCGGGGTCAACTCGAGTTTCTGCAGCTGGGAGGGATTCAGGTCTTCCGGGTTGCCGTCAACCGGAAGATTCACGTCGAGGGTTGGCCTCCCCCCGGCAGCTTTGGCTGCGCCCCCGTCCTGGCCGCGAACGAAAACGCCACGTGGCGTGGCCGGCGCTTGAACGCGGGCCAGGTCCGGGTGCTTGTCCCGGGCCAGGAAGCAGATCATGTGACGCCGGCCGACCACTATCAGATGGTGGCCCTGGCGGTGGACGCGGATCTTGTTCGACAAGGGGCGCCGGTGCTTGGCGGGTTCGACGTGGAGGAGCGCCTGGCCGGTCGGGAGGCGGTCACGACAAGCCCAGCCTTCTGCCGGGCCCTGTGGTCTCACCTGGCCGGTTTGCTCGACCTGGCCGAGGCCCGACCCAGTCTCCTCGCCGAGCCAGCGCGGCTGATCGAAGAGGAGTGCCTCCGACGATTTGTTGGGCTGCTTGCTCGACCGAACGACGGCCGGACCGGGTGCCAGCCTTCCAGCCGGGAGCTGCTGGTTCGGCGCACCGACGACTGCATGCAGACCTGCCTGGAAAGGCCCCTATCTCTGTTCCACCTTTGTCGGGAACTTGGCGTGAGCGAGCGGATGCTGCACTACGCGTTTCAGGAGGTCCGTGGCCTGAGTCCGATGGCCTATTTCAAGGCCCGTCGGCTCAATGCGGTCCGTCAGGAGCTGAAAGCGACCGCCGCAGACACGGTGGCTGTGCACGAGATCGCGCAGCGCTGGGGTTTCCGTCACACCGGTGAGTTCGCCGCAGATTACCAGCGGCTGTTCGGTGAGCTGCCATCTCAAACGCTCAAAGGTTAGCCAATGGGGACAAAGGGGTGGGGACAAAGCGGACGCAGCTAATAGAGACAGATTGTCTTATTTAACGGCATCCCCTTTTTTGCTTACTTCTTCCTGGGGTCAGGAACGCAAGCCGCTGCTCGGCCACGCCGAATTCAGCTACACGCTCCACCGGCGCGACACCAGCAAGCCGGACCGGTACTTGAATCAGCAACGAGCGTGGCGGGCGGTGTCGCGTTTGACTATGACACGCTACGCACGGCTATTTACAGGTCTTCTTATACTGCTCCTCAAATTCGAATGCTCGCCGGACGTATTCAGTTACTTGAGCGAGCGAGAGACCAGAATGGCGGCCGTGTGCAATCAGGTGACGGTTCGACACAATGGACGTAATAGCTGACCTAATCGATTCGTCGAGATTATCGAGTTTGCTACGCCACGTACTGCTGAAGCGCCCCGTTATGTCCAGAATTTTGTCGAATTCCGGACTCTGAAAGCGATCCACCGTCGCTTCAATGTAGCTCCCTACTTCCAACTTGGGCCTTGATATGCGTGCAAATTCAGACAGATACACGCGCACCACATTTTCGATGTAACCTGAAGCCAGTACGCAGACATGGCGGGCGATCATCGCGCGCTCCGGTGCCCCAGCGTCCAGCGATTCTCCAAAACTGATTGCGTCCTCAATCGATTTCCGCTGTCGTGCGAGTTCCCGAGGCTTCATTTGATTTTGGATTGTGCAAGGGTGAGTCTCGCCCGAACAACCTCTTCATCGGCCGTGGATTTGTTCACGGCGGTCATGAAGTCCGGGTTCTGAAGCAGAAGTTGATACTGCCCCGGGAAGCGTTCCTCGAATGCTCGCTGTGCAGTCGTTCCTTTTCCCGCCAACGCCTCGGCGACAGCGACCATTACGGAATCAAACACCGCTGCATTTAGTGCTCGCTTTGGCCGAAACGCCTTGCTGCGAAGCGTTCGATGAATGAATGACACTGTCTCCTCAAACCTTCGGCGCATTTCCTCTATCGCGGCGGGAGGTGCGTTTCGTCGTCGTCCCATCGCTTTGTTCAGAAAACCTTTCATTGGCCTGGCATAATGCTTTCGGTAGTAAAGAAGCGCGAAAAAGCGCAGAATCAGCTCTTGGTCTCGCATCGTCTTGCTTGGCGGCCCATATATGGTGCGCCATTCACTGCTTTTATTAAGTTCGCTGAGCAAGGTGCAGAAGGAGCCGTGATAAATTGAGGTCCGGATCTCCTGGGGATGCAGCTGGATACCGCCTGTGTTAATTCGCTCGAAGATGTGATAGATACTGCTTTGGTCCTCGGACGGTTCGTCTTGCTTTACTACGGTGGCGTGGATGATAGAGTCATCGAGTCGCCGACGATCAGCTATAGACAAGTCTTGATAGCGCATGCCCTCGAATTGCTCTTGAACGCCCTTCAAACGGAAAACCCGCTCAGTTTGGGGGAATGTGCCGTCGTAGAAATACTGCAAACTCCTCAGCCGTTGCTGGCCATCAATTACCATAAGAGCCTGAGACTCTGTTTCGCGAGCGAGAAAGACCCCAGGCACCGGCAGGCCAAGCAAGAGCGATTCTATAAAGCGTGAGGCGCGCTTATTTGTCCAGACATAGCCGCGCTGGAACTCGGGCATCGCAATACTCTTGTCTCCAAGGCGCTTCACTAAGCCATCGACAGGAAAATCGGCCCCATAGGAGGTGATCGCATACTTGAATGGAACTTCGAGATCCTCATCCCCTAAGGGATCCTCGACCCGTGTCTCGACTTTCTTTGCCATTTTGGCTCCACTGACGTCGTTTCGTGTGCGCCGTTCGTCGGCGAGTCGGACGATTCCGCCTCCGTGTCACAGCCGCGTCGTCAACAACTCGCGCCGAGTTTCCGCAGTGCTCGTCCGCCACCGCGCAGGGACTCGAACCGCGAACTATGGCGATCAGCGGGGTGAACCCCTTGTACAAGGCTTAATTGGGTCAACGCCCCGGGAGAGCCGCCGGGCCATGGAGTTTATGTCGCCGCGCCGGGTTAGTAGTTGCAGGTGCTTTTGAAAGCGGGGCGGTCTTTCGGTTCCCGGGCTTTGCTACGAGAAAGCACCCACGATCCGATTGTATCGGCAAATGTTGCTCGGTGGCTGACACCAGACATTTTGCCGCCGGTAATGGCCTCCAAACGCCTCCGCAACCGGTGCGACCGCGGAGTTCATCCGCGACGACAAATGGGTCGGGAGTCGCTCACAAATAGACAAGGGCTTAGAGTGCGAATTCAGGAGGTTGGGTACCCGCCAACCCCGCCCTCGTCCCAATCCTTGTCGCGATCTTAGCCATTCGGCGGCATCAGCGAAGTTGTCCGGAAGGTCTCTAGTCGTGGCAGCAATTCCTCGATCAACTCAGACACCCGCTCCGCCGGCTTCGACGCGTTTGCCAGCACCTCCCGGTGATCCAGTGAGCTGCTCGCCAGACCCGCCGCCTTGTTCGTGATGCAAGAGAGCGCCAGCACCTCGAGACCGAACTCCGCCGCCGACTCCGCCTCGATCGCGGTCGACATGCCAACCGCATCGGCCCCCATTACCGCAAGCGCCCGGATTTCCGCCGGCGTCTCATAGCACGGACCGGTCACCGCTGCGTAGACGCCGGCCAGAAGTGTCCGGCCGCACTCGCGTTCCACCGCCTGGGCCAGCTCGATCAGGCGGGGCGAATAGGGCGGGGTCCGCGGACCGGACAGCAACTTCCAGGCGTTCGGGGCCTGCAGGAACAGATGGTTGCGAAGGACCATCAGGTCGCCGGGCCACAAGTCGTAGTGGATGCCGCCCGCGGCGTTGGTTAAGACCAGAAAGCGCACGCCCCAGTCAACAATCCGACGGACGGACGCGGACACCGCGTCCGGCGAGTGGCCTTCATAGAAATGGAGACGCCCGCGGAACACCAATAGAGGCCGACCCCCACAAACGCCGAGCGCAATCTTGCCGGAATGTCCGAGCACGGACGGGGCGGCCAGTCCGGGGTCGTCGGCGAACGGGACCGCCGCGAACTCCTGGAACCGGTGCGGCACGGCCCCCAGCCCGGAGCCGAGGACAACGGCTGCTTGCGGCCGGTGTTGCTGGACGGCTGCGACGAACGACTCGAAAGGGGACATGAGGAGGACTTATGGCTACGCGGCGCGGCTGGCCTTGATTTCGGCCATGCTGCGGAGTTCGTCCACGATGGGGCCGGTCAGTACCTCCTCCAGCCGGGCCAGGGCGCGGGCGACAATGGCGCCGTCCATGACGCGGTGATCGTACACGACGCGGACATCCACGTCCCCATCTTCGGTGAAGACCCCGTAGTTCAGGATCGTGGTCAGCGGACAGAGCGGGTGCAGCGACTCCGCACCCAGAGCGGAATAAACGCTGACGCCAAATGTCCCGAAATGGCGGATTCGGTACAACGGGTGATTCAAACCAAGCCACCAGAGCGCTCGCCGTGCGAACCGCGGATAGCGGCACATGCGCAACGCCCGGCGAAAGTCTTTGATCTCGCCGATCGGCCGCTCGCAGAACGAGCGCACGCGACGGGTGATTTCCGCGAGGGAAAGCGAGCCCGGGTCCTTGATCCGGGCGCACAAGACCGCTTTGTCGCCATCGAAATCGCGCTCAATGGCGATGCTCGCGACCGGTTTGGGGTATTCGTACAGGTGGTGCCAGGGGAGCTTGACGAAGGCCCGGCGCAGCTCCGGGAATTCTGCGGAGACGACGGCGAACGCCTTGGTGAAAATAGCCGACCACGGCGGGCGGTCGAGCAGGGCGGCACGAGCGTCGATGACGGGGCGGAGATGCACGCGGCGCTGGACCGGTACGGTGGGGATCGCGGCGGCGAAGTGAAGGAAGTCGATGACCAGTCGCCGGGCCCGCGACAGGGGAATCCGTCGGCCGCGCATCGTCGCCCTCCGGATCACTCGGGTTTTCGACAACGGAAGATGAATGCCTGGCCGACGTAGCTCAACCGGTGCTCAATGTCGGTGAACCCGGTGACCGCCAGCTTGGCCGATATCACATCGGCCGTCAGATAATGAAATCGACCCTTGCGGGCTTCCTTCTTGAGCCACGCTCCGTAGCGAAGCATCCGCCACGCCTTTTTCAGATACTTCAGCGGCTTGTCGGACTGGCGGGCCGCGGCCAGAGACCACCACGCGACTTTGCCCCAGGCGGGGTTCGGCACGTTCACCGAAAAGATGAAGCGGCCACCTGGCTTCAGAACGCGATGCACCTCCGCGAGCAAGCGGTCGTATGCAGTCGTGGTCCAGGCGCCCGTGGCTTCGTCGATCGACTCGGCGTAGGAGATCGACAGACCGGAAATAACTCCATTGAATGATTCGTCGCCCAGCAACCCAAGCCCGCTACTGAAGTCGTGAGTTTGGAAGCGGACGCGTTCGCCAGGGGGCGGATCCAAAGTTTGGCGCAGCTTGGCGTAAGCCTGCCCGTTGACCGCCGCGACGTCCAGGCCGACGACCTCGGCAATTCCACTGTGGCTATGCTCCCAAAGGGCTTTCGACAAGGCACCCCCGCCACAGCCGAGGTCGAGCCATGACTCGTCCAGCTGCGGATCGGCCCAATCCACCGTGTCCGTAAGCAGTTGGCGATAGGGCGGCAGTTCGTGCTGACCCCAAAACGCCTTGGCGCACTTGGTATCCGGCCAATAATTAACGACCTGGGTCACGGGCGGGACCTTTCACGGCCCAGTTCCATTCGGAACCGGCGAACATCATTACTAGTCGGGACTCTACCGTGAGTCCCGTTTAGGTCAACCCGTCTTTCTCATCTTCCCCACACCACCGAGTTTAGAGCCGGCAGGAACCCTGTTCGCACCGGATCAACTTTTGACGTTTTACATGCCAAGTTCGACAAATTCTCATCCGGTTTCGATCGGCGATCGCCAATGAAGTGTGTGCGACGACCGACCGCTCACCGAGTCGCTGAAAGGATCTCGACCGTGCTCCGAGGGTCTGCAACTCGCCGTCGACGCGGACACGTCATTGCCCTCGTTGTTATCCTCCTGGTCTTCCTGGTGGGGATGGTGGCGTTTGCCATCGACACCGGGTACGTCGCCGCGACCCGAACTCGATTGCAGGGCTCGGGCGATGCCGGTGCGCTGGCCGCCGCCGGGAAGTTGACCACATGGCCCGGCCAGGATGTGCCCGAGTCGACGGCGCGGTCCGAAGCCCGCAAGTTCGTCGCCCTGAACGAACCGCTCTCGGTCCGCGACGAGGACCTCCGACTCGTCCGCTACAACCCGCTGAAGCCCGCGGCGGAACGGCTTTCGACCAACTATTCCGTTGCTGCCCCACCGAACGGGGTCGAATTGACCATTCGGCGCGACAGCCTGGCGAACGGCCGGCTCAATCTCTGTTTTGGCCCTGTGCTGGGTCACGGGTCCGCCGACATTCGCACCAAGGCAACTGCCTATATCTTGCCCGCCAAGGGGGTCAAGGCCGGGGCGCCGCTCTTACCGTACACGATGCAGATCGACTACTACTTCGCCTGTGTCGGCCAACAGCGGAATGGGGTGGACGGCAAGCGGATTGAAGTGGCCGACAACTACACGGTCCGGTCCGACGGGTCGGTGACTTACGGGCCCGACGGCGTGTTCGAGTGCGTGCTGTTTTCGAGTAAGCAGAACGCGCCGGGGAACTTCGGATCGCTGGACATCGGCAGTGGATCGAACGGCACACCGGAGCTCCATCGGCAAATCATGAATGGGCCGACGACCGCGGACTTTCAGGAGCCAGATTTCCGGAGCAAGGTGGCCGCGGATGGCGCGCTCTATACGCCGGTCAACGTCACTGGTGACACGGGCATGAGCACGTCGACCAAACATTCGTTCGAGCTGACATTTGGCGAGCCGCGGATCGTGCCCCTGTACGACACGGTTTCGGGCTCAGGCGATGGCGCGGTCTACCACGTTGTCGCCTACGCAGCCATCACCGTCCTGGCCGTCGACTTCAATGGCACTCCGAAGCGGCTCTGGATTCAGCCGACCAAAGTGATCACGAACAAGGCGACCGCCGGGGACATCGATTCCCCGGTTTCGTACGGCGTTTTCATGCCCCCCAAGTTGGTGGTCCGGTAACGCCCAATTGCAACGAATGGAGGTCGCTCATGCGCGTCCAACCTGTGGCCTG
>Ga0184625_10001401_pt1 | contig 10064 bp, 7 predicted proteins | sample PLM3_30_b1_FD_133151 | JGI IMG/M metagenome (GOLD analysis project Ga0184625, IMG submission 133151) | Groundwater sediment microbial communities from an aquifer in East River, Colorado, USA - PLM3_30_b1 | ecosystem: Environmental > Terrestrial > Soil > Riparian zone | place: USA: East River... | reverse complement strand
TCCCAACGAAACGGGCATTGCGCGCGACCACCACGCGGAACAGTCAGGAGTTCGGCGCACTGTCTAGGTGTCGTCCCACGTCCGGCGAGACGGGTTGAAGGCGGCGCTCGCCTGGTGCGACTAGCCTTACGACGAGCGGCTGTAGAGAGCGGCAACGAGTGACCCAGCACCGCGGTGTCGCGATTTGCGATTCTGGGATTGACGGTAGTACTTTCGTACTGGTACACATACCCTCCACTTGCGTATCCGACGATCGGCGCGCAAGCCAGCCCTTGGGAGCGCGCACCACCGTCGCCTTGCCTCGACGGCCAATCGGCCACCGAGGGCCACGCGTCGCCGGAAGCGGCGCCTCCGAGACTCCGGGGGACAAAGGAGTCTGAGCATGCGGCACGCGTCGGTTCAGCCGTCGCGGTGCAAGCGCGCTCGTCACACCCTTGCCGGTCCCCGAGGCCGGGCAGGAGCCTCCGCGCCCTGAACGCGGGGGCTCCTGCTTGACCGCCGAGGCGATCCCCTCGGACCAAACTCGAACGGTGAACCGGTGCCGATCGGCAACCCCGTGCGAGGGGGTGGTCGGAGCGCCGACCCGACGCGTGACGAACCCAGACGACGCTACTGGTGCGGCTGCGCACCACCTGTGTTGTCGGCGTGCCGACCTGCGAGCGTTCCAGGCCCGGGGCTGTCCGAAGTTGGGCATTGACGCTGGTACGTTCGTACTGGTACACCTGCATTCCGCACGCGGAGTCGCAGCGCCGGGGGACGCGCCTTCGCCGAGGCAAGAAGCATCAAGCACCCGGACTGCCTCCCGTCGGGTGGGCGATCAAGGGTCGCCATGGAGGGACGTTCCGAAACTACGGGGGAGGAAGGGTCGGACTATGGGGGACGGCGTCTTCATCACATTCCATGCACAGGCACGTCGGCCGATCCGCCGGTCCCCGAGACCGGGCCGAAGCCCTCGTTCCCCGAGCGCTGGGCTTCGGCTTCGCTCTCTCATCATCCACGTCGCCCATCGTCGAGGCGGGCCGTGAAGGTACGCCGCGTCGCATCAGGACTCTTGCGATGGACGGCCGTCGTGCCAACGGCCACAAGGCTGGCCCCCAATCAACGCGGTGGAACACCTAAGGAGGAAGGTCAATGACAGACCCGATCAACACTCCCGCCCGGCCGCGCACGCGCCTGCGGCTCCTTGGCTGGGTGGCGCTCGCCTCGATGCTCGCACTCGTCATCCTCGGTCCGACGGCCGGTGGCGTGTCCGCGTCGACACAGCTCGCGCAGGCCACGCCGATCAGCAGTAGCGCTGTTGCGTTCCAGGGCAGCGACGAGGAATGTGCGTCCGCCGATCTCGACCCCGGCGAGGTGCTCTGGCACTTCGTCCTCGTGCAGACGGCTGCCCCGGTGGCAGGCTCGACGCTGACGGCGACATTCCAGACCGCCGGCGTGGTCGTCGTGGGCGCCACGAAGAAGACCGGCGGCACGTTGCATTTCAACGTGATTACCGGCACCGACACGCTACTGGGCGCCTTCACGAACGTGAATGGGTTCCGCCTGAATCTGAGCCACATCTGCTCGGGCGGCACGATCACCACGACGACTACCACCACAACGACAACGACCACCACCACGGGCACGACCACTACGGGGACGACGACCGCGCAATGAGCGGGACCGTCCGCCTGTTTGAGCCAGAGACCTAGTCGCGGCTCAAGGCCAAGAGCAAGAGACCGGGATGTGGCACCCGCCGCTCCCGGTCTCTTCTTGTGTGACCCTTGGTCAGGGGATTTGCCGGAACGGGAAGTACGCGGCGAAGCCGAGCGCGTACGCGGCGATGTACCCCCATGCGACGAACCGTGGCAGCCCGCTGCGCAGCAGGAAGATCGCGACGGCCACCGTAAGGGCCGGCAGGACCGGCAACACGTAGTACAGGTAGGTGACGCGGTTGTTCACGAGCGCGAGCGCCACGAACGGCAGGTAGTTCGCCGCCATCCAGACGACGCTCCATCTGACCAAAAGGTCCTCCGTCCGCCAAGCCAGCCAGACCGCGAACAGGCAGGCGAACGGGATGGCGCTTGCCAGCAACGGGTTCAGGGCACCGCGGAAGTCGATCGAGGACACGGTCGTCGCCACGCCCATGGGATCGTTGACCGTGACGTCGACGCGCAGGTAGTTGATCTGGCACGTGTTGAACGGCCATTGCCACGGTGGGCTGCTGATGCCGACGCAGAAACCGCCATGATCGACCGATGCCTGCAGGTTCGCGCCGTAGCGGATCATGTACAGGACGTGGTCTAGTGGTGTAGCGAACGTCGTGAAGCTGGCGTCCAGGATCCAGAGTCCGGCGATCGAGACGACCGAGAAGCTGGCCAGCAGAACGATCGCATCCCGCAGTTCCGGCCGGCTCAGCCGCCGTTCGACCCACCACGTTTCCGCGATCTTGAGCAACGGCAGGAGCACGAGGGCGAGGAGCGCGTAAACCGCCGTCAGCTTGATCAGGAAACCCGCGGCGACGAGGACGCCGGCCAGGACCCACCGCCGACGGATGGCGAACCAGGCTCCCACCAGAACGGCGGCCAGCGCGAGCATGTCGAGCGTCCCCAGCCGGCTGTGGACGAAGGTCAGGTTGTCGAAAGCGAGCAGCGCGACGGCCAGGATGGCCAGGTGGGCCGACCCACCGGCGGATCGAACGATCCCGTACAACGCCGCGAGCACGGTCATTCCGGCGATCACGCTGGGCAACCGCCAGCCGACGCCGTTGTCGCCGAACAGGGTCATTGACGCCGCGATCAATAGCTTGCCGAGCGGGGGATGTTCGACGTTCGGATCAAGTCCGATCGTCGCCCCTGCGTACGGCGCACCCGGATCGACCGCCCAACCGAGCAGGATCCTGGCCGCGTTGACGTAATAGGCCTCGTCGAAGATCAGGCTATGCGGTGGGACGTCGAGCCAGACCCCACGCACGACGAACGCGCTGAGGAGCAGAAGCGGCAGGAGCGTCGCCGGCTCACCGAGCCGCTCGGCCAAGCGGCGGGCCGCCTCGATCAGGGCGGACGTTCGACGCCGGGGCGTCGCCACGACGCCCTCGTCCGGGGTGGGGAGCGCGTCGGAGCCCGAGTCGGTCACGGCCGACCCATCGGGGCCAGGTCGATGGGCCCGCCGCTTTGGGCGACGGGCGGGATCATGGCGTCGTCGAGATCACGAGTTGCGGCGAGTTGCCCCCCGTCCGGCTGGAGTATTCGACCATATCGCCCACGCCATCGCTGACCGCGATCGAGATCGTCGTCGAGGTCACGATCGCCGGTTTGACATCGAACTCGACCCAGGTCCCGAGTGCCGCTGCGCCCGATGTGGCCAACGGCACCCCGCTGATGGGAGGCGCGTTGTTCCAGGTGATGCCGGTCTCGGTCCATCCGTTGCCTACCGAATAGGCCGTGCCGCCGTTGGTGCTGGAATCGACGACGAACACACGGAGCTTCGCCGTCTGGACTGCCCCGGCCAGGGCGGGAATGACGAACTTGAGGTAACTGCGATACAACCCCGACTTGACTCCGAGTGTCGTGGTCGTGCCGAAGTTCTTCGTCGCCTTGTTCGCGCGGATCTCGGCGTCGGCGCTGGGCACGAGCGTATACAACGAGCCCGATTGCACATACGTCGCCGTGTACGTCCCGGCGGTGTTCGCGGTCACCGTATGGGTGGCGGCGCCGCCGTCGGACCATGACTGGAAGCTGTATGTTGCGTTCCCGAGCGTCTGGGGCGAGGTCGCTGTGATGGAGTTGGACGATCCCTGGATGACGGTTCGGCTGAACGGCGCCGTCGCGACGATCCCATCCACGGTCAGGGTCAATCCTGACGGGACCGTGGCGAAGGAGAGGTTGACCGTCTTGGGATCGATTCGACGGGTCACCGAGGCGGCCGCCCCGTTCGAGTCTGTGGCCGTCAGGATCAGCTCGAGATACGACGGATACTCGTGATCCGGTGCCGCGAACGACCCCGATGCGACCCCGCTGAACGTCTGGATGTCATGGGTGTGGCAATTCGATGGGCAGTGCTGAACGCGGAGCAGCCAGGACAGCCGGCTGGCCGGGATCGTCCCGTCCTGTGTGTCGGTGGCAGACCCGGAGAACTGGATCACTTCGCCCACCGCGGCCGTGGTCCCCGCGACCGGCGTCTGGATGACTGGCACCGGCGGTGTGTTGCCGGGGGAGACGACGACGCTATCCGTGTCCGTCAGGCTGCCAGGATCGGTCACGCGCAGCGTTACCGTGATGGTCGCCGGGGTCTGGTAGACCCAGGTCGGCGTGGGACTGGTCGAGTCGTCGAAGGCACCGTCGCCATCCAGGTCCCACGCGTAGGTCAGTGGCCCACCCTCCGGATCGGTCGATCCGGTCCCGTTGAAGTTGACCGTTAGCGGGGCCGGGCCACTCGTCGGATTCGCCTGTGCGACCGCGGTGGGCGGCTGGTTGCCGGACGAGAACGCCACCTTGCGGACCGTGCCCCCTCCGAAGTCGACGTAATAGAGCGCTCCATCCAACCCGATCTCGAGGTCGATCGGGTTCGCCGCCGGCGCAAGGAAGACGGCACGGGTTGACGGGTCGGGCTGACCGTTCGCGCCCTTCGCCATCCACCAGATGCAGTTGCGCGAGTAATCCGCGAAGAACAGTCCACCACGGTACTGGGACGGGAAGTTCCCGCCCGTCTCCGGATAGAACGCGAGACCGGTGATCGAAGAACTGCCGGTCGGGCAGGTCTCGCCGGGGACGACGTTGCCTGTATGAGCGTATGTATAGACCGGCGCCGTGATCGCCCCGGATCCGGCCGCATAGAGGTTCTCGCAGACGTTCAGGTTGGCGTTGTCATAGCCCGCCTGCCGGCCCAGGCCTTCGTAGCACGGCCAGCCGAAATTCTCCACGGTCGCGTCGCCGATGTTGGCGACCCGGTTGATCTCTTCCCAATCGCTCCAGCCGACATCGCCGACCCAGAGCTCGTTGGTGCCGGGGCGCAGCCTGAAGCGGAACGGGTTCCGGAAACCGTAGGCGATGATCCGTTGCTTGTTGGGGTCGGCACTCGCGGAGAACGGATTGCCCGGGAAGGCTGCGCCGGTGACCGGGTCGACGCGCAGGATCGCCCCATCGAGCGTCGCCGGATCGACAGTCGTCGAGGTCGTCGCCGCGCTGAAATGCGCCTGGACCCGGGTCGAACTCAGGGCCGTCGGGTACACCGCGATCTCATCGACGCTGCCGTTGAAGTACAGGCCGTACGTCGAGTTGTACCGGCCGAGGCTGAGTGGGATGGCATTGCTGGTGAGCAGCGCCGTAGGAGTCACCTCAGCGGTAACGTCCACCCCGTCCTTGTACAGCTTGGTGTTCCCCGCGCCGCTGCCGCTGCGCGCGATGGCGAAGTGGTGCCAGTTGGTATCCGTCGTGGTTCCGGCTTCCTGGACCACCACCGAGGAGTCGTTATCGAACGTGAGCTTGTTGTTCAGGAAGAAGGCGTTTCCTTGTGACGTCTTTGAGTAGATGAGCTGGTAGTACGTGCCTGCGTCGGCTCGCTTGGCCCAGAACTCGTAGGTCAGCGGTCCGTTGCCGAGATCGAGCGGATTGGCGTCGGGAACGGCGACGTAACCACTGGTTCCGTCGAGGCGCACCGCGGTGTTCGCGTCGCCGCTCAGGACCCCCGGCTGTCCCAGCGTGACCCCGCCGGTGTACGTGCCAGTATTCGTGCCAGCTGAGTCGGCCGCGGTCGTGCCCGACGATTCACCCAGACGCCAATAGGCCACCGGCGCGTCCTGGAGCACGGTCGTCGCGTAGCTGTTGCCCGTCGGTGCGCCATCGGTGCGCACATCCTGGCTGCGCAGTGCGCCGCCTTCAGCCGAGGGCGGGGTCATAGCGCCGCCGGGCGGGTCGCCGCACGGATTCTTCGGGGTGGGCGTCCCTGGGAGCGAGCCCCCAAGCTGGCCGTAGTCCTCCTGGTTGAAGCTCGCGCCGTCGCCACCGCTGACGTAGAGCGCTCCGTCCGGCCCGAACCCGAGGGCACCGATCGAATGGCTCGGGAACTGCTGACACCAGTCCTCGATGAGAACCGTTTCAGGTCCTGAGATCGTCTTGCCGCTGACGGTGAAGCGCGACAATCGACCGCTGATCACACACCCGTCGGTCGTGGGCGCGGGAGGCGTCGGGCAGCCATCGTTCCAGCTGCCCACAGGGCCAGAGCCACCGAGGACGTGGTCGTACGAGTACATGACGTAGACCCAGGGGCGCAGGGGTAGCGCCGGGTTCGTAAGACTGGGGTCGAGGGCGAGCCCGAGCAGACCACGATCCCAGAAGTTGTGGACGTTTGTCGTGAGAGCCGAGAACGACGTCGGGGACGTGTCGCTGACGCTGTTGTATCCCTTGATCACGCCGCTCTTCTCAGCAACGAACACGCGTCCATCGGCAGCGAATTCGAGGTTCGTCGGGTTGACCAACCCGTTGAAGACCACTGACTCGGTGAAGCCGGCCGGCAGGGCGCTGGCCGCATGATCGACGGTGCCCTTCTTGAGCACCACGCAGTCCTTTTTGGCCGGGGCGGTCTTGCCAAGGAGCTTCTCCTGGCATTTGCCGCCCACCGGGTCCGCGGCCTGGGCAGGTGCAGGCCCGGCCCCAGGCAGGATCGAACCGAGGATGACGGCGGCAGCGAGGATGGCCAGAAGCCGACGGGGTCGAGGCTCTGCGAAGCGCTCGATGTGGAGTCTCATATCCCCCTCCAGGGAGCTAACGCGTGGGTCGCGGATAACCACGTGCCAAACGTTGTAGAAGGAAGCGCGCGCTCTATTCGTCGCCGAAGCCGGGCCCAATTCGTACCTGTCCGGGCCGGCGTCCGTACTATAGCCACGCTCGGGGCGATATGGCCCTGCCCCGTACAGGCGATCCGCGACTGGTGGTGCACGGCAGCACCATTCCGAATGCCGTCTCGCGGCCAACTCCGCGGAAATACTGCCCATCTCAGGGTGCTCGCAGCGACATCGCTACACTGCGGCCGTGCCCGGAACCGATCGATCGCATTCAGCTCACAACGTCCCGCATCGTCCAGTGCGGGTCGCGGCGATCATCGATGCCGTCAAACGGCTCATCGACGTGGTCCTGGCGCTGATCTGCATCGTCATTCTCGCCCCCCTCATGCTCGTGGTGGCATTACTCATCCGGAAAGAGGCTGGTAGCCCAGTCCTATTCCGGCAAGTCCGAGCCGGACGCGACGGAGTCCCGTTCACCATCTTGAAGTTCAGGACGATGGAAATGCGCGATGCAGGCTGCTGCCTCGACCCGGGCGCGTGTATCGGCATCCAGATGCCGCCTGGCGTCCGCACGCCCCGCCGGGTCGAGAAGCTTCGTCGGACCGGCCTCGACGAGCTGCCCCAGATCATCAACATCTTGCGCGGCGAAATGAGCTTCGTCGGGCCACGACCCCTGATGGTTCGGTATGGGCCGCGGTATAGCGCGCAGCAGCGTCGCCGGCTGGACGTCCGCCCTGGCATCACAGGTTGGGCCCAGGTGAACGGTCGGACGGATCTGTCATGGGACGACAAGCTGGCATTGGACGTTTGGTACGTAGAACATCGATCGTTGGCGTTGGACCTGCGGATCGTGCTCACGACATTCAGGACCGCCCTATCCGGCTCGGGCTACAGCCAGTCCGGATCGGACACCGGACCCGAATACCTTGGCAGCGGCGTCGCGCCTGGGATCTGTCCGGCTACGGAACTGCCACTCGACCAAGCCGCCCGCTTGGGTCAGTCGTCGCGAGCGTGACCGGCGGGCGCTCGATAGGCCGGGAAGAACCCGGCGTCTGATGTCAACCCTGGCGTGGCCGCATGCCGGGCCATCACGAGAGCTTCGTAACGACCAGGATCGATGATCCAGCGCCCGGTGTGAAACGCGTGTCGTCGTGGCGAGAAGCGGGCCTTGAAGGCGAAGAGTGAGTCCTTCTCGCCGCCGCGTCCTCCACCGAGGTGGAGGACGGTGTCACCCCGCAGGTGCGCCCAGGACCTGGCATCGTCGAGCATGAGCTTGAGCGGAGACAAGGCCCGCATCTCGACGGCGGTTCCGACGAGATGTGCCTGGACGATCCCGCCAAACTCGGTGAACAAGCCCGCGGCCGCGACCTCGCCGTGCAACCGCGTGACCAATAGATGGATCCTATCGCCGAGGGCCTGGCGCAGACGGTCGACGTCTATGACGTCAAGGTAGTAGTGCGCTTCCGCGCTCGTGCGCTCCATCGTTGCGCGATACAGGCGGACGAAGTCGTCGACCGCCGCCCATGCGGTGTCATGGCTTGTCACAAGACCCGCTCGGCGCGCCCCCGCCATCTCTTGGCGGAGGACTCGGCCGTACCCGGCTGCAGCATCGGCATCCGACAGGGTGCAATCGATGGAAACGGTGGGCGTCCCGCCATGGCCCGAACCGTCAACGCCAACGGCCTCCTCGCCAGGTACTCGAAGCTGGTCCAAAAGCGCCGCGTTCCCCAGCAGCGGATTAAACCGGGTGAACGCCGCGACAACTCGCTGGCCCATCCATGTGTCGATGACCTCATGCCAGGCCCGAGCGATGAACGGATCATCCACCTCGCAGCCCCAGACGAGAGGCCCTGGGTAGCCATACACGGACGTGACATCCATGGCATCGCTGCCGCCCAGTCCGTTCACTTGGTCAACGCGACGGAGGAGGTACGGCCAGGCGAAGCCCCGGGCACCGCGCCGTGCGACGATCAGATAGGGCTCGCCCTGCCCAGATCCCTGTGCGTACTCGTGGAATCCCGCCGTGTGATAGATGTCATGAGGGACGTCACTGAGGTGGGTATCCCACGCCATCCGATCGGCGTGGATGAGCTCGGCCATAGTGGCGGACCAATGAGTCGCCGGCCGCTAGTCCGTGGCTGACCAGAGAATCGGGAAAATCGCCGGATCCTTGTAGTCGGGGAGCCCGTCCGACCCTTTACGGGCAAGGTCATCGTTCGTGATATGCCACGGCACGCCGCTTTCATTCAGGAACGTCCGGTAACGATTCGAGTCGTCCTGCATGTGGAGGGCGATCGACATCCGCGGGCGATCCCCGCGGTTGACGTCGCTGCCGTGGATCATCCGGCTGTGATGGAAGCTCATCTGGCCCCGCTTGATCGCCATGACCCGCTTCAGCGATCCGGTGTCGGCGCCGAACTGGCCCTCCAGGGATGCGAGGTCCTGGCTGTTGAAGGTCCGCAGACTCTCGGTCTCCGGCCATCGGTGACTGCCGTCGATGTAGATCACGGGACCCATCTCCTCGGGTGTGTCCTGGAGTGGGATCCACGCTGTCAACAGCTCCTCGGACGTGCACGTCATCCAGTACGCCCGGTCCGTGTGCCAGCCGACGACCGGACCGCTTGGGCCCGCGGCGATCGGCTTGGAGATCAGCTGGTCATCCCACAGCCTGATGACGGGAGTCGACGCCAACCTTGCGGCGATCGCCCCGATGATCGGTTGTTCGACGAGGGCCCTGATCTCGCGATTCTGGAGGGCGGTGTACTCGGAGTTCCGGATCGCCCCGCCATCGGACGGCCTCCAATCCGCGAAGCCGCTGTCGATCGGCAGGCGCCAGTCCCGCTCGCCGGCCCAGTGTCGCTCGGCGCCCCTGATCGCAGCCTCGATCACAGCGTCGGAAAGGATCTTCCGGGACTGGTACCAACCGTGTTCCTGATAGAACGCGACGTCTTCGTCCGTCGGCAGCAGGTCCTCGAGCTCGGGTGCGAGCTGCATGTGGTTCCTCCTCTAGTCGGTGTCGTTCCCCCGGCATCACGATCGACAGACACCGGCAACAATGCCATATCGGGTAGTCGAGGGTCTCCGCTCGGCCGCTGCCACACAGCTCCTCCACGTCAGGCCCGGAACTGTCTGCCGACCGCCTCGATGATGGCATCGGCGACATAGCGCACGTCTTCGTCGGGTAGGCGCGCAGAGAACGGGATCGCTAGGGTGGACGCGGCGACACGCTCGGTCACCGGGAAATCGCCTGGGACGTGACCGAGGGCCTGCTGGTAGAACGGCTGCAGGTGGAGCGGGCTGAAAT
>Ga0184625_10001400_pt1 | contig 10067 bp, 5 predicted proteins | sample PLM3_30_b1_FD_133151 | JGI IMG/M metagenome (GOLD analysis project Ga0184625, IMG submission 133151) | Groundwater sediment microbial communities from an aquifer in East River, Colorado, USA - PLM3_30_b1 | ecosystem: Environmental > Terrestrial > Soil > Riparian zone | place: USA: East River... | reverse complement strand
TCGCGGACCTCGCCGTCGCCCCGAACGGCGTCTGGGTGGCCAACCCGATCGCCGGCACGCTGACCCACGTCGACGCGGAGACCACCCGAGTCCTGCGCACGATCGACCTCGACGGCATTCCTCGCTCGCTGGCGATCGACGGCGACATGGTTTGGGTCACAGTGATCCCCGACCCCGTTGCGTCCGTGACTTCCGACACGATCGGCTTGGCGACATTCGCGCCGAACGTGTGCGAGCCGCCGCTGGCGGACGGGCGCCGCCGAGCGGACTTTCTGGTCACCTCAGACCTGCCGTTGCAGGGAGGCGACCGCGTGAGTGCGACGCAGATGGCTCATGCCATCGCGTTCGTCCTTCGCGAGCGAGGCTTCCGCGCGGGCCCGTACCGCGTCGCGTACCAGTCGTGCGACGATTCGATCGCCACCACCGGGCTCTACGACGAGGCGAAGTGCGCGTCCAACGCTCGCGCGTACGCCCACAACCAGGACGTGATCGGCGTCGTGGGGACCTTCAACTCGGCCTGCGCTGTGACAGCTCTGCCTGAGCTGAATCGCGCTCCTGAGGGCCCGCTCGCGATGGTCTCGCCGTTCAACTCCTTCGTCGGGTTGACGCGGCAGGGCGCAGGGGTCGATCCCTCCCTGCCCGCTGCGCTGTACCCGACCGGCGTGCGCAACTACGTGCGTGTCTTCCCGACCGACGACCTCGAGGGCGCCGCGCTCGCTCTGCTCGCGCGCGATCGTGGGCGAACGCGCGTCTTCGTGCTCGACGACGGAGATCCCGGATACGGCGCGCTTCAGGCGACGGCATTCGAGACAGCCGCCCCGCGGGTCGGCCTGCGGGTGGTGGGGCGGACGTCCTGGGATCCGCGTGCGGACGAGTACACCGTACTCGCGCGTCGCGTCGCAGATTCGGGAGCCGCCGCCGTCTACGTCGGCGGACTCATCGATACGAACGCGGGCGGCGTGATTCGCGACCTGCGCCATCGCCTCTCGCGGGAGGTCGATCTCCTCGGGCCGAGCGGCCTGGCGCCCGTCTCGCTCCTCGTCAAGAAGTCCGACGGTGCGGCGCGCCGCATGTACCTCAGCATCCCAGGCGTCCTGTGGGAGCGGCTACCTCCCGCGGCCGCCCGCTGGGCGACGAGATTCGGCGCCACGCAGCGCGGCGTCCCGGTCGAGCCTTCCGCCGTCTATGCCGCGCAGGCGACTGAGGTGCTCCTCGACGCCATCGCCCGCTCGGTCGGGACGCGGCGCTCCGTCGTGGAAGAGCTGTTCCGCACTCGCATTGCGGACGGCCTGCTCGGAGGCTTCGGGTTCAACGCGAACGGCGACATCTCGGAAAGCCCGATGACGATCGTCCAGGTTCGTCGAGGTGGAGTGGACAACAAGGTTCAGAGCGTCAAGGGCGCGCCTGTGGTCCGGGTCGTGCGCCCGTCCCCCGGACTCGTCGCTCCGGACGACTAGCGCCTCGTCCGCCGAGGCAGACACGATTCGTCGGCAGCCGTGGACGTCGGCCTCGAAGGCACTGATCTCGCGCTCGCTCTCGCGGCACTCGCCACGGGCGCCGTGTGGCTCGTCGCGGCCGGCGTGGTCTTCCTGTCGCGCCGCCCACCCGAGCCGCCGACCGGGCGCAAGACGCTCGTGCTGGGACCGGAGCCGCCAGCAGTTGCGAACTTCCTCGTCAATGGCTTCCGGGTGACGGACGAGGCTGTTCCCGCGACGCTCATCGACCTCGCCGCTCGGAACGTCGTCGATGTCGAGCAGCGCGGCCCCGGGGTCTTTTACGTTCGCCTCCGACCGAACGTCGACGAGCTCCTGAACTCGTACGAGCAGCGCGTCCTCGATCACCTGGTCGCCCGAGCACGAGACGGCGTGGTGCCCGCGAAGGCGCTGACCACGGGTCCCGCCAGCGAGTCCACCCGCTGGAGGCGCCGGTTCTCGAACGAGGTCGTGGCGGACGCCCAGCGGCGGCGGTTGTCCGAGGATGCTCTCGGCGGCCGTGTGTTCACCCTGCTCACCGGCGCCGCGCTGATCCCGGCGGCGCTGACCTGGGCGGTCTGGGAGTTCGAGCCCGGGCTCGTGGTCCTGTTCGGAGGCGTGGCACTGCTGGGCTGGATCCGCGCTCGTCATCCGCAGCGGGAGACACCGGAAGGGCTCGCGGCGGCCTCGAGATGGCTCGGCGTTCGGGCGGAGCTCGCGGAGAACGAGGTCTTCCCGACACATTCGCCGCTGACGGTCGAGCTCTGGGATCGGCTCCTGGCGTACGGCGCGGCGCTCGGGGTGGCTTCGGGCGCGAGCAGCCCGCTGCCGATGGGAACCGAGTCGGATACCGAAGCGTGGAGCGCGTACGGGGGGCGCTGGCGTCGAATCCGCATCTCGTACCCTCGCGTGTGGCCCCCGGCCTGGGGCGCGGATCCGTTGGTCGCGTTCGGTGTCGGGCTCGCCGTGGTCGTCGCCTCGGGGCTCTTCCTCTACGTGCTCGCACCGGGGCTCGTCGATGCCGGTGCGCTTGCAAGCGTCCCGCTCCTCGTGGCGTGCGGGGGCGTGATCCTCGGAGCGGCACTCGTCGTGATGGCAGGTGCGGACTGGAGGACTGCGGTCGAGGTCACGGGACCGATCCTCCGGCTGCGTACGTTCGGTGACGACGAGAAGCGCCGCCACTACATCGCGGTCGACGACGGTACGTCGGACACGATCCGCGCCTGGCGCGTGAGCCCGGCCCGGTATGAGGGCCTTCGGCAGGGCGAGGTCATCACCGCACGTCTCACGAGGAACCTCTCCTGTGTTCGCTGGGTCGACCGGGCTGAAGAACCCCTTTCACAATGAGCGACCATGTCGCGATGCGGCACTGGACGCCACGAGGCCGCGTCTTCGGTCGCGTCCATCTCGGCTCGATATGGACGCTCCCTGCGTCCTTGCCTCGCGACGTCCAGCATCCGCCTCGCGACGGGCGATCATCGTGAAAGCGGTTCTAAGATGACGGCGGCATAGGCGGGTAGGCTGGCCGACGATGACGGCGCCGAAGCGCTTTCCCGACCGGGACGACGTCGCGTCCGTCCGCGCCGAGTCCGAGACCGTGGAACCCGGCGGCCAAGCTGGGAGCACACGGCGCCTCGCGGGTCGGGTCATGGCGCGGCGCGAGATGGGAAAGCTCGTATTCCTCGACCTCGTCGATCGCTCCGGACGGATCCAGCTCATCTGCGACTCGGGCCGGATCGGCGACGTCGGGGTGCACCTCGGCGACGTCGTCGGAGTCGTCGGGACGCCGGCGAAGTCGCGGCGAGGCGAGCCCTCGATCGCTGTCGACGAGCTGACCCTTCTGGCGAGGAACCGGAGTCCGCTCCCGGACACGTTCCACGGCCTCACGGACGTCGAGACGAGGTACAGGAAGCGGTACCTCGACCTACTGATGAACCACGACTCGCGCGACCTCGCACTGCTTCGCACGCGCGTCGTCACGGCGATCCGCCGGTACCTCGACGAGGAGGGGTTCGTCGAGGTCGAGACGCCTGTCCTCCAGCCGCGCTACGGCGGAGCATTCGCGCACCCCTTCGTAACACGCTCGACCGAGCTCGAGTCCGACCTCTATCTGCGCATCGCGACCGAGCTCTACCTCAAGCGCCTCATCGTCGGCGGGCTCGAGCGGGTGTACGAGATCGGAAAGGACTTCAGGAACGAGAGCGTCTCGTACAAACACCAGCCCGAGTTCACGATGCTCGAGTGGTACGAGGCGTTCGCCGACTACCGCGACACGATGGAGCGGATCGAGACGATGCTCGAGCGCGTGGCGCTCGACGTACTCGGGACGACGCGCGTGACGTTCCGTGGGCACGAGATCGACCTGAAGGCGTCCTGGCGCCGCGTGCGCTTCGTCGACGCGCTCGAGCAGCTCGAGCTCTGGACGCACGACGCCGACGAGCTCCGTGCGTGGCTCCAGGAGCGTGGGGTGGACACGAGCGCGGACAAGGACTGGACGCAGCTCGTCGACCATGCTTTCGGGCACTTCGTCGAGCCGAGCCTGATCGAGCCGACCATCGTCCACGACTACCCGGTCGCGCTCTCGCCGTTCGCGCGCACGACGGACGACGAAGCGCTGACGGAGCGGTTCGAGTACTTCGCGGCCGGAATGGAGCTCGGCAACGCGTACTCGGAGATCAACGACCCTGACGAGCAGCAGCGGCGCTTCGACGAGCAGTCCGAGCACGACGAGGGTGTCCGCGGCGATCCCGACTACGTCGAAGCGCTCTCGTACGGGATGCCGCCGACCGGCGGTCTCGGCCTCGGGATCGATCGGCTGGTCATGCTTCTCTCGGGCCGCGAGACGATCCGCGACGTGATCCTCTTTCCATCCTTGCGCCCAGAGAATCGGTAACCCGCGCTCGCGCCTCGAACGAGCTAACCCTTTCGAGGGTGGGGCGATGCCTGGCCCGCGACGATCGTAGACAATGCCTTGACAAGCGAACGCGCAGCGGCCCACGAGGACGCGGCAATCGAGAGCTCCAGCCCGGCGCACGCCGCTGCGATCCTCGACGCTGCACTCGACCCGGTGATCACGATCGACCATCTCGGGCGAGTCCTCGAGTTCAACCGGGCCGCGGAGAGCGTGTTCGGCTATCGCAAGTACGAGGTCATCGGCCGGGAGCTGGCAGGACTCGTGATTCCGCCCGAGTCTCGCGAGGGGCATCGGCGAGCCCTGTCCCGCTGGTCGGCCTCCGGCCCGTCGAAGGGTGCTGGCGCGCTACTGGGGCGTCGCTTCGAGGTCGAAGCGATGCGCTCCGACGGCTCACGCTTTCCTGCCGAGCTGGCCATCAGCCAGGTCGACGCCCCGGGTGCGCCGCTCTTCACGGCTTGCCTCCGTGACGTCACCGACCGCAAGACGGGCGAGGAGGCCCTGCGTTTGGCGGAGGTCCGCTACAGGGCGCTCGTGGAACAGCTTCCACTCGCCATCTACATCGACAGGGTCGATCCGTCGAGCTCGAACATCTACTCGAGCCCACAGCTCGAGTCGATGCTGGGATACTCGGTCGACGAGTGGGTCTCGGACCCGTTGCTCTTCGTCGAGATCCTCCATCCCGACGATCGGGAGCGCGTGCTCGCAGCGCACGCGCGGATGCATGCGACGTCGGAGGCTCTCCACGTCGAGTATCGGCTGAAGGCGCGCGACGGCCGCTGGGTATGGGTGCAGGACGAGGCGCGAGTCGTCGAAGATGGGACCGAGCGCGTCGTGCAGGGGTACCTCCTCGACGTGACGGCTCGGAGGGAGGCGGAGGAGCAGCTCCGCCACCAGGCCTTCCACGACCCGCTCACGGGACTCGCGAACAGAGCCCTGTTTACGAACCGCGTCCACCACGCTCTCGTCGTCCGAGCTCACGAGAACGGTCAGGCCGCCGTGCTCTTCCTCGACCTCGACGACTTCAAGGCTGTCAACGACGGTCTCGGCCATCTCGCAGGGGACGCGCTCCTTCGCGCCGTCGGGGTGCGCCTGCGGGCATCGCTGCCCCCGAGTCTCACCGTGGCGCGAATGGGTGGGGACGAGTTCGCCATTCTCGTCGAGGAGCCCAACAGCGCAGGTGCTGCGCTCGATGCCGCGGAGCGTGTCACGGCCGCATTTCAGCGACCGTTCGACATCGACGGTCGAGAGGTCTTTGTCACAGCGAGCGTCGGGATCGCGGTCGGTACCGACGCCGACGAGCTGCTCCGATGCTCGGACGTGGCGATGTACGGCGCGAAGGCGAGCGGGAAAGCGCAGTACGTCGTCTACGCGGCGAGGATGGACGAGCATCTCGGCGATCGGCTCGAGCTCGTGGCAGACCTCCGGCGCGCGGGAATCGCTGAGGAATTCGTCCTCCACTACGAGCCGGTCGTCGACCTCGCGACCGGAGCGGTGCTCGGCGTCGAAGCGCTCGTCCGCTGGCGCCACCCGACTCGCGGCCTGCTCGAACCAGTCGAGTTCATCTCTCTCGCCGAGGAGACCGGTCGAATCGTCGACATCGGGCGCTGGGTGCTGGCCGAAGCTTGCCGGCAGACCGCGACCTGGCGGAAGGAGCTTCCCTTGTGCCGGGCGATGGCCGTGAGCGTCAATGTCTCGACTCGGCAGGTGCGGCGACCCGGGCTGCTCGAAGACGTCGAGGCTGCATTGCTGGCCTCAGGCCTTGCGCCCCAAGCCCTCACTCTCGAGATTACGGAGACGGTGCTCGCGCGGCGCCGCGGGGAGATGACGACCATCCTCGAGGAGGTGACGAGTCGCGGCGTACGGCTCGCCCTCGACGACTTCGGCACCGGATACTCGTCGCTCTCGCTACTGCGAGACCTCCCGGTGCACACACTCAAGGTCGATCGCTCGTTCGTTCACAGCATCGGAGCAGAGAGGGGTCGCGCGGCATTCGTCCGGGCCATCGTCGACCTCGCAGAGGCGCTCGACCTCACCGTTGTCGCCGAGGGTATCGAGGAGGCTGGCCAGGTGGTTGCCTTGAAGCGGGTTGGTTGTCGCATGGGACAGGGATTCCACTTCGCCGGGCCGCTGCCACCCACCGAGCTCGAGTCGTTCGTGCGAGCGAATCTCGGTCGCAGCGCCGCCTGAGACCTACGCCGCGGCTTGGATCTTGCCGCGCTCGCAGGCGAGATGTGCGCCCTCGTCGCTTGCTCTGCGACGCGCTCGATCGACTGCGGTTCGCGCCAGTCGCACGTACTCGGGCAACAGCTCGAATCCCATGAAGCGCCGCGAGAGCTCGATCGCGGCCACCGCAGTTGTTCCGCTTCCTACGAACGGGTCGAGCACGAGCTCCCCGGGTTCCGTCAGCAGCCGGACCAGCCGCCGGGGAAGCTCGACCGGGAACTTCGCCTCGTGATCGTCGTTGGCTCGAACCGACCCGATATCCCACATCCCGCGGGATCCCCACTCCCGCCACTCGGCCGGGCTGAGTCGACGGCGATCGACTTTCGTGATGCCGGGCTTCCACAGGATGAAGATGTACTCGAACTCGTCGACCGCCCGGTATGACAGGGAGTGCCAGCGACTGTTGGCCCAGGCAGGGTCCTTGACCCAGATCCGCCGGTCGTAGAGGAACAGCCCAGCGGCCTCCGCCCAGCTCTCGATGAGGCCGGCAACGGTCTTTACCTTCGTCTGCGTGGCGTACTTCCCACCACGGACGTTGTTGTGATTGAGACGGCGATCAACTGTCTGTTCGCTACATCCGAGAAGAGCAGCGAGCTCGTGACGAGAAAACTCTGGGTGCCGCGCTTTGGCTTCGAGGGCCATCTCGCGGGTGACCGGACTTCGCTTCGTCGACACGACATCGGCCTGAACGCGAGGAATACCTTCGTCCGCAAAGCAGAGGATGTCGGCGATGTTGATCGCGACGAAGCCTCCGGGAACGAGCGCGGGCGCATGGCCGCCGATGACTACGCGAATGAGTCCCGTCCAGTCGTCGAACGACAGGTCGCGTTCGTACGACTTGCCGACGAAGTAGGGCGGCGACCAGATGCTCAACGCGATCGACTCCGGCTCGATGTGGTGCATCAGGTCTCGAGCGTCGCCCTCGTGGATGCAGTTCTCCTCGAGGAACCGGCGGTTCTGCTCTCGTGGGTGCAACGCGTCGCTTCGTGCAGATACAGACGCGCCCGAGCTCACGACGCGGCGGCCGGCTTCCATACCGCGCCGGCATCGCGCCCCGTTCCCTCGTGGTCGGCGATGACGGCGACGTCTTCCTCGGGATGCTCCGCGCGGTGCTCGCGGAACCAGGCCACTGCGCGGGCGATCCCCTCGTCGAGCGCTACTTTCGGGCTGTAGCCGAGGAGGGTGCGCGCCTTCGAGAGATCGGCGACGTAGTGCGTCACCTCGCCGAGCAGCGAGGGCGCCATCGTCATCTTCGGCTCGACCCCGAGCTCGGCAGCGATCCGCTCGGCGCAACGGACGAGGGTGTTTCCCTCCCCGTACGCGAGGTTGATCGTCTGGTTTACGACGCGCCCTTCGGCGAGCGCCTCGATTCCGCGAACGATTCCGTCGATGCAATCGTCGACGTACGTGAAGTCGAGCGTCTTGTCGCTGCCGCCGTAGATCGTGATCGGCTCTCCGCGCATCATCGAGTGGATGAACAGAGGGATGACGCGCACCATCCGGTGCAAGTCGTTGTCGTACCGGCCGTAGACGTTCGAGAATCGAAAGACGAGGTACGGCAGCCCGTAGCACCGTGCGTACGAGTAGATCAGCGCTTCTCCCGCGATCTTGGATGCGGAGTAGGTGCTCTCCGCGTACGCGAAGTCGGCCACCTGCTCGCCGTACTCCTCGAAGCGGTGAACGTCGCCGTAGACCTCGCGACTCGACGAAAACACGATCGGGATGTGCCGCAGGCGGGCGTACTCGAGCACGTTGAACGTCATGACCGTGTTCTCGAGAGCACGGTGCGGCTGCCGAACGAGTTGATGCACCTTCGCGTGCGCTGCGAGGTGGACGACGAGGTCGACCTCCGGATATTCGACGCCGTTGATCCCTCCGCGGAACGGCGCGTAGTGGCCGGCGAGGTCCTGGAGCAGGTATCGGAACTCGTCCGTCCACGTGTTCTGGCGCTTGTCCACCCCGAAGACCATGTGGCCGTCGCGTTGCAGCCGCAGCGCGAGATTCGTGCCGATCTGCCCTGACGATCCCGTGACGAGAACCTTCACCCGACACCGCCCGTGACTAATGCCTTTGCGCTCAACGGCCGAGAAGGGTAGCGAGGGCGCCGGGCGAACCCGGCGAGTGAAACCCAACACAAGACGAGTCGGCTACGATCAGACCACGTACCTTCGGCCCGGGGCGCGGCGAACCCGTCGACCTCCGGAAATCGGGAAAGGAGCGTCGAAGGAGTTGTTCGAGCGGTTCACCGAACGGGCAAGGCAGGTCGTGGTTCTCGCGCAGGACGAGGCGAGGGCTCTCAAGCACAACTACATCGGCACCGAGCACATCCTGCTGGGCCTGCTCCGCGAGGAGGAGGGCCTTGCCGCTCGCGTCCTCGAGTCGCTCGACATCACGGTGGAGGAGGTCCGCGCGCAGGTCGCGCGTATCGTCGGCCAGGGCGACGAGGTCACGACCGGCCAGATCCCGTTCACGCCGCGCGCCAAGAAGGTGCTCGAGCTGGCGCTGCGCGAAGCCCTCTCGCTGGGCCACAACTACATCGGGACGGAACACATCCTGCTCGGCCTCGTGCGCGAGAACGAAGGCGTCGCTGCGCGAATCCTGCTCGACTTCGATGCGGATGCAGAAAAGATTCGCAACGAGATCATCCGCATGCTCTCCGGCCCGGGGCGCCGCCAGGCGGGCGCCGGGAGCGCACCCCCCGGTGAGAAGACGAAGAGCTCGAAGCTCCTCGACCAGTTCGGGCGCAACCTGACGAAGGCCGCCGTCGAGGGCAAGCTCGACCCCGTTGTCGGCCGCCAGACCGAGATCGAGCGCGTCATGCAGATCCTCTCCCGCCGGCAGAAGAACAACCCGGTGCTGATCGGCGAGCCCGGTGTCGGCAAGACCGCCGTCGTCGAGGGCCTCGCCTCACGCATCTCCTCGAGCCAGGTGCCCGAGCTCCTGAAGGGCAAGCAGATCTACACGCTCGACCTCGCGGCTCTCGTGGCGGGGTCGAAGTACCGCGGCGAGTTCGAGGAGCGCCTGAAGAAGGTGATGAAGGAGATCACCCAGCGGGGCGACATCATCCTCTTCATCGACGAGCTCCACAACCTCGTCGGCGCCGGCGCCGCCGAGGGTGCGATCGACGCGGCATCGATCCTCAAGCCTGCACTCGCGCGCGGCGAGATCCAGACGATCGGAGCGACCACGCTCGACGAGTACCGCAAGTACCTGGAGCGCGACGCCGCCCTCGAGCGCCGCTTCCAGCAAGTGCGCGTCGAGGAGCCGACGATCGACGAGACCGTGCAGATCCTGCGTGGCCTTCGCGACCGCTACGAGGCGCACCACCGCTGCAAGATCGCCGACGAGGCGCTGCAGGCCGCCGCGGTTCTCGCCGACCGTTACATCCAGGACCGGCACCTTCCGGACAAGGCGATCGACCTCATCGACGAGGCCGGCTCGCGCGTCCGCATCGCGAC
>Ga0184625_10001399_pt1 | contig 10068 bp, 8 predicted proteins | sample PLM3_30_b1_FD_133151 | JGI IMG/M metagenome (GOLD analysis project Ga0184625, IMG submission 133151) | Groundwater sediment microbial communities from an aquifer in East River, Colorado, USA - PLM3_30_b1 | ecosystem: Environmental > Terrestrial > Soil > Riparian zone | place: USA: East River... | reverse complement strand
GCCGGCGAGGACGGGGTACGGGCCCTTCGCCACCGGCTCGACCTGCGGCCCATCTACAAGACCGTCGACACGTGTGCGGCCGAGTTCGGCGCCTCAACGCCGTACCACTACTCCTCCTACGACGAGGAGACGGAGGTGGCCCCCTCCGACCGGCCCAAGGTGCTGATCCTCGGCTCCGGGCCGAACCGGATCGGCCAGGGCATCGAATTCGACTACTCCTGCGTGCACGCGGTCATGGCGCTTCGGGCCGCCGGCTTCGAAACGGTGATGATCAACTGCAACCCGGAGACGGTGTCGACGGACTACGACACAGCGGACCGGCTCTACTTCGAGCCGCTGACGTTCGAGGATGTGCTCGAGGTCTTCTACGCCGAGGACTCGTCCGGGCATGCGGCTGGCGGGCCTGGGGTCGTCGGCGTGATCGTCCAGCTCGGCGGGCAGACACCGCTCGGGCTGGCGCGCCGGCTCAACGCGGCGGGTCTCCCCATCGTCGGCACGTCGCCCGAGTCGATCCACCTCGCCGAGGATCGCGGCGCGTTCGGCAAGCTGCTGACCGAAGCGCGCCTACTGGCACCCGCGCATGGCATGGCGACATCGTTCGACGAGGCGAAGATCATCGCCGATGACATCGGGTACCCGGTCCTCGTCCGGCCGTCCTATGTGCTCGGTGGCCGCGGCATGGAGATCGTGTATGACGACGCCACGCTGCGTGCCTACATCACCCGCGCCACCGACATCTCGCCGGAGCACCCGGTGCTGGTGGACCGGTTCCTCGACGACGCCATCGAGATCGACGTGGACGCGCTGGTCGACGCCGCGGGGGAGGTCTTCCTCGGTGGGATTATGGAGCACATCGAGGAGGCCGGCATCCACTCCGGCGACTCGGCCTGCGCTCTGCCGCCGATCACGCTCGCCTCGGCGGACCTGGCCAAGGTGCGGTCCTACACGGAGGCCATCGCCCGCGGGATAGGGGTCCGCGGGTTGCTCAATGTTCAGTACGCCCTCAAGGACGACGCACTCTATGTCCTCGAAGCGAACCCCCGCGCGTCGCGGACCGTCCCGTTCGTCTCGAAAGCGACCGCGGTCCCGCTGGCCAAGGCGGCTGCACGGATCATGCTCGGTGCCACGATCAAGGACTTGCGGGTGGAGGGTCTGCTGCCGCCGGCCGGCGACGGCGGCGAGCTGCCGTCGAACGCTCCGATCGCGGTCAAGGAGGCGGTGCTGCCCTTCAAGCGGTTCCGCACGGCAGATGGAAAGGGTGTCGACAGCCTGCTCGGGCCGGAGATGAAGTCGACCGGCGAGGTCATGGGCATCGATACCGCGTTTGGGCACGCGTTCGCCAAGTCGCAGGCGGCGGCCTACGGGTCGCTGCCCACCTCTGGCACGATCTTCGTCACCGTCGCCAACCGGGACAAGCGAGGAATGATCTTCCCGGTGAAGCGCCTGGCGGATCTGGGTTTTGAGATCGTGGCGACGGCCGGCACTGGGGAGGTGCTCCGCCGCCACGGCGTGGCCTGCGAGATCGTCTATAAGCATTTCGAGGCCGGTCCGGACGGCCGCGACGCCGTGTCGATGATCACCGCTGGCGAGGTCGCCCTCGTCATCAACACGCCTCAGGGCAGCGGCGCCCGCATGGACGGCTACGAGATCCGCAGCGCGGCCGTCGGTGCGGATATCCCGTGCATCACGACGGTGCCTGGCGCCGCCGCGGCCGTGATGGGTATCGAGGCCCTCATCCGCGGCGAGATGACCGTGCGGCCGCTGCAGGAGCTACACGCTATTCTCTCTCGTCGATCTGGGGCGTAGTCGCGTGAGTCGATCTGCGATCACGCGACTAGGCCCCAGATCGACGAGCGCGGGCGGGACGGGGCTGTATGAGCTGGTGGCCAGGCCGGCGCTGTTCCGGGTTGGCGGCGGGGACGCGGAGGCGGCGCATGAGTGGACGCTGCGACGCCTGGAGGCGCTGTCCCGCCATCCGTGGGCACTCGCGGCACTGCGTCGACGCCTCGCCCTCACCGAGCCGCGTGAGGTCTTCGGCGTGCGCTTCCCCAACCCGGTTGGCCTCGCCGCCGGGATGGACAAGGACGGCGCCGCCCTGCCAGCGTGGCCGGCGCTCGGCTTCGGCTTCGTCGAGGTGGGGACGGTTACCCGGCACCCACAGCCGGGAAACGAAAGACCACGGGTGTTCCGACTCCGCTCCTCCGAAGCGGTCATCAATCGGATGGGCTTCAACAACGCCAGTGCCGGAACGTTGGCGCAGCGACTGGCCGCGCTTCGCCATCTCGGGGGCCCGTTGCCCGTACCGCTCGGCATCAGCTTGGGAAAGTCGAAGGTCGTGCCACTTGAGGAGGCCGTGGCCGACTACCTCGCGTCGTTCCGCGCGCTCTACCCGTACGGTGACTACTTCGCCATCAACGTCAGCTCACCCAACACCCCGGGCCTGCGATCGCTGCAGGACCGGTCGCACCTCGACGACCTTCTCGGCGCGCTGTGTGCCGAGGCGTCAGTGCTCGCCGGCTCGGACACGCCCAGGCCGATTCTGCTGAAGATCGCGCCGGATCTAACCGATGCGGCCATCGCGGAGGCGCTCCAGGCATGTGTTGACCATGGCGCGGCCGGCGTGATCGCGACGAATACGACGCTGGGTCGGGCCGGGCTCGCGCCGCGGGACATCGTGCGCGGCGAACAGGCGGGTGGGCTGAGCGGTCGGCCGCTGACCGCTAGGGCGCGCGAGGTGGTCGCCTTCGTCCACCGCGAGACCGGCGGCAGGCTGCCCATCATCGGGGTCGGCGGCATCATCGACCCGGATGATGCGTTGCGTCTGGTGGACAACGGGGCGAGCCTGGTGCAGCTCTATACCGGTCTGATCTACCGCGGCCCCGGCCTGGTGCGCCAGATTGTCCGGGCGCTGGGCCGATGATGAGTGATCGCGTGGAGTCCGCGCTGGGGCACGGACGATCCCACACACGTAGGCGAGCGAGCCCGGCCTGGAAAGGACAAGTTTGAATGGACAGCTTCGGGGCACGACTCATTCGGGCGATGGACGAGCGGGGGCCGCTGTGTGTCGGGATCGACCCGCACTCAACCCTGCTGAGCCGGTGGGGGTTGCCGGTCACCTTCGAAGGGCTGAGGTCGTTCTGCGACATAGTGGTCAAGGCGCTCGCCGGCCGGGTGCCGGTACTTAAGCCACAGTCAGCCTTTTTCGAACGGTTCGGCTCTGCCGGAATCGCGGTACTGGAGTCGACAATCCGACAGTGCAGGGCTCGTGGTGCCCTCGTACTCCTCGACGTGAAACGCGGTGACATCGGCTCGACCGCTCAGGCGTACGCCCAGGCCTACCTGAATCCCGCGAGCCCGCTGTACGTGGATGCGATCACCGTGAACCCGTACCTCGGATTCGGCGCGATCTCCCCTTTCCTGGACGAAGCGGACGCCCATGGTGGCGGTGTGTTCGTGCTGGCGCTGACGTCGAACCCCGACGGTGTGCAGGTCCAGCACGCCCGGACCCAGGACGGCCGCACGGTCGCCCAGACGCTGCTCGACGAGATCGCGACCCGCAACGAGCGCGCCCGGCCGTTGGGCTCGGTCGGCGCGGTCATCGGCGCGACGATCGGTGGCGCGACGATCGGTGGCGCGACGGTCGGCGGCGGGGCGACCGGCGGCACTGGTCACGACCTGAGCCGGCTGAACGGGCCGGTGTTGGCGCCGGGCCTTGGCGCGCAGGGAGCGACCCCGGCTGATCTCCCCACCGTGTTCGCCGGGCTCAAGGGGGTTGTCCTGCCGTCCTACTCGCGGGAGGTCCTCGCCCACGGACCTAGCGTCGTCGGCCTGCGCGAGGCGGCGGCACGATCGCTGGCCGAGTGCCGGAAAGTGCTGAACTATCCGACTTTGTGACAACGATACCTACGCCACATAAGGCGTTTCGTTGCACTTGCGTTGCCAAACGTCGCGCTGACCACTAGTTTTCCCCGCGCTGGCTGTAGCCAGTTGACCACAAGGGACCTGAGGAGATCTGGTGCCGCTTCCTACGCTCAGCCCCGAACAGCGCGCCGCCGCGCTGGAGAAGGCTGCGGAGATTCGCAAGGCCCGTGCAGAGCTCAAGGAGCAGCTCAAAGCGGGTAAGACGACGCTGGCCAAGGTGCTCGACCGCGCGGAGTCCGACGACGTGGTCGGGAAGCTCAAGGTGTCGGCCGTGCTGCAGTCGATGCCTACCATCGGCAAGGTACGGGCGATGCAGATCATGGAACGGCTGAAGATCGCGGAGAGCCGCCGACTGCGGGGCCTCGGCGATCAGCAGCGCAAGGCACTACTCGCGGAGTTCGCCACCGGCGCCAAGTGACGTCGGGGACAAGTGAACGCCCCGAGGCATCCGAATCCGGTAGAACTACATCTGTGAGCACCGACGACGCGACGCGCCCCGCCGCTCGACTCACGGTCCTGTCTGGCCCCTCCGGGGTGGGCAAGGACAGCGTGATCGAGCTGATCCGGGCGCGCGCGCCGTGGGTATGGCTCTCGGTGTCGGTGACGACCCGAAGGAAGAGGCAGTACGAGGTCGACGGGGTGCATTACCACTTCGTGGACCGGGCTGAATTTGAACGCCTCGCCGACGGCGGACAGCTCCTGGAGTGGGCGGAGTTCGCCGGCAACCTGTATGGCACGCCCAGGGGGCCAGTCGAGGCGCGTCTGCGCGAGGGCCAGCCGGTGCTACTCAAGATCGATCTGCAGGGCGCCAAGCAGGTACGGGAGGCGATGCCGGACGCGCAGCTGGTCTTTCTCGCCCCGCCGAGCTGGGCGGAGCTGGAACGGCGGCTGATCGGCCGCGGCACCGATGATCCGGACACCATCAACCATCGGCTGGAGCATGCGCGCGAGGAGATGGCGGCACAGCCCGACTTCGATGTGACGATCATCAACCACTTCGTGGAGCAGGCCGCCTACGAGTTGGTAGGATTACTGGGCTTACAGACAACCCGGTAAGCGGGCCGTTCCACTAATTCAGAAATCCCGAGGTTCTTCCGTGTCCGGAACCATCGCCAATCCTGAGGGCATCACCAACCCGCCCATCGACGAGCTCCTCGAGAAGACCTCGTCGAAGTACGCGCTGGTGATCTTCGCCGCAAAGCGAGCCCGTCAGATCAACGCGTACTACAGCCAGCTCGGCGAGGGCCTGCTGGAGTACGTCGGCCCGCTGGTCGAAACGACCCCGCAGGAGAAGCCGCTCTCGATCGCGCTGCGTGAGATCAACGGCAACCTGCTCACGGCGGAGCCCGTCGAGGCCTAATGACGGCGGGCGCTCGGGTGGTGCTCGGCGTCTCCGGCGGGATCGCCGCGTACAAGGCGTGTGAACTGCTGCGCCTGCTCACCGAGTCCGGCCACCGGGTCCGCGTGGTGCCCACCGCCGCCGCGCTGCGGTTCGTCGGCGCCCCGACCTGGGCGGCCCTGTCGGGTCAGCCCGTCGCCTCCGACGTGTGGGAGGACGCGCACGAGGTGCCCCATGTCGACATCGGTCAGTCCGCCGACCTCGTAGTGGTCGCGCCGGCCACGGCCAACCTCATAGCAAAGGCCGCGCACGGCCTCGCCGATGACCTGCTCACCAACACGCTGCTGACCGCGCGCTGTCCGGTCGTGCTGGCACCCGCCATGCACACCGAGATGTGGGAGCACCCGGCCACGGTCGCCAATGTCGCCACCCTGCGGGAGCGCGGGGTCATCGTGATCGAGCCTGCGTCCGGGAGGTTGACCGGCGCGGATAGTGGCAAGGGCCGGCTGCCGGACCCAGAAGAGATCTTCGCCGTGGTGCGGCGGGTGTTGCGTCGAGGGAAGCAGAGCGGGGACCTGATCGGCCGGCACGTGGTCATCACCGCCGGGGGCACCCGCGAGCCGCTCGACCCGGTCCGCTACCTCGGCAACCGGTCGTCGGGCAAGCAGGGGTACGCGTTTGCCCGCACCGCCGTAGCGCGGGGCGCCCAGGTCACGCTGATCTCCGCCAATGTCTCTCTGCCCGACCCGGCCGGGGTGGAGATCGTTCGGGTCGGCACGACCGAGGAGCTGCGCAAGGCCACGCTCGAGGCGTCCGGGTCGGCCGACGTCGTCGTGATGGCGGCGGCGCCGGCCGATTTTCGACCCGCCGAGTACGCCGAGTCGAAGATCAAGAAGGCGAAGGACGGCAGCGCACCGACGCTGCGCCTGGTCACAAACCCGGATATCGCCGCCGAACTGGGCGACCGAAAGCGGGATGGTCAGCTGCTTGTCGCGTTCGCGGCCGAGACGGGTAACGCGGTGGCGCACGGCCGCACCAAGCTCGCCGCCAAGAAGGCGGACCTGATCGTCGTCAACGAGGTCGGCCCGGACAAGGTGTTCGGCCAGGAGACCAACGCGGTCATCGTGCTCGGCGCGGACGGACCGGCCACGGAGGTCGCCCAGGCCGCCAAGGAGGACGTTGCCGACGCCGTCTGGGACGTGATCGCCGCCCGGCTGCCGGTTCGCTAGATCCGGACCGTCCCGGTATGGGCCACAGTCGGGGGATTCCCGCCGACGTGGTCAGCCCGACCCGCCCGCGGTTCGGTAGGGTATCGGCGACGTTCGCGGTCGCGCACGGGCCGGGAGCGGGCTGGTCGTCGTTTTTTGACCGGCCTGCGGCGGGTCTAGACTCGCGCAGACCGTGGCGCCGCAAACCGCCGGGTCAGCAGGCGACCTCTCATAACAGTCCAATACACCGAGCCATCGAAACCCAGGGAGCAACGTGGCACGCCGCCTATTTACCTCCGAGTCGGTCACGGAGGGCCACCCGGACAAGATCGCAGACCAGATCAGTGACGGCGTTCTCGACGCCCTGCTCTCGGCCGACCCCCGCAGCCGCGTCGCAGTGGAGACCCTGATCACCACCGGCCAGGTGCACGTGGCCGGTGAGGTGACCACCAACGCGTACGCCGACATCAACACGATCGTGCGCGAGACGATCCTCGCGATCGGGTACGACTCGTCGAAGAAGGGCTTCGACGGCGCCTCCTGTGGCGTGAACATCGCCATCGGCTCCCAGTCGCCCGACATCGCCCAGGGCGTGGACCACGCCATCGAGGAGCGCTCGGGCGCTGGTGGCGCTGTGGGCGACGCCTTAGATTCGCAGGGCGCCGGCGACCAGGGCATGATGTTCGGCTTCGCCTGCACCGAAACGCCCGAGCTGATGCCGCTGCCGATCGCGCTGGCCCACAGGCTGGCCCGGCGCCTGTCCGCGGTGCGCAAGGACGGCACGATCCCCTATCTCCGGCCGGACGGCAAGACCCAGGTCACGATCGAGTACGACGGCCTGCGCCCGGTTCGGCTCAACACCGTCGTGGTGTCGAGTCAGCACGCGCCCGACATCTCGCTCGAGTCCCTCCTGACGCCGGACGTACGCGACCACGTGATCACGCCCGAGCTCGAGGGGCTCGGCCTGGAGACGGACGGCTATCGGCTGCTGGTGAACCCGACCGGTCGCTTTGAGGTGGGCGGTCCCATGGGCGACGCCGGCCTGACCGGCCGGAAGATCATCGTGGACACGTACGGCGGCTATGCCCGCCACGGCGGCGGCGCGTTCTCCGGCAAGGACCCGTCCAAAGTGGACCGTTCGGCCGCGTACGCCATGCGCTGGGTCGCGAAGAACGTCGTCGCGGCCGGGCTCGCGGAGCGCTGCGAGGCCCAAGTCGCGTACGCCATCGGCAAGGCTCACCCGGTCAGCCTCTTCGTGGAGACCTTCGGCAGCGAGGTCGTGCCGGTGGATCGCATCGAGAAGGCCATCAAGGAGGTCTTCGACCTGCGTCCGGCCGCGATCATCCGCGACCTCGACCTGCTCCGCCCGATCTACCAGCAGACGGCGGCGTACGGACACTTCGGCCGGGAGCTGCCCAACTTCACCTGGGAGCGAACGGACCGGGTGGCCGACCTGAAGTCCGCCGCTGCATAACCCTCCGTTCCCGCGATCAAGGGCGTAGTCGCGTGAGTTGATCTCCAAGCACGCGACTACGCCCTTGATCGACGGGGGGCGGGGCGGGTCTGGTATGACGAGCGCGTGACGGCACGAAGCGCCCAGCGGCGACAGCAACGGGAGGCGGCGGCGACGCTGCCCGTCGCCAGGGTGGTCGTCGACGTGTCGCTGGCCCACCTGGACCGGCCGTTCGACTACCTGGTGCCGGCCGACCGTTCCGACGCGGTCGTAGCTGGCTGCCGAGTCCGGGTACGGTTCGCCGGCCGGCTCGTGGACGGCTTCGTGCTGGAGCGGGCGGAGAGCTCCGACCACCCCGGCGACCTGGCCTTCCTCGACAAGGTGATCTCGGCCGAGCCGGTGCTGCGACCGGAAGTCGCCACGCTCGCCCGGGACGTCGCGGACCGGTATGCCGGCACGCTCGCCGATGTGCTCCGCCTCGCCGTCCCGCCGCGGCACGCCCGGGCCGAGTCGCAGCCGCAGCGAGCTCCCGCCGCGGCATCGCCAGTGGCGCCGATTGCCGCGCCCGATCCGGGCGACTGGGCTGCGTACCCGACCGGGCCGGCGTTCCTCACCGCGCTGGCCGAGGGCCGCGCGCCGAAGGCTGTGTTCACCGCCCTGCCCGGCGAGGACTGGCCGCGCCGGGTCGCCGACGCGGTGCTCGCGACTGTCCACAGTGGGCGCGGAGCCATCGCCGTCGTGCCCGACGCGCGGGACCTGGAACGCCTCGACGCCGCGATGACGGCGACGCTCGGGCCGGGGACCCATGTGGCCCTGCACGCGTCGCTGGGACCGGCGGAGCGCTACCGACGGTTCCTGCGGGCGAGCCGCCGCGAGGTGCCGGTCGTGGTCGGGACGCGGGCGGCTGCCTTTGCCCCCGTCGAGAACCTGGGGCTGGTCGCGATCTGGGACGACGGTGACGACCTGTACGCGGAGCCGCGCGCTCCATATCCACACGCGCTGCAGGTGCTGTTGACCCGATCCCAGCTCGCCGGGGCCGGTACGCTCGTCGCCGCGACCGCCCGCAGCGCGGAGGCCCAGTTGTTGATCGAGACGCGCTGGGCGCAGGAGGTGGCCGCGCCGCGCGAGGTTGTGCGGCTGCGCGCGCCGGCGGTGGCACCGGCGGGCGACGACGCGGATCGGGAACGCGACCCGGCCGCGGTTACCGCGCGCCTGCCGAGCCTGGCCTGGCGCACGGCCCGCGACTCGCTCGCGGCGGATGCGCCCGTCCTCGTCCAGGTGCCACGGCGAGGATACCTGCCGGCGGTGTCCTGTGTGGAGTGTCACGCGCCGGCCCGATGTGGACGATGCTCCGGGCCGCTCGAGCTGCGCTCGTCACGCGCGGTGGCCGCGTGCCGGTGGTGCGGCCGGCCGGCCGCGGACTTCGCCTGCCACCGCTGCGGCGGACGTCGCCTGCGGGCGGCGATCGTTGGTGCCGGCCGGACCGCCGAGGAGTTGGGGCGCGCCTTTCCCGGCGTACCGGTCCGCACGTCGGGCCGTGAGAGTGTGCTCGCCACCGTCACCGGGGAGGCGGCGCTCGTGGTGGCGACACCGGGCGCCGAACCGATCGCGGACGGCGGCTATGGTGCCGTGCTGCTACTGGACACGTGGGCGCTGCTGACCCGGGCCGACCTGCGCGCCGGGGAGGAGACACTGCGGCGATGGCTCGCGGCGGCGACCCTGGCCCGGCCGGCCGGCCAGGGCGGGCGGATCGTGGTGGTGGCCGATGGCGGGCTGGCGGTCGTGCAGGCGCTGCTGCGCTGGGATCCGGCCACATTCGCCGCGAGGGAGTTGGCTGAGCGGCGCGAGCTCGGCTTCCCGCCGGCGGCCCGAATGGCGAGCCTCACCGGCCCGGCCGAGGCGGTCGCCGACATGCTGACACTCGCTGCCCTGCCCGAGGGCGCGGAGCTGCTTGGCCCGGTTCCGGTGGGCGACGATGAAAGGGCACTGGTACGCGTGGCGTCACGGACTGCAGGTGGGGCGCTGGCCCGGGCTCTGCACGCCGCGGCCGGAGTACGCAGCGCCCGCAAGGCCGACGGCGCCGTTCGCATCCAGATCGACCCAAGGGAACTCTGGTAGGTTCGCCCACTGTGGAGGTCGCCGACGCT
>Ga0184625_10001398_pt1 | contig 10071 bp, 7 predicted proteins | sample PLM3_30_b1_FD_133151 | JGI IMG/M metagenome (GOLD analysis project Ga0184625, IMG submission 133151) | Groundwater sediment microbial communities from an aquifer in East River, Colorado, USA - PLM3_30_b1 | ecosystem: Environmental > Terrestrial > Soil > Riparian zone | place: USA: East River... | reverse complement strand
GCTCGCCCAGGTCGCCACCCTTAAATCGGTTCGCGACAAGGCCAGCGATGATCAGAAGGACCGGTTTTTCGGCCGGGGAAAATACGCACGGGCTTGAGCAGTGTGCTGCCAGTCCGGCGGCTTCATCGACGTGGCCGATCAACAGGCCGCCGAGTAAGGCATTGCGACGAACGCGAGCGTTTTGACCGACCGCACCCTTTTCACTGCGCAAGGGGCGGATCATAATGCTGCTTCCCGACGATTTTTCCGCCAGCGAAGGCCCTAAGCCATGATCCTTGAAATCGCGCAGATCGACGTAAAGCCCGGCATGGAAACCGAATTCGAAGCGGGCGTAAAAAAAGCCGCGCCGATTTTCAAGCGCGCCAACGGCTGCAAATCCATGACCTTGCAACGATCCCACGAGATGCCACAGCGATATCGGCTGTTCGTGCAGTGGGAAACGGTGGAAAATCACACCAAAGATTTCCGGGAATCACCTGATTTTCACGAGTGGCGAAAGCTGGTCGGCCACTGCTTCTCGACGCCTCCGAACGTCGAGCACGTCATCGAGGTGATGCGCGGCTTCTAGCGCGTGACTCCCGGGATTTTCAATGGATCACGCGTGAGGTGAAGTGAATGGATCGCATCCTCACCACCCATACCGGCAGCCTGCCGCGCACGCCGAGAGTGGTGGAACTCTTGCTCGCCGAGGAAAAGCGCCCGGGCTCCCGGCGCGCCGAATTGCAGACCGCCGTGCGTGAGGCGGTGGCGGGCGTCGTGAAAGAGCAGGTCGAATGCGGCCTCGACATCATCAATGACGGCGAGCAAGGCCGCACTGATTACACCGTGCACGTCATGCATCGTCTGACCGGTTATGACGGCCCAAGCGCGCCGCCCATGGGCACGGGCGATGAGGAATTTCCCGAGCTCGCGCAGCTGCTCAAGCAGTTTGCCTCCCCGTTCCAGCACCGGCCCGCCTGTTCCGGGCCGGTCGACTGGAAGGACTGGCCGGCGGCGCAAGCCGATATCGATCTCGCCAGGCAGGCGACGCAAGGTGCCGGCGCCGAGGACGTTTTCATGACGTCGCCATCGCCCGGCCAGATCGCCCGTTATCTCAAGAACCGCCATTACAATAGCGACGAAGAATATATTTTCGCGCTGTCCGATGTGATGCGCCGCGAATACCAGGCGATTGTCGAAGCGGGATTTATCCTGCAACTTGATTGTCCCGATCTCGCGATGCTCCGGCACATGGTCTATCTCGATTTACCGCTTGCCGATTATCGCAAGATAATCGCCATCAACGTTTCAGCGCTTAACCATGCCGTGCGCGATCTCCCGTCCGAGAGAATGCGCATGCATGTGTGCTGGGGCTCGACCATGGCACCGCATCACACCGACGTTGAGCTCAAGGACATCATCGATATCGTCCTTTCGGCACGTCCCCATGCGGTCTCGTTCCCCGCAGCCAATGCACGGCACGAACACGAATGGAAAATCTGGCGTGAAGTGAAGCTGCCGGCTGGAAAAAAAATTATTCCGGGCGTGATCGATTCCACCTCCAATATTGTCGAGCATCCGGAGCTGGTCGCCGACCGCATCGTGAATTTCGCTTCCGTGGTTGGGCGCGAGAACGTCATCGCCGGCGTTGATTGCGGTTTCGGCACATTCGCCGGCCGCGTTCAGGTCGACAGCAAGATTGTCTGGCTCAAGCTTCAGTCGCTGACAGAAGGCGCGCGGCGCGCCTCGAAGCAGCTGTGGGCGAAAGCGGCCTAAGGCCGGGGAGAGCGCGCTTCGATTGGTTAGATCAGATCGGCCGCGTCAATGCCTTGATCGCCCGAGACAAGTGCTGCCTGCCTTCAACGAGCCGACGAAGCGGATCGAACTTTCGGGCGAGCTCTGCATCATGATCGGCGAATACATGCCCGGGTCTTGAGGCTGCGAGATCCCCAAGGACGCTGGGCTTCACCGCTTTTGGTGCAAAATCCACCATTGCGAGTTGGTCTGAATTCAGGTCGGGCTTGAGCATGAGCCGGCCAAGCTCAAGACGCGCACATTCGCGGGCTTCTGCGGGCGGTGTACGCACGGGCTTTTGGAGGACAGCTACGGCATCGAGCCAAATATTGCTGCGGTAGACGGGCCGCTGTTGCACGTACGATTCAATGACCAAAAGACCAGCCGTTGACGCAAGCGCGGGAAGCCCATCCGGAAAGTAGCGAAAGCAATCCTCCGGATAGCGATGCACGTGGCCTGAGCTGGGTGCAATAAGCAGAGCGACGCCACACGGCCGCAGCACACGGGCCATCTCCTGAGCCAGACGCCAGGGATAACGCGCATGTTCCATGACCTGGCTGCAAAGCACGACGTCAAAGCTGTTGTCGACGATCTCCTTCCAGTCGTAGCCGTCGGCCAATACCAGATCGACATTTTCTCCTGGCTCCATATCAATTCCGAGATAATTCCAACCATTGGCAATTATCACGGGCCGGTGCGTCGCAGATCCAGCTCCAATAGCGCGGCTCCCAACGTCCAGGACATCCACAGCAGAGCCGGCGTATGGAGCGAGATAGGTTCTTGTGAATACGAGAAACTTGTCGAAGGCCGACTGGTGCATGATTTGATCTGCCGTTTGCTGCGTGAATTACCTCACAGTCCTCCACACTTCATAAGTGCAATAATTTTTGTCCTGAACTTTGGAGTTTATCGATTTTCATGGGGGTAACGCCATGCCTGCCAAGCATAACGCCAAACTTCCGCAACCGGTTTTTCACGAGCCGATCTTCAGCGAAGACCACCCCCTGCCGAGCCCGACCGGGTTCGCGACGAAACACCCGAGCGACAGCAAGACCTATGACGAGGTTGAAAAGTTGCTGAAAAAGGATGTCGTCAACGTCCCCAAATCACGCATTGCAGATGCAGACGTGTTCCGGCTGCAAGACGCCTACGGCAGCAATCATGGGACGAAGATCGCGGATAAAATCTGGTCCGCCAAGAAAATCATTTTCCACGCGCTTGGCGATTCCGGCGCATCGAATGTGCGGAAATACGGCAACGAGCTGCGAGTCTCCGACCAGGTTACGGTTGATTGTCATCGTTCGGACGAGCGCAATCAGCCCGCGTTTCTTTTTCATCTCGGCGATGTCGTCTACAATTTCGGGGAATCGCAATATTACTACGACCAGTTTTATGAACCGTTCCGTAATTATCCTGGGCCCATATTCGCGATTCCAGGCAACCATGATTCTTTTATCGTTCCCGGCACCCCGGCCAACAAAAGACCGCTGACGACATTCCAGCGAAACTTTTGCGCCGACAAGCCCGTCATTACGCCGGAGGCAGGGTCGCTCCACCGCACGGCGATGACACAGCCAGGGGTCTATTTCACCCTCGATGCGCCATTCGTGCGCGTGATCGGATTGTTCAGCAACGCGCTGGAAGATCCCGGTGTGATTTCGAACAAGGATGGAAAATGGCCGACTGTCACCGACAAACAGCTGAAGTTTCTGAGTGCGCAACTCAGGCGCATTAGAAACGAAAAATACAAAGGTGCGGTCTTGCTCGCCACGCATCACCCGCCCTACAGCTACTCGCCGCCGCCGAAACAAGGCGGTACCGGCGGCAACCACGGTTGCAGTGCGGCCATGCTCAAGCAGATCGACGAGGTTTGCCTGCAGGAGGGGGTCTATCCACACGCCTTCCTGTCGGCGCACGCGCACAATTATCAGCGATACACGCGCATCATGAAATTCGGAAAGTCGGAAATCGATGTTCCCTTCATCGTGTGCGGTGACGGCGGCCACAACGTCAATCCGATCGTGCGGTCGAGCAAGGGGTACACGGCCGAAGAGCCCCACCCCGGCAGCAGCGCGGCCCATCTTGAATCGAAGAAAGCGGCAATAAGGGCCAAGGAGCTGCTGTTAGAGAAATACAATGACACCAATTACGGCTACTTGCGCATTCACGTCGACAAGGAGCAGCTCCGGATCGGTTTCCACCAGGTGGGCGCAAGCACGCTGGCGCAGTCGCGCTACGACATGGTGACAGTCGACCTGGCAGATCACACGATGGTGGCGAATTAGACTACGCGGAGATCAGCGCCGTGGGTCTCGGCACCAATCGGATCTGCACCGGTCCCAACTGCGGTCGATAACGGACTGAAGATCATCATTCCAGAATGCTCTTCGGTCCATGCGGGAATCGGAATAGGCGGATACCGCGTAGTTCGATGACGGAAGCGACCGCCAACGCGTAACCGTGTCGGTCTCCATCTCGAGCGCCGGCGCAGGCCGGTGGTGGCGCTTCTTCACGCTGCTTTCCTTCGTGCTGCGTGAAATATTTTTTTGCACCTTGATGCGCGGTGTCACCTGCGCAGGCGCCGACTCCCTCTGCCACGCAAGCGCCTGCCCCGCCGGGGCTTCCTTGGGCATATTGACTTCGGCGGCGGCCGCGGGCGTCGGCGTGGCCGGCGCTGCCTCGACTGGCTTGATGGCGGCTGGAGCTGCACGCCAGACCAACTGCAAGGGCGAACGCACGATTGCATGATCGTCGCTGCCGCGGAGCTCGGCAACGATTGTCATCGGGCCAACAAAGTCCGCGGGCGGGATCACCTGAGTATCCGCCAGCTCATCGACAGCAATCCGCCATTGGCTTTCGCCGGCAGCCGAGCCGGAGCTGAGCGTCGTGCCGCGCACAAGGCCGCTGAGATTGAGTGTCGTACCAGGCGGACAGTCGAACACTTTAATGGCGAGTGGCAGTGCCGCATTCTCCTCGCCAATGGCATCTGCAACAGCAAGCGTGGGCATCACCACCTGTGGAGATGCGGGCGCATCTTCTGCGGCTTGCACAAGCGCAACGCTAGCCGCTTGCGGTTGCTCGCCGCTTGAAATCTCCGGTTTACTTGCCGGTGGCGGACTATTCCGCCAATGTGCAAAGCTGATTGAGTCGAGACGTCCAAGCGCGATGACGATGCAGATTGCAGTCCACAGCACGACGCCTCCGGCGATGGCGAGCGCTTTCGCGCGCACACCGCTTTGGTAGGGCCTGTCAAAAGGCTCGCTCGGTTCGAGGTAAGCAGCCATTGGAGCTACACGCTCATCGTCCCGGAGTACTTTAGCATGACGAATTTCCCAATCGGCCTGAGCCTGTGGATTGGGAACTTCGGAGAGCGCTTTCAGCAATGGTTGAATTGGCGGCGCTACGATCTCACCCCGACGCCACCGGGGCGGCGCATAAAATTTCGGATCTTCCGGACTCAGCTCGCCGTGCTGGATCGGTGTACTCATACCACTCTACTCCCCCACCAAATCGCGACAAACGGCTCCTGACGACCATGTGAATGCCTTTAGAACCGTCCCTCATTGGCAATAATGGTACCGATTCTTCTAGATTGGCTGGAGGTATTTTAGCACTTCCGACCATTTGCAACAAAAATACCTCAGTCCGGACGCCTACTTGCCGAACAATCGCTCGGGTGTCTCCACGAGAATAAGGCGGCGGGTCGGTTCCGCGGTCGTCCAGCGGTAAAACAGATCAAGCAAGGGGCCATCGTCCGGCATGACCTCTGCCCGTATCGAGGGATGCGGCCAGTCAGTCCCCCACAGCAGCCGGTCCGGATTGGCACGCAGCAACGCCTCATGGAATGGCCGCACATCCGGGTAGTCGGGGAATTGCTCCGACAGCCGGTAGGGCGCCGAGACCTTCACATGCGCGTGCCCCTCTCCAACGAGCCTAAGTAACGCCTGGAAATTAGGATCGTTTACGCCGCGTGCGGCAGGAATGTGCAGCATGTGGTCGACGATCACCGGCATTTCACGTGAAATTTCGCGCAAAGTCGCGGCCACTTCGCTCATGAGCCGCCAGTCGCAGAAAACCTGCATGATCCAGCCGAGCTCGCGCATCGTGGCGCGGAAAACTTCGAACACATCGAGACCGACGCCGCGCACATAGCCGGGCTTGCCGGCTTCCGAAAACAAATGAAAGCGCAGGCCACGCATGCCCAGCCTGTGCCATTCATGCAAAGTGACAGAGTCTATTCGTGTATCGGTGATCGCGACACCGCGCAGGCGCTGCGGGTAGCGCCTCAGCGCGTCAAGCAGAACGCGGTTGTCGAAGCCATGCGCGTTGCCTTGCACCAGCAAGCCGCGTGCGAAGCCGAGATGGTCGAGCAGCGCCACGTATCGCTCGACCGGCGCATCGGGCGGCGTGTAGCCTCGCCCCGGCGTATATGGAAACTTGTCGGCGGGGCCGAAAATATGAGCGTGCGCATCCCAGGCGCCCGGCGGCGGTCTTTCGTCCGGCGCTTTCGGACGCGGCACCGGCCCGGCAATCAACGGCGGCTCTGTCGGCATCAGGGTTGAAATCAGCCGAGCCGGATATTGGCTTCCTTCACCACCTTGCTCCACAAAGCCATCTGATCCTGCACGAAAGTTCGGAATTCCTGCGGCGTTGTGGGGCGAGTGTCGATATTGAGCTGATTGAAACGTTCGACCACTGGCGGCGAGCGTAGCGCTTCATTGATGCTGGCATTGAGCGTCTTCACGATCGATGCAGGGGTGCCATGCGGAACGAACACGCCGTTCCATTCATAAGCTTCAAAGCCCGGCAGGGTTTCGGACAACGGCGGAATATCCGGCAGGCTGTTGAGGCGGCCTTTTCCGGTGTGCGCGATCGCCTTCACCTTGCCGCCCTGGATCAGCCCGACCACCGACGAGCCGTTGGCGAAGAAGAATTTCACCTGGCCCGACATCACGTCATTAAGCGCGAGGCCACCGCCGCGATAGGGCACGTGACTGATTTTGATGCCGGTCTGGTGCCGAAACATTTCCAGCGAAAGATGCTGGAGGGTGCCGTTGCCGGAAGACGCCATGTCGATGCCGTCGGCTGAACTTTTTCCAAGGGCAATGACGTCGGCAGCCGTCTTCACCGGCACCGAGGGCGTCACCACCAGAATGTTGGGTACGAGCGATATGAGTGCGACCGGATCGAAGTCCTTGTTGTAGTCGAATGGCAGGTTGGAATAGAGCGAGGCATTGACCGAGAATGCGGTGGCGTCATGTAGCAGGGTGTAGCCGTCGGGGTCGGCCTTTGCGACCACCGCCTCCCCGATCGTGCCACCTGCTCCACCCCGGTTTTCGATGACGAATTGCTGACCCAGTATTTCCCCGAGCCTTGCGAACACGATGCGGGCCGTGGTGTCGGCGCCGCCCGCCGGCGGATAGGGCACCATTACCCGCACCGGTCGGTTCGGCCAGAGCGCCTGTGCCCCTGCCGTGCGCGCCAGTGGAGCCGCCGCAAGCCCGGCAAGCACGAGACGGCGCGTGAGATTGATATCCGGCATCGCTTCCTCCCCGTTTCTTATTGCCAATCTAGCATCGGCTTGTGGTGATGGTACCGCCCTTTCCTCGCCACGGGACTCGTCCCATATTCGGGGCAATGGCTAAATCTCCCGACAAACCCAGGAATTCGCCTAAGAAGGATCCGGCTCGGCCGACGCGCGCCAAGGCTGCGCGTCCTGACGACACGCCGACCCCGGATGAATTGGCAAAGCTGCTTAACCCCGGCATCGGCCGGGGCACCGCCGGCATGGGTTCCGGCACCGGGCTGCAGCCTCCGCCGGACAATTCGTGGGACCGGCGCCGCGATTTTTCCGAGGCGCACAAGGCGCGCAAATTAACGCCGAAGGAATTCAATGAGGCGCCGCAGCGCGACTACACGGCTTCACCGATTACCGGCCTTGATCCGCAACTGGCGAAGGAGCTCGGGCTTGGCGACGACGAAACGACGCCCACGCCCGCGCCGAAAAAGGACGATCCGAAATATCGCCTGCCGCGTGCAGATTTGCCGACGCAGCCTGGTGGTTTCGCCGGCATTGCGAGCCAGCAATCGCTCGAACGGCTCCTGCGCGAAGGCCGGCCGGAATTTTCCACCGTGCCGTGGACGCCGCATCGCCCGCCGCGGCCCGAGAAATCCGAAGGCGGCAAGAAGTTTGTCATCGCGTCCGACTTCGAACCGAAGGGCGATCAGCCGCAGGCGATCAAGGAGCTGGTCGAAGGCGTCAAGCGCACCGACCGGACGCAGGTGCTTCTCGGCGTCACCGGGTCCGGCAAGACCTTCACCATGGCGAAGGTGATCGAGGCGACGCAGCGCCCTGCCCTCATCCTTGCTCCCAACAAGACCTTGGCCGCGCAGCTTTACGGTGAGTTCAAGTCGTTTTTTCCCGACAACGCGGTCGAGTATTTCGTTTCGTATTACGACTACTACCAGCCGGAAGCCTACGTTCCGCGCACCGATACCTACATCGAGAAAGAATCCTCGATCAACGAGCAGATCGACCGCATGCGCCACTCGGCGACGCGCGCGCTGCTCGAACGCGATGACGTCGTTATCGTCGCGTCGGTCTCCTGCATCTACGGCATCGGTTCGGTGGAAACTTACTCGGCGATGACTTTCACGCTCAAGCAAGGCGGCAAGATCGACCAACGGCAATTGCTCGCCGACCTGGTGGCGCTGCAATACAAGCGCTCGGGCGGCGATTTCTTCCGCGGCTCATTCCGTGTGCGCGGCGACACCGTCGATATTTTTCCGGCGCACTATGAAGACCGCGCCTGGCGCATCCATCTGTTCGGCGACGAGATCGAAAAGATCGAGGAGATGGATCCTCTCACCGGGCAGAAGACGGACGAGCTCGACTTCGTGAAGATCTACGCCAATTCGCACTATGTCACGCCGCGCCCGACGCTTATCCAAGCGATTTCCGGCATCAAGCACGAGCTGCGCCAGCGCCTCGACCAGCTCAATGCGGCCGGCCGGCTGCTCGAAGCGCAGCGGCTCGAGCAGCGCACCATCTTCGACCTCGAAATGATGGAGGCGACTGGCAGCTGCGCGGGCATCGAGAACTATTCGCGCTATCTCACCGGCCGCAAGCCGGGTGAGCCGCCGCCGACATTGTTCGAATATGTGCCTGACAATGCGCTTGTGTTCGTCGACGAAAGCCACGTGACCATTCCGCAGCTCGGCGGCATGTTTCGTGGCGACTTCCGACGCAAGGCAACGCTTGCCGAATACGGCTTCCGCCTGCCCTCCTGCATGGACAACCGGCCGCTGCGCTTTGAGGAATGGGACGCCATGCGCCCGCAAACGCTCGCGGTTTCCGCCACTCCCGGAGCCTGGGAGATGGAGGAAGCGCGCGGTGTTTTCGTCGAGCAGGTGATCCGCCCGACCGGGCTGATCGACCCCCCGGTTGAGGTTCGCCCGGCGCGGACGCAGGTCGACGACCTCGTCGGCGAGGTCCGCCAGGTGGCCGCCAAAGGTTTCCGCTCGCTCATCACCGTACTGACCAAGCGTATGGCCGAGGACCTCACCGAGTATCTGCACGAACAGGGAATCCGCGTGCGCTACATGCACAGCGATATCGACACGCTGGAGCGGATCGAGATCATTCGTGACCTGCGGCTTGGGGCTTTTGATGCGCTGGTCGGCATCAACCTGCTGCGGGAAGGCCTCGACATTCCGGAATGCGCGCTGGTTGCCATCCTTGACGCGGACAAGGAGGGGTTTCTTCGCAGCGAAACCAGCTTGATCCAGACCATTGGCCGCGCCGCCCGGAATGTCGACGGCAAGGTGGTGCTTTACGCCGACGCGGTGACGGGCTCGATGCAGCGCGCGATCGAGGAGACCAATCGGCGGCGCGAAAAGCAGGAAGCCTATAACACCGAAAATGGCATCACGCCGGAGAGCATCAAGCGCTCGATCCACGACATTCTCGACAGCGTGTACGAGCGCGACCACGTGCTGATCGCGACTGGCCCGGCCGGCGCCGGCGAATTCGCCGAGGCCGCCACCATCGGCCACAATCTCGAGGCGGTGATCGCCGATCTGGAGACGCGCATGCGCGAGGCCGCCGCCGATCTCGACTTCGAACAGGCCGCACGCTTGCGCGACGAGATCAAGCGCCTGCGCGCGACCGAGCTGGCGGTCGTCGACGACCCGACGGCGAAGCACCCAGGGATCCCACAAACGGGGCGCGCTCCCTCTCCCCAGCGACAAGGGCAACTGCATCGCCCGCACAAACCGGAGCTGGACGAGATGGGCATT
>Ga0184625_10001394_pt1 | contig 10088 bp, 12 predicted proteins | sample PLM3_30_b1_FD_133151 | JGI IMG/M metagenome (GOLD analysis project Ga0184625, IMG submission 133151) | Groundwater sediment microbial communities from an aquifer in East River, Colorado, USA - PLM3_30_b1 | ecosystem: Environmental > Terrestrial > Soil > Riparian zone | place: USA: East River... | reverse complement strand
GCGCACTGTGTCGATCACGCCATCAAAAGCGGGAACAAGGCCGACCAGCGACGCAAGGTGGCCGAGCTGATGGACGTGATGGGGCGCGCGACGCGGTAACGGGCGGCTCGCTCAGCCGAACTTCTGCCTTGCCAGCTTTGCCCCGGCCCCCAAGGCGTTAAGCTTGCCCTCGGCAACTTCCCGACGCATCGGAGCCATCCCGCAATTGGTGCAGGCGACAATTTTTTCCTTGGGAACAAACTTCATGACGTCGCCGATCACCTGGGCGACGCGCTCAGGCGTTTCAATTTCGTCGGTTGCGACATCGATCACGCCGATCAGCACATCCTTGCCTTCGAGCAGCGAAAGGAGCTTCATCGGCACGCGCGAATTGATGCATTCGACCGAGACCTGCTGAATGCGGCTTTTGGCAAGCGCGGGGAAAATCTCCTCATATTGACGCCATTCGCCGCCGAGCGAGTTCTTCCAGTCGATGTTGGCCTTGATTCCGTAGCCGTAGCAAATATGCACCGCTGTGGTGCATTTGAGACCGTCGATGGCGCGATGAAGCGCCTCGATTCCCCAGCCGGCGACTTCACCCATGAACACGTTAAAGGCCGGTTCGTCGAACTGGATGACATCGACGCCATCTGCTTCGAGCGCCCGTGCTTCCTTATTGAGAAGATCAGCAAATGCCATCGCCATTTTGACTTTGTCACCGTAATGCGAGTCGGCGATGGTGTCGGAGATTGTCATTGGTCCGGGCAGCGTGATCTTCAGTTTGCGCCCGGTGTGCGTGCGAGCGTAGCGCGCCTCCGCCTGATGTACGCGGCCCTTGAGTTTCAATTCTCCGCGTACCACCGGCACCATCGCTTTATAGCGGTCGGCGCGTATTCCCATCTCGACCTTGTGCGAGAAGTCGATCCCATCGACAAATTCGAGAAAGCCATGAACGAAATGCTGGCGTGACATCTCGCCGTCGCAGACGATGTCGATGCCGGCGTCCTCTTGCCACCTTAGGGCGAGCAACGTGGCGTCGAGCTTGGCAGCGGCAAGTTCGTCTCCCTGCTGCCGCCATTGCGGCCACAACTTGTTCGGTTCGGCGAGCCAGGAAGGTTTCGGCAGGCTGCCGGCAACGGTCGACGGAAACATCATGCTTGAACAGTCTCGTAACGTTGGGGAGGGCGCCAACTATAGAGCCAATCGTAGCGCGCGCGCAGTTTTTCTCCTCCCATGGCCCGCATGGTCAGATTGCGGACAAGCGCTTCCGGTCCCGTCAGCCCATAAATCCGGCTCTGGCGTCGGGAGAATTGTTGGGCACGCACGGTGCGGTGCCAGCGAGCACCCTCATAGGCCCGCAAGGCGTCAGCGGGGTCGTCCAGATAATTTGCCAGCATATCCGCAACCACCGCTGCGTCCTCGATCGCCATGCTGGCCCCTTGAGCAAGAAAGGGGAGCATCGGATGGGCAGCATCGCCGATCAGTGTGACTGGGACTCTGGCGCCGCGGAATGGGTCTTTACGGTCATACAATGCCCATTTCAGCCAGCGATCCGGAATCGCGATGAGCGCGCGAGCTTTCTCTGACCAGGCCCAGCGCGCAAAGTGACGGAGGATTTCGGCGCGTTCGCCGGCTGCCGACCAGCCGGTCTCTTTCCACTCGTCGTGCACGATGCCGACAATGTTGATCAAACGACCAGCCTTGACCGGATAGTGCACAAGATGCGCATCCTGCCCCAGCCAGAGATGCACCAGGGGCTGTCGAAATTCCGCCGGCACGGCGTCGGCAGGAACAAGCGCACGCCAGGCCGTGCGATGCCGGAATGTCGGCGCGCTTTGTCGGCTTAGCCGCGCAGCGACGTTCGACCAGATACCATCGGCGCCGATCAATGCGATGCCGCGCTCGTCGAGCACCTGCGAGCCGCGCCTTCCGAGCACACTGACCCCTCGGACATGCGCGGCGAAATCTTCAAGCCGGACCCCGAGCTCGAGCGCTAAGTCAAGCTGATTGCGCGCCGCGTCCACGAGCGCCGATTGCAGATCGCCGCGGTGGATTGACCAATAAGGCGCGCCATAGCGGCTTTCTATCTCGTCGCCCAATGGAATTCGTACAATCTCACGGGCGGAGCCGCCCGCCATGACCCGGATGGCCTGTGGCTTGACCGCTACAGATGCGAGACGCTCCCGAAGCCCCAGCGCGATCAACACGCGACTGCCATTGGGCGATAGCTGGAGCCCGGCGCCGGTCTCTTCGAGTTTCTCAGCTTGCTCGAAAACCGTTACGCGGATCCCGGCTCGTGCCAAGGCCAGTGCGGCTGTCAATCCGGCAATGCCGGCGCCGGCGACGATGACATGACGCGGGGGCGCGATGGTCAGAAAATCCTACAAAGGTCAGGCAGCGGCCGATTGCGATAACGCGCACTGCGGCGGGCGCGCCGCGTGCGAATCAAGCGAGGGATCGAAGCGATAGAGCGTCGAGCAATAGGGACAAATGATTTCCTTGTCCTCGCCCATGTCGAGAAACACGTGCGGATGGTCGTAAGGCGGCGTCGCCCCTACGCACATGAACTCCCTGGCGCCGATGTCGATCACCGGCACGCCCGGATCATTGTGAAAGTGGGGGACAACGTGTTCCGCCATTGGCAAACCCTTTGCTACCGCGCTCTGGTGGTGATTTTTCAGGGCCGCACCATAGCGAGGCCGCTTCGCAATGCCTAGCTCAATTGCGAAGTACACAGCATGCCCCTGAAACGCCTTGGTTGCCGTGCAGGGACGAGACGCAGATCGATATCCGTGGAGAGCCGCTTGGAACCGTCGCAGCAAAGCCCGATACGTGTCCCGCGTATCGGGCTCGCTTTGGTGGCGGTGGCGTTACTCGCCGCGGCCGCCGCTTATATGGTGCCGCGGGCGCACGAGTTGGTCCTCGGTCTCGACGACCCCACGCGCATTGCCCATCATGCGCTCAAGGACAAATTCGATTCCGGCGCGGCGGAACGCGAAATCGAGGCGGCGCTCGCCGCAGATGATGCTGATCTGGCCCAGAGTTTCGTCGATCTTGCCCATGATCGCCAGGTGATGGTCGATCCGTCGCTGGTAGAGAAAGTGAACGGCGCGACCGCCGATGCCGCCACAATCCGGCATAAGGCAAAAAGCTTTGGTCGCGGCCTGATTACAGGCGAGCCAAACGACATGGCCGCGCTTGCCGGGACGGCGGTCGGCGATCTGTTCGTGTTTGGCGATATCCGTGATGCCTTGCGGGAAGGAAAACGGTTCGCGGCCGGCGAGAAAGTCGATGAGGTGGTTCTCGGCCTGGCTTGCGTCGGCATCGCGATAACCGCCGGAACTTATGTGACGTTCGGGGCGGCCGCGCCGGCGCGCGTTGGTCTCACGCTCGTTAAGGCCGCGCGCAAGACCGGAAGGCTCGGAGCGGAATTTGCGGGCAACCTGGGGCGCATGGTGCGCCAGGCAGGCCTGTCGGCTGCCGAACCTGTGCTGGCCGTGCGCGGAGCACGCGAAGCCGTAAAGGTCGAGCGCGCCGGAGGCTTGCTGCATCTTGCGCGCGATGTTGGGCGTATCGAAAAAGCAGCAGGAGGCCGCGCGGCCTTCGACGGTCTCAAGATTGCGAAGGAGCCGGGCGACATCGCACGGGTCGCCAAGCTGGCCGAGAAGGAAGGAAGCCGCACGCGGGCGATCCTGAAATTCGTGGGAAGGGGCGCGATCATGCTTGCAGCGCTCGCCTTCGACGCAAGTCTCTGGTTGCTGGGCGCCGTGTTTGCCGTGCTTGGCTTTGTATCCGCGCTCAAGAGCGCGACCGAGCGCATGACCCTGCGTTTTCTGCGCCGGCGCAAAGAGCGACGCCGGCGCGAGCAAGCCCAGATTGCTGCGGCGCTCGCGCGCGGCTAAAGATCTTCCATGCCGGTTTTCAGGAATGGCGAGGTCGAGATCGCTTATCTCGATGAAGGAGAGGGCGAGTCCATCATGCTCGTCCACGGATTTGCTTCCACCAAAGAAGTGAACTGGGTGCAGCCAGGTTGGGTCACGACGCTTGCACGCGCCGGGCGCCGCGTCATTGCGCTCGACAATCGTGGCCACGGCGCTTCGAGCAAGCCCTATGATCCCTCTGCGTATCACAGCGCGACAATGGCCGAAGATGTCCGCGCACTGCTCGATCACCTGAAAATCGAACGCGCCGATGTCATGGGCTATTCGATGGGCGCGCGCATCACGGCGTTCCTTGCAATCGCGCATCCCACGCGCCTGCGCGCGGCGATTTTCGGAGGCTTGGGCATCCACCTGGTGGAGGGCGTCGGCTTGCCGGAGAGCATTGCCTCGGCGTTGGAAGCGCCTGCGCTTGCCGACGTGCATGACCCGACCGGCCGCACGTTTCGCATTTTCGCCGAACAGACGAAATCAGACTTGCGCGCACTGGCAGCCTGTATCCGAGGCTCGCGACAGACCCTGAGTAGGGCCGAGGTGGCCGGCATCCGCGCGCCAGTATTGGTCGCAGTCGGGAGCAGAGATCAGGTGGCAGGCAGCGCCCAGAAATTGGCCGCGCTTATTCCGGGCGCGCGCTCTCTCGATATACCGGATCGCGATCACATGCTTGCGGTTGGGGACAAGGTCTACAAAGCGGGCGTTATCGACTTCCTTAACCAACGCGCATGAGGCATGCGCAAGCGCCATGGAGGGCTCTCTTGGCGGTTGCGAAATTGTGTTAAAAGACCATCTGGGGATCGAGAGGCGTCGGGAGAAAGTGGTCCATGGCTCAATATCAGGTACGGCCCGCACGGGGCCTCGACAAAGTCGATCCGGTCTGGGCGCGCATCCGCAGCGAAGCGGAAGACGTGGCCCGACGCGAGCCGGAGCTCGCAACTTTTATCTACGAAAACATACTGCATCACGATACGCTGGAAGCTGCGATCGCGCATCGCGTCAGCCAGCGGCTTGCCCATGCCGATGTGTCGGCCGACCTGATCCGTCAGGCCTATAACGACGCGCTCGAGGACCAACGCGAGCTAGGCGAGGCGTTCCGTGCTGACATTGTTGCCACGGTAGACCGCGATCCAGCCACCAGCCGCTTCATCGAGCCCGTACTTTACTACAAGGGCTTCCACGCCATTCAGACTCACCGCCTCGCACACTGGCTTTATGGAAAGGGCCGCAAGGATTTCGCGCTTTACCTGCAGAGCCGCGCGTCGTCAGTATTTCAATGCGACATCAACCCGGCCGCAAAAATTGGTCGCGGTATTTTCCTTGACCATGCCACAGGGCTTGTGGTCGGCGAGACTGCGGTGATCGAGGATGACGTTTCGATACTGCACGATGTGACGCTCGGCGGCACCGGCAAGGAGCATGAGGACCGCCATCCGAAAATTCGCCGCGGCGTCATGATTGGCGCCGGCGCCAAGATTCTCGGCAATATCGAGGTCGGTCATTGCGCGCGTATCGCCGCGGGATCGGTCGTCATAAAACCGGTACCGAACAATGTCACGGTCGCGGGTGTGCCTGCCAAGGTCGTGGGCGAGGCCGGCTGCCCGGAGCCCTCGCGCGCGATGGACCAGATGCTTTACGGAATCATGCTCGACGGCTGAAGCAGAGACCCGCTTGCGCCGGGCCGTTCGATCAGGCAAGGAAGCATTGCCTCAAGACAGGAGCGGACCGTGGACGTCCAGGAAGTCCGAAAAATCGACGGCTATCTGAAAAAGCTATTTGGCAACGCCCAGATCCGCGTTGTCCCTAAAGGCTCCGATACCGCGGAGATTTTTGTCGACCAGGACGATCTCGGGGAGCTCACTGTCGACGACGAGGAGGGCGAGCGCTCGTACAATTTCCGCATGGTCATTCAGGTCGGTAACGATCCCAGCATTCAGCCCGTGCCGACGCTCAGTGCGTACCTGCGAAGCAAATTCGACAATGAGAATATCCGCGTAGTGCCGCGACCGAAGAAAACCGATTCGCTCGAAGTTTATATTGGCGAAGAATTCATCGCTGTATTGTTTCTGGAGATCGAAAAAGGCCGCCGGTCGTATATTCTGGAATTGCCTATTCTCGACGTCGACCTGGTCGACTGAACAATATTTCCGTTCAACAGCGCTTTCGTTAATTCGGATGCAGCCGTGCGATCAGGCGATCGACAGCGCTTGCAACGTCCTGCCAATTTGTTAGCCACTCACGCGGAAAGCGTAACGTTATGTCGGCATTGCCAACGCGTCGCTCCAGCAGACAGACGCCCGAGTTGGTGACGCCCTTGCGCGAGCAGCGCGCTAGAAAATGCTCGGGCGAGTTCGATTCGAAGACCAGATCCTCGCCCTGATAGGGCGTATCGCTGCGGAATCCGCGAAAGGTGAGACCGGACGGGCCTGCAATAGGTTCGGCCACCAGATAGCGCGGATAGATGGTTTGCACGCGCTCCATCAAGGGCAGCGTGGCTTCTCCCGATGCGATGGTCACAAATAGGCGCTCGTTCGGATCGATGGGCGCCCCGACTGTTGGTTTGATCGCTGGATCCGGAGGCAACAGGCTTGGCCACAAATACGAAAGGTCGACCCGTTCATGCGTTCCGGGTCGCCGCTGAACGCTCATGCGGATCGCCGCCGGCTCAATGTTGAAGGCAGTCCCGGAAATGACAATCGGCACTGATGGTGCATCGAGCGCGACCGGCGCGTCGGGCCAACGTGGCCACAGCACGTAGGCGACATAGAGCGCGGCGAAAGCAACCACGGCGGCGAAAACCATCAACGGCGCCAGCAGCGGGCTGCGCGCGGCTCCCCGCGGGCGCTTGCGGCTGCGCCGGGACGGAGAACGCTCCTGCGCGAGAATGGTCAAGGTGTGCTCCCTGCGGCGAATCGGCCGGATTATGCCACGCCGCACTTGCCGACGTGGGGCACGGATGCCGCGTTTACCATTCGTTAAGGATTGACTGGTGCGTGCCGCCCTCGTTTGCAACAGATGGACCTGCGTAATGCGTTGAGGTCAGTGATGTCGTCGGAATCTGTCCAAATGTTGTACGCGCTGGCGCTCGGCTTTGCCGTGGCGGGCTTGTGCAGTTCCGGCTATCGGCTCTTCACGAGCCGCCTGCCAAGCTTCAGCCAGCTCAGCACCGGACCCGGTGTCGCCGCGCTTGCGGCGATCCCGCTGCTGGTAGTGACGGCGCCGTTCCTGATCATGCGCAACACAATTCTCGGCCGCCGCCATGAGGGTCGTCGCTTTGAATTCGTCTTCGTCGCGACTTTGATCGCCGGGTTCTGGAGCCTGATGTCGGGGCTCGTCCTGGTCATGACACTGCAGGCCTGTGGTTTCCTGCAAGCCTGAGACGCTTCCCTCGCGCATTGCATTGAGGCAAGGTCGCGCGCGGAGGCGGGAATGCCGATCTACAAACTTGACGGACAGTCACCGGAGTTTCCAGGCGAGGGGCAATTCTACGTCGCCGAGACTGCGGCGGTGATAGGTCGCGTGCGACTTAAGGCCGAAACCAGCGTCTGGTTCGGTGCGGTCCTGCGCGGCGACAATGAATGGATCGAACTCGGTGAGCGGTCGCAGATCCAGGACAATGCGACGTTGCATACCGATCCGGGATTTCCCCTGACGATAGGACGCGATTGCGTGATCGGCCACAACGTGATCCTGCACGGGTGCACGGTCGGCGACAATTCATTGATCGGCATGGGTGCGATCATGCTCAACGGCGCCAAGGTCGGAAAAAATTCTCTTGTCGGCGCGGGCAGTGTCGTTACCGAAGGTAAAAGCTTTCCCGACAATTCATTGATCGTGGGTGCGCCCGCTCGCGTTATCCGTGTGCTCGACGAGAAAGCCGCGTTGATGATCCGCGCGGGGGCCGACGTTTACGTGCAGCGGTGGAAACGTTACGCAAAAGGATTGATAAGGATTGGCGGCTGAACGGGCATTTGCACGGTATCTGTCCACCGCCACCCACAAGACCTTCCAATACGTACTTTTTGTGACGGCCAGCACTGCAGGCCGGGGCGGCATCGCTATCCTCATTCTCGGTGATAACGAGATGGGGGACTAAAGCCATGACAACCGAGAGAGATATACCTCCCCTGATTGAGCTGCTGAAAATGGCAGCCGACCAATGGCCAAGTTCCGAGGCCGGCGAGGTATCGCAAAGCGAAATGTTCCGCCGCGATAAAGCCTTGCTCGAGATGTGGCCCGAGGCCTGCAGGCGTGCCGGCGCCGGGGAGCGAGAGTTTCCGCCCGGAGTGATCAAGCTCTGGCAACTTGAGATGAGTAGAGGTCGGGCAAATTGAGGCAACGCTTTGCTCGGACCGGAGAAAAAAAGCCCCGGCGACGTCGCCGGGGCACCTACCTGCCGTCAAGAGTATGAGCGGAACTTGTAGTTCAGGCCAACACGCAGAAGGTGATGTGGAGAGCCCGGCGCCGAGCCGGATGTGACGCTCCACATGTACCAACACAAATAGCGGTAGCCGGCGAATGATCAGGGGCAAAGAAATACCGTTGCGAAAAAATCCCACAGGAATTTACCAGAGCCGTAAGCTCGTCTTCGCCGCGCCGTTTTCGCTCGGTATCTCAATCTTGGATGCGGCCGTCGCGGAGAAGCCAACCGCGGATCGTCTGACACTTCTCTTCAGAATCGAAGTTAAGAAGCTCAGGCTTTCTCGCCTGCAAATGAGTGAAAAAAAATGCGACGGCCTTGGGACTCTGCAGATCGTCTGAATTTAAGGCGGCCCAATTCTCCCATTCGTGAATGACGGCTCGTTTGGCTTCATCGTCAATACCGGTTTCCGGAAATTCATCGATTCGGCGTCTGGCTCGGGCGCCATCAGCTAGGGCGTGGATCCGTTCCTTCAGCACCATTTCATTTCCTCGCAATAACTTATTACCTCCCAATCGCGACCTTTACGACATACCCTAAGGGTTGAAAGCGCGCCGTTATTCAAACACAAGCTTCGTACACGCTGCTGCCGTAAAAGCCTCGATGCCAGACAACTGTTCGCGTAACACCGCTTCGGGACCTGCCAAGACTTGAGAAGCTTATGCGGTATCCCGATGCCGGCCAAGGATGAAGATCTCAAATGATCGAACCGATCATGTATTTCGGGATCGGCTTCCTTTTCGCAGCCCTCATCGGGGTAGCCGTCGCTCCGCTCATCCATGACCGCGCGGTCCGCCTGACTATGCGGCGCCTGGAAAGTTCCATTCCGCAGTCGATGGCGGAAATCCAAGCCGACAAGGATTTGCTTCGCGCCGAATTCGCGATGTCGACGCGGCGCCTGGAGATCGACGTCGAGCAACTCAAAGAGCAGACCACCAGCCAGCTCGCCGACCTTGGAAGGAAAGGCGACGTGATCAATCGCCTCAAGATCGAGCGCCAAGCACAGAAAGTCGAGACTTTTGCACTCAAGACGGAAGTCGAGTCGCTCAAGGAGCAGCTTGTCTCGATCGGCAGGGGGATGACGGTGGAATTCCAGCGACACGAACCAAACCTTGTCTCCCTTGTGCCGAAAGATTGGCCGAGAGCCGAGCCGGAAAGAGCGGCTGCTGATACCACGGCACCGAGCGGGCTTCGTCATGAAAGCGAAGCCATGTCGCTCGTGTTGCAGCGTCCAACAGCTGAAGGCACCCAGCCGATCCAGCTGACGCCGAACTCAGGACGCGGTCCATCCGACCAGCACATCGAAACGGTTCAAGACGCGGCTTCGGTCTCTGGCACGTTGCGCGCGGAGCCGGCAATCCATGTGTCATCGGACGATCAAATTGCGCACGGGGGATCCGTGGCCGGCGGGCGACGAGTTCTTCGTGGTTTTCTTGTCGTGGCCCTGATGGGTGTCGGCGCCACTTTCGCATGGCGATCGTACGGTGATGGAGCGAAGGAGATGGTCAAGGCTTGGGCTCCGTCGCTCAATGGACTGATATTCGCGTCAACGGAGAAATTGCCACCCACTCCAGCGCCAAACCCGCCGGCGCAACCCCCCGCGTCCGCGCCGTCCACGGAGCTGGCACAACAACTCGACGACCTGGCGCGCGATCTCGCCGATGTACGGAGCACAGTCGAGCAGTCGACCGCCAAACAGGAACGCGAGCAGTCCACCACCAACCAAGAACAGTCGACCACCAAACAGGAACAGAATG
>Ga0184625_10001392_pt1 | contig 10090 bp, 4 predicted proteins | sample PLM3_30_b1_FD_133151 | JGI IMG/M metagenome (GOLD analysis project Ga0184625, IMG submission 133151) | Groundwater sediment microbial communities from an aquifer in East River, Colorado, USA - PLM3_30_b1 | ecosystem: Environmental > Terrestrial > Soil > Riparian zone | place: USA: East River... | reverse complement strand
GGCCGATCCCGCCAAGGGCCTCGTCTACGTGTTGAGCATCAACGTGCCCTCGATTTACAAACTGAGCACCGAGGCGCCGGGACCCGGAGGTGGCGGTCGTGCCGGAGGGCCAGCGGCGATTGCGCAGGGGCGCACGCTGTACGAGCAGAAGTGCGAGACCTGCCACTCGCCCGACCTGAGGGGCTCAGGAAACTATCCGTCCCTCATCGACATCACGACGCGCATGGGACCGGAGTCGTTGCGCGAGGTCATCGTCGGCGGACGCCCCGGCATGCCGTCGTTCAACGACCTGAGCCAGTCAGATCTCGATGCGCTCGTCGCGTTTCTCGGAAGTCCCAACCCGGCGTCCGGACCGAGTCGCGGAGCCGGTCCTGGCACGCCCCAGGCGCCGAAAGGTGGACCCGTCGTCGCGTCTGGCGGCGCACCGGGCGGACGTGTCGTGCCGCCCGGTCGCGCCGGTGGAATGATCGGACCGGACTATCCGGAGGGCGTCAAAGTTCCCGAAGTGCGCATGTATACGGGATACGGCATGAACGGCACGATCGTGAAGCCTCCGTACTCGACCCTCACCGCGTACGATCTGAATACCGGCGCAATCAAGTGGCAGGTACCGGCGGGCGGTGATGACGCGCGCGCGACAGCACAGGGCGCCAAGAACACCGGCTACATCAGTCAGCGAACCGGCATCGTCACAACCTCGGCCGGGCTGCTCTTTCACGCTGGCGGAGACGGAAAACTGCGCGTGTACGACTCCGACAACGGCCGGATTCTGTGGACCGGCCAGATGCCTGCCGGCTCACGTGGTATTCCGACGATGTACGAAGTGAACGGCCGGCAATTCTTCGTCGTCAACGCGACCTCGCCGGTTGTGGGGCCGAGCGACACCGCGAGCGGCGAGCCGAAGACGGATACGATTGCCAGAGCGTACGTCGCCTACGCGTTGCCAGCGAAAGGATCCGCCAAGTGATACGAGCAAAAAGCCCGCGCCGGGAACGGCGCGTCCTCCGCGACGAGATCCGCGATCAGCTGATCGAACACATTCTCAACGGCCGGCTGGCGCCCGGCGAACGCATCGTCGAGATGCGGATTGCCCAGCAGTTCGGCGTCAGCCAGGCGCCGGTGCGCGAAGCGCTGCGCGATCTCGATTTGCTCGGCTTCGTGGTGAGCTCCCCGTTTCGCGGCGCGATCGTTCGCCAGATTTCGGTCGAGGAGCTCGTGCAGCTCTATCCGATCCGGGCGGTCCTCGAGGGTCTGGCCGCACGGCACGCCGCGCTTCGAATCGACGCCGCGACGCTGAAGAAGCTCGAAGGACTGCTCGCGACGATGCGCACCGCCGCGGCGAGAGGGGATCACCGCCGCGCGGTTGAGGCAGACTTCGCGTTTCATCTCACGATCGTCGAAGCGTCGGGCAACCGGCTGCTTCAGCAGATCTGGGACCGCATGCGCCTCGCTACGACGACGTTCCTGACCGTGTCGAAATCCCACCATTCGCTCAAGGAGATCGTCGAGCGGCACGCTTCGGTACTCGACGCGCTGCGGACGCAGGATCCCGACGCGGCCGAGCGCGCGCTGCGCTTCCACATCGAAGAACCCGGCAAGTGGCTCCGTGCGGCGTTGGAGGAAGAAGCGGCAGCGGTGGAGCGGAAGGACGGCCGCAAGCGCCGCGTGAGTCGGCGCCGCTAAAAGGGGAAGTGTTATGACGTATCGATTCGGGTCGTCTTTCGCGGCGGCAGTCACTGTGGCTGCAGCATTTGCGTCGATCATCCACGGTGCATCGACGAACTTCGCACCCGACGCCGTGTTCACCGGTTCGAGTCTCAGTGGATGGCAGCCGTTCGGACAGAGCAACTGGCGCGCTGAGAACGGCGAGATTATCGGCACGCCCACAGCCGCCGCCGGTGGATGGTTGCTGGCTGACAAGCCCTATCAGGACGTCGCCGTCTTCGCCGCGTTTCGATGCGCCGCGGGCTGCCAGACCGGCGTGATGCTGCGCGCCGAGCGGACTGCCGATGGCGGTCTCAAGGGCGTCTTCGTGTCGCTGAACGACGGCGATCTCGCCGCGTACCGCGTGACGTTGGACCGTCAGGGCGCGCAGACATCCAAAGAGCGGTTGAGAGCGCCGGGCGGCGGCCAGTTGCGTGTGGCGGTGCCGCCGCCGACTCCATCGCCGGCAGTGTCCCCAGCGCCCGCTCGCGCAGGAGGGCCACCACCGCTGCCTCCGTTCCCCGGCGGCATCTCGTCGCCCATTCCGCGGCCGAGTAACAGTCTGCGAGCGGGCGAGTGGAACACCATTGAGCTCGTGCTCGATGCCAACATCCTCCGTGCCTTCCTGAACGACGCCGCAGGCATCGGCGATTCGGTTGCCGAGCCCGAGTACGGCGCTTACGGTCCGTTCGCGCTGTACGTCGGCGGAACCGGGGAAGTCCGGTTCAAGGACGTCTCGCGCAAAGATCTGCAACCGAGGGTCGCGGAGCCCGAAAAGGTGTCGAGCAAGTTTCGGATGCAGACGTTGAACGAGTTCTACTACTCGTGGGGGCCTGCCGTCGCCGACTTCAATCGCGACGGAACGCCCGACATCGTCGCGGGACCCTATTACTATCTCGGTCCGGAGTACACCGCGGCTCGCGAGATCTACATCGGCGGGACGATCGATCCGGGAACCGCATATTTCAACGGCCTGCAGTACGCCTACGATTTCACCGGCGACGGATGGCCGGACGTGCTCAATTCGATTTTTCAGCGCGAAGCGATTCTTTATGTCAATCCCAAGGGAGAGTCGCGCCGTTGGAACAGTTATGCCGTGACCGATCGCATGTCGTGCGAGTTCATGCTGTTGAAGGACGTCGACGCCGACGGCAAGCTCGAGTTCATCTTCAAGGACAGCGAGAACAAGTTCGTCTATGCCAAGCCGGATCCCGCGAATCCCACCGGCATGTGGATCAAGCACGCCATCAGCGAGCCGGGCCCGTGGGCCAACCACGGGAGTGGAGTCGGCGATATCAACGGCGATGGCCGCGTCGATTTCCTGAATGCCTTCGGCTGGTGGGAGCAACCCGATCGTCGATCGTCGATCGTCACTGGTCCATCGTCAGGCTCGGCCGATCGCCGATCGACGATGGACGATGGACGATCGTGGACGTACCATCCCGTGGCATTCGGCAAGTGGACACGCTCGAGTCCGGGCGGAGCGGAGATGGCCGTCTATGACGTGAACGGCGACGGTCTCAACGACGTGGTGACGTCGCTGCAGGCGCACGGCCTGGGGTTGTCGTGGTTCGAGCAGAAGAAAGCAGCCGACGGCTCGCGTTCGTTCGTCGAGCACCCGATCATGACCGACTTCTCGACGAAGAACGCCGGCGGGGTGATCTTCTCGCAGCTCCACGGCGCGACGTACGCGGACGTCGATGGCGATGGATTGCAGGACTTCATCACCGGCAAGCGGTTCTGGTCGCATCTCGACACGTTCATCGATCCCGACCCGCACGGCGCGCCGGTGTTGTACGTCTATCGCGCGGTGCGAAACCCGAAGGCCCCTGGCGGCGCTGAATTCGTTCCCGAATTGATTCACAACCGGTCGGGTGTCGGATCGCACCTGTCGGTCGTCGATCTCAACAAGGACGGCGCCCCGGAGATCATCACGTCAACCAAGCGGGGCACGTTTATCTTCTGGAACAACTGGAAAGCGGCGAAACCATAACATGCGACTCCTCCATGTCACGGCGGCCGCCATCGCAGCCGCCACCATCGTCGGCGCTCAGGCGCCGAACCTGGAAAAAGATTGGCCCTCGCACGGTCGCGATGCCGGCGCACAGCGATTCTCGCCGCTCAAGCAGATCAACACATCGAATGTGTCCGGTCTCAGCCTGGCGTGGAGCTACGACACGCCCGCGCCCGTTCCTCCAGGTCCGGCCCGGGGAGCCGCGCCGGAGGAGGAAGGCGCACCCGCTGCGCCACCCGGGCGCGGCGAAGCACCGGCTGCACCGGCGGCTCCCGGGGCGGCTGTGATTCCGGCACCACGGCAGTCAGCGGCCACACCGCTCGTGGTTGACGGCGTCATGTACATGGGGACGATGTACAACCGCGTCGTCGCGCTGGATGCGGATACGGGAAAAGAAATCTGGGTAAAGGACGTCGGCAACATACCGTCAACGCGTGGCATCGCCTACTGGCCGGGGACGAACGGGATTCCGCCGCAGCTGGTCTTTGGCACGACCGATGGATCGTCCCTGTTGATTTCCCTCAACGCCAAAACGGGGGAGTTCACACCAGGATTCGGACAGGGCGGCAAGGTCGACCTGCGGCAGGGCGTCGGCGAGAAGTTCCCGCGGCTGCGGGTTGCGCTGTCGTCGCCGCCGGCAATCTACAAGAACCTTGCGATCACCGGTAATCACTCACAGGAAGCGCCAAGCCTCGGACCATCAGGCGACATTCGTGCCTGGGATTTGCGGACGGGCAAGCTCGTCTGGACGTTCCACACGATTCCGCGGCCGGGTGAGCCCAATCACGACGTCTGGAGGAACGATCAATGGGTCGATCGCGCTGGAACGAACGCGTGGGGATTCATTACCGTCGATGAGGCGCGCGGGATTGCGTACGTGCCCACGGGCACGCCTGCCACAGATTTCTACGGCGGCGATCGACTCGGATCGAACCTGTACGGTTCGTCGCTCCTCGCGCTGGACGCCGCGACCGGCAAGCTGAAGTGGTTCTTTCAAACGACACATCACGACAACTGGGATTACGACCTGAACTCGCCGCCGACGCTGATCGACATCAAACGCAACGGCAAGACGATTCCGGCCGTGGCGGTGTACACGAAGCAAGGGCTCCTGTTCGTGTTCGATCGCGTCACGGGAACACCGGTGTTCGGCGTCGAGGAACGGCCGGTGATTTCCGACAATCCTCTTCCCGGCGACGAGTACTCACCCACGCAGCCGTTTCCGCTGAAGCCTCCGCCAATTGCGCGAATGACGTTCTCGCCGCAGGAGGTCGCGAAGATTACTCCCGAGCACGAGGCGTTTTGCAAAGGTCTGTTGGAGCTGGAAGGTGGCGTGATGACGGGCGGCCCGTACGCGCAGTACGGACCGAAGCTCCGCGTGATCTTCCCCGGTTGGACCGGCGGCGGCAACTGGAACGGTTCGGCATTCAATCCTGACCTCGGATACCTGTTCCTGCCCACGCAGGACCACGGCATGCTCAACAAGATGGTCAAGAGCACCAGATCCGAGAACATGTACGTGCGCAGCGGGCCCGACAAGGCGCCGCCGATGCTCGGCACGAATTTCTGGGACGGCAGAAAAGCCTGGCCGTGCCAGCAGCCGCCATGGGGCGAGCTGGTCGCGGTCAACGCGAACACGGGCGACATCGCGTGGCGGGTTCCACTTGGATCGTACGAGGAGCTCGACGCCCTCGGCGTGCCGGCGACGGGCACCTTGAATCGCGGCGGTCCGATCGCGACAGCGGGCGGGCTGGTTTTCATCGCGGCGTCGCAGGACGCGCGATTCCGCGCGTTCGACGCTCGCACCGGAAAAGTACTATGGGTGGCCGACCTGACCGAGAACGGCCGTTCCGTGCCGATTACGTATCAGGGCAAACGTGGGAAGCAATACGTGGCCATCATGGCGGGCGGAGGTCGGCCGGTTGCGAGAAAGGTCGACGAGAGCCGTATCGGCGGACGGCTTCACGTGTATGCGCTGCCCGATGCAAAGTAGAACCACGCCGTAGCGACGAGGCTGGCAAGCGTGCGGTTGACACGGAAGCAGTGGTCATTGGTCTTGCTCTCCGTGGCGGGCGTGCTGGCGTTGGCGCTGATGTATGCGCGACGGCAGCAGATCGATCAACGCGACGCGCAGATTGCATCTTCGGGCGCTCCGCAACCCACTGCTTCGACCGCGTACGCCGATCCTTCCGTTTGTTCTTCCTGCCATACCGAAATCGCGCGAACCTACGCCCTGACGGGCATGGGGCGTTCGTTTTCGAGAGTAAGTCCCGGCACGAGCTACGTTGCCGGGGGCGAGAGCGCTGGCCTCTATCACAAGGCATCCGACCGTCATTACAGCGTGTCCGAGCGCGGTGGAAAGCTGTTTCAACGCCGCCATCAGATCGGCTTCGGCGGGCAGGAGACCAACGCGGTGGAGCTTGAGGCCGACTACGTCGTCGGTTCGGGCAATCACGCGCGCACGTTTCTGCACCGGAACGCAGACGGACGGCTCGTGCAGATGCCGGTGAGCTGGTACGCCGAGCGCGGTGTCCGCCTGCGCGCAGACGCTTCTACCGCTTCGGCGGGACAGGGATACTGGGCGATGAGCCCTGGGTACGACAAGCCCGCGCATCTCGACTTCAGGCGCGTCATCGACGCGGGCTGCATGTCGTGCCACAACGGGTATCCGCCTTCGCTCGCCGGAGCTTCGCCGAGCTCCGGCGCGACAAGTCCGCCCATACCGTTCGAGGATGATCGCGAGGGCCCCAGGTTCGGCACTTTGCCCGAGGGTATCGATTGCCAGCGCTGCCACGGCCCCGGTCAGGCTCACGTCGATGCCGTGAAAGCCGGTGACGTCGATGCGGGTCTCCGCGCCATCGTGAACCCCGCGAAGCTCGACCGCGAGCGACAGCTCGAAGTCTGCATGCAGTGTCACCTCGAGTCCACGAGCACGCCGCTGCCGTTTCAGATTCGGCGATACGAGCAGCCTCTGTTTTCGTACACCCCGGGGAAGGCGCTGAGCGAGTACTTCATCCATTTCGATCACGCGCCAGGAGCGCCTGGGCGCGACGACAAGTTCGAGATCGCCGGCGGCGCCTACCGTCTGCGCAAGTCGGCGTGTTTTCAGCGCAGCGAAATGACCTGCGCCACGTGCCACAACCCGCACGACATCGCGCGCGGTGCCAAAGCCGTGGAGCGTTATGTCGCGATTTGTGAGAGTTGCCACAAGACCCCGCACCCTCGCGGCGCACCACGCGTGGCGGGAGTGGGGAGCAGCGGTACATGCATCGACTGTCATATGCCGAAGCGGCGAGCGGAAGACGCCGTTCACGTGGTGATGACCGACCACTTCATTCAACGCCAGCGGCCGCCTCGGAATTTAGTTGCGGAGCGAACCGAGGCCGACAGTCTCAAGTACGGCGAGTATCGCGGCGAGGTTGTTCTCTATTACCCGCCAACGCTGGCACAGACGCCTGAGAACGACCTCTATCTAGCCCTGGCCCAAGTACAGCAAGGCTCGAACCTCCCAGGCGGCATTCGCCGGCTCGAGCAGGCGATCGAGAAGCACCGGCCCGCACGGGCGGATTTCTATTACGAGCTCGGGCGCGCGTACTCGATGACCGGCGATCGTGATGCCGCTATCCGGTGGTGCCGTGAGGCGCTGCAGCGCGACGCCGCGTTTGTGCCCGCGCTCAAGCAGCTTGCGGCCGCGGCGACTGCACAAGGGAACCTGGCCGAAGCAGCGCAGGCGCTCGAGAAAGCTGTGTCGCTGCGGCCGGACGACGGCAATGCGTTTGCCGACCTGGGCAATGTGTACTTGCGGCAGGACCGCGCGGATGACGCGCAGAGGGTCTTGCAGCGGGCGCTTGCGCTCGATCCGAATCTGCCGCTGGCGAACAACATGATGGGATTGGCTAACCTGCGAAAAGGCAACGGCGTTGCGGCCGAGACGCACTTACGCGAAGCCATCCGCGCGCAGCCTGATCTGGCCGAGGCACACAACAACCTTGGCAACCTTCTCGCAGGACGGAAGGCGTACGGCGAGGCGGCTTACCACTTCGAAAAGGCGATTGGACGTGATCCCGATTATGTGGAGGCGCGCCACAGTTACGGCGTTGTCCTCGCCCTGATGCAGTCGTATCCGCAAGCTGTGGCGCAACTCGAAGCGGTGATTCGACTGGCGCCGCAGCTGGCGCAGGCACGGCTTGATCTGGCCGACGCGCTCACGGCAATGGGACGGGTGATGGAGGCACGCGCTCAGTTCGAGGCCGCTGCGAAAAGCGGCGATCCGACGGTCCGTGAGGCCGCACAATCCGGTTTGTTGGATTTGGAGCGCCGACGACGGTAACGGGTCTCAAATTGACTCAAGTATCCCCGTCAAAGTCCTTGACAACCTCGCTGCAGTAATCGATTATCGATTGCTCTAAAAACATACAATCGCTGCGGATTATGCGCGTTTGGATTTCAGGAGGCTGCATGTTGAAGCACCATTCGGTGTGGACGAAGACCGCGCTGTTCTCATTACTTGTGACTCTTCTTGCCGTGCCTGCGATGAGCCAGAGCTTTTACGGGTCTCTGATCAGCGTCGTCAGCGACGCGCAAGGTGGCGTGATTCCGGGGGCGACGGTCGTCCTGATCAACACCGCGACCAACGAGCGGCGCGAGCTCGTGAGCGCCGAAGATGGGTCCGCGCGCTTTCTGAACCTGGTGCCCGGGACGTACCGGCTCGAGGTGGAGCTGACCGGCTTTCAGCGCAGCGTGCGCGAGGGGATCGCGGTGAACGTCAACACGGCGCCTCGCATCGAGGTGAAGCTGGAGCTCGGCAACCTGTCCGAGACGATTACGGTCGCCGGTGAAGCGGCGGTGCTGCAGACCGAAAACGCGTCGGTCGGCATTGTGATGGAGAGTACCCGCATACGGCAGTTGTCGCTGAACGGCGGCAACGTGCTCAACCTGATTACGCTGGCGCCTTCCGTCGTGCCTCAAGGCGGCAGCGAAGGGAGCCTGACGGGCAAGAACGTGTTCGCGGCTGGCAACTACCAGATCGGCGGCGGCACGGCGAACCAGAGCGCGTCGTACTTTGACGGCGTCACGGTGCAGGATTCGGCCTACGGCAACATCGTCGTGCTGACGCCGAGTCCGGAGGCGGTCGAAGAGTTCCGCGTGCAGACCAACAACAGCAGCGCCGAGTTCGGCCGCTTCACCGGCGGCGTTGTGAACATTGCGTCGCGGTCGGGCACGAACCAGTATCACGGCTCGATCTTCGAACAACACCGCAACAAGGCACTCAACTCGAACACGTTCTTCGGCGAGCGCGCCGGCCTCGACAAGCCGCCGTTCGTGCAGAACAACTTCGGCGGGTCGATGGGCGGTCCGGCGCTCAGGAACAAGCTGTTCTTCTTCGGCAGTTTCGAAGGCTACCGCAACCGCGAGGGCGTGCTGTTCCGCCGCACGGTGCCGACGGCCGCGATGAAGAACGGTGACTTCTCGGACTATCGCGGCAGTGGTACGACGGTCGTGCCGATCTACGATCCGTGGACGCAGTGCGGCATCAACAACCCCGGCACGGGGGTCTTCAACGGCGTCTGTGGCGCGCCCGGCGTGCCCAATCGCCAGCAGTTTCCCGGCAACATCATTCCGCAGAACCGCATCAGTCCGATTGCGAAGAAGTTCCTGGATTTCCCGATTTACGCCGAGCCGACGGTGGCCGGTCGCTGGACCACGAACAACTTCGAGAAGAACTCCTCGATCGGTGGCGACAACAACCAGGTCAACGTTCGTGGCGACTACAACATGAGCCAGAACAACCGCATCATCGGCCGGTACACGCGATTCGACTCGACCAACCTTCCGGTGGACGTGTACGACAACGGCCAGACCAACGGCGATCCGTACTCGCCCGAGCATTTCATCACGACGCAGGTGATGGTGGCCGACACGTACACCTTCAACTCGTCGACGGTGCTGGACGTGCGGTTTGGAATGATGCGGTGGGACTACGATCGCACCCCGGGCAACCTGGGGACGGACCCGGTGGCGACGTTCGGTCTTCCCGTGGTGCCTTACGGCCAGATTCCCGAACGCAGCGACGGAGTCCCGCCAACCCTTCCAAGCATCTCGGCCGGTTCCAACCAGGTCATCGGCACCGGTCTCATCTACGCGGACGACTATACGTATTCGTTCACGCCGACGGTGACCAAGATCATGGGCACTCACACACTGAAGGCGGGCGCGAACATCCTGAACGGCGAGGTCAACTACTTTCAAAACAACAACGTGGGCGGCACGTTCACGTTCGCCAACAACCCGACGGCGCTCGACGGCACAGCCCCCGGCGCAACGGGCGATCCGTTCGCGTCGTTCCTGATCGGTCAGCCCACAGGCGGGACG
>Ga0184625_10001390_pt1 | contig 10096 bp, 7 predicted proteins | sample PLM3_30_b1_FD_133151 | JGI IMG/M metagenome (GOLD analysis project Ga0184625, IMG submission 133151) | Groundwater sediment microbial communities from an aquifer in East River, Colorado, USA - PLM3_30_b1 | ecosystem: Environmental > Terrestrial > Soil > Riparian zone | place: USA: East River... | reverse complement strand
GGGCAAGCTCCTCGAATTCTGCGATCGCGACGGGGAGCGCGAGGCCTATCTCGCGGCACGCGATCATCGCATTGGCGTCATGCTCGTCGGCAGCGTGCCGGCAAATGAGGGCTGTGCCTGGACCTTCGACGACGGCGACGGCCCCGCCCGGCAAATGAACGGGCCTTGCACCGAGGAAGTAAAGCTGCGGGTGCGGCAAGGCCGCACCACGCTTGTCAGCGTGGACATCGTGCTGCTCGACGGCACCGCCCAGCGGGTGGTGAGCGAGATAAAGGTGCGCGACGTGCTGATCGCCGGAATGGGCGACTCGATCGCGGCCGGGGAAGGCAATCCGGACCGCGCGGTGCGGCTCTCCGATGAAGGGTTCTGCTACCGCAGCTTCGGCGGCTTCGAATACTACCGGCCCGGCCGCGCCGGCTTCACCGGCAACAAGGCCTGCGGCGCGGCGTTCGGCGATGATACATCGCCCAGCGACTGGGCGCGCCAGAGCGCGCGCTGGATCAGCGGCGCCTGCCACCGTTCGCTGTACGGCTATCAAACGCGCACCGCGCTCGCGCTCGCGGTCGAGAATGCGCATATCGCCGTCACCTTCGTTCCGCTCGGCTGCACAGGCGCCACCATCAATATCGGATTCCTCGAAGGCCAGCGGGCGCGCGAGTGCCCGAGCCCGGGGAGCGGTGCGGCCTGTCCGGGATCGGTTCGCAGCCAGATGGCCGAGCTCAAGGACATCATGGCATTGGCGCAGCGCCAGCGCGCCGACCGCACGCTCGACGCCGTGCTGCTCACCATCGGGGCAAACGACATTCACTTTTCCGGCCTGATCGCCGACGTCATCGTCGAAGCGGCGACGGAACGCGCCTTGCTCAACCGCGGCGGCGCGATGGCTTCGGTCGAGGATGCGCAAAAGGTGCTCGATCGCGAGCTGCCGGGCAATTTCGCGAAAGTACGTTCCGCGCTCAAGCCGCTGGTGGGCGGCAACCTGGCACGCGTCGTGTTCGTGACCTACGGCAATCCCGCGCTGGCGGCGCCCGACACGCCGTGTCCCGGCGGGCGCGACGGCTTCGACGTGCATCCCGCCTTCGGCGCCGATGCCGACCGCCTGCGCCAGGCCGTGGAGTTCGTTGCGCAGCGTTTCTTGCCCGGGATCAGGGCGCTCGCACGCTGCGACGACGGGAAGTTCTGCCGCGACCCATCGTCCGAGCGCATGACCTTCGTCGACGGCCATCAAGCGGCGTTCGCCGCACACGGCGTTTGCGCGCGCTCCGACGACGATCCCCCGTTCGACCGTCAGTGCTTCTCTGCCAAGGGCGAGAGCTTCCAGAAGAGCCCGGCGCAGGCCGCCACCGACCCGATGGCTTGCGGCCTCTCGGCGAGCGAGTTCCGCCCTTATGCACCGCGCGCGCGCTGGGTGCGGACCGCCAACGACAGCTATTTCACCGCCATGACCTATCCCGAGGGCCTGCCCTCCGTGCTGCAGCCGGCCGATATGCACGATGCCATCTGGGGCATCTTCGCCGCGGTCTACGGCGGCGCCATCCATCCCACCGCCGAGGGCCATGCCGCGATGGCCGATGCGGCGCTGCCTGCGTTGCGCGAGGTTCTGACGCTGCCGGCGCCGGTGCGCAGCGAACCATTGCCGCCGCCACAAAAATCGATGTTCCCGCAATTGCCGGTGTTCTCGCGCTGAAAGCGCGTTTGGCGGGCGGTTGGCGTCAGGCCACGCCGAGCTTCTTCTGCAGGCTGGACGAGGAGGTCGTGTACTGGAACACCAGCCGCTTGTCCGGGTAGACGTAGCGGTGCGCCTTCTGCGCCATCAGCGCCGCCTCGTGGAAGCCCGAGAGGATGAGCTTGAGCTTGCCCGGATACCAGTTGATGTCGCCGATGGCGAAGATGCCGGGCACGCTCGACTCGAAGGTCGCGGTGTCGACCAGGACATATTCGCCGTCCTTCATCTCGATGCCCCAATCGGCGACCGGACCGAGCTTCATGGTCAGCCCGAAGAACGGCAGGATGGCGTCGCAGGCGATCTCGAAATTGGAGCCGTCGTTGCGCTTGACGATGGCTTTGGCGATCCGCCCGCCCTCGCCTTCCAACGCCGACACCTGACCGAGCACAAAGTCGATCTTGCCCTCGCCGACCAGCGCCATCATCTTGTTGACGCTGTCGGGCGCGGCGCGGAATTCGCTGCGCCGATGCAGCAGCGTGAGATGGCTCGCCAGCGGCGCCAGGTTGAGCGTCCAGTCGAGGGCGCTGTCGCCTCCGCCGACGATCAAAATGCGCTTGTCGCGAAACGCCTCCATCTGGCGCACCGCATAGAACACCGAGGTGCCCTCGTATTGCTCGATCCCCGGGATCGGCGGGCGCTTGGGCTGAAACGAGCCGCCGCCCGCGGCGATCACCACGACCTTGACCTCGAACACCTTGCCGCGGTCGGTGGTGACGCGGAACAAGGGATCGCCGATCTTCTCGATCTTCTCGACCATCTCCTGCAGATGAAAGTTGGCGCCGAACGGCTTGATCTGAGTCATCAGGGCATCGACCAGGCCCTGTGCGGTGACGTAGGGCACGCCCGGAATGTCGTAGATCGGCTTTTCCGGATAGAGCTCGGCGCACTGGCCGCCGATCTTGTCGAGGATGTCGATCAGGTGCGTCTTCATGTCGAGCAGGCCGAGCTCGAACACGGCGAACAGCCCGCACGGCCCGGCGCCGATAATGAGCACGTCGGTTTTGATCGGTTCGGTCATTCCTTGTTCTGCCTCGTTCTCCATGCGGGCTCGCCCGGCCGCGGCTGTGTGTAGCGCCACCGCTGCGGCGGGAAAAGGGCCGCGTCTGTGGGCCTTGCTCGCGGCTGCTGAACGACCTCGAAGCTGATGCGCGTGCGCGAGACCCGGGACGGCCGCTCGACCCGCAAACGATCAGCCGTCGCTCTCTGCAACTCGCCGTAACGTCAAATAAAATCAACAGATATCGAGCGTTGAACGGACCTTGGTCGGACCACCGCGCAACCGTCGGAGGCATTGTGCGAGCTTGTAGTGCAGTTCAATCGAACGTATAAAACGGCATTCAGAGCGCCCCCACTCGCCCGATCGAGCCGAACCATGAAACCATTGCTCCTAGCGCTCGGTATCGCGATCTTCGCATCGCCAGCAGTAGCTGCCGATACCAATATCTTGATCCTCACCGGCAGCACGAGCGGGGTCTACTATCCGCTCGGCAACACGCTCTCAAACGTCTTCATGAAATCGATCCCGGGGGCGCGGTCGAGCGTCCAGGTGACCCAGGGCTCGGTCGAGAACCTGCGGTTGCTGGAGGCCGGTGATGGGGAACTTGCCTTCAGTCTCGGCGACACGGTCTCGGCGGCATGGAAAGGCAATGCGGAGGCGGGATTCAAGACGCCTCTCGCCAAATTGCGCGGCCTTGCCGCGATCTACCGCAACTACATCCAGATCGTCGTGAGCGAATCGTCGGGGATCACGAGCCTGGCTGATCTGAAGGGCAAGCGGGTCTCGGTTGGACCCAAGCAGTCCGGCACCGAGCTCAATGCGCGCCTCATCTTTGCGGCCGCCGGCGTGCGCTACCAGGATTTCGCCCGCACCGATTATCTGCCTTTCGGACAATCCGCGAAAATGATCGAAAAAGGAGAGCTTGACGCGACGCTGCAGTCCGCTGGGTTGGGGGTCGACTCGATCCGTCATCTTTCGACCGCCGTGCCGATCAGGTTGGTGCCGATACCCAAGGAGGTCGTGATCAAGATCGGCGATCCGGCCTATATCCCCGCCGTCATTCCTATCCGCACCTACGAAGGACAATCCGAGGCGATCGAGACCGCCGCGGTCGGAAACTTTCTCATCACGCGCGAGGGCCTGAGTGCGGATACCGTCTACGCCATGACCAAGGCCATCTTCGACAACCTCGGTCAGCTGGTGCAGACTCACCCGGCGGCGCGCGGAATCACCGTCAAGGACGCGCCGACCGGCCTGCCGCTGCCCGCGCATACCGGCGCTGAACGCTACTATCGTGCGGTCGGCCTCTGATCCGTGCGTCCACAACGCGTCGGGGATCTGGGAGTGGAGGTGCCTTCTCTTGCGGGCGCTTCCGGGCCCGGCAAGATCGGACTTCGCGGCCGCCTGCTACTGGCCTTTGCTGGTATCAGCATGTTCGCCGTCGTGGCCGGGCTGAGCGGTCGCTACGCCTTCACCGAATTCACCAAAGCGCTCGATCGAACGGAGGCTACGATACCGCCCGCGCTGGCAGCGGTCGAATTGACGCGCGAGAGCGAGCAAGTGCTTGCAGCGGGACCACGCCTCCTGAACGTGCAGACCAGCAACGCGGTCGAAACGCTGTCGGCAGAAGCAGCGAGCGATCTCGAAAATGTCAGGAGACTCGTCGCCCAACTCCGGACCACAAGCCTCGAATCCGGCGCCCTCGCCGATTTCTCATCAACCATATCGAAGCTGGGCGATAATCTTCTGCAACTCAAGACCATCTCGCTCGAGCGAGTAAATGCGGCAAGCCACAGAGAGAAGCTCGTCAGCGATACGTTCGACGCCTACCGTCAATTCGGTCTTGCCTGGAATCGGCAATATGCCGAGCTGCAAAGCCAAGTGCTGCAACTTCGCAATGCATTGAACTTGGCCTCGACCCCGCAAGAGCGCCGCAGCGCCATCGATCATTTCGACCAAGCAGTCGCGACATCCTTGTCGCTGGAACAGGTCCAGCGCGAGGCCGGACTGGTATTCGAGTTTCTGACGCGGGCTACGTCCGTCGATGACATCGTCTCCCTCGAAGGTCAGGCCTCCGAGGCTCGGCGCGCGTTGCGGGCGCTCGAGGGGCGCATTGAGGATCTGGACCGCGAACTCGCGGCTGGATTGGTGGAACCGGCAAAGCGCCTTCATTCAATCGTCTTGGACAGGACCGGACTTTTCATCACGCGGCATCGAGAAATCGAGGTCATCGGGAATGGACGGCGCCTCGTTGCGGCCAACGAAGCGCTGGCCGACAAACTGAGCTTGGCAGTCTCCGAGTTGGTCTCGCGCGCACGCAAGGACATCGATACCGAGACCGCCGAAGCTCGATCGGCGCAGAAATTTGGCGAAACCATTCAATTGGGCGCTATTGCGCTGAGCCTCATCAGCTCGGGTCTGATCGTATGGCTTTATGTCGGCCGCAACGTTGTGGCGCGCATTACCGCCCTCAGCAGCAGCACCTTGGCAATCGCCGCCGGACGGCGCGACGTGCCCGTCGCAGTCGGCGGCAGCGACGAAGTTGCCGCGATGGCACGGGCGGTGGAGGTGTTCCGGGCCAATGCCATCGCGCTCGATCAGCTGCTTGCGGAGCGGGCGCAAGCCGCCGAGCGGCTCGAAAAGACGGTCGAAGAAAGAACGGCGGAGCTCCAGCGACAGGGCGACGTCCTTCGCGTCACTTTCGACAACATGGCTGATGGCGTGGTCATGTTCGACAAGAACATGAGACTGGCCGCGCGCAACCCCCGTTTCGAGGAGATACTTGAATTGCCGGCGACGTTCTTTTCCGCCGAAAAACGCTATCCGGACTTTCTTCGTTTTCTGGCGGAACGGGGTGAGTACGGCCAGATCGACGTGGAAGCGCAGGTGAATCGCCTTGTGGGCGATGTCGGCAAGCATTCCAAATACGAACGTAACCGTCCCGACGGCACCGTGCTCGAAATCCGACACAATCCGCTGCCCGGCGGAGGATGGGTCTCGATCTATAGCGACATCACCGATCGCAAGCACTACGAGGAGGCGCTTACCGCAGCGCTCGATCAGGCCGAAGCGGCGAGCCGCACGAAATCGAGCTTCCTCGCCAATATGAGCCACGAGCTGCGCACTCCGCTCAACGCCATCCTCGGCTACACCGAGCTCATCCTTGACAACCTCTACGGTGAAACCCCGGACAAGATGCGCGCCGTGTTGAAGCGCCTCGAGCGGAACAGCAAGCATCTCCTCGGCCTGATCAACGATGTGCTCGACCTGTCCAAGATCGAGGCCGGCCAACTTTCCCTTTCCCTCGACGACTACTCGATCCAGGAAGTCGTGCACAGCGTCTACAACGTGGTCGAACCGCTGGCGGAGGAAAAAGGGCTGGCGCTCAAGATCGAGGTTCCGCCAAATCTGCCGCGCGGACGCGGAGACGAGCGCCGGCTGACGCAGGTTCTGCTCAACCTTGTCGGCAACGCCATCAAATTCACCGATGCCGGTGAGGTCGCGATCAAGGCGTCCGCCGCCAATGGATCGTTCACAGTCTCAGTGTGCGACACCGGACCCGGCATCTCTGTGGCCGATCAGACGAAGCTGTTCGAGGATTTTCAGCAGATCGACAATTCAACCACCAAGAAGAAAGGCGGCACCGGGCTCGGCCTCGCCATCTCCAAACGCATCATCACAATGCATGGCGGACACATCTGGGTGGAGTCGAGCTCCGGGCACGGCTCGACCTTCTCATTCACGCTTCCGATCACCGTCGTGCCCCCGGCGAGCCCGGCGTGAGCGCGCGCGTCAAGCCTGCCGTTCGGGGGTGCGCACCACCAGGCCGTCGAGTTCGGCCGTCACCTTGATCTGACAGGACAGGCGCGAGTTCGGCCGCACGTCATAGCCGAAGTCGAGCATGTCTTCCTCCATCGGAGACGGCTCGCCGACCGTCGCCCGCCACGCCTCATCGACATGGACGTGGCAGGTCGCGCAGGCGCAGGCGCCCCCGCATTCGGCCTCGATGCCGGGAATGCCGTTCTTGATCGCCGTCTCCATGACGGTCGAGCCGATCTCGCCCTCGACCGTGCGGGCGGTGCCTGGGTGATCGATGTAGGTGATCTTGACCATTGGACGGAAGGGACAGCAAGGCGACGCCGGCGCGGCGGCCGGGCGGCTCCCTATATAGCGTCCGGGCGGGCTGGGCCAGCGCCGATTTGCCCGGTCGCTCCATGGTCGCGTCGGCAGCAAAGACCGTAGACGAACGGCCCCTGCTCGCGTTGTGTCGCCTGCAGGCTTCAGGACCGGCGCTGCGTCACCGCGCGCGCAAAAGCTCGGTGATCGCCGCCCGTGCCGCCGCGACCGCGGCGGCAAGCGTCTTGAGCGCGCCGCGCAGCGCCGCTGCATCGCCGCCGTTCGCCGCAAGCTCGACCGCCTCCGCAGCCTCCGCCACCTGCCACGCCCCGATGCCGCGCGCCGAGCCCTTGAGAGTGTGGGCGAAGCTCGCGACCGTGCCAGGCGGCGCCGCCTGCATCCGCGCAAGCAGCATTCCGGCTTGCCGATCGAACAGCCGCAGCACCTCGGCTTCGAGGCCCTTCTCGCCGAACGTCATGCGCCCGAGGTGGGCGACGTCGATCGCCGGCCCGGCCGGTCGCGTCGAGCTTTGATTGGTGGGCTTTGCCAATGCGGCCGGCATGTGAACCTTCCCCGGCGTTGGTCCCGTTGCCGGCGAGCTTGACCGGCAAGCGCCCAAAGCCCGGTAAATGCGCGGCGGCAGCCGGCGCCCGGTCGCGTTTCGATGCGGTTGTGGTTAAGGATGCCCTAGCACCGGGATCAGATGAGGCTCGTGGCGCGCCAGCGCGATCGATGCGGCCAGCGATGAACGACGGCGCATGATCAACCCAAGAGCAAGACCTTGCGATGACGGAACGATCCGAGCAGTTCGGACGGATCCGGCCTGCGTCGCGGGCAACCGGGCCTGGATCCTGGTCGCGACCATCCTGGGATCGACCATGGCTTACATCGACGAATCCGTCGTCAATGTGGCCTTGCCGGCAATCGAAGCCGATCTCAAGACCTCGGTCGTGGTGATGCAGTGGCTCGTCAACGCGTACACGTTGTGCCTGTCGGCGCTGCTGTTGGTCGGCGGCGCCTCCGGCGATCGGTTCGGCCGGCGGCGCATCTTCGTCATCGGCATCGGAATTTTCGCTGCCGCGTCGGTTTGGTGCGGTTTTGCACCAGACGTCACGCAGTTGATCCTGGCCCGTGCGGCGCAGGGTGTCGGCGCGGCCCTGCTGATTCCGTGCTCGCTTGCGATCATCGGGGCCTCCTTCGACGAGACCGAGCGCGGCAAGGCGATCGGCACCTGGGCCGGATTCTCCGCCATCTCGGCGGCGATCGGCCCGCTGCTGGGCGGCTGGATCGTCGATCATTTCACCTGGCGCCTCATTTTCCTGATCAACCCGTTCGTCGCGCTGCCGGCGATCTGGATCGTCCTGCGTCATGTCCCCGAGAGCCGCGATCCCGCCTCCAGCCCGGGGCTCGATTGGCTCGGAGCGCTGCTCGCATTTGCAGGATTGGGGAGCCTTGTCTTCGGATTGGTCGCGTCCTCCGACCTCGGCTGGCGCGACTCGAAGGTCGTTGCCTCGATCGTGGCCGGCCTGCTGCTGCTCGTTGCATTCGTCTTCGCGGAGCGACACAGCCCCGCGCCGATGATGCCGCTCGATCTGTTTCGGTCGCGCACCTTCAGCGGCGTCAATCTTCTGACGCTTCTGCTCTATGCGGCGCTGGGCGGAGCATTCTTTTTTCTGCCTTCGATCTCATCCAGGTGCACGGCTATTCGGCGACGCTGGCGGGCGCCGTGTTCCTCCCTTTCACGATCATCATGGGCGGGCTGTCGCGCTGGTCCGGCGGACTGCTGGACCGTTTCGGAGCGCGGTTACCGCTGGTCATTGGGCCTGCGATCGCGGCTCTCGGCTTGGCGCTGCTGGCATTGTCGCCCGGCGGGTGGCCGTATTGGGCGGCATTCCTGCTGCCGATCGCGGTCCTCGGCCTCGGCATGGCGGTGGCGGTAGCGCCGCTCACCACGTCGGTCATCAACGCCGTGCCCGCGCATCGAGCGGGGGTGGCGTCCGGGGTCAACAACGCGGTCGCCTCGGTGGCAAGCCTTCTTGCCGTGGCGCTCCTTGGCGCCGTCGCCCTGAGTGATTTCAATCGGGGGCTCGATCATCACCTGGCGACGCACACGGTGTCTTTCGAGGTGGGACGGGCGGTCGAAGCTGCGCGTGGAAAATTCGTCATCGAGCCGGCGCTGACGGCGGTCCAAGGAGATGACCGCCGGCTGACCGAGCGCATTGTCCGGGATGCGCTGGCGGAGAGCATCCGGCTCGCAATGCTGCTGGCCGCTGCGCTCGCGTTGGCGGGAGCCGTCTGCGCTGCCTTGACGATCGCTCCGACCGCATCGGGTCGCGTCGCGCCGCCGGGCGATGGGCCGGCACGACCGTGATGACGCCGGCCGCAGGCCTATCCCGCGCTCGGCAGCGCACTCATCGAAGCGGGCGTCTTGCGCGAAGGGGCGGCGTCCAGGCCCTTGCCGTCCGCCTTTTCGGCGAACTTGAGCCACCGCTGCTCCAGGTTCCGAAAGTGGGCGACGACCTCGGGCGAGCTCGCCAGGGTGGCTCGCCGCGCACACTTGGCCGCCTGCTCGCGGCAATATTTCACATACGACGACATGACCCGCACTTACGCTCTCGCGACGCAACCAACCATAAGAAGGTCTCGCGCCCTCACAGGCGTGACCGAGCTTCTGCTGCGTTCGCAGTCTTAGACCGTCGAATATTTGTCGGGCGTTATGGGCAATGCAAGACGATGATGGCGTGCCCGCTCATTTCGCGACGGACTGTTGCATTGTCGTCACGGTCTCGTGCGGGCTTTAAAGGCGTGGCGGCAATCATGGCGGGTGGCCGACCAGGCAGCGACACAACACCCGGCAAGACATAGGAATAAGATATTAGACAATCGAAAGTATTGCCTCGCCTGGCAGGCAAGAACTGGAAAATCCTCGGCTGTGCGGACACTGACGCGAGCGCGGATACTCTTGCGGACAACCTGTCGCTTTGCTCCCCTTACGGGCCGGGTGCGAATCGGCGTCGGTTCAACGACGATTCAAGTCTTGGACGCGCCGGCGACGCAGCTGCACTGAAGGTTCCCCCATGCCTCAACCGTTGGGCCCTCCGATCGCCCCAGCGCCGCGTGCCCCCACCTATTCCGAAATTGCACACGCCGTCCGAATGTTGGACGGGGAGTCCACGAAGCGTGTGCGGAACATGATGAATGCCATATTCGAGCTGGCCAACACCCAGCCGGACTCGATTGATTGGGCCAATCCCGAT
>Ga0184625_10001389_pt1 | contig 10098 bp, 8 predicted proteins | sample PLM3_30_b1_FD_133151 | JGI IMG/M metagenome (GOLD analysis project Ga0184625, IMG submission 133151) | Groundwater sediment microbial communities from an aquifer in East River, Colorado, USA - PLM3_30_b1 | ecosystem: Environmental > Terrestrial > Soil > Riparian zone | place: USA: East River... | reverse complement strand
CGAGCTCCTTCTCGGTCCGAGTGACCCACGAATCCACGTCTTCGCGGCGCGCGACGTCGCCGACGAGAGCAAGCCCGCGGATCTCGTTTGCGACCGCGTCTACTTGCTCAGTCGTGCGGCCCGTCACCGCCACCTGCATCCCAGCGTCGGCGAGCTCGCGGGCGATGGAGGCTCCGATCCCGCGTCCGCCGCCCGTCACGAGGGCAACGCCGCTCAACGTGTCAGACGGCACGCTCGATCTCCTCCAGCGCCTCCGGGTTTTCGAGCGTGGAGAGGTCGCCCGGGTCCTGCCCGAGCGCTCGCGCCCGCACTGCGCGGCGGACGATCTTCGCGCTTCGCGTCTTGGGGAGGGCGGAGACGAAGATGACGCGGTCTGGCGCGAACGCCTTTCCGAGCTCACTCGCGACCGCGGCGGCGACGTCGGCTTCGGTCGCCTCCCCGCCCGGCGCCAGAACGCAGTAGAGCCATGCGACCTCACCCTTCACCTCGTGCGGGATCCCGACGGCCGCCGCCTCGACGACCGCCGGATGGCCGACCGCCGCCGACTCGAGCTCGGAAGGGCCGATCCGCTTGCCTGCGACGTTCAGCGTGTCGTCCGAGCGTCCATGGAGGAACCAGTAGCCGTCCTCGTCGATCGACGCCCAGTCGCCGTGCGTCCAGACTCCGGGGAACCGCCGCCAGTACGTTTCGAGGTACCGCTCCGGATCGCCCCAGATCCCACGCGTCATTCCCGGCCAGGACCGCTTGCAGACGAGCTCGCCGACCTCGCCGCGCACCGATCGACCCTGATCGTCGAAGACGTCGATGTCCTCGCCGAGTGCCGCGAATCCGACCGAGCACGCCTTGGTCGGGCGCATCGGGGTCACCGAGAGGAAACACGCCCCGACCTCGGTTCCCCCCGAGCAGTTCACGATCGGGATCCGACCCTTTCCGCAGACGTGCTCGTCGAGCCAGTCGTACGGTCCGCGGTTCCAGGGCTCGCCGGTGGTGACGACGGAGCGCAGCGACGAGAGGTCCGCGACTGGCTTCCCGTGAGGGATGAGTGCTCGGACGAGCGTGGGCGAGATGCCCAGCATCGTGATCCGCTCGCTCTCGACGATCCTCCAAAGGCGGTCCGGCGGGCGGTCGGGCGCGCCCTCCATGAACACGATCGTGGCGCCGCGGGCCATTCCCCCGACGACGGTCCACGGGCCCATGATCCAGCCCATGTCCGTCGAGAAGAGCACGCGATCCCCGGGCCTGAGATCGGCCTGGTAGGCGGTCTCGCGCACGATGGAGAGAAGGAAGCCGCCCTGAACATGGAGTGCGCCCTTCGGGCGACCGGTCGTCCCGGACGTGTACGCGATGAGGTACGGCGCCTCGCTTTCGACCTGTGTCGGGGCAAGAGTCCCGGGCTCGTCGGCGACGATCTCGTGCCACCACACGTCGCGGTCGCCCGCCATCGTGCAGTCGACTCCCGCTCGCCGCCAGACGACGACGTGCTCGACCGTCGGCGCATCGGCGAGAGCGGCGTCGAGGACTTCCTTCATGGGTACGAGTCGCCCACGGCGGTATGACGCATCGGCCGTCAACACGACCTTCGCGGAGGCGTCTGCGAGCCGCGACGAGACCGCTCGCCCTGCAAACCCCGAGAAGATCGGTACCTGAACGGCGCCGATGTGCGCACACGCGTGCGAGGCGACGGCCGCTTCAGGTGCCATCGGCAGGAAGGTTCCAACCGCGTCGCCCTCCGACACGCCGAGCCGGCGAAGCGCCTCGGCAAGTCGTCGTACTTCGTGCGAGAGCTCGGACCACGTGAGCGACCGCCCGTCACCGTCCTCGGGCACCCATACCGCGGCCTCATGGCCCGGGCGCTCGCGTGCCCAGCGGTGCACGCATGCATCCGCGATGTTCAGGCGCGCTCCGAGGAACCACGTCGTCCACTCGATCCCCTGCGACTCGTCGAGCACTTCGTCCCAGTCCCTCGAGAGCGGGATGCCGAGATCGCCTGCGACGGCGCGCCAGAACCGATCGGGCTCCTCGATCGAGAGCCGGTGCAGCTCGCCGTAGTCCCCGCAGTCGAGCGACGTCGCGAGGCGCGTGACGTTGGCTGCTGCGAGCTGCTCGGGCGTCGGCACCCAGGCGAAGTTGCCTGATCTCCGCTGGCTAGTCTGAAGAGGCATGAGGGCTCGGATCTTCGCAGAGCACAACCGAAAGTGGCTCACGCTCGCGGCCGTCTCGTTCGGCCTCTTCATGATCATGCTCGACAACACGGTCGTGAACGTCGCTCTGCCCTCGATCCAGCGCGACCTCGACGCCGATCTCTCCGAGTTGCAATGGATCGTCACCGGCTATGCCCTGACGTTCGCCGCGCTCATGCTCGTGGGCGGGAAGCTCGCCGACGCGTACGGTCGCCGGCTGATCTTCGTCGTCGGGATCGCCGTTTTCACCGTCGCGTCGCTCCTCTGCGGCCTCGCGGACTCGGGGGAGATGCTGATCGCTGCGCGCGTGCTGCAAGGCGCCGGAGCTGCCCTGATGAACCCCGCGACGCTCTCGATCATCGCTGCGACGTTTCCGCCCCGCGAGCGCGGGACCGCAATCGGCATCTGGGCGGGGGTCTCGGCACTCGCGCTCGCGATCGGACCTCTTGTCGGCGGGCTCATCACCGAGCACCTCGACTGGAGCTGGATCTTCTTCGTCAACATCCCGGTGGGAATCCTCGGGATCGCGGCGAGCTACCTCTTCATCGACGAGTCGCGGGACGAGACCCACGCGCGTCTCGATCTACCCGGGCTCGCAACATCCGGCATCGGCCTCTTCGCTCTGACGTACGGGCTGATCGAGGCGAACACGTACGGCTGGAGTTCGACGCGGATCGTCGGCTCGTTCATCCTCGCCGGCGTCTCGTTGCTCGCGTTCGTTCAGCTGGAGCGCCGCCAGCGCGACCCGATGCTGCCGCTCGAGCTCTTCCGAAGCGGGACGTACACGGGCGCGAACCTCGTCGTGCTGCTCGTTGCGCTGGCGATGTTCGGGGTCTTCTTCTTCGTCTCGCTGTACCTGCAGAACATCCTCGGCTACTCCGCGGTCCAGACCGGCGCTGCCTTTCTGCCGTTGACGATCCTCATCATCCTCGTGGCGCCGATCGCGGGGAAGACGAGCGACCGCATCGGCTCACGCGGGCTCATGACCGCGGGGATGATCCTCATCGCCGCCCAGCTCGTGATGCTCTCCCGGCTGAGCGTCGACGCGCGCTTCTGGGATCTGTTCCCGGCGTTCGTGATCGGTGGCATCGGGATGGGGCTGACGATGACGCCGAGCGCCGCCGCGGCGACGCGGAGCGTGCCCGTGGACAAGGCCGGCGTGGGGTCGGCGGTCCTGAACAGCGCGCGACAGGTCGGAGGCACGATGGGAATCGCGGTGATCGGTGCGATCATCGCCGCCGAGGCTGGTGCGGACCGGACGCCGGAGGCGTTCATGAGGGGCTTCGAGGCCGCACTCCTCGTCTCCGCTGCGATCGCGGCCGTCGGCGCGATCGTCGCGTTCGCCCTCGTGCGCCCGCATGAGGAGGCCGGCCGCCCCAGAAGTGACGCTGCGATCGAACCCGTATCTGACGCTCTCTAGATCGCGGGCCCGACCCATAACGTGAAAACGCCCCCGGCTGCGGCTCCGGGGGCGTTCTCCGTTCGAGGCGACCCCTTCCCGGGGCGGCGAGCCGGATTTCGTGGCTCTGCGGCCCAGCCACGCTAATCCTGCACTCGCCGGCGAATCCGGCGGTGGTGCCCGCGCAGCCGATCTGGCGTCCGATCGGTTGCGGTGTGAGCCTGACTATAGGAGTCGTGTCCAGAAAAGTCAAGTAGCTTGGTCAAGTGATTTCAGCTACGGTTAGTTGACTTGAAAAGGGTAGCCGCACATCCCCCTTCCAGGGGAGCGCCGCGAGCCAGAACGCAGGGTTCACTGAAATGAGCATGATCGAAACCGCCGCCACGCCCGGCCCCGCGGCCGGCTCACGCCTCGGCGATCGCGTTCGCGCGCTTCGCGTGTCGGCCGGTCTCACGCAGACCGAGCTCGCCGGGGATCGCTTCTCGAAGGAATACATCAGCCAGATCGAGCGCGGCAAGACCCGTCCGACCGCGGAGACGATCGCGTGGCTCTCCGAGCGGCTTCGCGTTGACCCGGCGTTCATCAATGCCGGTGTCTCGGCTGACGAGCGCGCGAAGGTCGAGGCGATGCTGACGCGCGCCGAAGCGCTTTCAGAGGCGCATCGCTACGAAGAGGCAGTCGAAGCCTTTCGTGAGGTGCGTCCGAATGTGCTCGGAACAGACGCGTTCGCGCTGGAGCTTCGGTCGCTGGTTGGCGAGGCGTGGGCGCTCCAGCAGTCCGGCGACGTCGGCCGCGCAGTCGATCTCCTGCAGCGCGCTCGCGAGATCGCAGAGCGTCCGGAGTTCTCCGATGTCGACCGAGCGGAGGTGCTGTGCCGCCTCGGAGCGTGCAGATGGAGTCTTTCGAGCATCTCGACCGCGATTGCTCTCTTCGACGAGGCGCTCGAGCTCGCGGAGCGTTCAGATCTTCCGTGCGATCTCCTCCGCGCCGACATCCTTGGCTGGCGCTCGCGGTGCCATCGCCGCCAGCGTGATTACGTTGCCGCACGTGAGGACGTCGAGCGCGCACTCGAGCTCGCGGAGAGCATGGGCGATCGCCGCGCCATCGCCAACACCTACTTTCAGGCATCGCTGGTCGCTCAGCGGCAGGGGCACTACGTCCTCTCCCGTAACTACGCGCAGCGCGCCAGGGAGCTGTACCAGGAGCTGAACGACGAGCGAAACGTCGGGCGGCTGCTACTGATGCTCGGCGGCCTAACGCTCCTCCTGGGAGACGAGGAGCACGCCGTCGAGCACCTGAAGGCGTCCTATTCGCGGGCGCTGGATGCCGATTCCCCCGCGGATGCCGCACAGGCGCTCGAGGGGCTCGCCAAGGTGCACTTGAACCGTGGCGATTACGACCAGGCGGACGAGCTCGCGCGTAGGTCACTCGAGCTTCTGCAGGGTCGTGTGGATTACCTCCATGAAGTCTGTCCGTCGCAGCTCGTACTGGGACGAGCGCTGCTGGAGCGCGGACGGCTGGATGAGGCGGGAGAGTGCTTCCGGATGGCTGACGCGGCTGCCGAGCAGATGGCGTCGATCAGCCACCGGACGGAGGCGTGGGTTGCGCTAGGGGATCTCGCGGCTCGTCGTGGAGACGAGCACGAGGCCGCACGTCTCTACCGGAACGCCGCCGAGGCGCTCCAGGAAATCCGCTTCTAGAGAGGAGGTCGCCGTGAAGCCGAGACTTCTGCTCTTGCTCGTCAACCTCGCGCTGCTGGCTGCCTGGCTGAGCAAGGCCCATGGCTCCTGGCCCGAGGGTCACTAGCCAAGGCGGGGCTAGACTCGGGCGCGTATGCGCCCCCTTGCGGTACTGACTGTGCTGTCATCGCTGCTCCTCGTCGGTTGTGGCGGATCGAGCGGGGAGACGACGACCACGGCAGCTGACCCTGGAGGGGGTATGACGCTCGAGGAGCTCTGGCGAGCACCAGGCGACGACGTCGCGATCGTCTCGGGGACTGCGAATCACGAGCCCGGAGACGTCCGAGTCTCGTTCCTCGTCATCGACGCGGAGGAGCGTGTGGTCACGCTTCCGAACGCGCGTGTGTGGGTCGCGGACCGGCTCGACGCTCGTCCGTTCCTCGAGTCGAGCGCGAAGCTCGAGCGGATCGGCGTGCCCGGAGGCGACGTGGCCGACGCCAGCCACATCTACGTCGCTCGCCTTCGGCTTCCCCATCCGGGCACGTACTGGCTGCTCGCAGAGCCAGAGGGGGGCGCAGAAGCGGTGCAGGCACTCGGGAACGTGGTCGTGGTCGAGAGTGACTCGGCTCCGGACGTCGGTGACGCTGCGATCGCGTCGGACACGCCTACGATCGCCTCCACGGGCGGTGACTTTGCCAAGCTCACGACCCGCACGCCGCCCGACGAGTCGCTGCTGGAGTACTCGATCGCCGGGTCGCTTCGATCGAGGGTGCCGTTCGTCGTCACGTTCGCGACGCCGAAGTTCTGCTCGAGCCGTACATGCGGTCCGGTCGTCGACGTCGTGGAGGAGGTCGCCAGCCGGTTCGAGGGCGGGAAGACTCGCTTCATCCACGTCGAGGTCTACGAGGGGAACGACCCGGCAAAGGGTTTCAACCGCTGGATGCGGGAGTGGGGCCTCGAGACCGAGCCCTGGACGTTCCTCGTCGGCGCCGACGGCAAGATCGTCGAACGTTACGAAGGCGTGGTCTCGGTGAACGAGCTCGAGACCGCGCTGCACGAGCTCGAGTAAGCCCGTTACAGGTCGTCGCCCAGGCGCTCGACGACGATGTTCGGAATGCGCGCGTGTGGACTCAGGCGCAGCACTGTTCGAACGAGTGCTGCGATGTCGTCTGGCTGGATCTGCTCCTCGGCTGGAATGCCGGTCCAGTCCGTCATTCGCGTCGCGACGAATCCCGGAGAGATGGCGGTCGCCCGGACGCCGTGTTCTGCTTCCTCGCGGTTGATCGAGTTCGTGAGCGCGATCAGCGCGGCCTTCGTCGCCCCGTAGACGGCGAGACCAGGGGTCGGGATCGTTCCGGCGATCGACGCGAGCGTGATCACGTGGCCGCGCGCCGCACGTAGGTGGGGCAGGGCCTCCCGTGTGACGATCATCGTCGCGCGCAGGTTGACGTCGAGCTGAAGCCCGATCCGCTTGGTGTCCTGATCTGCGAACGAGCCGCCGATCCCGAGGCCGGCCGAGTTCACCAGCACGTTCATGCCACCGTGCTGTTCCGCATGCGCCTCGACGACGCGAACGCACTCGTCAGCGTCACCGAGGTTGGCGGCGACGGCGAGGGCGCCGAGCTTGGCCGCTGCCTCCTCGAGCGGCTCAGGGCGTCGCGCTACGAGTGTCAGGTCGTAGCCCTCGTCTCGCAACATCCGGGCCAGGGCCAGCCCCAGCCCGGACGAGCCGCCCGTGACGAGCGCCGACTTCACGCGGGCGAGTCTAAGTACTTCCGGCGGGGAGCACTAAGGTCAGCGGCCGCCGAGGGGGCGGCGGCCGCTGCGTCAGGGGAGAGGAGAAGGGGACGGATCTCTCCGGTCGGGTGTTCGCCGTTCTCGCCGGCTCTCCTCCCAGTGCGCGAGACCGGAATCCGCTTGGGATTCCGGCCGCGGCAAGACCCGTGAGGCGTGCCGCTTCGTGGCCGCCGGCGCCTACAGTTCAGGGAGTGGAGACCGTTCCGCTCACATCGCTCGCGCGTGCGGGCGGATGCGCGGCCAAGTACGCGGCAGGCCGCCTCGAGACCCTCCTCGCAGGCCTTGTGCCCGCTGAGGCCGAAGATCTCATCGTCGGTCTCGATGCCGCCGACGACGCCGCGGTCTATCGTCTCGACGCCGATCGCGCGATCGTCTTCACGGTGGACTTCTTTCCACCGCTCGTGGACGACCCTCGTCTGTTCGGCGCGATCGCAGCCACGAACGCGCTGAGCGACGTCTTCGCAATGGGGGGCGCTCCGCTCCTGGCGCTCTCCATCGCCGCGTTTCCCGAAGAGCTTCCGACGGAGATGCTCGGTGACATTCTGGCGGGTGCGGACGAGCGCGTCCGCGCGGCCGGAGCGATTCTCGCGGGAGGCCACACGATCCGGGACGAGGAGCCCAAATACGGGCTCGCCGTCGTCGGCACGGTGCACCCCGATGCGGTCTGGTCGAAAGCCGGCGCTCAGCCGGGAGACGTGCTCTTCCTGACGAAGGCACTGGGAACCGGCCTCGTCCTACAGGCGGTGCGTGACGGGGACGCGCCACCCGGTTCGCTCGACGCTGCGATCGATTCGATGGTCGAGCTGAACAAGGAGGCGGCGGATGCGCTACGGCCTTTCGCTCCCTCCGCCGTGACGGACGTCACCGGCTTCGGACTCCTCGGGCACGCACACGAGCTTGCATCGCGAAGTGGCGTGCGCGCGATTCTCGAGGCGAGCGCGCTCCCGCTTCTCCCCGGAGCGCTCGAGCTCGCTCGAGCCGGCGTCCGCACCGGAGGCGATCGCAGGAACCGCGAGTACGTATCGGGGCACGTGGAAAGCGAGGCCGATCCCGCCCTCGAGGCGCTCGCATACGACCCGCAGACCGCCGGGGGCCTGCTCGTGTCGATGCCCGGCGAGCGGGCTCCCGTCCTCCAGGCGACCCTCATGGCCGCCGGTCTCCCGAGTCATAGGATCGGGCGCGTCGAAGCCGGCGCGGGTGTCGTTCTCGAGCCGTGAGCATCGCCGTCGTCCGCGCACGCGCGATGTCCGCGCGCAGCTTCCTTCACCTGGCCATCTCGTCCTGCGTCGCGCTTTTTCTCGTCGTCACGTCGGGAGCGTTCGTCCGGCTCACGGGCTCCGGTCTCGGATGCGAAAACTGGCCGAGCTGCGGTGACAAGCCGTACCCGGAGCAGGGCTTCCATGCCTTCGTCGAGTTCGGCAACCGGCTGATCGCGCTCGTCGGCATTCTGCTCACGCTTGTCACATGGCTCGCGTCGCGCAGAGTGGACGGGCTGTCGCGTACCGCCAGGCTCGCTGCTCTCGGCGCTTTCCTCGTCGCCGCCGCTCAGATTCCGATGGGAGGAATCACGATCGCGCTCGACCTGCACCCACTCGCGGTGATGACGCACTTCCTTCTCGGGCTGGCCGTAGTCGGGCTCGCCGTGGTCGTCGCGCTCGAGGCGTGGCTCCTTGTGTCAGGTCGCGCCGAGCCAGCAGGTCCGCCGTGGCTCCGCAGAATCGTGAGCTGGATCGGTCTCCCTGCGTGCGCGCTGCTCGTCGTCACGGGCGCAGTCGCCACCGCCTCGGGCCCTCACCCGGGCTCGAGCACCGACGTCGAGCGCCTCGGCGTCGCCATCACGGAGACGGTGTACGTCCACGTGCGCGTGGCGGCGGCGTTCGGGATCGGGGTTCTCGTCGTAGGCTGGTTCCTCCGCGGGCTGCGCACGACCTACCCGGGCATCGTGCGAATCTGGGGCTTCCTTCTCGTCGCACTCGTTGCTCAGGCGATTCTGGGCGAGGTCCAGTACCGCAGTGCGCTGCCCTGGGGTCTCGTGCTCGTCCACGTCTTCCTCGCGGCGACGATCTGGGCGCTCAGCCTGGTGCTTGCCTACGTGCTGTGGCGCCCTCCGGCGGTGCTGGCTCGACAGTAGGCTTGTCGGGTGGCCGACGAGCTCAGGATCTTCGAGCGACCGACCCTCGAGCGGCCGGTCCTCATCGGTGCGTTCCGAGGCTGGAATGACGGCGGTCAGGCGGCAACGCTCGCCGCGGGCTACCTCGCCCGCTTGTGGGGGGCGCGCAAGTTCGCCGAGATCGATCCCGAGCTCTTCGTCGATTTCCAGGCGACACGTCCCATGGTCTCGCTCGAGGAGGGACAGACGCGCAAGATCGAGTGGCCGGAGAACACCTTCTTCCGCGCGCCGATCCCTGGGGCCAACCGCGACGCGGTTCTGCTGGTAGGCGTCGAGCCGAACTACCGCTGGCGCGCCTTCAGCGAGCTCATCGCCGACCTCGCGCGCGACCTCGGTGTCGAGCTGGTCGTGACGTTGGGCGCCCTGCTCGCAGACGTGCCGCATACGCGACCGTCACCCGTCACCGGCGCCGCAACCGACCCGCAGCTCGTCGACGAGCTCGGCCTGCAGCTCTCGCGGTACGAGGGTCCGACCGGGATCGTCGGCGTACTCCTCGATGCCTGCCGGCGAGCGGGCATCCCATCGGTCAGCCTGTGGGCAGCGGTTCCGCACTACGTCCAGCTCGCGCCGAGCCCTCGGGCGGCTCGGGCTCTCTGCGAGCGACTCGCAGGAGTCCTCTCCGCCGACATCGACGTCGGGGAGCTCGCCGAGGCTGAGGACGAGTACGTCGAACAGGTGTCCCAGGCCGTCGCGACGGACGCCGATACCGCGGCCTACGTCGAGGAGCTCGAACACCGCTCCGACTCGCTCGACTGGATCGAGGAGTCGGGAGGGCTTCCTTCGGGCGACGCGCTCGCGGCCGAGATCACCCGCTTCCTACGAGACCGCGAGGCGAACGGAGACGGCGAGCCGAAGGGCGGGGGAGGTTAGTGG
>Ga0184625_10001388_pt1 | contig 10105 bp, 9 predicted proteins | sample PLM3_30_b1_FD_133151 | JGI IMG/M metagenome (GOLD analysis project Ga0184625, IMG submission 133151) | Groundwater sediment microbial communities from an aquifer in East River, Colorado, USA - PLM3_30_b1 | ecosystem: Environmental > Terrestrial > Soil > Riparian zone | place: USA: East River... | reverse complement strand
GCAGGGGCCCGCGTGGATATCCAAGGCGCCGGCGACGCGTTCAACGGCGAATATCGAATCGTTGGTGTTTCGCATCGCTTCGACGGCGATTCGAACGGCGGATGGCACACGCTGCTGCGCCTGGTGCGGGAGGACCGCGCCGTCTATGTGCTGCCTGAGGTGGGTGACGAAGTGCTGGTGGCGTTCGAGCACGGCGACCTCGCGCATCCGGTCGTCGTCGGGTCGTTGTGGGACGACCAGCCGCGCCCACCTGAGGAAGCGCCGCTCTGCGGTCCGCGAGCGATCAGGCGATAGTCACCTGGCGGCAGCCTCCGCGGGCGCCAGCTCGCCGACCCGCTCGATCCGCCCGTCGGGGTGGCGAGCGAAGCGCTCGGGGGACGTCCCATGGACGGGCCCGTCGACCGGCCACGGCCAGCCGCCGAAGCCGGTTCGGCGGTAGTCGAGGAACGCCTGCTCGAGCTCGGCGTTCGTGGACATCACGAACGGCCCGTACTTGGCCACCGGCTCGCGGAGCGGACGGCCCTGGAGCAGGAGAAGCTCGGCGGCCTCCGGCCCGTTCTCCAGCCGGACCGGGACGTCGGGCCGCACGTCGACCGAATGCGACGCGGCGACGTCACGACCGGCCACGCGAAGCCTCGCACCCCGGTAGAAGTAGAGCCGGCGGTTGCTTCCCGCGGCGGCGGGCGGAAGCGTCCACTTCGCGCCGGGCTCCAGGCGGATCGTCCATATGGCGACGTCGCTCTCCGGCCGGCTCGCCCACGATTGCGGCGGTGGCGGAAGCGGCGTGCGGTCGCCGAGCCGCCCCGCGACCACGGTGATCTCCGTGACGCGACCGGCTTCGTCCTCTTTCTTCACCTTGGGCACGGACGGCCCCCACAGCATGGTGAAGTGCGGATCGGTGAGCTTGTCCGCCCGTGGCAGGTTCAGCCAGATCTGGAACAGCTCGACCGGGTTCGCGTCGTCCTGCTTCAGGAGCGGGAACATCTCGGAATGGACGATGCCCCTGCCCGCGGTCACCCACTGGACGTCGCCCTCGCCGAAGCGGGCGGCGGCGCCGAGGGAATCGGAGTGGTCGATGAGACCGCGCCTCACGAGGGTCACGGTCTCGAAGCCGCGGTGCGGGTGCTGGGGGAAGCCCGGCACCACGTCGCCGTGGTACATCCGCCAGCCGTCCTTCCCCGCGAAGTCGCTGCCGATCTCCCGTCCCTCGAGCGAAGCCTTGGGTCCGAAGTCCTCGTTCCCCGCCGGGTAGAGGTCGAGGTGATACGCGCAGAAGAGGAACGGATCCGGCGTCTCCCAGGGGAACCCCAGCGGCTTCGTGTCCAGAACGACTTCGCGGCTCATTCGTCACTCTCCTTGGTTCGTGCAGCTCAGGCCGTGGCCGGCGTGGGGCGTCGCAGCGCGAGGTTCGCGAAGCCTCCGACGACGCCGAGGCCGAGCACGCCCGCGCTCACCGCCGGCGTGAAGCTCGGGGCGAGGCCGAGCAGGCGGTCGAGGGAATACTCACCAAAGCCGGTCAGGGCAAGGCCCGCCGCGATCGTGCCGTAGAGCAGGGGCACCTCGATGCCGTTGGCCATCGCGAAGAGGCCATTGCGCCAGTGCACCGTGGCCGCGGCCACGATCATGACCGAAACGAGGACCGCGGGCGCGACCGGCCCCAGGAACCCGAGCGCCAGGAGCAGTCCGCCGCCGAACTCGCTCACTCCCGCGGCCAGCGCGAAAAGCCGGCCCGGCCGGAACCCCAGCTGCTCGAAGAACCCGCCGACCCCGGCGAGCCCGTGTCCGCCGAACCAGCCGAACAGCTTCTGCGCGCCGTGCGCCGCCATCACCAGCCCGACCACGACCCTCACGACCAGCAATCCGAGATCCATGACCTCACTCCTCCGGGCAACCGGCCTTCCCGGTCGCATATAGTACTATATAATCAATAGCGACTATATGTCAAGTAGCTACTTGCAAATGGGATGGGCGGTCCGTATCATCGGCGTGTGAAGGATCTCGCGAAGGCCGCTCCGGCCCGGGAACCCATCGTCTGCGCGCAATACCATCAGGCCATTGAGCTTGTGGGGCGCCGCTGGACGGGCGCCATCATCTTCGTGCTGCTGCGGACGCGCTGCCGCTTCGCCACCCTCCGGGATGCCATCCCCGAGATCACCGACCGCATGCTCAGCGAGCGACTCCAGGAGCTGGAGCAGGAGGGGGTCATCTCCCGGACGGTCGTCCCCGAGACCCCGGTGCGGGTGGAGTACGAGCTGACGAAGAAGGGCCAGGCCCTGGCCGGGGTGGTGGACGCGGTCGCGGCCTGGGCCCACGACTGGCTGCCGGCCAGGCCGGGGGCAGTCCACGCCCGGAAGCCGGCTCGCGCTCATCGCCGGGGCTAGCGGCCGGCGACCGCGCCGCCCGCTTGAGCGGCTGAGCCTTCTAGGACAACGGAGGCAGGATTGTCGACGCGCAGGGCCGGTTGTCGCCTCGTGGGCCGGTTTCCCACGTGTGGGGCGCGGATAGTACAGCCACGTCGAGCATCGACGTGATGAACGTCTTCAGTCCGTCCTGGTCGAAGCGAACGACGGTGTGACCACCGCTCGACGAGGTCGTCACGCCGACTCCGAAGACCGCGTGGCTCACTCGTTGGCCCGCCTCGAGACCCGGCTCGGCGTCGTTCGTGACGAGCGGCGCGACGGGGAGCCGCGGGGACGACGTCCGCAGCGGCTTCCGCGGGACGATGGCCTGAATCGGCGTCGACGACGGCTTGAACGACCGGTGCTTCGGCACCGGTGTGTGGGCCACACGGTAGCTGGCGAGCTCGACGTCGTCGATCGAGATCACATCCGGGCTCGGCGTCTCGCCGGCGGCAACGGCCCGCAGCACCTTCTGATAGCAGACGTCGGGGCCATCCTGCAGCCGGACCCGGCCGGCATCGAAGGCGGCGACGGCGATGCGGAATCGGAACTCGGCCGATCCACCGGGTCCGTAGGCGCGGAGCCGAAATTCCCGATGCTCGGCGACGTTCTGGAAGTCCAGGTATTCGATGCGAACGAAGCGGCCCGAAGACGGTTGAGGAGGAAGGGGGGGCAGGAGCAGCTGAGCGGCCATTGTCTTCACGAGCACGGAGCTCGTGGAGGAGCCAGAATGGCCCGCGCGGCTAAGTGATAGTTGATAGTAGCACGCCGCGTCCCCGGCTCGGAGTGTGAAGATCACCACTCGACCCGGCCTTCCGCCGTGGACGAGCCTCGGTCGACGACCGGCCGGCGATCTCGCTAGCGCAAGAGGCCCGCCAGCACTGCCCGCAGGCCGAACCACGAGAAGTAGGCGTAGAACGCCACGCAGCCAACGAGCGCCGCTTCGCGCCACAAGGGAGGCTGGATGGCGCGCGACAGGAAGCGGCGGTTGACGCGCAGGATCTGGATTCCCGCGACGACGAGCACGAGCCCGGCGAGGTTGGCGAGGACCGTGCGGCGAAGCCGCCGTCGCTGGTCAGCAGGTGGAGATGTGGATGCCACTGCAGTAGATCTCCGGCGGTGGCGATGGAGCGACAAGGCCGGGGCGCAGGTTTGACCATTGACAGATGTGAAGTCGATTCCTAGATTGTGTGCGAGGCTGAAGTGACGATCCGATTCTTCAATTCGCTGTGCTCGTCGATGGCGGTGCCATTCTATCTGGCCAACCCGCTACGAGCCGTCGTCCGCGTGTCGATATCCACCAGACAGGCGTGGATCAATCGCCACAGCGGTACGCTCGACAGCGGCAAGGAGGGCGAAGCGCCCTAAAGGGTCTGCACTCATAGAGAAACAGGCCTTCTAGGGCGATCCCCTAGAAGGCCTTTTTTGTTTCGGCCTCAAGCCCATGGACGGACACGGGCCAGGCTAGAGGGAGAGTGTGTCTTTTGCGACGGTCGAGACCGTCGAGACGTGAGGTGACGTAGGCAGCGTGGTGTAACGGGAGCATCCGAGCCTCCAAAGCTCGTGGGTCCGGGTTCGACTCCCTTGCCACCCACCAGTTCGAAAGAGCGGGGTCTTTGAAAACTGACGGATGTCGATGGGCCGGTGAACGACACCGGTCCGCGTTCGGCCTGAGTGTGGAGGACGCATTCCACGTTGCCAGCGTGGAGGGACGCGTTCGATACCCGTAGGCCGAACCAGAGCGAGTGTGGGGTAACGGTCGCCCGCGGGCCTTCCAAGCCTTGAGGTACGGGTTCGAATCCCGTCATTCGCTCCATACCCTCCGTAGTGTCAACGCAGCATCCCGGGCTCTTAACCCGTGTTGTGGTGGTTCGAGTCCACCCGGAGGGACCATCTCGGCTCGTGGCGCAATTGGCAGACGCGGCACGCTCAGACCGTGCAGATCGGGGTTCGAATCCCCGCGAGCCGACCATCCCAGCGTGGCGGAACCGCTGGGACCCCATGCTGAGGGGGACATAGTCTAATGGCAAGACGCCGCGTTGTCGGCGCGGAAGTACGGGTTCGACTCCCGTTGTCCTCGCCAGGATGGGCTCGTCGTTCAACGGGAGGATCCGTGGCCTGCACCCACACCAAGCAAGTCCTGTTGCGGAGGGAAGGGACGGCGACCTTGGAGGTCTCATAAGCCTCGGCATGCGGGTTCGATTCCCGCCTCCGCTACCACAGCCGGTTCGTTCAATGGAAGGACGGCGGTTTTACACGCCGCTCACGGGGGTTCGATTCCCTCACCGGCTACCAGTTTCAATGGTGGGCGTAAGACAACGGCCAGTCGGGGAGGCTGTGTCCCTCCCAGTGCCGGTTCGATTCCGGCCGCTCACCCCATCGCAATCCCTCGGGTCGTTTGGTAATCGGTAGCCCTCCTGCCTCGGGCGCAGGCACGTGGAGGTTCGAGTCCTCCCGACCCGACCATTGACAGATCGTTCAACGGCAGGACGGCGGGCTCTGAACCCGCAGATCGTGGTTCGAATCCACGTCTGTCAGCCAGTTTCGATGAGTCGGTCGCTTGTAGGGGGGTGAGAATTAGGTAACACGTCCGGCTGTTAACCGGAAAGATCCGGGTTCGAATCCCGGCCCTACAGCCAGCTTCATTGCCAGCGTGACGCAGCGGCCGCGTGCCCGCCTTTTAAGCGGGACGAGGTGGGTTCGACTCCCACCGCTGGCACCAGGGACCAGGCTTCGTCCAACGGCAGGACGTCCGGCCGATTACCGGAAGATCGCGGTTCGAATCCTCGAGCCTGGACCAACGTCGACGAAGTGTTATCGGCAGCACGGCGCCTTCGTAAGGCGCAGGCGCGGGTTCGACTCCCGCCGTCGGTTCCACATCGACCAGCGAGCTAGTGTGGTCATAGCGCTCGGCTGAAGTCCGAGAGAACGTGGTTCGATCCCACGGCTGGTCACCATTCTTACGCCACCAACGCTCAGGACCGTACCAACCGTCGCCTGGTGAAAAGGAGATCTCACGAGCCTCCGAAGCTCGAGGTCGCGGTTCGACTCCGCGGGCGACGACATCCCCTCGTAGGCTAATTGCATGAGACCGCCGGGCTACGAACCCGAGAGTGGAGGTTGGAGTCCTCCCGAGGGGACCACTTGGCCGACGCGAGCGGTGGACGCTTCTCCGCCTTCTAAGCGGGATCCTCAGGGTTCGACTCCCTGGTCGGCCACCATCCCGGTCGGGAGGCCAGCGCCTCGAGCGCGCTTATACCCCGTTGCGCCAGATCGGCGCCTAGATCCAGGGGCAGCACCTGGGGCCGGGACCATGGAGAGGAAAGGGCGAGCGGGGAGCCCAGCACACTGCTAACGTGCCGAGGCCATCGGGCCACGAGAGTTCGAATCTCTCCCTCTCCGCCATCCTTCGGATGGCTAGCCTAACTGGTAAGGCCGAGCGCTGTGAGAGTTCGAATCTCTCGCCCTCCTCCATTCTCTAGAGATCGCCATGTGCAAAGACGCCGGAGGTCCTTGTCGAACACTGCGCGGTCAGCCTTCTGCCCGCTCGCGGGTCGACGAGGTGCGACGACCTCCCCTTCCCGCTCGACGAGACACGGAGGGCCGCCGGCGTCCTTGACGCGGGCGGCCCTTCGAACGGCTGCGGCGTGTAGCCGCTGGCGAGCTGCGGACTGGAGGAGCTACACCTCCGCGACACCCTCCCGGATGTGCTCGGGCTCGACCAGGTACTCGGCGGTGTACTCGCCTTCCATGCCGCCCTCGCCCGGGCCCTCGATCACCTCGTCGGGGATCTTGATCTTGCGTGACGCCGACGGCTACTTGAGGACCACGGCCGGCCGTTCTCGTCGCGCACGAGGTGTCACGAGGTTCTCGAAGGTAGCCTCGTCCCCCAACGCGGCACGCGCCGCACGCGGTGGCCATTTGTGACAACGGCGGGTTCGCTGACCTTCACGGCGCGCCGAGGACTTGCACCGAAAGCGACCGCTCGCGCGGCCCGTCGAGTTCCAACAGGAAAATCCGCTGCCACCGGCCGAGGTCGATGGTGGAGCCGGTGACGTTCAAACAGACGGAGGTCGGCAGCAGCAGCGCTCGGGCATGGGCGTGCCCGTTGGGCGGCTCGTGGGGCAGCTCGTTGTGCTGGTAGCGGGCGCCGCGCGGCGCCAGGTGCTCGAGGAGATCGACGAGATCCTGGAGGAGGCGAGGCTCGTTCTCGTTGACGACGACCGCGGCGGTGGTGTGCCGGCTTTGCACGGTAACGAGCCCTTCCGCTACCTCGGCGCGCCGCACCCTCTCAACGACCAGCTCCGTGAGGTCGATGAACTGAAGCGGCCTTTCGGTCCGCAGGCGCACGAGGTCGCGGCACACGCGGAAGAGAGCCGCTTCCCGCTCGAGGCTGAAGAAGCTCGCTGCCATCTCGTCGGAGAAGATGGCCTCCCGTGGTGAGCGAGGGATGAGCGCCGAGTGAGGCTTGGCTCAGCTTCCGGGTTCGGCTCTCATCGCCTCAGGCGGTCGAGGATGAAATCACGGAGGTCACGCGCTTCCGCAGGAGCTCAAGGGCACGCAGCGGGCGGTCCAGGCCGTAAAGCACGAGATTCGCCGTGTCGAAGTTGACGCCCACTTGTCGCATCATGCTCTCCACGCAGGGCCAGGGAGGATCCGACCTGATGGTGATCAGACCTTCCGCTGAGCTCATCCTCGCGGGCACGACGATCTGATTGGTGCATACCGTCACTGTCGACACGCAACAAACTTCTTGACCTCCACCTGGCTGAGGCGTACGTTCCCATTCGAGGCGTTCTACTCGTATACACCCCCCAAAATCGGTGGCCGGGAAACCTTTTCGGGCCAAGCGATGAGGACATCCGCCTTTGGCTGCCAGGGAGGAGAGTCAAGCCATGGCCTTTGGAAAGCTCCGACCCCGCGGCGCTCCGGTCTGGCTCGCACTTGCCGTGTGCGTTCTCACGTCGTCTCCCGTCCTGGCCGGGCCCATCCAGTTCAATACCTTCTATGAGTTCTCGTTCACGGAGGCCGGGTTCGGGGCACGCGGCTGCCAGCCGGACGACCCGGGGGGCGAGTTCTGCACGCCGAGCTCCGGAACGCCCACGGTCTTCCTCGACGCTCCGCCCTGGACGTTCACCGCGGCGTCGGGCGCTGTGGCGCTCACAGTGACCGATGCCTTCGTGACCGGCGACCAGTTCGAGGTGCTCGACTTCGGCGTTCCGCTCGGCTTCACCTCGGTGCCCGTTCTCGGGGTCGACTGTGGGTCCGATCCCGTTCCGTGTCTCGCGGACCCTCGTGTGAGCTCGAGGGTCTTCCTGCTCGGCGCGGGCGATCACTCGATCACGATCGCCCCTCTCGTCGTGGATGGTTTCGGTGGAGTGGGCTACCTGCACATCGGAGAAACGGTCCCCGAGCCCGGGACATTCGCGTTGATCGGGCTCGGACTCCTGGGCCTCGGTTCCCGGAGACGCGGGTTGCTCGGCCCGGGGCGTAGGCGCTAGAAGCACAGGAGACGAAACATGTCGACGAAGACAAACCAGGGTCGAAGTGTCCCCGCACGACGAGCGTTGTGGGCGACCATCGCCGTGATGGCCGCGGCCGCCGGCGGGATCCTCTGGCCGAGGCCGTCGCTCCAAGCGGCAGCCGGCGTCCTCACCCGTTTCGTGGGACCGACGAGCTCGCAGCCCCTGGCCCTCACCGCGAACGGGGCGTTCCTCGTCGCCGCCAACCCGGACAACGACAGCGTCACGTTCTTCGACGTGCGGGCCGATCGCAACCGACCGCTGTTCACCGTGCCCGTCCAAGACGAGCCCTGGGGCGTCGCCTTCCAGCCCGACGGCGGCAAGGCCTACGTCGCGAACACCGTCAGCGGGACCGTCTCGATCCTGCGCGCCAGCCTCGCCAACGGGATCGTGCGCCGGCCACACGTCCACGTACCGGTGGGAACGGAGCCCTACGGCCTCGCTCTCACACCCAACGGGACCAAGCTCTACGTGACGAACTCCCGCTCCGACACCGTCTCGGTCATCGACACCGCGACCGAAGCGGTCATCGCCACGATCCCGGTCGGTCCCGAGCCGCGCGGCCTCGCCATCACGAACGACGGCGACGCGGACGACAACGACGAGACCGTCTACGTGACCCAGTTCCTGTCGTCCCTCGTGTCCGGCAAGATCGACGGCCAGGACGACGCCAAGGCGGGCCACGTGATCCAGATCAACACCGCCACGGACACGGTGGTTTCCGACGTGGCCGTGAATCCAATCGCGGACACGGGGTTCCGCGCCGCCGGCGACGCGCTCGCCCGCATTCCCCCCGGCCCCACGTTCGACTTCGTCACGGGCGCCTATCCGAACCAGCTCAACGGCCTCGCGGTGAAGGGCGGCTTCGTGTACCTGCCGAGCACCGGCGCGTCGCCCAACGGCCCCGTGCGCTTCGACGTGAACACGCAGAGCCTGCTCTCCGTGCTCGACCGCGCGGCCAGCGCCGACACGAACCAGACGATCAACATGCACCTCGCGGTGGCGCAGCAGACTGGACTGCCCAAGCTGTTCATCACCCAGCCCTGGGCCATCGCCTTCAAGAACCTGTCGGACCAGGGCTACGTGATCAGTGCGGCGAGCAACATCGTGGTGAAGGTGGTCGTGGATCCGAGCGACGGCTCCGCGGAGGTCCAGCGGAACCCGCTCGACCCGACACGCGTCCTGCAGATCGGCGTGGGAAAGAACCCGCGGGGGATCGTGGTCAACGACACCGACACCCGCGCCTACGTGATGAACTACGTGTCGCGGGACGTGTACGTCCTGAACCTGACGGGAGCCGTCGAGAGCGCTTTCGCGAGAATGACCTCCGCGCCGGTGCCGGCTCCGGGCACGGCCGAAGACGCGATCCATGCCGGGAAGGAGCTCTACAACACCTCGGTCGGCCGCTTCGATCCCGCGCCGGGCACGCAGCTTCCCATCGTGGGCCGCATGTCGAACAACGGGTGGGGCGCCTGCGCGGCCTGCCACCCATTCGGGCATTCCGACAACGTGGTCTGGATCTTCCCGGCCGGCCCGCGCCGCACGATCCCGCAGCACGGCGACTTCGACCAGACCGACGCCACGCGAAGCCAGATGCGCATGCTCAACTGGTCCGCGAACCGTGACGAGCAGGAGGACTTCGAGCTCAACATCCGAGCTGTCTCCGGCGGGCAAGGGCTGATCGTCCTGGCCGACGGCGTGACGCAAGACCCCAACGTCGCCGATTTCGTTCCGTTGGCGAGCGGTGACCGCAACCAGCTCAAGGTGCGGGGCGTCGGGGCCTGGGACGCCCTCGAGAAGTTCGTCCAGTTCGGCATACGCGCCCCGATCTCGCCGGTGTCCGACACCGAGCCCGACGTCGTCGCGGGCAGGGCCCTCTTCACCGCTGCGAACTGCCAGTCGTGCCACGGCACCGCGCAGTGGACCACGAGCCGGGTGCGCTACACGCCTCCGCCCGATCCGGCCCAGGTCGTCGCGGGACAGCTCATCGGCGAGCTGCGGCAGGTGGGGACGTTCGACCCGACGCTGTTCAACGAGGTCCGGCAGAACGCCGCTCCACCTCTGGGCGCCGCAGGCTTCGTGCCGCCTTCCGTTCTCTCCATCCACGCCTTCCGGGGCACGTTCTTCCACGGCGGCATCGCCCCCTCGCTCGATGCCGTGATGAACAACGTGACGCACCGCTCG
>Ga0184625_10001387_pt1 | contig 10105 bp, 8 predicted proteins | sample PLM3_30_b1_FD_133151 | JGI IMG/M metagenome (GOLD analysis project Ga0184625, IMG submission 133151) | Groundwater sediment microbial communities from an aquifer in East River, Colorado, USA - PLM3_30_b1 | ecosystem: Environmental > Terrestrial > Soil > Riparian zone | place: USA: East River... | reverse complement strand
GAGGGAGCCCGATCCCGTGGCCTCCAAGACGTGACTGGTGTCGCGCTCCCGCCGAACCGACACTGCTGGGAGGCGAGCGACGCGAGGCCGACGGAGGTAGGCCATGGACGTGACCGCCGGCGTCTGGCTGGCCAGCCTCCTGTCCGACGGCCCAAAGCTGGCTGCCGAGGTCGCGGCCGGTCTGGCCGCCGCCGGTCTGGCCGTCGCGCCGGTGGCGGTCGCCCGCGGGCTCGTCGCCGGACCGGGGATCGTGCTGTTCGATCAGCTGACCGCCGAGGTGGCGGCCGCCATCACCTCGTTCAGCCGGCGCGGGCAGGTTCGGGTACTGGCGATGGCGGCCGCGCCCGCCGCGCTCGGCGCCCACGACATGTGGCGGCTGCTTGAGCGGGGCGCGGCCGACGTGCTCGTCTGGGACGACCGGTCGGCGGCCGGCGCCGCCGCCGCCCGCGTGCGACGCTGGGCCGAAGTCGACCGGCTGGTCGACTCGCCGGCGGTCCGGGACCGGCTGGTCGGGCGGAGCGCGGCCTGGCGCTCGGTGCTGCGCCAGATTGTCGAAGTCGCCCGCTTCACCGACGCGTCGGTGCTGCTGACCGGCGAGAGCGGGACAGGCAAGGAGTTGGTGGCCCGGCTCATCCACGAACTGGACCCGCGGCCGGACAAGGGCGCACTGGTGGTGGTCGACTGCACCACGGTGGTCCCGACCCTGTCCGGCAGCGAGTTCTTCGGCCACGAGCGGGGCGCGTTTACCGGGGCAGTGAGCGCCCGCGACGGCGCGTTCGCCCTGGCCGACCAGGGCACGCTGTTCCTCGACGAGGTCGGCGAGCTGCCGCCGCCGCTCCAGGCCGAGCTACTTCGCGTCGTCCAGGAGGGGATGTACAAGCGGGTGGGCAGTAACGTCTGGCAGTCGACCCGCTTCCGGCTCGTCTGCGCCAGCAACCGCGACCTGGTCGTCGAGCAGGCCGGCGGAGGCTTCCGCAGCGACCTCTACTACCGCATCGCGGCCGCCACCATCCGACTGCCGCCGCTGCGGGACCGGGCCGAGGACATGCTGCCGTTGTTCGACCACTTTCTGGCCGAGCTGGCCGCCGACGGACAGGCCCCGGCCCTGGAAGAATTCGTCCGGGAGGTCCTGCTGCGCCGGGACTACCCGGGCAACGTCCGCGACCTGCGCCAGCTCGCCGTGCGGGTGAGCAACCGGCACGTCGGCCCCGGCCCGGCGACCGTCGGCGACCTGCCCGAGGAGGAGTGGCCGCTGCTCGACCAGGCCGCCGGTCCCGGACCGGGGCGAGCCCCGGACTGGGACACGGCCGCCCGGCTCGCCCTCGCCGGCGGGGCCAGCCTGCGGGAGCTGCGCGACGCCGCGGCCGACGCCGCCGTGCGGGTGGCGATCGAGGAGGCGGACGGCAACCTCCGGCAGGCGGCCGGCCGCCTGGGCGTTACCGACCGTGCGCTGCAGCTGCGGCGGGCGGCCGCCCGGCAGGACGGGCAGGGCCGGCCGGTCGCCCGGGATGGCTGACCCGGACCGCCTCGGCCAGGCCCGGCCGCAGCCACAGGTCGATGGCGGTCATGGCCAGCGCCTTGGCCCCGTCGAGGACCGCCCGGTCGGCGGGTGGCCGCACCGCCCAGGCGGCGAAGGCCGTGCTGTGGGGCACCACGTCGGGTGGGCTGACCGCCAGCATGGGCTGGATGGCGGGGACCAGGCGGCTGACATTGCCCATGTCGGTGCTGGCCGCCCGGGTGGCCGGCACCTCGGCCGGCGCCAGGGGACGGCGCCCGAGGGCGCGCAGGTTGGCCTCGAAGGCGCCGGCCAGCGGCAGGTTGTGCCGCATCTCCAGGTAGGTCGGCCACCGCCAGCGGGCCGTCAGCCGGGCCCCGGCCGCCCCGGCGCCGGCCGCCAGGCAGGCCAGCACCCGCCCCTTCAGGCGTTCCAGCTCGGCCATGGTGGCGCTGCGGACCATGAACGTCCCGGCGGCCGTCTCCGGGACCACGCTCGGGGCGGACCCGCCGGCGGTGATGACCCCGTGCACCTTGTCGGTCGGGACCAGGTGCTGGCGCAGCGTCGACAGCCCCAGGTAGCCGATCACCAGGGCGTCCAGGGCGTTCACGCCCCGCTCGGGGTACATGCTGGCGTGGGCCGCCCGGCCGTGCATGGTGGCCTCCAGGGTGGCGGCGGCGTTGACGTGGGGCAGCACCATCTCGTAGGAGGACGGGTGGACCTGCATGGCCGCGGTCGCGCCGGCGAACGCGCCCCGCTCGCCTAGCAGGACCTTTCCGCCGCCACCCTCCTCGGCGGGCGTGCCGAGGACCGTCAGGCGCCCGCCGAGCCGGCCGGCCAGCGGGGCGAGGGCGAGGCCGGCCCCCAGTCCGGCGGCGGCGATGATGTTGTGCCCGCAGGCGTGGCCGAGGCCGGGCACGGCGTCGTACTCGCAGCAGATGACCACGTGCGGGCCGCCGGTGGCCCCGGCCCGCCCGGCGACGGCGGTCGGCAACCCGTAGGCGCCCGCTTCCACCTCCAGCCGCCCGCGCCGCAGGTGCCGGGCCAGCAGCCCGGCCGCGTGCCGCTCCCGGTAGCCGAGCTCGGGATGGGCATGGATCCGGTGGGAGACGGCGAGCAGCTCGCCGGCCATGGCGTCGACGGCCGCGCAGGCCCGCCGCTTGGCGGCGTGGACAGCCGGCGGCCCGGCGGTCATCGGCCCGCCGCGCCCATGACCGCGACCCGGTGCGGCGCCGGTGGCCGGAGGGCCCGGCCGACCAGGCGGAGCAGGTTGCCGCCGAGGACCAGCCGCTCGGCCGGCGGCGGCAGGTGGAGGGCCTCCACCTTGGCCAGCTCGACGCCGGGATGCAGCCATGGTCCGTCGGAGCCGAACAGCAGCTTGGCCGGCCCGGCCCGCTGCACCGCCTCGACCAGCAGGTCGTAGTAGCGGACGCCGGAGCTGTCGGCGTGGACGTTGGGGTGGCGGCAGAGCAGGTCGATGAAGGCGTGCTGGGCCTTCCAGTCGTCGGCGAAGCTGGACAGGTGCGGGACGATGAAGGCCACGTCGGGGTACTCGCGGGCGGCCATCTCGACCACATGCAGCTCTCCCACCGGGTCGTACAGGATCGGCAGCCGCCAGCGCCTGGCCGCCTCGCACACCTCGCGGGTCAGGCGGGCGTCGTGGCGGTGGACCTTGATGCCGCAGAAGCCGTAGCCGCCGACCGCCTCCTCGACCATGGCGGCGACCCGCCCCCGGTCCCGCCCGGCGTGGACGAAGGCGAAGCCGAGGAACCGCCGCCGGTCGCCGGCCACGATCCCGGCCACCTCGCGGTTGGCGGCGGCGTAGTCGGAGTGGAAGGCCGCGAACAGTACCGTGCGGCCGATGCCGGCGGCATCCGCCCGCTCCAGGTACCGGTCGAGCCGGGCCCGGGTATCCCAGGGGCCGGTCAGGCCGTCCCCGATCCCGGCGTGGCAGTGGCAGTCGACGATCACGGCCCGGCGAGCCGCGCCGGGCCGCCCAGCCCGGCCAGCTCGGACTGGCCGGCCACAGCCTTGGCGGCGGCCAGCTGCCGCCAACGGGCCAGGCGGTCATCGCGGGCTGTCTTGGCCGGCTGCCTGCCCATGGCGAGGCGCGTGCGTAGGTTGAAGAAGTCGAAATCCTGTCTGGCGAGGTCCTTGCTGAGGCCCACCGACTTGCCGCTGGCGTTGGTGACCACGCGCCTAACCCCGGGCGGCAGAACCGGGTTTCCATCCTCATCGTTCTTTCCTCGTACGAGGTTCCGCCAAGTCTGCTCCAGGAGCTTGCGGGCCGCTCCGACGTCCTTGAGCTTCATCTGGTCAGGGTCGGTGCTCATCCTCTCCAGGATCGCGCCAAGGTTGCGGAGCAGGCTCTCCTTACCCAGCCCTGTCGCCCGCGAGATGTACTTCTGGCCGGTCGCCTTGTTGTCGAGCAGCAGCATCTCCAGACCGCCCTTCCGGTTCCGCCTCCAGGCCACCCCGTCTGGGCCCGGGTGGCTCGGGACGTCGCCCCCGGGCTTGCCCACGAACGCCCAGGACGGGCGTGACTTGAACCAGTTCGCCATCGCCTTCTCACCCCTCGCGCCCCGCCTCTGGGCCGCGGCCCTCCGCTCCGCGGCCTTGGGGTCGTCCTCCTCGTAGACGAGCTCCTGCGCCAGCTGCATCTCCAGCTCGAGCAGCTGGTCGTTGGCCGCGTAGACCCGTTCCTGGGCCAGCTCGCTCTCCATCTGCTCGAGCAGCTCGTGGAACACCTCGAGCTCGTTATCAGCCAGCCGCATGATGGCCTCCTTCCCAGCCGTGGACGGCCGTGAGCGCGTCGGCGGCGACGACCGCCGCCCGATCGATGTCGCCCGGGGTGTGCCGGGCAGTGACCAGCAGGGTGACGGTGGCGCCGGGGCGGCAGCGGTGGCGCTGCGGGACGGCCCGGACGCCGCGGTCGGCCAGGGCGCCGGCCAGGCGGACGGCGACTGCGGACGGCATGGCCGGCAGGTGCTGGACGGGGAACAGGCCGCCGATGGCGACGATCCCCCACTCGGCCAGCCGCCGCCGCAGCCTGGCGACCAAGCCGGCCAGCCGCCGCCGGAGCCCGTCTCCCACACGCCGGTTGACGGCGAGCGCCTGGGTGGCCGCGGCCACGTCGGCGGCCGACGGCGGGCTCGTGTGCTGGCGGCTCGGGGCCAGTGCGGCCAGGCGGCCGACCAGCTCGCGGCCACCGGCGGCCACGGCCAGCGGCACCCCGAACCCCTTGGCCAACGAGGCCACGCAGACCACCTGGGACCCGGCGACGCCGGCCCAGGGCAGGCTGCCGCCCCCGCCTGCGCCGTAGGGACCCGCGATGGCGGCGTCCTGGCGTCGGCCGAGCACGCCTAGGGCCTGGGTGTCGTCGACCAGCAGCAGGCCGCCGTGGCCGCGGCTCAGCTCGAGATAGTCGTCCAGGGGCGCGACCCCGCCGCAGCCCGGGCAGAGCCCGTCGGCGACCACCAGCGGGCCCCGGCCCGACCCGGGCAGGCGCCGCAGCTTACGGCGGAGGTCGGCCGGGTCGTGATGGGCGAAGGCGGCCGGCCGGGCCCCGGCCGCCGCCGCCCCCCAGCCGGCGATCGGGTAGGCGCCGCCATCGACCAGCACCGGCCGGGCCGGGCCGTCCAGGACGGCGAAGCAGTCCAGGAAGGCGTGGAGGGTCGAGCGGGCCAGCACCGCGGCCTCGCATCCCTGGAGCCTGGCCAGGGCGGCGGCCACCCTCCCGGTCGCCGGCGGTTCCCCGAGGGCGGCCGGCACCCCAGCGGTGAGCCGGTCCCAGGGCGCCAGGGACCGGCTCGGGTGCTGCAGCCCGAGGTACAGCGCGGAGCTGAAGTCGAGCACCGCACTGTCCTACTCGAACTCGCGCTGGGTCGGGGCGCCGCGGCGGGTGAGCACGCCGGGCAGACGTTCGCGGCGGCCCTCCAGCCCGCGTGGCCGGCCGCCGTCCAGCTCGGCGTGCTGCTGGTCGGCCAGGCGCCGGCGCAGCAGCAGCGATGGCGGGGTCACGTCGACCCGCTCGGTGAGGTCGGCGGTGGTGGCTGAGCGGTAGGCGTGCACGTACCGCTGGATCTCCGGCCGCCAGTAGCGGGCCCAGTTGGCTGCCGTCTGGGGGTCGTTTTCCACGCTCCAGTTGCCGTAGCGGATCGACAGCAGGATCTGCTCACCGAACACGCCCATGTCGCGGAAGTGCGAGATGGTGACGTCGAGCCAGCCCTGGGTGGACTTCATCGTGTCGACCCGGTCCATCCAGGCCTCTTCGTAGGGGACCATGACCCGGCCGCCCAGGAAGTCGCGCATCTCGGGCCTGGCCAGCAGCCACTCCATGACCATCATCTCGGCCCTGGCGGTCGACGGCAGGTCGCCGAACTGGTTGTGGGCGCCCTCGGCGAGCAACAGGTGTGTCTCGCGCAGGGCGTTCAGCAGCGGGAACCCGTCGGCGATGACGGTGGTGTCGTCATCCTCCTTGAAGAACACATGGCACAAGAACAGCAGGTTGTGGAAGGCCTCGAGGAACTTGGAGCGCCGGTCGACCGGCTCCATGCGAGGGATCGCCCGGCCGTGCAGCTTCAGCCCGTACTCGTGCTCGTACTCGAAGTGTCGTCGGCGCACCGTTAGCCGGTGCACGTCGTCCTCCATCCATCCCCAGAAGATGTTGGCCAGCGGTCGCAGCGGATCGACGTCGAAGCGGGCCAGCGGGTCGGGCCGGCCGTTGACCAGCTTGCGGTTCTGGAAGCGGGCGAGCACGGCGTTGAGAGTCTGGGCGAGCATGCCCTGCTCGTGCCAGTACGACCAGATCAGCTCGATGGCCAGCGGCGCGGTCAGGCGCGAGCGGAGGATTCCGTAGGCGTCGCGTGGGATCTCACCGACCGACTTGAGCGGGATGTCGGCCAGCCGCTCGCGGATGATGCGCAGGTACGGCAGGACCAGCGGCGCCGGCGTCTCCTCCTTCAGCTCCTGGTAGTAGCTGTCGCGCATCTGCCGGATCTGGGTCAGGCTGAGCGGCCGGCCGAGCCGCCGCTCCTCGGTGGTCCGCAGCTCCTCCGCCTGGGTCGGGTCCTCCAGCTGCTGCTCCAGACTGGCCAGCGCGACCTCGGAGTCGAGCAGCGCCGCGCCCTTGGTGGTCGGCGAGACGAGCCCGGCCCGCAGCGCCCCGAACGGGTCGAGCACGCCGACCTCCTGCATTAGGAAGGCGTCGGTGGCGAACTTGAGCAGGCCGTAGGCGTCGCCGCCGCGGAACGGCAGGGGCGCGGTAGTGCTGTCGACGGTGACGTCGGACGACATCACCCCGTCGATGAACTCCTTGTAGGGCCGGAAGGAGATCGCGTTGGTGCGGTTGCGGATGATCACCCACAGCGCCTGATCGATCGTCTCCAGCAGGGCGGTGCGCTGCAGGCTGACCGGCACCACGCCCTCCTGGTTGGTGGCCGACCCGGATGCCACCAGCTGCTTCCACGGCCGGGAGCTCTCGGAGGTCTGGGAGGTCGGAGGCGCGAAGGTGGACGCGGCGGCTTGCGGCCGCCGGCCCGGTCCGTCGGCGGACATCTCGAGGAGCGAGGCTGGCTCCTGCCCTGGCTCGACCTGCCCTTGCTCACCGCCGGACCCCCCGTCCTTGGGAGTCCGGACGGCGAACACCTCATAGGCGCCCGCCCGCAGCCCGTCGGTGTCCCAGTCGAAGGTGACGCCCCCCGGGGCGGAGCTGCTCATGCCGGTGAAGGGTCCCTCGATGTGCCACTCGAAGTCGTACTGGCTGGGGTCCTGGGGCGGTTCCAGGTGGAAGCGGACGACCGTCCCAGCTTCGACCGTCTCGGTGTGGCTGGACTTGGTCTTGAATCTCCAGTGATCCGTCATGGCTGTGCTCCTCCGGCCCGGTTGGTCAGGACGCTCGGCGGGTGCGCGAGCGCCCGCGATTGGTCGGCGCAGATGGCAGAGATATCCAGGGTGCTTCGTAGGGCCCAGTGGGTGAGCAGGTTGCCGAGCACCCTGCTCTCCCGCTGGGGGCTGAGCTGGCCGGCCGCCCTGGCCTGGCCGAGCACGGCAAAGACCAGCGACGGCGGCGCGTTGGCCATCGCCGCCGGCCCGCGCAGCCAGGTGGCGTACCTGGCCAGCAGGCGCTCCGGACGCCGCCCGGCCAGCGGCAGGACCTCCCCGAGGGACCGGCCGCGGAGTACCGCCGGTCGGTGGCCGACGAGCAGGGCGACGAACTCCGGCATGGTGGCCTCCAAACCGGCCAGCGTCCGGCGGTGCTCGTCGGTCACCGCGTCGACCGGGTACAGCGACCGCCACACGTCGGCCAGGGTCCTCCATTGCGGGTGCGGGTACATGGCCTCACCCATGGCGCAGCTGAGCAGGACCCTGATCCAAGGGATCGGGTGGGGGTCGGCGCCGCTGGGCCGGAACACGAACCAGCGAGGCAGGCTGACGACGCCGAGGAGGCCGAGGGTGGATCCGATGCCGAGCTTGGCCACCGACCACAGGTCGGCAACGATCTCAGAGATCCAGCGCTCCCAGGAGCCCCACGGCGCCCGCTCAGCCTCCCTGACGCGCTGCTGGTGCTGCTGCAGCGTCGGCCGCAGCGACTCCACCAGCTCCAGCAGGGCGGCGCCCTGGTGACCGACCTCGTGGATCAGCGACGACGCGATCCCGTGGCCGACCATGCGCTCGCGTGGCACCCGGATGATCGCGACAGGGTTCTGGGCGCCGCCCGGCAGCCGTGTCCGTGCCCGCCGGATCGCGGCCCCCGGCCCGCGGGCCAGGTAGCACACGAGCGGCGGCGGCTCGAAGAAGCCGCCGGGCAGCGCCAGCGCATCCTGGGCGAGGAGGTCGAGCCCCGACAGCCATACGCCGGTCTCGTGCTCGCTGCGCTGGGTGATGACCTCGGTGAACAGGTCGAATTGGGACAGGGCGTCGTTGAACTGGAGACGGATGATGGTGAATCGGCGCTGCTGCTCGGCTGCGGGGGCGTCGCCGCCTGGCCCGTCGAGCCAGCGCAGGAAGGCCCGCACCCGCTGGTTCAGGGCGGCCCGCCCACCGAGCAGGAAGCGCTCGATCGCCGACTGGGCCGACGGCGCCAGGGCAGCGGCCGGCACCATGGTCTCGTGGAGCGCGAACGGCTTGACGCGCTCCAACCGGGTGAGCAGGGCGCGAGCTTCCTGCTCGATCACCCAGGTGGCGACGGTCGCTGCCGGCATGGCTCAGGCTCCGAGGATCACGATCTTGCGGCCGCGGCGGACCCAGCGGCCGCTCTGGGACCGGGAGGAGTGGCGGCTGGACTGCCCGTAGCCGTTGTCGGCCCAGGACCCACCGTCGTCGCCGTCGTCGCCGGGTTCGAAGCCGTAGGCGTCACCGGAGCCGCCGTAGCCCTGGTACCCGGAACGCGGCCGGCGGCGCCGCCTGCCATTCGGCCGGCCGGCGCCGCCGCCAGGGGCCTGGTATGGGGTGCCGCGGACCAGCCCGGGGGCGTGGTTGCGGGCGGCGGCCACTACCGCGGCCCTGGCCACGGCCTGGGGTGGCGCGGTGGGGGGCGCCATGGCGGCGTTGCGGGCGGAGCTGGCGGCCAGGCGCACGTAGCGTCGGGCGACCTCGAACTCGGCCTCCTGCTCGTTCATGCCTTCGAGCTCGACCTCGAACATCTTCGAGGCCATCCCGCCGAGCTTGGAGCCGATCGCGGTGCCGATCCCGGGCGCGACCATCGAGCCGAGTGCGCCACCGACCATCGGCAGCGCCTTCTGGGCCACATTCTTGAGGATGCCGCCGAGGGCACGACCGGTTCCGGACTTCATGAACGAGCCCACCCCGGAGGCGACCTTCTTGAACAGGCCGCCGAGGAACTGCTCGAGCTCGGCCTCGCTGCTGACCTCCAGCAGCTCGGTGGCGAGCTCCATCTCCTGCATCTCGGTGAGCGGCGCCTCGGCCTGGCCGCTCTTGCCGCCCAGCACCGAGCCGAGCAGGCCGCCGAGGAAGCCTTGCTCGGCCTCTCCGTACTCGGCCTCCCCGTACTCAGCCTCCCCGTACTCCTGCTCTCCGTACTCGAGCTCCGGGCTCTCCCACTCCGCGGTCTCGCTGGTCTCGTAGACGCTCACGAGCTGCTCCTCTCCTGCGTTCAGGCGTCGTAGATGACGATGGCCCGGCCCTGGCGCGTCCAACGCCCGCTGCGGGCCCGGTCCGGCTGCCCGCCGGCCGGCGCTCCGGGGCCGAGCAGGCCGGGGGCGTGCTGGTGGGCGGCGGTGGTCGCCGCCGCCTTGGCCACGGCCGCCGGCGGGGCGCCGGGTGGCGCGGCCGCGGCGTTCTTGGCGGCGGCGCTGGCGAAGCGGACGAAGCCGCGGGCCACCTCGAACTCGCGGTCCTCGGCGCTGAGCCCCTCCAGCTCCAGGCCAAACAGCGTGCCGGCCGCCTTGGCCACCCTGGCGCCGGCCTCACCGCCGCCGTTGGGCCTGACCCAGCTGCCGACCGCTCGGCCGACCACCGGAAGGGCCTTGCTGGCGGTCCGCTTGAGGATGCCGCCCAGCGCCTTGCCGGTCGGCGACCGGGCGAAGTTGCCGGCGGCGCCCGCGGCGCGCTTGATCAGGTCGCCGAGGAAGCGGTCGAGCTCGGCTTCGT